>JAEEGL015229634.1_pt1 | contig 16367 bp, 15 predicted proteins | sample 9134231 | NCBI WGS metagenome assembly JAEEGL01 (sample SAMN16246548, study PRJNA631951) | gut metagenome | biome: gut microbiome; feature: rumen; material: fiber-attached | host: Bos | place: Iran: Karaj | collected 2018-10
GGGGCGGCAAACTGGAGTTCTACAACTGCGTCGTCGGCGGTTCCATCGACCTCGGCTTCATGCCCGCGATCCTGAAGGGTAGCAAGTCCAAGATGGAGGAAGGCCGGCTCACCGGTTCCTACGCCCGTGACATCCGCGTCTATGTCTATGACGGTAAGATGCACCCGGTCGATTCGAAGGAAATTGCCTTCATCATCGCCGGCCGCAACGCCTTCAAGGAGGCCTTCAAGAACGCCGGTCCGAAGATCCTCGAACCGATCTACAATGTCGACATGATCACCCCGAACGAGTACGTCGGTCCTTGCATGAGTGACCTCAACACCCGCCGCGGTATGATCATGAACCAGGATATGGACAAGGGTCTGACCGTCCTGCACGCCCGCGTGCCGCTCGCCGAACTCTATCGTTATTCCACCATCCTGAGTTCCCTGACCGGTGGCAGCGCGACCTTCCAGATGACCTTTGCCGAGTACCAGCAGGTTCCGGCCGACGTCCAGACGAAGCTCATCGCCGAGTACGCTGCCCAGGAAGAGGAAGAAGACTAAGCCTCGTAAGCGTCATGAAAGCGGCCGCAAGCTCTGCGGTCGCTTTTTTTGTACGATTTTTTAAAATATCGCTTGCGATATAAAATTTTATTCTTACCTTTGTGTCGTGAGCGATATAATTTATTCAAATACGGATACAACCATGGCAACGATTTATGATTTCAAAGCCCTCGACAACCGGGGCAACGAAGTAGACTTCAAACAGTACGAGGGGAAAGTCCTCCTCATTGTCAACACCGCTTCCAAATGCGGTTTTACCCCGCAGTATGACGGCCTGGAGGCCCTGTACAAGAAATATAAGGACCAGGGACTCGTCGTCGTCGGCTTCCCCTGCGACCAGTTCGCCCATCAGGAACCCGGCACCAACGAGGAAATCGCGGAATTCTGCCGCATCAACCATGGCGTCACTTTCCCGCTGATGGCGAAAATCGAGGTAAACGGTGAAAATGCCCACCCCATCTACCAGTACCTGAAGACGGCGGCCAAGGGCACCTTCGGCAGCGCCATCAAGTGGAATTTCACCAAGTTTCTGATCTCCCGTAACGGCTTGAAGGTCACGCGTTTCGCGCCGACGACAACGCCCGCTTCCCTGGAGAAAGACATCGAAGAACTCCTCTAAGATGAAGGAGCAGCTCCAACTGGACAAGCAGCTCTGTTTCCGGCTCTACACCGCCGCCAGGCTGATTACGCAGGCTTATTATCCCCTGCTCAAGGAAATCGGCCTGACGTATCCGCAGTATCTGGTGATGATGGTGCTCTGGGAGAGGGACAAGCAGCGGGTCAACGACATCGCGAAGCGCCTGTACCTGGAGACGAGTACCGTGACGCCGCTCCTCAAGCGGATGGAAACGGAGGGACTGATTACCCGCGGCAAAAGCGGGGAGGACGGCCGGGAAGTGATCGTCTCCCTGACTGCGAAAGGGCGCAGGATGGAAAGCAAAGCCGCTTGCATTCCCTCCCAGATGGGAGACATGGTCGTCTGCCGGAGTATCACCCCGGAGTCGGCGCCGGCGATTTTCGCCACGCTCGACGACTTGATCCGTACCCTGGCTTCTAAAACGAAACCGGATTGACGGCCTGGACGATAAAGCGGCCGTGATTGTGGGCGGAGCGTGCCTTGGCGGCGAGCTCCGCTATTTTTCCATCCCGGCCGCAGTCCATGATGAGCGAGCAGCGGGTGCCCCGGAAAGCTGTCAGCATGGCCACGTCGCCGTTGCTGTCCCCGGCCACCAGGACGGGACCGTCCCCGCAATGGGACGGTGCCATGAACTGTTCGATACACTGGACTTTTCCCTCCATGTAGGGCTCGGGATAGCCCTCCAAGGCGACGGGCCGGATGGTCTCAGCCTCCTCGAAACGGATGCCCCAGACCCGCTCCGGCGGCATGCCGAAGCCGATTTCCGGGTCGCAGGCGAGCGCCTCCACGATCATCTCCAGCGACGCCGAACAGAGATAGGTGTCGATACCATGCTCCACCAGCGCCCTGTGGAGGTTCTTCATGCTCTCCGGTACGGCCAGACCCCGGTCCGTGACACCTCCGAAACGGCCGTCGGGCGACACCCAACGGACCTGCGAAGGCCCTTCCGCGAGCCCTGCGCGGAGCGATGCGTCAATCAGCTGCTTGGCATCCGGCAGCGGCATGCCCGCGAGAAGACCCGGCTGCCACAGGCACATGGGCCCATAGCCCACCACCTCGCCGAGGGCGTCTTCAAAGGAAAGGAAACGTGCCCGGAAGTCCAGGTAAAGTTCCTGATTGTGAATTTCTTCCAGTGACATTCCCCCGTCCCGGAGCGCCTCCAGGGAGCGGTACTGCGCGGAGAGAAGGGCGCCGGCCTCGGCCGCCGTCATCTCCCAGGGAGCGCCCAGGCGGACGTACGGGTCCTCGATGGCGGGCAGGAAGTCTTTCGCGGCCCCCTCGCCGAAGCGAAGCTGCTCGATCTGGTAGAGGGTCAGGTTCTGCGATACATCGTGGATAATGGACGTGTTGTCGCAGTCAAATACGGCGTAGGGTGCACAGGAAGCGCTTCCGCCGTCCCGGATCAGGGTCGACAGGGCGTGATGGACATCCGGATCCCATCCGGCGGGGTCCAGCACCTCGCTTCCGCGGCAGGCGACGGCCGAGAGGGCCAAGAAAAGGACAAACTTCTTCATGCTGAGAGGTGTTCAACGAGGATTTTGATGCCGATGCCGATCAGGATGACTCCGCCCAGCAGTTCCGGCTTGATCCACCCGGGGAGGCGGGAGCTTGCGCGTGCGCCGAGAAAGCTGCCGGCGATGGACAGCAGGAAAGAAACCGCCCCGATGACCCCGAGCGGCATCCAGAGGGTCTCCATCCGGTCATAGCCTGTGCAGGAAAGGGAAATGCCGACGGCCAGGGCATCGATGCTCGTCGCGACGGCAAGCAGGCACTGGGTTTTGAGGCGGAGCGGATCGAACTGTTTCTCGTCTTCCGGCGAAAAGGCGTCCCGGATCATCTTGATCCCGATCAGAAGGAGCATGCCGAAGGCAATCCAGTGGTCCCATCGCTCCAGCGAACCCTGGAAATAATGGATGCCCAGCCAGCCCAGAAGGGGCATCAGCGCCTGGAAAAGGCCGAACAGAAGGGCCATGCGGAGCAGGCTTCCCCAGCGGAGCCGCCGCACGATCATCCCGCTCGCCAGCGAGACCGAAAAGCAGTCCATCGCCAGCGCGAGGGCAACCAGCAATACTTCCCACAGGCCCATCATGACAGCAGGAGGGTCAGGTCGATGAAATCTTCGACGGAGAGTTTTTCGGGACGCTCACTGAAAACTGCCTGTTCCAGGAAGGCGGCCGTCTCTTCCGCGGTCCATCCCTCCCGCTGCGCCTTGGCGGCGACGAGCGGTTTCAGGGGATTGCGGAGCATCTTGCGCCGCTGTCCGAAGGCGGTCTTGACGATGGTCTTGAACAGGGCCTCGTCACAGCCGAGCGATGTCCGGCCATTGCGCCTGAGGCGGATGACGGCCGATTCCACCTTCGGCGGGGGCGCAAAGCAGCCGCTTCCGACCGAGAAGAGGTATTCGATGTCGTACCAGGCCTGGAGCAGCACCGACAGGATGCCGTAGGTCTTCGACCCCGGCGCCTCGGCAATGCGCTCGGCCACTTCTTTCTGGATCATGCAGACGACCTCCGGAATCCGCTCCCGATGGTCCAGGATCTTGAAGAAAATCTGCGAGGAGATGTTGTAGGGGAAGTTCCCGATCACGGCAAAGCGCTCCGGGAAAAGTTTTTCGAGCCGCAGCGTCAGGAAATCCGCCTGCAGCAGCCGCCCCTGCATCCCCGGGAAATGCGCAAGCAGGTACTCCACCGACTCCCCGTCGATTTCCACCAGCTTCAGGTCCACATCCTCCCGCTGGAGCAGGTACTGGGTCAGCACCCCCATCCCCGGCCCGATTTCCAGCACCGGTCCCGGGCACTGCAGGGCGTCCACAATCGCACGGGCCACCTTCTGGTCCGTCAGAAAATGCTGCCCGAGGGCTTTTTTCGCGCGTACTTCCATCGGTACAAAGATAGCGGTTTTTATTCGTATACATGCAAGCGGATGAAATAAATAAGGCACGGTTTGCCCAATCGCGATAAAACCGCTATCTTTGCATCATCATGAAGAAATGCTCATTCATATCAGAGTTGTCGGCCTATCTTTTTTGTGCCTCGTCTCCGGAACTCTTAAAAGTGACTACAGATGCTCTGCTTCGACACCCTTGATTCCGGTACGTTAGCCTTGTTCCGCTCTTTGCAGGATATCGAACCGCTGCGGGACACACGTCTTGTCGGCGGAACGGCCCTGGCCCTTCAACATGGACAACCATAAAAAAGACGATATTGAATGCTGTGAAGCAGTATTCCGTTTAGAAGGATTTATAACAATATGTACAGAACACACACATGCGGGGAACTCCGCATTGAAAACAAAGGACAGAAGGTGACGCTCGCCGGGTGGGTCCAGAAGGCCCGGAAGCTCGGCGGCATGACATTTATCGACCTGAGGGACCGTTACGGGATCACCCAGCTGGTCGTGGAGGCCGACGCCCCGGCCGCGCTGGTGGAGAAGGCCACTTCCCTCGGCCGGGAATATGTGATTCAGGCGGTCGGCGAAGTGGTTGAGCGCCAGGCGAAAAACCCGAAAATGCCGACCGGCGAGATTGAAATCCGCCTGGAGGAAATCACGGTGCTGAACAAATCCGTGACCCCGCCCTTCACCATCGAGGAAGAGTCAGACGGCGGGGAAGACCTGCGGATGAAATTCCGTTACCTGGACCTTCGCCGCGCCCCGCTCCAGCGGGCCCTCAGGCTTCGCCACCGGGTGGCGCATGAGGTGCGGAACTACCTGGACGCCAAAGGTTTCATGGAGATCGAGACTCCGTATCTGATCAAATCCACGCCGGAAGGCGCCCGCGACTTCGTGGTCCCCTCCCGCATGAATCCGGGCCAGTTCTACGCCCTGCCGCAGAGCCCCCAGACCTTCAAGCAGCTGCTGATGGTCGCCGGTTATGACCGTTACTTCCAGATTGTCCGCTGTTTCCGGGACGAGGACCTCAGGGCCGACCGCCAGCCGGAATTCACCCAGATCGACTGCGAAATGTCCTTCGTGGAGCAGGAGGATGTCCTCGGCACCTTTGAAGGCATGATGCGGACCCTTTTCAAGAACGTGCTGGACGTGGACATTCCGGACCCCCTGCCGCGCATGAGCTGGTACGACGCCATGGACCGCTATGGCTCCGACAAGCCGGACGTGCGCTTCGGGATGGAAATCCATGAGCTGACGGAGGTGGTCAAGGGCAAGGGCTTCAGCGTCCTGGACGACGCGGCCTATGTCGGGGGCATCGCCGTCCCCGGCGCCGCAGAGTATTCCCGCAAGGAAATCGACGCCCTCACCGAGTGGGTCAAGCGCCCGCAGGTAGGTGCCAAGGGCCTGATTTATATCAAAGTCAACGCGGACGGCAGCTTCAAGTCGTCCATCGACAAGTTCTACACCCCGGAAGACCTCGCGCGTATCGCTGCGGCGGCCCAGGCGAAGCCCGGTGACCTCCTGCTGGTGATGTCCGGCCCCGCGAAGCGGAAGGTCCAGACGATGCTCGGAGTCCTTCGCCTGGAAATGGGCGGACGACTGGGGCTTCGCGACCCGAAGGTCTTCGCCCCGCTGTGGATCGTCGACTTCCCGCTGCTCGAGTGGGACGACGAGACCCAGCGCTTCTATGCGATGCACCACCCCTTCACGGCCCCGAAACCGGAGCACGAGAAGTGGTTCTATTCCAATAAGAAAGAGGACCTGGAGCGGGTCTGCGCCAATGCCTACGACTTCGTGCTGAACGGCAACGAACTCGGCGGCGGCTCCATCCGGATCCACAACGCGGACATGCAGAAGCGGATGTTCGAGGTGCTGGGCATCGGACCCGAAGAGGCCGAGTACAAGTTCGGCTTCATCATCCATGCCTTCCAGTACGGTGCCCCGCCGCACGGGGGGCTGGCCTTCGGTTTCGACCGGGTCTGCGCGCTGATGGGCGGTCAGGACACCATCCGGGACTACATCGCCTTCCCGAAGAACAACCAGGGCCGCGACGTGATGATCGACTCTCCTTCAGAGATTGACCAGGCCCAGCTCGACGAACTCCAGCTGGTCTCCACCGCCTCCGCAGACAATGGCGCTGATAATTAACCACTTACGCGATCTCCCTTCCCTGTTTTTGGGGAAGGGAAGTTGCGTAAGTAATTGAGAATCAATGATACGGAAAACAGAGCACATGGACCTCAGCGCCCGGAACACCTTCGGGATGAAGGTCCATTGCCGTCTGTATGTGGAAATCACCGCGGAGGCGGACCTGCCGGCGCTGGATTTCGCCGCTCTGCCCCAGCCTGTCTTCGTGATGGGCGGCGGGTCGAACCTGCTCTTCGCCGGTGACTGGCCCGGAACCATCCTCCACGTCGCCATAGGCGCCTCCGAGGCAGGCCTCGTCGGAACTCCGCTCACTTCATTCGCTCCGGCCCCTCCCAACCTGCGGTTGGGCCCCTCCCCCTGCCCGTGTCCGGGGGTGGACACGTCCTCCGAGGCTGGCCTCGGAGGCAGCGATGGCGACGTCGTAGTGACGCTTGGGGCGGGGACGGTCTTCGACGATTTCTGCGAGCGGGCCGCCGCAGAGGGGCTCTGGGGACCGGAAAACCTGTCCCTGATTCCCGGCGAGGTGGGGGCTTCGGCCGTCCAGAACATCGGTGCCTACGGGGTTGAGGCGAAGGACATCATTGTCTCGGTCCATGCCTGGGACCTCCAGGAGCGCTGTTTCGTGGACATTCCTGCTGCGGACTGCGCCTACGGCTACCGTACTTCGCGTTTCAAGACCGAGTGGAAAGGACGCTATATCATCACCGCCGTTACCTTCCGCCTGAGCCGCCGGCCCCAGCCGAAACTGGACTATGGCGGTGTCCGGAAAGCCCTGGAAGGCAGGGGCGTTTCCCCGGAGGCCCTGACGCCCGGGCTCATCCGGGAGACCATCATCGGCATCCGCCGGGAGAAACTGCCCGACCCCTCCGAACTCGGCAGCGCCGGCTCCTTTTTCAAGAACCCGGTCATCTCCCGGGAGCATTTCGCCCGGATCGTGGAGACGGCCCGTTCGGAAATGGGCCCGGAAGCCACGGTGCCGCATTTTGAAGTCGGAGACGAGATCAAGGTGCCGGCGGCCTGGATGATCGACCGCTGCGGCTTCAAGGGACAGCGTCTTGGCGGAGCGCAGGTGTACCCGCGGCAGCCGCTGGTACTTGTGAACGCCACGGGCAGCGCAACGCCCGGCGAGGTGCTCGCCCTCAGGGACCGCATCATCGCGGCGGTGGCGGCGAAGTTTGGCGTCACCCTCAGCTGCGAAGTGGAAACGGTCGGAGAAGCGTGATATAAAACAAGAGAAGCGATATGGCAAGATTCATCATTGAAGGCGGGCACCGCCTGTGTGGAGAAATCACCCCGCAGGGTGCGAAGAATGAAGCGCTGGAAGTCATCAGCGCGGTCCTTCTTACGGGCGAACCGGTGACCCTTTCCAATATTCCGGAGATCCTGGACGTCAAGAACCTCATCGAACTGCTGAAGGGGATGGGGGTCAAGGTCAAGCGTCTTTCCCGGGGCATGTACACCTTCCAGGCCGACGAGGTGGACACGGACTACATCGAGACCGAGGAGTTTGTCCAGAAATGTGCCAAGCTCCGGGGCAGCGTGATGGTCGTGGGTCCGCTGCTGGGGCGTTTCGGCCATGCCTGGTTTGCCAAGCCGGGGGGTGACAAGATTGGCCGCCGGCGGGTGGACACGCACCTGGACGGTATGGTCAATCTCGGTGCCCAGATGGATTACGACCCTTCCCGGCGGGCTTTTCACCTGACGAGTGAAGGACGGCTGACCGGCCGGTACATGCTGCTGGACGAAGCCTCCGTGACCGGTACGGCGAACATCGTGATGGCCGCGGTCCTGGCCAAGGGCACGACAACCATCTACAATGCCGCCTGCGAGCCCTATGTCCAGCAGCTTTGCCGCATGCTCAACAAGATGGGCGCGTTCATCGACGGCGTCGGGTCGAACCTCCTCCGGGTCCATGGGGTCGAAAAACTCCATGGCACGCTGCATAAGATTCTGCCGGACATGATCGAGGTCGGTTCTTTCATCGGGATGGCGGCGCTGAACCAGTCGGCGCTGACCATCAAGGATGTCAATTACCGCGAACTCGGGATTATTCCGGACCAGTTCCGCCGCCTCGGCGTGAGGCTCGAGCAGCGCGGAGACGACATCTTTGTCCCCGCCCAGGATACCTACGAGATCGATTCTTTCCTGGACGGGTCCATCATGACCATCGCGGACGCCCCCTGGCCGGGCCTGACGCCGGATTTGCTGAGCGTGATGCTCGTCGTGGCGACCCAGTGCAAGGGCAGCGTCCTGATCCATCAGAAGATGTTCGAGTCGCGGCTCTTCTTCGTCGATAAACTGATCGACATGGGCGCCCAGATCATTCTCTGCGACCCGCACCGGGCCGTGGTGATCGGCCATGACCACCGCATCACCCTGAAGGCCTCCCGGATGGTCTCGCCGGATATCCGTGCCGGTATCGCGATGCTGATTGCGGCGATGAGCGCCCGGGGCACTTCGACCATCGACAACATCGAACAGATCGACCGGGGCTATGAGAACATCGAAGCCCGCCTGAATGCCCTCGGGGCCCATATTACCCGCGAATAATGGATTACACGAAGTTCTTTTCGGCGGATGTGCCGTCGCTGATGCGCTCTCCCGTCCGCGAGATTTTCTCCCGGGTGGACCTCAGCGCCATCTGCTCTTTCGCAGGCGGCTATCCGGCGGCGGTAACCTTCCCGATGGCGGAGCTTCCCTCCCTGACGGCCCGCGTGCTGGAAAAATATGGCACCAAGGCGCTGCAGTACGGCGCGACCCAGGGGGTCCCGGAGCTTCGTGCGGCCATCGCCCGCCGCTACGGCGTCCCCGTCAGAGAGGTCCAGATTACGACCTCCTCCCAGCAGGGCATCGATGTCTGCAGCCGGGTCTTCCTGGACCCGGGGAATGTGGTCCTGGTCCATAACCCCGTGTATCTCGGCGCCCTCCAGTCTTTCCGCTCCTACCGCGCCGAGGTCGTGCCGATCGATGATTGGCGCCATAGCATAGCGGGGGATAGGGATGTCCAGGACTGTGGCCACCCCCGGCCGCATAAGGGGGAGGGGCCCGCAGCCGTAGGCTGTGGGAGGGGCCGGAGCGAAGCGGAGGCGTCCTGGACAGCCCTATCCCCCGCAGCGCGAAAGGATGCCAAGTTCATCTACGTCATCCCGGACTTCAACAATCCTTCGGGCGAAACCATGACCCTTGCTGAGCGGGAGGCCCTGGTGGCACTGGCCCGAGAGCGGGACCTGCTGATTGTGGAGGACAGCCCTTACCGGGAGCTGCGCTACAGCGGGACCCCCGTCCCGACGATCCGGGAACTGGCCCCCGAGCGGACCCTCCACCTCGGGAGTTTCTCAAAGATTTTCGCCCCGGGCTTCCGTCTGGGATGGATCATCGCCCCGGAGCCCCTGCTGGAGCAGATCTACATCTGCAAACAGGCCCTGGACCTCTGCCCGCCCGTGCTGGACCAGTACCTGGCGACGGAATTCCTGGAATCCGGCGCGCTGGACCGGAACCTCGTCCATACCCGGGAAGAATACCGCCGGCGCCGGGACAAAATGCTGTCTCTGCTGGAGCAGTATATGCCCGAAGGAACCTCATGGACCCGTCCCGAAGGCGGACTTTTCCTCTGGCTCACCCTGCCGGAGGGAATGGACACGGTCGCCCTGTACGACGAGGCGCTCTCGGCGGGCGTGGCCTATGTGGCCGGTTCGTTCTTTTACACGGACGGCAGCCACCGGAACACCATGCGGCTGAATTTTTCCTTCATCGCCGAAGAGAAGATGGAGCCCGGCATCCGGCTGCTCTCTGATATCGTTCGAAGGCGTGATTTGTAAATTATTGATAAATAAATGGTTATTGAAAATTGGTTATATCGAAATGCATAACCAATTTCACATAAAGAGCTGATAATGAACGAGATAAAAAACACGCCCATCTACCGGTTTACCGGTGCCGGGAACAATTTCGTGGTGCTGGACGGCCGGGGAAAGGACATGGCCCCCTGGCGGGAGGTCCCGCGGATCCAGATGCTCTGCCGCCGGTTCCGTACCGACGGGTTGATGATTCTGGAAACGGCTGAAGGCGTGGACTTTACGATGGATTTTTACAATCCCGACGGAAGCGGCGGGATGATGTGCGGCAACGGCGGACGCTGCATCGTGGCCTTCGCCGATTACCTGGGGTTGAAGCCCGCTGCGGCGGACGGGACCTGGCTTTTCCGGGCGCCGGACGGCCTGCATACCGCGGAGATTCTCTCCCGAAGGGACCGCTGCTGGAGCGTACGCCTGAAAATGGTGGACGTCCACGGCGTCCGGGAGTTGATGGACGGTTATTTCCTCAATACGGGAACGCGGCATTTCGTGAAATTTGTCGACGATGTGGATACCGTCGACGTGGATGCCGAAGGACGCGCGCTGCGGCACGACCCCGCTTTCGCGCCGGAAGGGACAAATGTCAACTTTGTCGAAAAACGCGGGGATGTCCTCTATGTCCGGACCTTCGAAAAAGGTGTCGAGGGAGAAACCCTGGCCTGTGGTACCGGCCTGACGGCCAGCGCGATAGCTGCCAGTTTCCGGGCCGGACGGAGCGAGGTTCCCGGGGAAACCCGCCTTGTCTGCCGCCGCGGGGACGAACTCGGCGTCCGCTTCCAGGTCCGGGGCGGCGAATACACCGACGTCTACCTGACGGGCCCGGCGGAATTATTATCCGTAGAATAATTCGTATCTTTGTGCATCATTATTTGAAGGCTATGAAGAAATTGTTTTCCATGATTGCGGTGCTGCTGATTTCTGGCAGCACGCTGATTTCTGCCCAGGAAACAGGGCAGTTCACGATGAATATGTATGGCGCCTATGCCCCCAATCTGGCCATGGTCGATGCCGGCAGGGGCCTTGCGACGGCTTTTGGTGAGGTTTTCGCCACGATTTTCACCTTCGGCCTGTACAAGCCCGGCTCCAACTCCTTTGCCCGCACCGAGAAGCAGCTGATGCCCCTCGTGGGTGTCCAGGCAGGTTACCAGATCCTGCCCTGGCTGCAGATAACGGGAGACCTGACCTATGATTATGCCCACCAGCGCTTCTATCGGAACGAAGAAGACATGGACCCGGAGAAAGTCTACACGGCCCACCGCCTTGCCCTGCTCCCCGGCTGCAAGTTCACCTACCTCAACAAGGGCTTCTTCCACATGTATTCCTCCGTTCACCTGGGAGTGGCTGTCCGCATGGACATCACCAATGGGGAGAAGGATCCCAAGGTCCTGTTTGCCCATGAACTGGGCCTGTTGGGCTTCCATTTCGGCAACAAAGTGTACGCGAACCTGGAAATCGGCGTCGGATCGGAATACTACGGCCTCAAGGGCGGTATCGGTTACTGGTTCTAAGCCCCGGAGTTCTACAGTTCGGTGACCCGCGTCCCGAAACTGAAGGGCGTTTCAATGACGCTTTCGGAGCCGTCCTTGGCCTTTATGACCGTCCTGGCGACGAAGGGAGAGTCCTGGTCGGGGACATTGTTGATCCGGAAGGTCTGGAGGATGGAGGCGCCATCGATAAAGCGCTCATAGTTGACGCTTTCCGCGACCAGGCGGTTGACCGTCCGACCGGGCTCGATGAAGCGGTTGAAAATGCGCGTCTGGATCTGTCCGACCTGGCCGCTGTTGTCACAGGAAAGGATGGCCGTGAGTTTTACCTCCCCGTAATAATTGGAGGTGCGTGTCGCCGTGATGGTAATTTCTTTCAGGCCCGGCTGGGCTGCCGCACTGAGGGCGGAAAGGACGAGGGCGAGGATGCAGAGAATTCTTTTCATAACAGCGCAAAGATAATTAAAAATATGCGGATTATGATATTGTGATAATAATTGTTACTTTTGTGACAGTTACCAGTCATGGATCATCCCTATGAAACGATTTCTTATTCCGCTTTTCGCCGTCCTTGTTTGGGCCATCGCGTGTAACCCCTCCGAAATAGACAGTCCGAACAGCAATAAACGCAGGTCTGTAAGAGGCTTTGTCCAAAAAGGACCGTTTGTGCAAGGATCCACCATTTCCATCCAGCCACTGGACTCGGTTAAACTTGCTCCAAACGGCCAGACTTTTTCAACGAGCACCCATGACGATTTGGGCGCGTTTTCTCTGGAAAGCCAGATTCCTTGCCGTTATGTGGAAACCACGGCGTCAGGATACTATTTCAATGAGGTTACAGGAAAGATTTCTTCTTCTCCCATCACGCTGAGGGCGATATCCGACCTGGACGAAAGCGGAAATTCCAACGTCAACATACTCACGACCCTTGAAGCGGGCCTGGTAAGGAAACTGATTCGCGAAGGGATGTCCATCACGGAGGCGAGAGCCAAGGCGGATTCAAGCATCCTCGCCGGTTTCGGCATTCTTGACAAACTGGATGAAAGCTTTGACAAAATGGACCTTCTGGGAAGCGGCAGCCGGGACGGTATCCTGCTGGCGATCTCGGTGATCCTGCAATCAAACCGTAGCGAAGGTGAATTCTCCGAGTATTATTCCATTCTTTCGCAGCGTATTTCAAATGGAGAAAAGTTCAAAATCGATCCTCAGTCTTATAACAAGGCAATCGACGTGGAGGCGATCCGTAGTAATATGCAAGCCCGTTATGGGACGGTTCCATCTTTTGAGCAGTATCTTGATATGGATGGCAACGGCCTGATAGACAAGTATTTCCTCTCCGTGTCTCCAGAAGAAACCGTTGCAGAATGGAACCAGGGGAGCGTTTCCTTTACCGTAAGCGCTTCCGTTCCCTACAAAGTGGGCACCGACGCCTCATGGCTGTCTCTGAATTATTTACCGGACGAATTGATTACGGCCGACAAGTTTGATGTTTCTATCCAGCCCAATGACAAAACGGCCAGTCGCAGCGCTACGCTGTGGATCAAAACCGAGGATGAGGCTTTTCACAGAACGGTTTCCGTCATCCAGCGTCCGTCCCTGGATCAAAAGTTGGTGATTACAAGGGATAACTTCGAGAGCGATGACGTGGATTTGGATTTTAAAGAAATGGCGATAGAGGGCCGGTTCTCGCATGAGGAAACAGCCGCTTTGTTGGCCCGGATTTCCGGCAACCCCCATCTCTCCCTGCTGGATTTATCCGCCCTTGATACCGGAGACGGCATAATCGGGGATGAAACGCTGTCCGATGTCCCCTCGCTCAAGACATTGATTCTTCCGGATGTGGCTACGGAAGTGCGTGGCAGACTGCTGGCTCCAAAAGCCTGTGTGCTGGAGAACCTGACTTTCGGCCCTGCGGTGAAATGCCTGGACGGTGGGAGCATGAAGGACAAATGGATGGGGGGATGCTGGCGCCCGAAAAGCCCTGTTCTGCCCGATACTATTGAGGAACTGAAAGGATACATCTTCGACGGGGAGTGGGAAATCAATTCTCTCAGCGTTCCCGCCCATGTCCATATCGGAACAGGTGTATTTGTCGGAGATATCGATGATCTGACCATCGGCGACGGCTGCACCGTTGAACATGGAGCATTTGTTTCCTGTTATCTAAAGGAACTTCGTTTTGGAAAAGGCGTCAGCTTTATCAAAGGAGAAGAAGGAAACACGGATCCAAGCAATGAATTCGCCTTGGTCTGGTGTTCAATTGACAACCTTATCCTTGAAGGAGATGAGATTCCGGATTCCTTTGGCTATGGTCTGTTTTTGAAGAAAGTGTCCATGAATGGCGTCAAAGACAGCCTCACGGTTGGAAGAAGGGCTTTATTCAACGTTGGCTTTGTGGGTGCATTTGAAGATATCGGCTTTTTGCAGTGCCTCCCGACGCTTAGCTCGCTTGTCATCAAAGAAGACGGGTTCGTGTTTGGATCTTTTCCGGAATATGAGGGAAACATCGAGCTGGACCTGTCGAAATTCGTTCGTTTCGAAGTTGATAAAAAGGCGTTCTCCTCCTTTAAGGAAGGAACGGTGCGGCTTCTGTATGCGGGTTTATACGCCAATGCTCCGGACCTGGACGGCGTAACATTGGACATGACCTGGAAACAAGCGGCGCTGAACATCACCGAAGCGAAGTGCTCCACCCTTATCCTGACTCTTTCAGATGAAGTGAGGCAGATTATTCGCGTTGCCCACAAGGGCCTGCTCCAGGTAAAGGGTGGCGCTAACGTGATGCCCTCGCTTGGAGAGTATGCATTCGCCGATTGCGAAAAACTGACTCGTGTCCGCCTGCCTGACGGAATCAACAAGATTCCTCTTGGATGTTTCAAAGGCTGCTGTTCGCTGACGGAAGTGACAAACATCCCCGCTGCCGGGATAGAGATAATCGGTCAATCCGCGTTTGAGAGTACGGCTTTGTCTGATATCAATCAACTTATCTCGAAAGCGACGGAAATACAACGTAGTGCTTTCAAAGGGTGCATCAATCTGACGAGTGTCACGATTCCGGAAGGGGTAACAGGCATTGTCGAAGGGACTTTCGAGAACTGCTCGAACTTGTCCAGCGTCTCGCTCTCCTCTACGGTAGAGGGGGTGGGCGGTTTGGCTTTCGCCTACTGCAACCTGTCGTCGACAGCGTTCCTCTCCGGCATTAAAGCGCTGGATCTGGGCGCCCTGATTGGATTCAAAGGAAGTGTGTTGGATATCCCGGAAGGGGTGGAAAGGATCAGTGGCTATATTAGGGAGACAAGCGCAGAGAAACTTATTATCCCTTCAACATGTGATTATGTAGACATCAAAAGTTATTCAAAGTCTGCGACAACTGATCCGGATGGCTGGTCAGGGGATGTGTCTCAATGGCCGAAAATCCGGGAAATCGAGATAAAGGAAGGCGGCAGTTGGAAAGATATCGGAAGCCGGATCAGCATCTGTTTCTGCTCCAACCTCAAGACCCTGCGACTCCCTTCCAAGGTCAAAGCAATCCGCTATCTCGTGGTCTCGGGTTTGAAAGACTTGTATATGCCGCTTGCAACCCCGCCATCATGGGATTACAGCGACTCGGTGTCCATGCCCTTCCCGCAAATCCATGTTCCGGCCGGTTCCAGCGCTGCGTATGAGGCAGATGTCCAATGGAGCCGTTTCGCGGGTTATTTCGTTGAGGACTAACTAAGGCACAGGAATCACTCTGCGAATTTCTTGCCGGCGTTCCAGGCGCTGCCCACAACCTCGCCGATGGACCTGTAGCACATACCGGCGGCATCGAAGACAATGGGCTGGAGCTTGGCAAGATCCACTTTCCCGTCGGTGAGGATGCGCTCATCGGCACTCTGGTTCACCACCTCCCCCACGAGGATGCCGCCTTCCCAGCTCACCACTTTGCATTCGAGCGTGAGCGGATACTCGTTGATGATGGGGGCGTCCACATTGGGGCTGGGCATGGTCGTGAAGCCAACGCGGGTCACTTTGTCCGGCACGTTGTTGCCGCTGACCATGCCGAGATAGTCGGACTCGGCCACTGTATGGATGTCGGCAAAGCTCACGGTAAAGGCGCCGGTGAGCTCCAGGTTTTCCGTGGTCTTGTGCTTGGAGAGCGATACCACAATCTGATGGGCATCGTACTGCCCGGCCCAGGCGGCCATCATGACGTCCGGGTTCCGGTCTTTATCCCAGGTGGCAATCATCACGCAGGGCTGCGGCGTGGTCACAAGGGCATGGTTGGGGCCGAAGTTCTTGCGCCCGGCAACCTCTTTCAGGGCTTCGTTGTTGTTCATAGTATCTGTGTTTTGTTGATTCTTGCAACCGACGGCCATCACAGTCAGGGCAATGGCCAGGAATAATGTCTTTTTCATGGCTGTCATCGTCGTTTTATCCTTCTTCAGAAAGCAAATATACTCATATTTTTGGAAAGAAATCCTCCATCCCCGCCCCCGCTACCACACCAACAAAACTTCATCATATATCCGAGACTGCCCTGCGATGCGGTTTTTTTTGTTATATAGGGGGGATGACCAAGATATTGACATTATCGGTGGCCTCAGCGTCAAATAACCGGCTTTTTCGTGCTTTTACCCTCCTTGGGGAGCCCAGGTAGCAGATAGATAAAGAAAGCTTTCAGTATCAATCTATAGACAACGTAGTGGAGACGCTCGTCTCGCCAAGATAGAAGAGGCGGGCGGTGACTCGTGACACGGTAGACGGAAGGGGTGTCGGCTCCTCCAGGGAAGGAGATGAGGCGGAGGGTGTCCTGTCTCCGAACTCATAA
>JAEEGL015035831.1_pt1 | contig 16366 bp, 12 predicted proteins | sample 9134231 | NCBI WGS metagenome assembly JAEEGL01 (sample SAMN16246548, study PRJNA631951) | gut metagenome | biome: gut microbiome; feature: rumen; material: fiber-attached | host: Bos | place: Iran: Karaj | collected 2018-10
AAATCCAATACAGAAACAGATAATGCAACACAGACCGATGCGCCGCCTGTTAAGAGAAAACGTGGCAGGCCGAGGAAAATAAGAGTTGATGAGTAAGAAAAAAAAGGAACCCCAGGGAAGGCCGACTCTTGACGAGCTTAAGAGCGAACTCAAGAGAGAGAACAACAAAAAGGAATATAAGAAAGTTCTTAGGAACTCAATTATAGTAGTAGTTGTTGTGGCAGCGCTGGCGGTTCTTGTTTCCAGTTTTTATGTTACAGCTCTCAAGGTTACGGGTGACAGCATGACCCCGACTCTTGAGACGGGACAGATAGTCATAGCAAGTAACAGCACGGTTTTTGAGACCGGCGATCTTCTTGCTTTTTACTATAACAACAAGGTTCTTGTTAAGCGAGTTATCGGATCCCCGGGCGACTGGGTAACGATAGATGACGCCGGAAACGTTATGGTCAACGGAGTTCTGATCGATGAACCATACATTACCGACAAGAGTCTGGAACCCACGGACCTTGAATTCCCGTATCAGGTCCCGGAGAACAGATGGTTTGTTTTGGGAGATCACAGAAGCGTTTCCATTGATTCCAGATCCAGTGTAATAGGATGTGTGACAAGGGAACAGCTCATCGGAAGGGTAATGTTCAGAGTATTTCCCTTTGACGCTTTTGGTGTTATTCAAGATAGATGAAACGTTGTAAGAAGTAATATTTATAGATTAGGGGTAACGAAACATGCGCAAAGCTGATGAAAATCGCGCAGAAAACTACATCAGAAAGCACAGCAGATTCAAAAAGTGGATTGCGTTCGCTGTATGTCTTTCTCTTCTGTCCGGTACAGTAACATTTTATATGTTGAATAAGCCAGCAACGGCTATGACTGAGGAAGGAGCCAAGCAGGTCGGTCTTGTACTTGAAACAGCAGACAATGCTTACGAGCAGGGACTGATCAAGCAGATGGAGAACGAAGAGGCCAAGAAGTCAGAGGATGGTGAGAAGACCGAAGAGTCAGCCGGCGCACAGGCTTCAGGAGAGGACAATTCTGCCGCAGCTTCATCAGGAAGTTCCGCAGTTGCAGCAAGCTCAGAGAGTTCAGAGAGCAAGCCTGAAGGTGCTTCTGAAGGAAAGTCCGAGGCTGCAGCAACTGATGCTTCTTCTACAGGATCAAGCGAAGGCGCATCTACAGGTAGTTCCTCAGGTGCATCAACCGGCAGCTCATCATCAGCAGCATCCGATGCATCAAGCAGCGCAGCATCAAGCAGTGCATCAACCGGCGATAGCAGTTCTGATACAAGTTCAGCAGCCGCCAGTGCTTCATCAGCTGAGACCTCAGCAGATGCATCATCAGAGAGTTCATCTGAAGAGACCAAGGTTTCTGACAAAGATATCAAGAGTGATGTCAAGATCACCGTTGTTTATAAAGATACAAACGGAGAACAGATTGCTGATTCCAAGGAACTTTCAATTACGGAATCATTTGACTTGACCAAGGAAGTCAAGAGCTTCGAAGGTTATGTTTTTGATAAAGGAACAGTTGATGAGACTCAGGTAGTACTCATCACCAAGAAAACAGCTTCTTCCAAGTCGGGAGAAAATCAGGATGCAGCTTCCACCGCTTCCAGCGACGATGAAGTTCAGACCTATACTTATTACCAGGTAACTACAGCATCCGGTGAGACAAAAGATATTCTTGAAGATACAGATCTTCTTCTTACATACTACAAAGCTAATACACAGACCAGCTTCACAGCCAGTGACCTTATGGTTACGGTTAAGGCAGAGCTTTCCGATCCTTCAGTACTTCCTGAGGGAGTTGAGCTTAAGATAGCTGAGATCAGTTCCAGGTCAGAGGATTATAACTACGCTGCTTACATGGAGGCGCTTAACACCAACGCTGATAAGATCGCCGATAAGGACGCAGAAGAGAAGCAGACCTACAATGAGAAGAACACTCTTCTTTATGACATCGCCTTCAAGCTTGATGGTGTTGAGTATCAGCCCAAGGCAGGAACGGTATCTATCTCACTTAGCCTTAATCAGAATCAGTTGTCTGATGAGATTGGAGCAGCTGATGCCGATGGCGTAAGCGTTGTACATCTTCCGGTTAAAGGCGAGATCATGGACAATGTGAATGCTACCAGTGATGCGACAGACATTAAGGCTTCCGATATCAATGTTGAGGTGGTCAAGGGTAGCGATGTAGATCTTTCCGGCGATACCGATAAGGTTTCCTTCGAAACGGATTCCTTCTCTGCATACGCTCTTGTATACAGCGAATATGGAATTGTTTCCTGGAAAGGAACTGAGCATATGTCAGCCCGTGACATTGCTGATGCACTCGGCGATAACACATCCTTCGGTGCCGTTGCTGGAACCTTTGAGTCAGCAGGTAATACCGATGTTGAGTCAAATATCGCAGTGGGAACCCTTAAGAGTGTAATAGAATTCGGTAACTCATCAACTGTATTTACACACATTCAGTTTGACGGATACTTTATTACCAAGAATTCCACCAAGGACGGAACCTTTAAGTTTGGCCTTTATTCACAGCCATATTCCGATACCAACAGAAATCCCGGCAAGATCGGTAATTTCAATATCGAAGTTAAGGATGGTACCGGTACAGTCAATCTCTTACAGCTGTTTGATCAGGATACTCTTCAGAGTAACGCAAGACTTTACGTTTATGAGGTTGATACAAAGGGCAATGTAGTTCCTGACGGTGAGACCTTTGTAGCAGCGGACGGAACCAAGTATACCGTAACCTATGATGTAAACGATCTTCCAACTGAAGATGATAATGATATCGTTGGTTCCTTCACAAGTTCATATGTTGAGAACAATGCAAGCGGTGAGAACCTTTACAACAAGCTCAAGCATGTTGATGGCAATACAGTATATATCAAGAACTCGGATAATTCTTACACTGTTTACTCTTATCCTGATAACAGTGCGGGAACAACGGTTCAGGGAGCATTCCCGATATCCGTTTCAAACCTGTTGTCTACAGCATCCGAGGCATCCCGCAAATTTGCACTTCTTGATGACACCAAGGACGTTATGGTGCTCAATGTCATCGGAACAAGCGATGGTTTCCGTAAGGATCTGACAAAGACAATTTTCCAGAAGTTTGGTATCAGCGGTGATATCAATAACTACCTTACGAATGAAGGACTTACAATAGGTGACAAGCTCTGTGTTATTAACCTTGACCTGACCAATTGTCCTGAATACAAGATAGAGCAGTTCCTGGTTCATACAGAAAAGGAAAGCGGTAAGACCGGTGAGGGATGGCTTGAACTTGCCAACCAGATCATCCTCAATCCTTTGCAGAGAAATGCGGCTAATGACCTTCTTCCTTACACAGGAACATTGGTGCTTGACACTGTATCAGGTACTTTCGTAGCTCCTGAAGCTACTGTTGATATCAATAACGGTGCTGTACCGGGATCAGTAATCGCAGGCTACATGATCCAGAGAAGAGAGATCCATAAGCTTACGGTTCGCAGATACCTCGATCAGCAGGCTTCAATGATGATCAACAATGTGGTTGATGACACTGACAACATTAAGCTTAAGATTGATAAATATGTAGATGGCATTCTTGCCAAGGCAGAAGATACAGGCAAGTTCAGTTTCATGATGGTAATGCTTGCCAAGGATTGTAACGGAAATTATTATTGGAAGCCTGTAACCTGGGATACCAGAAATGAGGGATCTACTGTTACCTTTGATATTAACCCATGGCTTCTTGGAATGACTTATGGAAGCGGTGATACCAAGGAATCTCAGAATGCAAGCACCTACTATTTTGTAATCTTTGAGAATGATCCGACAGGTAATTATTCTAAGGACAACACTGCGATACTTGCAAAGATTAAGTATTACAAGGGCGGTGAGGTAGAGCCCCTTTACTACAGAATCGATGCAACTGAATCTGCGGATTTACAGAATAATCCGGGCACAGGATATTTCAATGATGCCCACAGAATATCATCATCCAAGGACCTGGAGCAGTACCAGAATGTGGCCTTCTATAATGAGACCAAGGGTAAATCAGCTCTCAGAATTCACAAGATGGTGGTTAACGATTTCGGCTCCGGATTCGTAAGAGACAATACCGGAACAGCGCTCCTTGACAATGTAACCTTTAGAATTACCAATAATTCGACCAAGAATTACGTAGTTATGAAGGGTTTCACAGGAAAAGCAGATACCAAGGGTGAGGCTATCGAGTACAACTCAGGTAAGCCCACAGGTAAGAAATATGTTGTAACCTACAACAGAAGTGCTCAGTGGACCATCTCCGATCTTCCCGCAGGAACTTATGTAGTGGAAGAGGTGGCAGACGGACTTACCTTTACTTACGATCCTTATACTAATAAGAGCACATATCTTACAACTACCAACCTTTCAAGAGTTACCAAGTATGACGTAACAGTTGATAAGGAAGGCGGCAACTGGCTTGGTACCGGAGGAAATAACTATAGAGCTGTATTCTCCTGTGACATTCCGAATCATTTTGACAAGGCACCTACAGATGTAAAGGTTGGTTATGATGATATACCCAATGCTTCACATACACAGACGGTTCAGGTATGTAACTACTACAGTATTCCTATAGGACCTATACAGATCACCAAGAACTTCACCGGTGGAACCTGGAATGAAGACATGGCATTTACCTTCACAATGGAAGGAATCGGATTCTCTATGAAGGATTCAGCCGGTAATCCAATCGACTTCAGTGTGAACCCTGAGCTTGCTCAGCAGCCAATGCCTGTAGGAGCTTCCAACGGAGTAGCAAGTGTGACAGTAACCGGTAAAGATGCGGTTAACAATGTTGCAACTGTTCAGTTCGGAGCTATACCATTCAGATTTGAAGGTACTTATCTGTACAAGATAACTGAGGACAGCTCAGGACAGATACCGGGCGTAAGCTACGACAGCAGAACCTATTACGTCAAGATTGAAGTTGATAAGTACTATACAAAGTTTGAGAAGTCATACACCTATGACAACATGGCTAATCCTGCCAAGTATACCAAGAATACTACACTTGCCGAAGATTTCTATTATCTTGGCGGTAACGTAACCTATGCAACGGATGAAGCCTTCAAGAATGTGGTTGCCACCTGCAAGCTTAGACTTGGAAGCAATCCCGATACAGTTAACCCTGATAAGAACGCATTCATTATCACTTACGGTTCGGGAGATGTAACGGACGTAGCATTCAACAACGTGCTTTCCGGTAAGCTCACAGTTACCAAGAAGTGGCTCGAAGGCAGTACAGGCGCCGATATCTCAAGCAAGCGTACATATCTTATTGTATATGTATGGCAGAGAGTTAACGGAGGTGAGTGGACAGAATACACATCCACCGAGCTCTCAGCAAGTAATAAGTGGACCCAGACCATTACCGATCTTCCTATATATGATGCCAAAGGCAATCGTTATGAATACACCGTTAAGGAGTCAGATGATTACCTGGCAACATACAGAGTAACTTACAAGTATAACGGTAAGACAATAAAGGGAAATGATCAGTCGGCAGTAACAGTTGACGGATCCAAGGCCAAGAATACAGGTTATGTTATGAAACTTGGCTCAGACGGTAAGGACTTCGGTACAGTAACAATTATCAATGAAGAGGTTTATACAAATACACTTCCTTCTACCGGAGGAGTGGGAACAGCTCCGTTTATGATCATCGGAATTATGATGGCAGCGGCTGCTTTGATAGCGGGATTGTTCTTCGGAAGAAGAAAAAAGAACGTTATCGGATAACCAAGGTTTAAAGCGTTAAGCTTAAGAACAGGTGCTCATTTGCACCGGATATAAAAAGACCGGATTTATACAAGACTCAAGATTCAAAAGGAGAGGAAAAGGAAATGAAAGGATTAAAGAAAGTTTTAACCGGAATTCTTGCCGCAACCATGGTATTCGCTATGGGAATCACTGCTACAGCGGCAGAAGCAACAACCACAACCACAGCTACTATCACTATTGATAGTAAGAATAGCAGCAATACTAACCCTGATGCTGTTATCACTTACGATTATTTTCAGATTTTAAAGGCTGATATCGTTAGTGGTGAGCAGGTAGCTTACTATGTAACAGATAAGAAGCTTGCTGATGCAGTAAGCGGAACAGGATATTTCACAGCAAAGAAGTCTGCTGATGGTTCACGTTACAATGTAACACTTAAGGATGGCCTCACAGGATCTGATTTAGGTGAGAAGATCGCAGCAGCTCTTAATACAGATACAGTAAAAGGTGCAGTAAGTGTAAAGGGACAGTTCAAGTCTGCTAACGGCGTTGCCAAGCAGGATCTTGAGCCTGGTTACTACCTCATTCTTTCAAGCCTTGGTACTGTAGCAGCAGTTCAGACAGTTGGTGAAGTAACAATCAATGAGAAGAACTCATACCCTACAATCACAAAGGCTGATGATAAGGATTTCGCTCAGATGTTTGATACTGTTGTAACCTACACTCTTACAGTTGATGTTCCCAAGAGCGTAGCTAAGAAGCCTATCACAGTTGTTGATACAGCAACTGTTGGCCTTACACTTGATTCTAAGGTAGTTGCAACTGTTGAGGGCAAAGAGGTAGGCAAGTATGAGTGGTCAGAGCCTGTTGCTAAGAACGGCAAAAACGAGTACACAACTGTTATTCCTGAGGAGACAGTTGCTAAGTACGCAGGTTCCAAGATCGTTCTTACTTACACAGCAACAGTTAACGAGAATGCTGTAGTTCGTGTTAACGAAGAGAACAGCGCTCACCTTGTATATGACAACTACAATTCAGCAGAGACAGATCATGTTGATGTTGCAACACTTGGCGTAGAGATCGTTAAGGTTGACGGCGCATCAGGCAAGGCTATCACAGGTGCTGAGTTCACACTTTGGAGCGCAAAGGAAGGCGGCAATCAGATCGCAGTTGTTAAGGAAGGTGATCATTACCGTGTTGCTAAGTCTACTGAGACAGGCGTAAACATCGCAGTTGATGCGAACGGTAAGGCTACAATCGTTGGTCTTGATGCTACTAAGTATTACCTTCAGGAGGAAAAGGCGCCTGCAGGATACAACATGATCGAGGACAGATATGAGCTTGTTGTTAACGGCACATTAACAGTTCCTGAGCCTATCAAGATTGCTAACTTCACAGGCCGTACTCTTCCTTCAACAGGTGGAATCGGAACCACAATCTTCTACATCCTTGGCGGTATCCTTATCATCGCAGGTGTAGCATACTTCATGGTTCGCAGAAAGGCTGATGCACAGGCTTAATCGACCCGGGTTTATGAAAAAGTTTTATAATAAAATTGAATCTTGTTTCTTTTAAATGAAACTGACTGTATTTCTAAAGGAGAGTGTCGATCCACGGAAGCTGGGGAGCTTCCAAGACAGACTTCTTTAGAAATGCAGGAATTGGTTCAAAAAGAGGTAATTGTTCATATTTCACGGGATAAGATGATTGATGGATAAGAAGAACTTAAAAAGGATTATTCCCAATATAGTATTCAGTCTGATTTTTTTCGTTGGACTTGCAATTTTTTTATACCCGTCGGTAAGTAATTACATTAATTCAAAGCATCAGAGTAGGGTTATTTCCAACTATCAGGAGGTACTTGACGAAATCTCCCAAGAGGATTACAGCAAGTATTGGGAAGAAGCCCGAAAGTACAACGAAGAACTGGCTACAAGGCCTTTTAGTTTTACATTTTCCGATGAAGAACTGGAGCGTTACAACAGTGTGATGAATCCAACCGGAAGCGGAATAATCGGATACATAGAGATCGAAAACATCGGAGTTAACCTTCCGATATACCATGGAACAGATGAGTCTGTTCTTCAGGTAGGTATAGGACATCTTGAGGGAACCTCATTTCCCACAGGAGACACCGGTACTCATACAGTACTGTCAGGGCACAGAGGACTTCCATCCTCCAAGCTTTTTTCAGACCTGGATCAGATGATCGTAGGTGATACATTTTTATTACATATACTAGATCAGACTTTTGCATATCAGATTGATAAGATTAACATTGTTCTCCCGGAGGAGACCAATGATCTGGCAATTGTCTCAGGAGAAGACTATGTCACGCTTGTGACCTGCACACCCTATGGTGTGAATACTCACAGGCTCCTTGTAAGAGCAAAGCGTGTTGATTATAACGAAGAAACAAAGCTGATAGTTCCTGCGGATGCAACAAGATACGGAAATCTTGTTGTGGCACCGTTCCTCGGAGCCCCGCTGATACTTATCGCATTTATATTTTATTTGTTTGCGACATCCAAACGTCGTACAAAGAGGAAGAAACATGATTAAGTTAGGAAAAGACATTTTTAGTAAAATAGTGTCTGTGGCAGTAGCTGCTGTTATGATCCTTACCCTTTTACCGGGAAGGAGCGTATCTGCTGCTGATATTGACCTTTCTAAGAAGGGCAGTATGACCGTGATTCACCATTCTGCTGATGACGAGCCGCTTGAAGGCGTAAAGTCCAGAATATATCGCGTGGCATCTGTGGACGCTTCAGGTAAGTACACGGTTCTTGATGAGTTCAGCGGTTGCTTCTCGGATTCAAGTTTCTTCAACAACGGATATGACTTCGATGCATGGAAGTCCTGCGTTGACGGCGTTAAGGAATATGTTAAGGCTACCAATGTTAAGCCCTACAAAGAAGGTGTTTCCGACAAGCAGGGCAAGACCTATTACAAAGACCTTGATCTTGGTGTATATCTGGTTATAAGTGATAACCTGGTAGATAAGAAGTTCGTTCACTCATTTGCTTCCTTTGTATATCCTGTACCGCTTCTTGAAAGAGGTAAGGAATCAGAGGTCATGGAATGGGTTTATGATGTTGAGGTAGCTCCCAAAAAGGAGAGCGTAGAGAGAATTATCGACGAGGAATTCGTTGTGTACAAGCGTTGGTCTGATTCAGGATATGAATCAAACAGACCAAGTGAGATCACAGTTAAGATATATTGTGACTCCAGTGTTTACAAGACAGTTAAGCTTAATTCTTCCAACAACTGGAAATACTCCTGGACGTATGAGCCGGGACATGAGTGGAGGCTGGTTGAGACTTCAACAGGTAATAACTACACCGCTTCACTTTCCAAGTCCAAGGATGAGAACAAATATACCTTTGTATTTACCAATACATACAATCCACCTGAGACTCCTCCGGGAAATCCTCCCGAGGACCCTTCGGAACCTGTGACTCCTGACCTTCCTTCGGTTCTGGGAGCAATAAGGGATCTGCCTGAGGTTCTCGGTGCGAGAAGACTTCCACAGACAGGACAGCTGTGGTGGCCACTTCCTATACTTGTTCTCTTTGGAGTGTTCTTCATATTTAAGGGGATCAGGAAGAACAGTAAGGCATAATGTTTAAGGGAGCTGCAGTTTATGGGGATGAATATTAAGCTGCAGGGTATGATGCAGTTCATTTTGAAAGGCGCATCAGACAAATGAAAAAGCTATCTGGTTATTTTTATATTTTTTTGGGAATTGTATTTCTTGGCACTGCGGCATTCATCGTTAAGAATAATCTTGATGAGAACGCATCTGCCGGAGAGGCTTCGGACCACCTTTTAAGTGAAGTTATTGAGCAGGTTCCGGATGTGGTACTTGCCTCAGAAGACCACGGCGATATGCCGGTGGTGGACGTAGAGGGCAGGAGTTTCATCGGAACGGTTCAGATTCCTGAGCTTGGTCTTCTTCTTCCTATTCAGAGTGAATGGGCATCCGACAACGCCAAGGTTTCTGTTTGCAGATATGAGGGCTCTGCTTATGAGAACAATCTCATTGTTGCAGGCCATAACTACATTGAACATTTCGGCAGGCTTGAGGAACTCACCACCGGAGACAGCGTTGTTGTTACTGACATGAATGGTAAGAGCTTCTACTACGAGGTTGTCAACATTGAGACACTTGGTGCTTATGATGTTGAAGAGATGGAATCAGGTGACTGGGATCTTACACTTTTCACTTGTACAGTAGGAGGTTCCAACCGCATTACAGTCAGATGTGAGGCAACGGGACAGGTCAGTGCCACCGGCGATACACCTGATGTTATCAAGGCTGCGGAAGAGAGCAAGCACATAAGAAAATAAAAATATTTAGGATATGATAAGGGTTTTCACTGATTTAAGATGCAGTGAAAACCTTTTTTTATACTAATAGTTTATAGTATTATTAGTGTTTTTTTACCACACTGCACTATGCAAGTGCTGGTAAATAGTAATATAATTACTGTAAGAAAACATATTTTTTATGCATTAGAGGATTGTTACATTCAAGGATGAACGGTAATTTCCATGGAGAGGAGATGATGCGCATGATCATAGTAAAAATGAATGAAACAACAGTTGAATGCAGTATAGCCGCATCAGAACTTCATGAGATCGGCCTCACACCTGAGGCAGTAGTTAACGGAGCGGAGAACACCACATCATTTTTTGCTCAGCTTAATAAAGAGGTTGGACAGCAGCTTGACTATGACCCTGAGACAGAGGTCATGATGATGAGCAAGAATATGATGATGGATGGCAGTGTCCGCATTTTTGCAGTGAAGATGAGTAATGAGGACATTCAGAAGGCTGCTGACAGGATCAGAGGAGCCGCAGAGACAGTCCTTAGGTTACTTACTCAGGAAAGAGTAGACGAGATCAAGAGAAAGACCGGTAAGGACAAGGGAGTAGCCCTTAATGAGGTTATTACCAATGTTACCGATACAATAAACAGGTTCTACGGAAGAAACGGTGAAGAGGAGTTTGCACTTGATCATCCGGCAGCCACCTATCAGCCTCTTTCCGAATATGCCAGATATATGATGGAGTTTGAGGATATTTCCGAGGCTGAGCGTTTTGCCAAAGTGGTTCAGAGGCTTCCGATTGTTGATTCCGCTCTTTACAAGCACAAAGGAAGATACTATCTGCTGGCGGGTCTTATGTCAGGAGAAGAGGGAATAATCTATGAGATGAGAAGAGCCGGAGTTGAGTACTCACAGCTTCTTACGGTTAATTCTCCCGAGTCCCTGTTTATAGAGGAACACGCAGAGTGCATAATAGAAGAGGATGCATTGATCCATTTGGCTGATCTTAAGAAATAATATGCGAGGCTGTATGAAGAAGGACATCTGGGTATTTAATTTTTCGGGAATATATGACAATGAGAGCTTTTATCTTAGTGATAAAGGCTCTTTTAACGTACTTGATATGACGGGAATCTCAGGAACCAACTGCATGTGCGATGACAGTGCGGTGCAGAGAATAAGGCAGATATTTGCTGATAACGGAGTATCTCCCTATGGGATCCACTTTATCGACAACGGTAATTATCATTATATGTCCGCGCTGGTGGCGGAGATGATAGGGGAGCCTTTTTCACTGGTGGTTCTTGATCATCATCCCGATATGCAGCCACCTATGTTTGGGGATATATTGTCCTGCGGAGGCTGGGTGAAGGAGGTCTTTGACAAGAACCCGGGGGTAAGGGACATACATATCATAGGGGCAGACAGAGGGCTCATTTCCGAGTTGGCAGAAGAGGACCGGCAGAGGGTTACTTTTTATGATCTCAAGGATATCTTTGGAGAGGGAATAAGGCTTCCGGATACGGGATATCCTGTGTTTTTATCCATAGATAAGGATGTGGTCTCGGATAAGGAGCTTACTACCAACTGGGATCAGGGAGAGATGACAAGGGAGCAGCTTCTTTCCTTTGTAAAAGAGATGCTGGCTAAAAAGGATGTTATTGCCTTGGATATCTGCGGAGAGTGCGCACCGGACCAGGAGGGGTGCGATGTTACAAAGGCTGCCGCTGAAAATGACAGTTTAAATAAGGCTTTGCTGGACTGTGCGATATAGCGTATAATATTAATTACTACATTATATATCACTTGGAGGGCATATGGAAAAAAGGTTCAGGGAGTACATAAGACACTTTGAGAAGCTCGACTATGACGTTTTATCCGAGGAAGAGATAATAAACGAAAGAGAAGGACTTATAATGGAGATAGGCATGCTTCATCAGGAAATGATAAGGTGCCTTATTGCAGTGATGGGGCTTTTGATGTGTGCCTGTATCTTTTTGTCAGCGGCGCTGGGAACAACTTCCTGGGTACATTATATCTGCGCTGCAGTGATGGCTATTGCAGCAGCGGTTCTGTCAATGTCCTACAGAAAGCTGGGAGATGTAGTCAAAAAACTTAGCGTATATGCAGATAAGCTGGCTCAGATCCGGGTATAAAGCAGGCATATTATAAATACAGAAGGTTCAGGCTTCGTTGCGGCGTACCGCGGCGAAGCTTTTTCTTATGTGTTTCAGTACTATAAGATACAGGATAATTGAGAATATTCCCGCAGTGAGCCAGGCCAGTCCGTCACCTGCAACTGCAAGAGCATAGCTGCCTATTCTCATGGAGATAAAGGCAGTGGCAAGCCTTGTCAGGAGTTCAACGATACCGAGGGTAAGCGCTGTTTTACCATAGCCGCAGGCCTGCATTGCATTTCTGTATATGAAGATCATTCCGAGGGGTATATAGAAGAGAATGCATTCATTTACATAGGTCCAGGCGTAGGGCATGTATGAAGAGAGGTCCACTCCGCTGTCGAAGAAGAGACTGATGACTCTGGGAAGGAGAAGGAGACTCAGGGCTGCATTTAAAATGGAATATACCACAGCTATCTTCATGGCATCCCTGGTGCCCTGATGAACTCTGTCGAGGTCTCCGTAGCCGTAGTTCTGGCCAACGTAGGCAGCCATAGTCTGGCCAAGGGATGGCATTCCGGCGGTCATGAGGTTAACTACTTTGCCGGCGGCTGTAAAGCCCCCTACGGCCACTGAACCATAGATATTTATTGACGACTGCATTACCATGGTTCCGGAGGCAGTGATACCGAATTGCAGAGCCATAGGGACGCCGATATTAAGCTGCTTGAAACTGTAATCTTTATTGAGCCGCCAGTCGGATCGCCTGGGCTTAAGGACATCGATCTTTTTGATGATATAGATGATGCACAAAAGGGCGGATATACCCTGGGATACGTCTGTAGCTAGGGCTGCGCCGAAGGTGCCAAGTTTAAAACTTATAATGAACACCAGATCAAGAACGATGTTTAAAAGGGCTGCAAAAATCAGGAAATAGAGGGGAGTTCTGCTGTTACCGATGGCGCGAAGGGAGGCTGCCATAAGGTTATAACCGATGAGGGCAAAGCTCCCAAGACATATGGTTATGATATAGGCATAGGCGTCATCATAGATATCCGCAGGGGTATTCATGAGCTTGAGAAGCGGATGCATGATCAGATAGGAAATAACAGTGATGATGGCAGTACTGATAATTCCAAGAAGGATGGCGTTGGCAAAGGCTCGTCTTGTACCTTCTTTGTCTCCGGCTCCAAACTTCTGGCTTATAAGAACTGTATAGCCTGTAGTCATTCCGTTGGCAAGACCCATTACAAGGAACATGATAGTTCCTGTAGAACCTACTGCAGCAAGGGCGCCGGGGCTTACGAATCGTCCGACTATGACGGTATCTACCATATTGTAGAACTGTTGGAAAACAAATCCCAGAAAGATAGGGATAACAAATTTGAGAATTATTGGAAGGGGTTTACCCTGCGTCATTTTATTATTCATGAAATCCGCCCTCTGCCTGAAAGTACGTGGCTCCTGATATCATTTTATACTATAATGCGTAAACTTAATAATTAAATATAAGTTAAATGCACATTTTTTGAAATTTTGAGTCAATTCTTTGGCAAAACCTATTGACATAGAGCAAAAAAATCGGTATTATACAATAGTTGCTTGCAGGAGTGGCGGAATGGCAGACGCGCATGGTTCAGGTCCATGTGTTGGCAACAACATGAGGGTTCAAGTCCCTTCTCCTGCACTAGGTTATACCTGGTGCAATGGATTAGGTTAACTATATATACTTGATACGCGGAAGTGTCGGAATTGGCAGACGAGCAAGACTAAGGATCTTGTGATGCTTACATCGTGAGGGTTCAAGTCCCTTCTTCCGCACGAACAAAAAGGAATCAGTTCATTGAACTGGTTCCTTTTTTGTTCTTAAGAAAGAAGGGACTTGAACTCATTAGTTTATTTACTTCCAACTGTCTCCCCACACTGTATTGCATATATCAAGGCACTGCTGCTTGGAGAAGCTGTTGTCTTGTATGTCGATGGCATTGGTGACTGCCATTTCATCCGTATAGGTGGAGAGTGGATAAACACTGACTCCGTGGTACTGCCTTGACAGATGGGCTACCAGAGCTTCAACGGCGTGATCGGTGATGACTACTTCGCCCTCATCGGTTCTGGTGATTGTGACCTGGGCCATTCCTCCAACCATTCTCTTGGTGATGCCGGGACCTTCCGAGGAAGTCCAGCTTACGAAGTTGCCGAGAGAGTAGTATACCAGCATATCACCGTTGCCGTGATTATTGCTGTAGCCGGGGACATCGTCCTCGATAAATTCCACCGGTTCGATGACGTGGGGGTGAGCTCCCAGTATAAGATCTGCGCCGCCTTCTCTGAAAACTAGCGTCCATTTCTGCTGGCTCTTATCGGTCTCAAGATTGTATTCCGTTCCCCAATGGGGGCAAACGATGGTAAAATCAGCATTCTCTTCAGCATAGGCAAGGTCCTGTCTTACCTTTTCCTCTTCCAGGAGATCTACGGCAAAGGGCATGCTCTGAGGCATCGGAAGTCCGTTGGTTCCGTAGGTATAATTAAGGATCGCGATCCTGATACCGTTTTTCTCAACAATATCAACTCGTTCTTTATCTTCTTCGGTCTCATTTATTCCCAGAACCAGTATTTCGGGGTGATTGTTCTTCCAGTATTCGATAGTGTTCATTAGGCCCTGCTTGCCCTTGTCGAGAGCATGATTGGTGCCGTGAAGAACTACGTCAAAGCCTGCGTTTACCAGCGCATCTCCTATATCAACAGGAGCATTGAAACAGGGATAACCGGATATGCCAAGCTCAACTCCGCCAAGGATAACCTCCTGATTGACTATCGCCAGATCGGCTGCGCTTATTTCATCCTTAACGTTTGCAAAGATAGGGTTAAAATCGTAATTGCCATCTTCGTCTCTGCAGGCTTTCTCGATGGGCATATGAAGTAGCACATCGCCCACCATTACAACAGAAACACTATCCGGCTCCTCGGGAATCTCCTCAGAGGAAGCCTCTGCAGCTGATGCAGTGTCCTCTATAGAAGCAATATCTTCTTTACTTTGATTCTCCTCAGAAATGGTTTCGAAGACCAAACCCGAATCCTTGGCTTCATCTGTTGCGTCATCGGCGCCAAGGGTAAGGATGTCTTCATCTGAAGTGGTTTTTATGGAAAACACCATCAGAGCTGCGTACAGAACAAGTGTAATTAGCGCCAGGATGGCTATTGTATAACTCACATGTCTTTTCATAATTTATTCCATTCATTTAACTTGATGTATTTTAATCTGCTAAAGTTTTATTTTTCACGAATAAGTATAACACAAGTACATTACTATATTTTTCTATATCCTACAAACAGTAAATTTACTCCTTGTCACTTTGCCGCGGTATAAATATAATGTATTAGAATATGAAAAAAGAAATATGGAGGAATATCATGGCAGCAAGAACTGATATACACAAAGTATTGATCATTGGCTCGGGACCCATTGTCATCGGCCAGGCCTGCGAGTTCGACTACTCCGGAACACAGGCATGCAAGGCTCTCAGAAGTCTCGGATATGAAATCGTTTTGGTTAACTCCAATCCGGCCACCATCATGACCGATCCGGAGATGGCCGATAAGACCTATATTGAGCCACTTAACGTGGAACGTGTCACCTCTGTTATTGAAAAAGAAAGACCGGATGCTCTTCTTCCAAATCTTGGCGGACAGTCCGGACTTAATCTCTGTTCTGAGCTATATAAAGCAGGTATCCTCGATAAATATAACGTAAAAGTAATCGGTGTTCAGGTTGACGCCATTGAGCGCGGCGAAGACAGAACCGAATTTAAGAAGACAATGGACATGCTGGGTATTGAGATGGCTCGTTCCAAGGCTTGCTACAGCATTGAAGAAGCTCTTGCAGAAGCGGATGAGCTGGGTTATCCCGTTGTACTTCGTCCTGCCTACACCATGGGCGGCGCCGGCGGCGGACTTGTTTACAACAAGGAAGAACTTCAGACAGTATGCGCCCGTGGTCTCCAGGCTTCCATTATTCATCAGGTTCTTGTTGAGGAGTCTATCCTTGGCTGGGAAGAGCTTGAGCTGGAGGTTGTTCGTGACAAGGACAACAACATAATCACAGTCTGCTTTGTTTAAAACGTTTAGCCTGTATGAGTTCATACATTTGATTCCT
>JAEEGL010320548.1_pt1 | contig 16365 bp, 15 predicted proteins | sample 9134231 | NCBI WGS metagenome assembly JAEEGL01 (sample SAMN16246548, study PRJNA631951) | gut metagenome | biome: gut microbiome; feature: rumen; material: fiber-attached | host: Bos | place: Iran: Karaj | collected 2018-10
AAGTGCCATTAGGCCGTACAAAATGATATCCTTCGGTTCCTTCTGCTATTATAGCAAAGTACAAATACCAAACATGGTACAAATGCCGCCGTTCTGCCTCTTTCAGGCATCTTATATTGTAAACTTTTTATGAATAAGGGCTTTGGAGTAATACATTATATCAAAAACGGAAGAAAAATCGGAAGTGACTGTGAAAAACGCCGTGCGGGACGCAATTCCTCCCCCACTTGCAAAAGTGGGGGACTCCTTGCTCACGGCTTGTTGAAAAAAGAGCGGGAATATGGTAGAATTCTCCTGTGATTTCCCGATGCCCCGCATATTTCGATTCTTTATACGGAGATGATTGTATGAGCAAGAAAAACAAGGTCGCGCGCAAGCTGAAGAGCCTCGACTCCATGACCGAGATAGTCCCGTTCATAATGGTGAACCGTTCCGGAGCCCAGATCTTCTTCAGGGACACCCTCGAGATAGAGAAAGTCGAGAAGTTCATCAGGGAGAAACAGCAGCAGGGGATGGTGAATCTCAGCGTGCTGCATGTGCTCATCGCGGCATATGTCCATACGGTCGCCCAGCGTCCCGCAATAAACAGGTTCATCCAGGGTCAGCGCATCTGGACCAGAAACAACATTGAGATATCCCTTACGATCAAGCAGGAGATGCTGCTGAACTCCCCCGATACGGTCATAAAGCTCACACTTCCGAAGACCGCTACGCTGACAGACGTATACAATGCTCTCAACGCGGAAGTCCTCAACTACAGAGCCAATCCGGGCAACGATGTTGACGACACAGCAAAGGCGTTCACCCGGCTGCCGGGAGTCATCCTGAAGTTCGCGGTACACTTCGTAAAGACGCTCGACTATCTGGGGCTGGTGCCGAAGTCACTTAAGAAGATCAGCCCGTTCCACAGCTCGATATATGTCACTGCGATCGGTTCTCTCGGGATCCAGACCGTGTACCACCATCTGTACGATTTCGGCTGCTGCCCCGTGTTCATGGCCTTCGGCACAAGACACAACGTCTATATACCGGACAGCGACGGGAATATAAAAAAGAAGAAATGCATCGACATCTCCTTCACTCTGGACGAGCGGATCTGCGACGGATACTACTATGCCGACGCTTTCAAGTACATGAAACGCCTGCTCAGGAATCCCAGCCGTCTGGACGAGATCCCTGAAGTTGTCGAAGACGTGAAGTGATCCCGGACTGCATATATATCATAGCACAAATGCGCAAGCAGTTGTGCTATTTTTTGGAAATGAAAATGGCGTCTGAAGATCAGACGCCGTCTTTTCAAGCTAATACCCGGATTCGAACCGGGGACCTCATCCTTACCAAGGATGTGCTCTACCAACTGAGCCATATTAGCATACCACCGACACCTTCCGGTGTCAGCGGAGGTTATTATATCAGAAACCCGCTGGCCTGTCAACACCGATTTTTAAATCAGAGTTCGCAGTTTCCGACAGTGCGCGGGAAGGGGATAACGTCCCTGATGTTCGACACGCCGGTCAGGTACATGACACAGCGCTCGAATCCCAGTCCGAATCCCGCATGTCTTGCGGTGCCGTATTTCCTGAGGTCCAGATAGAACTCGTAGGACTCCCTGTCGAGGCCCAGTTCGTTCATCCTCTTCTCCAGTTTTTCAAGATCGTCCTCTCTCTGGCTTCCGCCGATGATCTCGCCGATGCCAGGGACGAGACAGTCCATGGCGGCAACCGTCTTCCCGTCCGGATTCAGCTTCATGTAGAACGCCTTTATGTCCTTCGGATAGTCCGTCACGAACACTGGACGCTTGAATATTTCCTCGGTGAGGTATCTCTCATGCTCGGTCTGCAGGTCGCATCCCCAGCTCACCTTGTAGTCGAATTTGTCATTGTTCTTTTCCAGCATGGCAACGGCATCGGTATATGTCACCCGGCCGAAGTCGCTGTTGAGGACGTGGTTCAGGCGCTCGATGAGGCCCTGATCGACGAAGCTGTTGAAGAACTGCATCTCTTCCGGTGCGTTCTCCATGACATAGCTGATTATGTATTTCAGCATGTCTTCCGCCAGTTTCATGTCGTCTCCGAGATCCGCGAAAGCTATCTCCGGCTCGATCATCCAGAATTCAGCAGCATGTCTCGTGGTGTTGGAGTTTTCTGCCCTGAAGGTCGGTCCGAAAGTGTATATGTTCCTGAACGCCATGGCATAGGTTTCGCCGTTGAGCTGGCCTGACACCGTGAGGTTGGTGCTTCTTCCGAAGAAGTCCTCGGAAAAATCGACCGATCCGTCCTCTTTTCTCGGAATGTTGTCGGGATCCATTGTGGTCACCCTGAACATCTCGCCTGCGCCCTCCGCATCAGACCCGGTGATTATCGGGGTATGGACATATACGAAGTTCCTCTCCTGGAAGAACCTGTGGATCGCGTATGCCGCAAGTGAGCGCACGCGGAACACGGCCTGGAACAGGTTCGTCCTCGGTCTCAGATGGGAGATGGTCCTAAGGAATTCTATGCTGTGACGCTTCTTCTGCAGCGGGTAGTCGGGAGTCGACGCTCCCTCGAGTTCAACACTGTCAGCGTGGATCTCGAAAGGCTGCTTGGCCTCGGGGGTCTCAATGATCCTGCCGGTGACGATGAGCGCCGCGCCAACGTTGAATTTTGATATTTCCGCAAAATTGTCGAGTTTATCGTCATATACTATCTGGATCGGCTCGAAGAACGTGCCGTCCGAAAGCATGATGAATCCGAAATTCTTGGAAGCCCTGATGCTGCGGACCCATCCGCCCACTTCCACATGACTGTGATCGATGCTGTCTCTTTCCCTGAAAAGGGACCTTACGCTCGTAAGTTCCATACAGACCTCTTTTCCGTAAAAAAATACTTCCACTTTGTGTTATTTGTGTCAATTATACTCGCCCACCGGAAAAATGCAATGCCCCGCTGAAAATCGGCTGAAAATATTGACTTTTGACAGTGTTGCGGTATAATGGTATTTGTACTATTTTTGCATCTGTGCTCACACATTCAGGAATGCAAAGATTCCGGAATTCCAAAAACGTGCCATCCCGCCGGGACGGCATGTTCACGCCCGGCAGTTTTCACAAAACCGGGATGTCGGAAGATATCATCCGAAGACATCTGAGAAATCACAGCAACAACGGGCCGCCCTGCGGTCTGTAAAAAACTCTTTGCGGGGGCTGTGATTAGCCGAGTGTGGGATAGCGCAGAGCTGTAATTCGGCTATACGCGGTCTTTTGCCGCAAAGGGGGATGCAGAATGAACGAAAAGAATATTATTGAGCTGAAAAACATCACTGTCAGATTTGACGGGGAAACCGTTCTGGACAATCTGAATCTCAATATCCGGGACGGGGAGTTCGTCACGCTTCTGGGCGCCTCAGGATGCGGCAAGACCACTACCCTGCGCATCATCGCGGGATTCCTTGAGCCTGATGAGGGGGAGGTGTTTTTCGGCGAGAAAAACATGAATGGTGTTCCCGCTCACAAGCGCGAGGTAAACACCATTTTTCAGCGTTATGCCCTGTTCCCGCACTACAACGTCTTTGACAACGTGGCCTACGGCCTGAAGGTCAGGCACGTTCCGAAAAAGGAAATAAAGGAACGGGTCATGGAAATGCTGAGGCTGGTCAACCTGGAATCCTTCGCAAAGCGATCCGTGGCCAAGCTGTCAGGCGGTCAGCAGCAGAGGGTAGCCATTGCGAGGGCCCTCGTGCTGAGACCGAAGGTACTGCTTCTGGACGAGCCTCTGTCGGCCCTCGACGCCAAGCTCAGAAAGGACATGCAGATCGAGCTCAGGAACATCCAGCAGGCAACGGGAATCACATTCATTTTCGTAACGCATGACCAGGAAGAAGCCCTCTCTATGTCGGACACGGTAGTCGTGATGAACGAAGGCCGGGTACAGCAGATAGGTTCTCCCGAAGATATATACAACGAACCTCAGAACGCCTTTGTCGCTGACTTCATAGGCGAATCAAACATCCTGGACGGCGTGATGAAAGAAGACTTCAAGGCGACCTTCTCCGGACACACCTTCCAGTGTGTGGACAAAGGGTTTGCACCGGGCGAATCCGTAGATATAGTAGTAAGGCCTGAGGACGTAGACATCGTAAAGCCCGAAAAAGGGATGCTCAAGGGCGTCGTCACGTCAATCACCTTCCTGGGAGTCTACTACGAGATCATAGTCGACATCGGCGGCTTCAAATGGATGATCCAGACCACTGACTTCGCTCCCGTAGGAGACACCGTAGGCCTTTCCATAGATCCTGACGCCATCCATGTCATGAAGAAATCCAAGTATTCCGGCCTGTACGGAGACTACAGCACCTTCTCCGATGAGATGGAGGAGATGAGCCAGGTCTCAGAGGAACTGGCCGAAGAGATCGCCGAAGAGCTGTTCAGCGACGAAAGCGAGGAACCAGCTGAAGAGCCGGAGAAAGATCCGGAAGGAGAACCTGAAAAGGTCCGGGAGGAAGACGAATGAAGGGCAGATCATTCCTTAAGAGAGTGATCGGCGCGCCGTACGTCCTGTGGGCAATCCTCTTCATCATAATCCCTCTTGTCATCGTCGCGTACTACGCGTTCACGGATGCCGGAGGCGGCTTCACTCTTGACAACATCAAAAACCTTTCGGATTACGGGGAGATCTTCAGGGATTCGGTGCTTTATTCGATAGCGGCGACCGTGATATCCCTCATAATCGCCTACCCCTTTGCATATTTCATGAGCAGGCTGAAGCCCAAGACCCAGAGACTTATGATGGTCCTGGTTATGCTGCCGGCCTGGATGAGCCTGCTCATCCTTACATATTCCTGGATGAACATTCTGGAGAGGAACGGGCTTCTGAACAGTCTGCTGACCGCGATTGGACTCAGTCCCGCCCAGATAATCGGAACTCCTGGCGCCGTCATATTCGGAATGGTATACAACTATATCCCCTACATGATCCTTCCGATATACTCCGTAATGTCCAAGATAGAGCCGTCGGTCCTTGAGGCCGCGGAAGACCTGGGTTCCGGAAGCATGTCCAAACTGTACAGGATAATACTTCCCCTTTCGATCCCCGGAGTGATATCAGGCATCACCATGGTGTTCGTGCCCTCGGTCAGCACGTTCTATATAAGCCAGAAGCTCGGCGACGGCAAGATCCTTCTCGTGGGAGACATAATCGAACGCCAGATCCAGGCTCAGAACAACTACAACACCGGTGCCGCCCTTTCCCTGGTCCTGATGGTGGTCATACTCGTTTCCATGGCGCTGATGAAACTTTTCGCCGGGGACTCCGACGAAACGCTTTACGCGTAAGGGGGGTGGAAACATGAAAAAAGCAATTGGCAACGTCTTCATGGGGATCGTGTTCTTCATCCTGTATCTCCCGCTTCTCGTGATGGTATTCTTCTCATTCAACTCGGGCAGCAGCACCTCCACATTCAAGGGCTTTTCGCTCAAATGGTACGGCGAACTGTTCTCTTCCGATGCGATGACCCCTCTGAAGAACACGCTCATTCTCGCGGTCCTTTCGGCTGTGATAGCCACGATCATCGGCACAGCCGCCGCGGTATACATCTACCATATAAGGAACAAGCTGTGGAAGAATTCCCTCCAGGTCGTGACGAACATACCCATGACCAACCCCGACATAGTGACAGGCGTGTCGCTGATGCTCCTGTTCGTGTTCGTGGGCAGACTGATGGGAGCCGTCAATTCCCTGAACTTCTTCACGCTGCTCATAGCACACATAACTTTCAACCTACCGTATGTGATACTGAACGTGCTGCCGAAGCTTAACCAGACGGATCCGCATCTGGCCGAAGCAGCCCAGGACCTTGGATCGCCTCCGATACAGGCGTTCTTCAGAGTGGTCCTGCCGTCGATAATGCCGGGCGTCATGTCCGGGTTCATGATGGCGTTCACCCTGTCACTCGATGACTTCGTGATCAGCTACTACACCACCGGAGCAGACTTCCAGACGCTGCCCCTGTTCGTGTTCAACATGGTAAAGAAGCCCGTCAAGCCGTATATCTATGCATTGTACAGCATTATCTTCATACTCGTCCTGGCGGTGCTCCTGTTCATCAACATTTCCGGCGCAAAGGAAAAGAAGCCTGCCGGATCCAGAAAAAAACAAAAATCCACAACATAGCAAGGAGAACAAAGAATTGAAAAAGATCGTATCACTCATCCTCGTTTCCGTCATGGCCGTTTCCGCATTCGCCATGACAGCATGCAATTCCTCCTCTGGCGAGTCATCCATAACTCCCAGAGCCGAATACACAAGGGAATATGCGGGCACGACGATCAACGTGTTCAACTGGGGTGAATATATTTCCGACGGCATCGACGGCACCCTGAACGTCAACAAGGAATTCGAAAAGCTGACCGGGATCCATGTGAACTACACGACGTATGAGTCAAATGAGGCAATGTACTCGAAACTGAAGTCCGGTGCCGTGTCATACGACGTGGTCGTTCCTTCAGATTACATGATTGAGCGCATGATAAGCGAGAACATGCTCCAGGCCATCGATTTTTCCAAGATAACCAACTACGACCTGATAGCCGATGAATACAAGGATCTGTTCTTCGACCCTGAAAACAAATACAGCGTTCCCTACAATGTGGGGATGGTGGGGCTGATCTACAACACCTCTATGGTCGACGAGACTCCCGACAGCTGGGACATAATGTGGGATGAGAAATACAAGGACGACATCCTCATGTTCGACAATCCCAGAGACGCTTTCGCCATAGCTCAGTTCCTGCTCGGCATCGACGTGAACACGACCGACAAGGCTGACTGGGACAAAGCTGCCGACAAGCTCATTGAGCAGAACGGCATAATCCAGGGCCGGGTCATGGACCAGGTATTCGAAAAGATGGAAGGCGGTAACGCCGCCATCGCCACCTACTATGCAGGTGACTACCTGACGATGGCCGAGAACAATGAGGATCTGGCTTTCGTTTATCCCAAGGAAGGAACCAACATCTTCGTGGACTCCATATGCGTTCCCTCCAATGCTTCCAACTATGAGGCAGCGATGCTCTACATTAATTTCCTTCTTGAACCCGACATCGCGCTGGCAAACGCTGAGTATCTCTGCTACGCAAGCCCCAACACTTCTGTCTTCACCAACCCGGATTACTCATATTATGAGGAAGAGATCCTCTATCCCACGGAAAACAACATGCCGAAGACCGAGTACTTCCACGACATAGATCCGGAAATAAGAAGCTACTACGAGAAGCTCTGGGAAAAAGTAATCCTTGCCCAGTGATGTGATCACAGGAACATGCCCCGAGGCTGCCTTGACGGCAGCCTTTTGTGGTTCCCCGAAAACGTTTCTCCGGGCTGCTGCCCGACAGTTTCGTGAAGCTTGCAAAAGAAAAAGTTTTGTTGTATAATTAAAAGACACACCCTTTGAAACTATAGATTCGGAAAGGAGGCCCTCAGTGAGCAAGGATATAGGAATAGACCTCGGGACCGCGACTGTCCTTGTTTATGTAAAGGGCCGCGGAATCGTTACGAAGGAGCCGTCGGTCGTCGCCATAGACAGAAACACCGACAGTATCCTCAAGGTAGGGCGCGAAGCCCAGGAGATGCTGGGAAGGACCCCCGGAAACATAGTGGCTATAAGGCCTCTGCGGGACGGTGTGATCAGTCAGTATGAAGTCACCCTCAGGATGATCCAGTACTTCATGAAAAAAGCCTGCGGGCCTCTTCTCTTCAAGCCGAGAGTCGTAATATGCGTACCGTCAGGCATCAACGAAGTTGAGGAAAGAGCTGTCATCGATGCCGGCATAAACGCCGGCGCAAGGCGCACGTACCTAATCGAGGAACCGGTAGCTGCTGCGCTTGGAGCGGGAATAGACATATCCGGACCCAACGGACACATGGTGGTCGACATAGGCGGCGGTACGACAGACATAGCGGTGCTCTCTCTCGGAGGCGTGGTGGTGTCCGAATCCATAAAAGTCGCCGGGGACAAGTTCGACGAATCGATCATCAGGTACATGCGGAACGCCCACAGGATGCTTATCGGTGAACGGACGGCCGAGCAGATAAAAATAAGAATAGGTGAAGCATGGCCCCGCGATCAGGAAAGGGTACTGAACGTCAAGGGCCGCTGCCTGATAGAAGGTCTTCCGAAAAAGGTCGACATCTCGTCAAGGGAGATAACGACCGCTATGGAGGAACCGCTGATGGCCGTCATAGACGCCATAAAATCCGTCATCGAGAGAACGCCACCGGAGCTTATCGACGACATAATCTCAAACGGCATCGTCATGACGGGCGGCGGCAGCATGCTTTTCGGCATAAACCGCCTGGTCCAGTACTATACCGGTATCAGAGTCAGGATCCCCAAGAACCCAATGGACTGCGTGGCTCTGGGCACCGGAAGAAGCCTTGCAAACATTTCAAAGCTGCCCACCAGTATCATCAGCAACAGATTCTGACAGAAAAAGGCAAAAAGAAATCCCCGAATCGGAGCATGATTCGGGGTGTATCTTTATATTGGCATTGATCAGTGCATCTTGTTCAGAAGCAGGGTGAACTGGCTCTTCTTGTGAGCGGCATTATTCTTGTGAATAATGTTCCTTGCTGCTGCCTGGTCTACTTTTTTCACAGCTGCTTTGTAAGCTGCCGTAGCTTCTTCCTTATTGCCGGACTCTACTGCTGCGTAGAACTTCTTGACTGTGGTCTTGAGGTTCGACTTGAACATCTTGTTCTGGAGAGTCTTTACGGAAATAACCTTTACACGCTTTTTCGCAGACTTAATGTTTGGCATGTCTCTCATCCTTTCATAGATTTCGGCCCTTCTGAGTCCGGGGCCTTTCGAGATCTCGGTGCGCCTGAGAGGGTGCGTTCCGAAATATCATCATACGGAAGCTATTTTAGCACTGTGGAAAAAAGAATGCAATAGTTTTTTTCCAAAAATACGATTTAAAGAGCAACAATCCCGCCCAATCCGCGGCGGAACTGAGAAAAAACCTGGATTTCTGCCCATGTTAATAAAATACAACTACAATAACTGCTTATTCTGTGATATAATTATATGATTTTCAGGCAGTTCACTACGGAGGTGCGTATGGCCGTAAATAATAAAACAAAAGCAAAGAGAAAGCCGTCCGAGGTGGTGGTAGGATTGATCCATGATTTCGTGGAGATGCTGGCCCTTGTCACCGTGGTCATTATGCTGATCTTCGGATTCATAGCAAGGCTCAATGTTGTGTCCGGCCAGTCCATGGAACAGACCCTCCACAACGGGGAGTACCTGCTGGTCAGCGGACTGTTCTACAAGCCTACCCCCGGTGATATCGTCGTTGTGCATAAGATAAATGCAACCAGCAGCTCATCAGGATGGACCGAAAGCTACACGGACCCGATAGTAAAGAGGGTCATCGCGGTGGAAGGCCAGACGGTAAAGATAGATTTCACGGACTGGACACTGTATGTTGACGGCAAGGAGATCAGTGAATCATACAGGTATCTCGATCCCGCTGCAGCCACCATCATAGCGCAGTACGGATTGTCGACTGACAGCAACGGGCATACGATTTTCACCGCCACCGTGGGAGAAGGCCAGGTGTTCGTCATGGGCGACAACCGCAACCACTCCGCGGACAGCAGGACGAATGCCATCGGTCTCATAGATGAGAGATGCGTGGTCGGGAAGGCCCTTGTCAGGCTGTTCCCCTTCAACAAATTCACCGTTTTCAAGAACCCGCGGTAATGGATTAGCGAGGCGGTACGAAAATGCCATCCCAGAACATACAGTGGTTTCCGGGCCACATGGCCAAGACCCGGCGCCTGATCTCCGAAAGCCTGTCCCTTGTCGACATCGTTTTCGAGCTTCTGGACGCCAGGATTCCAAGAAGTTCCAGAAATCCGGAAATAGACAGGCTGACCGCCGGAAAGCCCAGACTCATCCTGCTTACCAAATCCTCCCTGGCTGATCCTTCAGCCACCGCGCTCTGGACAAACGAACTGAAGACCCGGGGAAATACCGCGATCGCCACTGACACCGTTACCGGCGAAGGGATTAAATCCATAGTCCCGGCCGTCAGAAAGATACTGAAGGAAAAGATCGAAAAAAATGAATCCCGGGGCATGGCGGGCAAGCAGATCCGCGTAATGATCCTCGGCATACCCAATGTGGGCAAGTCTTCACTTGTCAACAGGCTCGGCGGAGGCAAGAAAGCAAAGGTGGAGAACCGTCCCGGGGTCACAGTGAACAGGCAGTGGGTGACCACTTCCCTAGGGCTGGAACTGCTGGACATGCCCGGCGTGCTCTGGCCCAAGTTCGACGACAGAACGACCGGAGAAAATCTGGCTTTCACCGGCGCCATAAAAGACGCCATCCTCGATACGACGGAACTGGCGGCGATTCTCTGCGAGAGACTGTTTGATACCGCGAGAAAACCTTTCTGCGAAAGGTACAGGATAAATGAAAACGAAGCGGAAAGCCTCGACAGATACGGGTTGCTGACGGCTGTGGCTGAAGGAAGAAAATTCATCGTTTCAGGCGGTGAGTATGACTACGAACGCACGGCATCAACGCTGCTCACGGAATTCAGAGACGGAAAGATAGGCAGGATCACTCTGGAACTGCCTTAACGGAGGAACGGAATGCTTGACTACGGTTTTGACAGGCAGTATTCCGCATCAGGCTGCGTATGCGGAACAGACGAAGCAGGACGCGGCCCGCTTGCGGGACCGGTCGTGGCCGCAGCCGTGATCCTTCCCGACGGATGCGTGATAGAAGGACTTGACGACTCAAAGAAACTGTCGGAGAAGAAACGCGAAAAGCTGTTTGACATCATCAGGGAAAAAGCGCTTGCCTACGGCATAGCGGAAGCCTCAAACGAAGAGATCGACAGGATAAACATCCTCAACGCTTCCCTTGCGTCCATGAGGCGGGCGGTGGCGCAGGTCTCTGAAACAGTCAAGCCGGGCATCATTCTGGTGGACGGCAACCGTAACACTGATTTCGGCATTCCGTCCGTGACTGTGGTCAAGGGCGACTCTAAATCCCAGTCAATAGCCGCAGCCTCGGTCCTTGCCAAGGTATACAGGGACAGGCTGATGGCAGAGCTGGACCGGCAGTACCCTGAATACGATTTCAAAAAACACAAGGGATATCCGACGCAGGAGCACATGCTGGCAGTATATGAGTTCGGGCCGAGCCCGGTACACAGAAAAAGCTTCCTGGGGTTTCTCGGAAAAGACCATGACAAGCTCGAGAAGATGCTCCGGGAAAAGAAAGCTAACGGGTGAATCGACCCGTTGGGAGGACAATATGATCTACTACAGAAGCACAAGAGATATAAAGCCGGCATATGACCGGATAACGTCTGCGGAGGCGATAAAAAAGGGTCTGGCGGATGACGGCGGGCTGTATGTTCCGGAAAAATACCCAACGATAACAGATGAGCTTTTCGATACCCTGCTTAAAATGGACTATACTGACAGGGCGGCGTGCATCCTGTCGCTGTTTCTGGAGGATTATGACAGAAAAGCACTGGCAGCTGCGGCACGGGAAGCATATTCAGAGGAACGCTTCACCGGTACCGGCCATGCAGGTCCGGCGCCTGTTGTCAGCCTTTCCGACAATATCAATGTGATAGAGCTCTGGCACGGGCCTACGTCCGCGTTCAAGGATATGGCCCTGCAGATAATGCCCAGACTCCTTTCGCTGGCCCTCGCAATGACCGGTGAAAAGCGGCTGGCGCACATATTAGTCGCTACCAGCGGGGACACCGGCAAAGCCGCGCTCGAAGGATACAGGGACGTGGACGGCGTGAAGATCACCGTGTTCTACCCTGTGGACGGTGTGAGCCGCATGCAGAAGCTCCAGATGCAGACCACTTACGGTTCCAATGTAAACGTCGTGGCGGTACGTGGCAATTTCGACGATGCCCAGAACGGCGTGAAAGCCATCTTCTCCGACAGGGCGCTGGCTGAAAAAGCGGAGGGACAGGGCTTCTTCTTCGGGAGCGCCAATTCCATAAACTGGGGGCGGCTGGCTCCACAGATCGTATACTATGTGTCGTCTTACTGCGACCTCGTGCGTTCCGGAAAGATAAGGCGCGGTGACAAAGTGAACATCTGCGTGCCCACCGGAAACTTCGGCAACATCTTTGCGGCATATATAGCAAAGCTCATGGGTCTTCCCGTAAAGCGCCTGATCGTCGCTTCCAACAGCAACAACGTGCTTACCGACTTCATCGCGACAGGCATATATAACAGGACGAGAGAATTCAAAAAGACCATAAGTCCGTCCATGGACATCCTCATCTCGTCGAACCTCGAGAGACTGCTTTTCACCATCGGTGGAGCGCCGCTGACCGACGTGCTCATGGACTCCCTGAGATCCTTCGGCATGTACAAGGCACCGGACAACCTGATGGAACTGCTGAGGAAGGATTTCTCCGGATATTATCTCACTGAATCAGAAACCGAGGAATGCATCAGGAAGACCTTTGAGGAAAAGGGATACCTTGTGGACACCCACACGGCGGTGGCTCTGGGGTGCGCGGAAAAATATATTTCCGAAACCGGCGATACGACTCCTCTCCTGGTGGCGTCGACCGCGAGCCCGTTCAAATTCGCACCCGCAGTATCCAAGGCCCTTGGGCTGGAAAAGACAGATGACGACCTTCAGTGCATGAACAGGCTGGCGGAATATACCGGCTGCCGCATCCCTGACCCTCTTTCAGGTGTGTTCGGCAGGGAGATACGGTTCACGGAAACCATAGATCCGGACGAAATGCCGGAGATCCCCTTCAGGAGCAGGTGATATGGCGCTGTATACCATGGCGGATCTCCACCTGTCATTCGGAAATGAGAAACCCATGGATATTTTCGGAAACAGATGGACGGATCATGCGGAAAAGATCCGGACGCGGTGGAGCCGGCTTGTCACAGCCGGTGATACTGTAGTTATTCCGGGCGATTCCTCCTGGGCGATGTCACTGGAAGAAGCGGAAAAAGATCTCGGATTCATCAATGATCTCCCCGGAAAAAAGATCATAGGCAAGGGAAACCACGACTTGTGGTGGGCTTCCATGAAGAAAAACAATGATTTCATAGAAAGCCGTGGATTTGATTCAATATCGTTCCTGTACAACAACGCGTATATTGCGGAAGGCAGGATGATATGCGGCAGCCGGGGATGGTATGTCGAACCTTCGCTTCAGGGTGAGATCGGCGTCGAGTACGACAAAGTCGTCTCTCGGGAACGGCAGAGGATAATCAACTCCCTTAAAAGCGCGGACAGGCTGGATCCGGAGAAACAGTATGAACGGATACTCTTCCTGCACTTCCCTCCCGTGTTCGGCGACTTCAGGTGCGGTCCGCTGCTGGACGTGATAAAAGACAGCGGGATAACAAGATGCTACTTCGGGCACATACACGGCGACTACATGATACCGGCCTCGTTCGAACATGACGGAACCGTATATTCCCTGATTTCTTCGGACTATCTCAACTTCATCCCGCAACGTGTCTTCTGACATGCAATTCCAATATTCACTTGACACGAAGCCTCTTTGCAAGTACAATATGCATGTTGCGCTTAAATAGTCAATATATATTCTAAATACATAGGAGAAACACAGAAATGAGCCTGAAATCACAGGAAAAAACCGGAACAAACGAAAGAAAGATCACCTTTGACATCGACCGCAAGACATTTGACGAAGCGGTCAATGCAGCCTATAAAAAACAGGCATCGAAGATCAACATCCCCGGATTCCGCAAGGGCAAGGCGCCCAGGATGCTGATCGAAAAAATGTACGGCAAGGAAGTGTTCTACGATGACGCCATCAACGACATTCTTCCCGCCGCATATGAAGAAGCGATCAAGGAGATCGACGAAGTCATCGTAAGCAAGCCCGCCATTGAAGTGGATTCCATCGACGAGAACGGCGTGACTATATCCGCGTCATTCTACGTAAAACCTGACATCAACGTCACAAAGTATGTTGGACTTGAAGCTGAAAAACCCGTGATCCCGGTTACCGACGAGGATATCGAGGCTGAACTCAAAAGAGTTCAGGAGAGAAACTCCAGAATGATCGAGGTCTCCGACCGTCCCGTACAGGCCAATGACATAGCCACAATAGACTACAAGGGCTTCGCTGACGGCGTCCCGTTCGAAGGCGGCGAAGGCACTGATTATCCTCTGGCGATCGGCTCCAACACCTTCATCCCCGGATTCGAGGATCAGATCATCGGCCATGAACTCGGAGACGAATTCGACGTACACGTGACATTCCCTGCTGACTATCATTCCGAGGAGCTGGCCGGAAAGGAAGCCGTATTCAAGTGCAAGGTCAAGGAGATCAAATACAAGGAGCTCCCCGAGATAAACGACGAGTTCGCTGTTGATGTATCCGATTTCGACACACTTGAAGAGTACAAGGCAGACATAAAGAGAGAGCTTGAGGAGCACAACGAGGAACACGCGAAGTCCCATCTGGACGAAAACCTCCTGAACAAGCTTATCGAGAACGTTGAAGGCGAGATTCCCGAAGTGATGTTCGACACCGAAGCAGAGAACATGGTACGGGATTATGATTCAAGGCTCAGGATGAACGGACTTGATCTTGAGACATACTTCAAGTATACGGGCCAGACTCTCGAAGACATGAAGAAGCAGATGAGACCGGGAGCTGAAAAGCAGGTAAAATCACGTCTTGCCCTTGAGAAAGTCGCAAAACTCGAAAAGTTCGAGGCAACCGAAGAAGAGATCGAAGAAGAATACAAGAGACTTGCCGACAACTACTCAGTTGACGTCGACAAGATGAAGCAGTATATCGATCCTAAAGACATTGCCGAGGACATCAAAGTCAAGAAAGCAGTAGACTTCATCAGGGATAAAGCAATTGTCAAGGAAGTCGAGCACACTCACAATCACGAAGGCCATGATCATGATGATCATGACGAAGACTGATAATCCCGGCAGAAGAAAAACAACCACCCGCAGAGCCGTTCCCGAAAGGAAGCGGCTTTGTGTGACATAGCCTATACGGCAGAAAGGCAGAACTATGGCTCTTGTACCAATGGTAATCCAGCAGACGAACCGCGGTGAACGCTCATATGACATTTACTCCCGTCTGCTCAATGAAAGAATTATTTTCCTCGCTGACGAAGTCAATGACGTCACGGCATCCCTTGTGGTGGCCCAACTCCTCTATCTGGAGTCAGAGGACCCCGATGCCGACATCAGCCTTTACATCAACAGCCCCGGCGGATCCATTTCAGCCGGAATGGCCATCTTTGACACCATGAACTTCATCAAGTGTGACGTATCCACCATCTGCGTCGGCATGGCCGCCTCCATGGGCGCCTTCCTTCTGGCTTCCGGTGCCAAGGGCAAGAGACTTGCCCTGCCGAACAGCGAGATCATGATCCACCAGCCTCTCGGCGGGACCCAGGGCCAGGCTTCGGATATCAAGATCCAGGCTGAGCACATACTGAAGATCCGCGACAAACTGAACAACATCCTTTCCGAAAAGACCGGTAAGGACATCAAGATCATTTCAAAGGACACTGACCGCGACAACTGGATGACGGCTGAGGAAGCCCTCAAATACGGTCTGATCGACAAAGTGATAGAACACAGACCTTAACGGTTCGGAAAAGTAACATGGAAAAAAACAGGAACGGCAACAGACCCAGAACTCCCCGGCTGACCTGTTCGTACTGCGGCAGGCCCGACAACATGGTTGAATTCATGATTCCTTCCCCCACGGGGCTGTACATCTGCGACAAATGCATAGAGATGGCCAACGGGGTGATAGCAGCGTACAATGAAAAAGAAGCCAAGCCGGAAACAGGCGCCCCTGATAATTCCCAGGGTCTCCCCACCCCGAGAGAGATCAAGGAATCTCTCGACCAGTACATCATAGGCCAGGACAAGGCGAAGATCGCCCTGTCCGTGGCGGTCTACAATCACTACAAGCGCATAAGGACCAAGGAAAAGACCGGGCCAAATAACAAAAAGCCGAAAGAGGAAGACGTCGATCTGCAGAAGAGCAATGTCCTTCTCATCGGTCCCACCGGCGTGGGAAAGACATTCCTTGCCCAGACCCTCGCAAGAACTCTCAAGGTGCCGTTCGCCATCGCGGACGCGACGACGCTGACGGAAGCGGGCTACGTGGGAGAAGACGTTGAGAACATACTCCTGAGACTTATCCAGGCAGCTGATTACGACGTTGGGCTCGCGGAGACCGGAATCATATACATCGACGAGATAGACAAGATCTCGCGCAGAAGCGAGAACAGGTCAATCACGAGGGACGTATCAGGAGAAGGTGTCCAGCAGGCTCTGCTGAAGATTCTGGAGGGAACCATA
>JAEEGL010986369.1_pt1 | contig 16365 bp, 11 predicted proteins | sample 9134231 | NCBI WGS metagenome assembly JAEEGL01 (sample SAMN16246548, study PRJNA631951) | gut metagenome | biome: gut microbiome; feature: rumen; material: fiber-attached | host: Bos | place: Iran: Karaj | collected 2018-10
GCCACTACAACATATTTTGCTTTTATCTTTTCTTCTTGTTTATTATGTTTATAAGTAATAGTATGTTCTAATTCATTCTTAGTACTTATATCTATTACATCACATCTATCTAGTTGTTCTACACCTTTATCCTTTAAGAAGTCACTTATACCTTGAATATATTCTGGTAAGTGGTCACTTCCTAGGTGTTTTTGTTTTATAACTAATAGTTTAGCTCCAGCGATTGCGACTTTTTTCTTTATTTCATTTGCTTCATCCATATTAGATGGATATACTTCAGCGTCCATTTTAAATTTATTAAATATTTCTTCTGTTTCATCTATTAGTTTATTTGCTTCTGATTCTAACATATATTTGGTTAAATCACTTTTTCCTAATTTAGGTATAAAGTTTAATTTACCATCAGAGAAAGTACCTGCTCCTCCATAACCAGAAAGTATGGCACATGGATTACAATTTTGACAAGGTATTCCTTTTTTATTCATGGGACATACTCTATTTTCAACATTTGATCCACGTTCTATTAGTACTACTTTTAATTTTTTATTTTTTGTTATTAACTCATAAGCTGTAAATAATCCAGCTGGACCAGCTCCTATTATCGCTACATCATATTTCATTTTTATCACCACATTTTTTATTATACAATATAAGTAAAGTGTTGACTAGTAATTTATTTTATTAAAGATAAATAAATAATAATATGATACAATGAAGATGGTGATACTATGACTAGAGAAGAAATGAGTCAAAAGATCCAAGATGAAATATTTAGTGAAGAAAATAGAGATAAAAGAAAGAAGATAATTATTAGGATATTAAAGATACTAGTTTTATTATTCTTTTTAAGTATTATCTTTATGCTTTATACTACATATATTTCTAATACTTGGATAATAGTTAATGAAAAAAGAATAATTAATAAAAAGATACCAGATAGTTTTAATGGTACTAAAATAATTCATTTTAGTGATTTACATTATGGTACAACTATGAATATGAATGAAGTTAAAAAAATAGTTAAATTAATTAATGAGAGAAATCCAGATATAGTTATATTTACTGGAGACTTAATAGATGATCATTATGATTTAGAGAATAAAGAACAAGAGCAATTAATTAAACAATTAAATAGTATTGATTCTACTATTGGTAAATACGCTATTATCGGTGAAGAAGATGGGGTTAGTTATAATACTATAATGACACAGAGTGGATTTAATGTACTTAATAATGATTATGACTTAATATATAAAGATGATAATAATCCAATACTTATTAATGGACTTAGTTCTACTCTATCTGGTTTAGGTGATATTACTAAGACTTTAAAGTATTATAGTGAAGCTAGTCATAATAGTAATATTTATTCTATTAGTATTATGCATGAAGCTGATAATGTAGATGATTTTATTAATACTAATCCTAGTGATTTATATTTAGCTGGTCATTCACATTTAGGAGAAATTAGAATACCAATTATTGGTAATATAAAAAGAATAGATGGTTCTAAAAAATATAGAAATGCTTATTATAAGTTAGATAATAGTGAATTATATGTATCTAGTGGTTTAGGAATAGATGGTAAATTTAGATTATTTAATAGACCTAGTATTAATTTCTTTAGAATAAGTAATAAATAAAAGAAGAGTATTCTTCTTTTTTTTATTAAACGTTTATGCATATTTTTGTTTACTTTATTAGTATTAATATGATAAAATTTATACATGTTGAAAGAGAGGAGATTTTTTATGGCAAATGATAAATTTGTACAAAAAATAACATCGAGAGATGAAGACTTTGCTCAATGGTACACTGATGTTGTTAGAGAAGCAAAGTTATGTGATTATTCTAGTGTTAAAGGATGTTTAAATTATTTGCCGAATGGTTATGCCATCTGGGAGAACATTCAGAAAGACCTAGATCAAAGATTTAAAGATACTGGTGTGGAGAATGTATATCTACCGGTGCTTATACCAGAGAGTCTTCTTAAGAAAGAAGCTAAGCATATTGAAGGATTTGCTCCTGAGGTTGCTTGGGTTACTCAAGGTGGAGGCGAAGAATTAGAAGAAAGAATGTGTATCCGCCCTACTTCAGAGACATTATTCTGTGACTTATGGAAAGCTAAAACTAAATCATATAGAGATTTACCATTTGTATGGAATCAATGGAATACAGTATTAAGATGGGAGAAAACTACTAGACCATTCTTAAGAAGTAGAGAGTTCTTATGGCAAGAAGGTCATACTCTACATGCTACGTATGAGGAAGCTGAAGAGCGTACTATTCAAATGTGGCAAGTATATATTGACTTTGTTCAAGATGATTTAGCAATTCCACTTGTAGTTGGTAAAAAGACTGAGAGTGATAAATTTGCTGGTGCTGAAGACACTTATACAATTGAAGCTATGATGCATGATGGTAAGAGTTTACAATCTGCTACTTCACATTTCTTTGGATCAGGATTCCCTGATGCCTTCGATATTAAGTATTTAGATAAAGAAAATAAATTACATAGTTGCTACGAAACTAGTTGGGGATTAAGTACTCGTACAATTGGAGCTTTAATTATGGTACATGGTGATGATTCTGGATTAGTATTACCTCCAAGAATAGCACCTACTCAAGCTATGATTATACCAATTGCTCAACATAAAGAAGGAGTACTTGATGAGGCTAATAAATTACTTGATAGTTTAAAAGCAGCTGGTATTAGAGCTAAGATTGATGATAGTGAGAAGTCACCAGGATATAAATTTGCTGAACAAGAAATGTTAGGTATTCCAGTTAGAATTGAAATTGGACCTAAAGATATTGAAAAAGGCGAAGTTGTAGTTGTTAGAAGAAATGATAGAGAAAAGATTACTGTTAAAATAAAAGATCTTTCTAAAAAGTTACCTAAAATATTAGAAGATATTCAAAGTGATATGTTTAAGACAGCTAAAGAATTCTTAGATAGTCATATTTATAAAGTTACTAATATGGATGAAATGATTAAAGTATGTAACGAAAACATTGGTTTTGTTAAAGCAATGTGGTGTGGTGATGAGAACTGTGAAGATGAGATTAAATATGCAACTGGTGGATATGGCTCTAGATGTATAGATGGTACTCATGAACATCTAGCAGATACTTGTGTATTCTGTGGTAAGAAAGCTAAAGAAACAGTATATTGGGGAAAATCTTATTAGATTTTCTCTTTTTTTGTATAAAAAAAAAAGAGTATTACTACTCTATTTCTTATATGTTTTAAAATGTAATTCTTCTTTTTGATTGAATTCTTCTAATAAAGCACTAACTTGTTCTTCTGTTAGTTCTTGTTCAAAGTGATCTATTAATGGTTTATAGTTGAATACATTTTCTTCAAATTCTAGTCGACATATTTGATTTATTCCATGACAATACATAGACCCATCTTTTTTAAACATTGTGATATCTTCCTTTGGTATTGGATAACCACGTATTTCTCCTTCATATTCTGTTAAGAATAATACTTTTGAATCTCCAATAATAATAAATTCATCTTTTTTGTCTTCATCGATATCAATTGATGCATATTTAACACTATAATTCTTCTTTTTTACAATACTGTGAATATCTTTTTTAAAATCACTAGATTTTTCTGTAACTTCATAGAAATCCATATTACCTTTTAATATTTCTGAATATTTTTCTTCTAATGATAATTCTTGATTTGTATCTATTTTTATAAATCCAAAATATACTCCTAAGCCTATTAATAATAAACCTATAATGAATACAATTAATATAATATATCTCTTTTTCATATAATTACCTACCTTATATTCATTATTATAATATATCATACAGTTAAAATAAAGTGTTTATCTATTAAATCTTTGATTCTTTACTTTAATCTTTTGGATGGCAGTATCCGTTGTTTGATGAATAGCTTCTATTGGAACATTTTCTTCATATAGTTTTTCTATTAATGCTGATAGTTCTTCTAGTTTATGTTCAGCTATTACAGTATCAGGTAATTTTACACCACTCATTAAGTGTTTATACTCTAAAGCATCTTTTTCTGGTTCTTCTAATCTTGTACAGTAGAAACTTGCTCCTTGACCACCATCAAAACCAATAAAGTATCCTATGCCATTATGCTTTATGGAATAGAAATTTCCAAAATCAGTTGGTGTTGCTTCTATGAAGTTATCATCAGCATACTCATCAGCCACTTCATATAAAGCTTCTAGTAAAGCAACATTCTTTTTATCTTCTTCTGATAATATTTCTGGTACATATAAGAAAGAATCTGTGGCGAATGATCCATGTTCTTCAGTGAACTTTTCTAACCAATCGATATAATTAGTTGAATAAGCTAAAGTCTCTTTAAACTTATTTTTTTCTTCTTTCATTTTCTGATATTGTTCAAACCATTCATTTGCTTTTTTACTCATATTATTACCTCCTATATTGTTTTTCTTTATCGATCATTGATATTAATCTTTCTCTATTTTCTTCTTTTGAGATTTCTTCAGTTATAGGAGAATAATCTAATTCTACTATTTGGAAGTAATCCCAATATTTAATATTGAAATTATAACTAACAATACCATTTGGTGTATGTAATGATACTAAGAAAGTACCTTCTTCTTGATTTGCCTTTGTCTTATAGGAAAAGTCTTCTGATTGATTACATAAAGCAGCAAAGATAATTGCTCTATCATCATATAATTCATCTAGTGTATTACTTGTATCATTGACATTAACCGAGTTTGTTTCAATAAAACTAGTATTGGCTTTAATATTATTTAAAGCCATATTAATACTCTTTCTATTGTTTTCTAATTCATTTAATCTATCATTTATAAATTCTTTATTTTGAGCTAAAATATCAGCTTTTTTTAATTGAAATAATAAATCCATATCTTCTGAATCAAATTCTTCTAAGAATCTTTTAATAGAAGTTGATGTAATACTTAAATCATGATAAAAGATTAGTTTTCTAATTAAATATATATCTTCTTCATCTAAATTAAATTTATCTTGATATTTTATAAATATTTGTTCTCCTTCTACCCAATGTCCATAGAAGTGCCCTACTTCATCATCATCAATAGTCATTGATTGTGGTTTTCCAATATCATGGAATAAAGCGGCTAAACGCAATCTCTTATCAGGTGCTGTACTATCTATTACTCGTAGTGTATGTTCAAACACATCATAAGGATGCCATACTGTTTTTTGATCAAAATCATATGTTTGTTGTATTTCAGGAATAAGTTTAGCTAATTCTTCTTTTCTTTTTCTTAATTCTATACTTGGTTTATTGCTTAATAGTATTTTTTGTAATTCAATGTAATCCATATTATTCCTCCGTCAACACATTAGTATAGCACAATTATTAGTATTTGAAACAAAAAAGAAAAGTATTTACTTTTCTCTTATTTTTTATCAGTTAATTTACCAATTACTAATTGATATTTATCTTTAGATGTTACATCTAAATTACATGTTTGAAGTATTATTACTTTAGAATTATCATCTAATTCCATATCAATATTATACATAGATTTATTTTTTAATTTATATAAATGATCTTTATAAGATAAACCATTAAAATCATTAATATTTACATAATCAAAGTCTATTCCTTCGAAGTATGATGAAAAGATACTATATGTATATTTATTATTTTCTGTATATAGATAAATATCTTTATGTTGTTTATAATACTCTTCTTTTTGATAAGGTATTAATTCATTAAATGGCAAACCTTCTTCTTTACCAGAATGACCATAGATTAATATCTTTCTATCTTCTACATTTGTTCTATAATCCATGAATAATGTACCACGTACATCTTCTTCTTTTAATAAATCATGATTTAAATAGTAATCATTATCTTTAGTTTTTACAATAGGAAAAGATATAATATTAGGTATTTCTATATAAGCTATAATATCTTTATTATTATACTTTTCTTGTAGTTTTTTAATATCTACTTTATCTTCTTCTTTGATATTAGTTTCTATCCTTTTTATTTCTTTTACTAAGTTCTTTTCTTCATGGTAAGCAAAGAAACTAATAAATAGTAAGAACAATGTAAAACTTAATAATACTTTAGTACTAATTAGTTTATCTATTCTTTCAACCATACTCCCACTTCCAATGTCGTATATTATATCATAAAAAGAGACTTTTAACAATATAAAGTCTCTTTTTAATTACTTAGCAGATTGTATTTTTTTTATTTTTTCACTTGCTGTTTTGACAGTTTTCATATCTGGTTTCATAGTCCAAGTATCTTGAGTACCTAAATGACCTATTCCAATACTATCTGTTCCATCTACTGATTGTTCTATTATTTCATATTTATTACCATCTAATACTGATTTAAATAAATTAGTAATTACTTTTTTATTCATATCTGTTTCATATAGACCATCAAAAGAATTTAAAACTGAATTATAATTCTTTAATGTTGAAATAGACGCTACTTTTTTACCTATAGAAATGGCTATTTTACGGCAATTAACTTGTCTAGCTCTATCTCTACCAGGTAAAGCCATTCTCTCTCTAGCAATAGCTAATATTTCTATTCCACTATATGTTTTACAACCTTTAGTAACATGTAGTTTTTCTCCTTTAGTATCGTCATATGTTCCTTTTACTAAAGCATGATCAGTAATAAAATCATAATCAGAACAGAATTCTATTCCACCTAGTTTATCAACTACATCAACTAAATTATTAGTATTTAAGTTTACTGTGTAATCTATTTCAATATCAAATAGTTTTTCTAAAGACTCTTTTGATACTTCTGAATCTAATGAACCAAGTGCCATTAAAGTATCTTTCATATTATAAGCAGGAACATCAATGTAATAATCTCTTGGTATTGATGTTAATACTACTTGATGTGTTTTAGTATTTACAGTTACTAGCATATTAAAATCTCTCATAATACCAGTAAAGTCTAAACCAGCTATATAAATATTATAAACATCTTTAATCTTATCATTTCTTTGGACTATTTCTGATACAGTAAATTCTTTAATTATTTTAAAATCTTCTTTATGTAATAAATTAGATGATTCAAATAAGTATTCATAATTACCTTCAGCAATTAATAAGTATTCACTATTAGTCTTTCTAATTTGCCATAGAGATCCAGATACATTATCAGTATCTTTATAATTATAATCTCCTAAAGTCTCTTTAGCTTTATCAATACTTCTACTATATTTGTAATAATAAATAGTTGTATCTTTAGTAAAAGATTTAGTACTTTCTGTTTTATCATTGGAACTTGCAACTACGTAGTATTTAGTATTAATAGTATAAGTACCAGTGAATCCATTATTAATAAATCTATTAGTATTATGTAAGTAATAAGAAGCAATTGAATTACCAATAATACTTAATATAAAGATTATAATTCCTAGTATTTTTAATTTCTTATAATGATGTTTTTTTAGATTTACTAAGATAAATGGTATTATTAGTACTAATAATTCTAGACCAATAAGTATAAATAAATACTTATTAGGTAATATATTTAAATCTATAGTTATATAAATTGTTAATACCGCTAAAATAAGAGCTATAACTCCTATTAGATTTCTTGATAATCTTCTTAATTTCATTGTGTGTCATCTCCTATTATATTTTTATTTTATCATATTAGATAATTGTTTTAAAGTCGTAAACTTGCATTTTTTGTATACTTATATTATAATTATTCCAATGAGGAAACTCAGAAGTGAGAATACTATCTTTTAGAGGAGTATTCGGTTGAAGAACATTACTTGTAATGTTCTTTTTTTATGAAAAAAAGTCATTTAATATGACTTTACTTTTTCTTTTACTTTGTTTATATCTAGTAAAGATATTATTTCTTCAGCTAATTCTAAATCTGTTTCATCTTTTAATCTATAACTATTTAGTATTCTTTCTTTTTCTTCGATAGATGAATGTATTTTATCTAAGTTTTCTTTATTTGCTTCGATAAAATCTAATTCAATAGCAACATTATTATTAGAATCATAACCTTCATTATTATGATTTACTTCATAACGGAAATGATTACCAACATCTTCTAAATAAAAATTATTGTTGTAATCTCTAGTCCAAGACGATTCTCTTTCAATTCTACTAGATAATACTTTTATTATGCCATCTCTTGTTAATAGATCTCTTTTAGTATCTTCATCTACTATTTCTAATAATATGTTGTAGCATCTTCTAGTTATTTCATTTTCTTCTTCTAATGGTTCTTCATTTATTAGTTTTTGATAAAGTCTTATTAATCTTTTGATTATAGCTTTATGTGTAGTATTTTTAGTAGAATTTAATATATCTATTATATTCTCTAATTTCTTCATAGGCTCCCCCAATCGGCTATTATTATAACATATTTCTTAATTATTTACAAATAAAGAGATACTTTAGAGTATCTCTTTATTTTTTTATTTCATTTTTAGAATAGTCTTCATAGGTATAATGACTTAGTACTTTTAATTTATCTTTAGTTATAACTTTTTTATAATTATTTGAAGGAGTATCTTCTAATATTAATTCAATCATTTTCTTTAGTGTCTCATTATCAGTTTTTTCTTTTACTAATCGTAGACTTTCATCTAAATTCTTTTCTTTTTCCATTATTTAAATTCTCCTTCCAATATAGTTTTGTCTTTTCTAATACTATTTATGTATTCTTTCATTAGTTCAGTACATTTTATTTTTCTATCTAGTATTTTATCTAATATTTCTTCAGCTTTATCTTTATTTAGAGCTTCTGCATATGGTCTAAATATTTCTTTATATTCAGCATCTGAAATGTCTTCTAATATTTTAATCTTTTCATCGAAGATAGTAAAGTCTAAGTCTTGAGTACCTTGTTGGTATCTTTCAAATAGTATTTTATAAATAGGTATTCTACTACTTCCATTTGGAATATAACTAAAGTCTGGATTTAGTGTTTCTTTATTATCAATAAATCTAAAACTTTGTTCTTTATCTACTCCTCGTATATTGTCATCACTATCTATTATGAAATTACCAGAGAAACAGTCAAAGTTACATAATAAGAAATCTACTATGTATTCTTGAAGTAATTGTCTAGCATATTTAGGATCTAGTTCTTTACCTAATACAAAATCTTCTAAAGCATGAGAATCAGATCCTAATTCTATCTTTTCTTGTCTTGATAAACGTAATTTATTATTACCTATTACTTCTACTTCTACTGATGTATCAGGGCTTATTATTTTTTGAAGAAGAGAAGCTGACTTTTGTATTTCGGCTCTAAAACTTTGATTTTCTAAATATTGTTTATCTACAGCTGGTTTTAGAAGATAAGTTTGTTCATCTATTACTTCTTTATACATAATTCCTGATTCACCTAAATTAGCTTCTTCTATATCTATAATTTCTGATTCTGTTAATCTTCTTTCTAAAGCTATTGTTTGAATTAGTAATTCTACTTTACGCATAGCTTTTTTATTATTAGGTTCTGATACTTTATTTACTAATCTTCTTAATTCTATTAGTTGTTTTAACATATCGTTGATAGTTATTTTTCTTGATTTATAACTGTTTCTTATACAATTAATACAATAGTCTATTGAGTCTTCTAATCTTACTGATCTAAGTCCATTATAGATAATATTATGAATATCTTCTTTTGTTGAAATATCTTTTAATCTATCTTTTGCTTCATCATATTTTCTTTGCTTTGCTTCATCATACTTTCTTATATCAAATCTAATAATTGGTATTTTGAAGTAATCTGCTGCTCGAATTTGTTCTTCTGTTGGATATGGTCCATTACAAAGTATTGCCGATGGCATCATTCCAGCTCTATAACCAGCTACTTCGTTATATGAAGTATGATGATTTGATACTGTTGATTGATTTAGACTTTCGACATCCATATAACAATTACTATTAGAAGTTGGTTCTAGTTTATGGCCACCATGTTCTACATATAAGTCTTTTCCATACATGAATAACATAAAGTCATCTGGTAATGTATCAAAGATATAGATTATCCCTGATGGATCTTGAGCATTTAACATCCAGAAGCCTTTATCAGATATAGATGATGTAGAAATAGTTGATGCTCCATCTAGTTTAGTCCATAATGAAGGGTCTTTCTTAATCATTTCAAAGAGACCATTCATTTTAGCATCATAATGATATATTCTATGAACTAAGAAATTAAATGGTTCTTCATCCATATCTATAATTTCATATGATACTTCTTTTTCTTCTCCTTGATAATCAGTAATTGTACTTGTTTCATTAGATCTTTTACTTGTTAGTGATTTTACTTTACTTAAATCATAATTAAATTCAGCATTATATATTCTTCTTACTTTTAAAGTAATGGAATTTACAATATCAGAATAATCAAAAATATGATTTTCTTTATCAGTATTTATTTCTATTAATCTATGTAATTCATCGACATTATCAGTTTCAATTATTTCTTTTATTAGAAGAATTACTTTTACTTCTATATCAGTATATCTTAAACTATTTATTTGTTCTTCACTTAGAGTTGTTTCTAGCTTTCTAAATATTTCATTTATTTGAGCAAAGTTATCTAATTGATGATTAGTAAAGAATGATTTTAAAGAGCTTAAATCATTATAACCAAAAGTATTAGCTAAAAAGTTTTTAAGTTGATTAGTATTGGTACTTACTAACATATCTTTAGCATATTTATCTACTACTTCATCATAATGAATTAATTCTTCTTTAGTAGTTATTCCATAAATATTATTATTCATTATTACTTTAGTCAAATTTATTATTTCTTGTTGTGATAATTCTGTGTTAATAATATTTTCTATTAGTTTTTTATATTTACTAAAATATCTAAAAGCAAAATGTATTATCTTATCATCATTATTAAAAATACGATGTTCTTTTATTAATGCAAAATATGCGTTAGCTAAAGCTTGGTCTTCTTGTTTAATAATATCTATTAATTCTTTATCAGCTCCAGAATTATATTTCATTAAATTCATAGTATTTTCTTCTCCAAGAGATGGATAAACATATTTTACTAAATCATAAGAAAACACTGGATTTTTATCTAGAGTATTTACTTTACCATAGGCTTCTAATAAGCTATTAGCATTATTTCTTTCTTGTATTTGTTCTTCTGTTAGGAATCTATCATCGACAGCACTATAAATACTAAAATACTTTTTATAGATTAAATCTGGATTATTATTAACAAGAGAAATTATTATATTAGATACTTTATTTGTTAATTGGAATTCATCTAAATGTTTACTTATTATTTCTAAAGTTCTTTCTACTAAATTATCATCATTAATATCAAAAGAATCTAATTCTATTATTCTTTTAACAATACTTATATCTAAGCTCTCTAATGGTATTTTATCTATTTCATCTATTTCATTTATTACTTCATCAGTTATGGCTTCAATGTTGGCAGAAGATAGAGCTTGAGGATAAGTTTTAATAGCAATCTTTAGAGCTTGGGCATCACTCTTCCAAAAATCTACTAATGAGAATAATTCACCATTTACTTCTAATACTTCAAAACATAATTGTTCATAGTTTTCAATAGTTTTAGGAATACTTGTGATATTATAAACACTTTTTAAGACAAAAGCTTTAGAAATATCATAATCTAATTTGTATTCTTCACTAATACTATAATATACTGTTGGATCTTTTTCTAATATTTTTAGAATTCTTTCTTTGGAATCTAAAACTTTAGATGAATATGAATATAGAGAATAATTAGCATCTATATCATCATCTATTAATCTTTTAGTAGTTTCTATAAAATCAGTATCTTTATGTTCTTCGTATATATATTGAACAAATAGTAATGGTTTTTTCTGATAATTATTTTTTGAATAAAGAGAAGCATATTCTCCATAGTTATGATTAATTAACCATCTTAAGCAGTCTTCGGTATACTCAGTTGTATTTAATAATTCAGTAATTCTATTTAATTGTTCTTCACTAGATAAATTATCTAATTCTTTTAATTTTAAAATAAATTCTATTCTATCTGGTTCAGATATATTAGCGACTTGATAATAGTCATCTAATGTATAATTATATCTTTTAAGAATAGTTTCTAATACTTCTAAACCTAGAGATTGATTATAATGTATTATTTGCGCAATTAGTTTTTCTTTTGATTCTTGATAGACATTATCTAATATCTTATTAATTACTATATTACTTTTTTCATAGCCTTCTTTTGTAATAGAAAATATAAAAGTATTAATATTATCCATTGACCAAATATCTTGTGGTACTTCTTTTCCATATTCTAAGGCATAACGTATTATGTCTCTTTTACTATCACTAGTAATACTATAACCATTATTAAAAGCTTCTTCTATAGTGTCTCTACTTAAATAAGAATAATAATCTATTACTTGTGGAAAATCTTTTATTACTAAATTAATAAATTCTATATTCATTTCATATATATTTAAATACTTAATTATTTCTGGATTTTCTATTACGATTCTTTGTTTATCTTCATCATTTAAATTACTATAATATTTAGATACTAGATACGGACTATCTACTACTATTTTTAATAATAGTTCAACATCTTCTTGATACTCTTTTGGTAAGATAGTAATAATATCTGGTTCTTTTAAAACTGTTTCATATATTACTTCTTTATCATCTTTGAAGTCATCTAAACAATAGATTATATATCTAGGATTAGTTTTTAACTTTTCATAAATAGTTTCTTTTTCTTGAGGATTAAATTTTAATTCTACTAGTGTTTTAGATAAGTAAGAACTAGTTTCTATTTCATGTGGAGTTGGAGTATAACCAGCTAGTACTGCTTTTTTTACTACTTTTTCATTACCAGAATATTTATAGTATTTAATAAACTGATATTGTTCTTTTTTTACCATTCCATCTACTAATGTTTGTAGAGATGTATCATTAATATATATTTGAGTTTTTAATATTGCTTCTACTTGAGTAGGATCTATATTATCTATTAATAAAGATAATACTTTAGGATCTCTTAAAGCTTCTTCGATATTTATATAATTAACTATATCTACTTCATCTTTATTTAAGTCTATTAATAGTCTATTATAATCTAGATAAAGTGATTTACTTAATCTTTTTATTTTATCTTTAGGTAATCCTTGTCTATATATATTTAATAATAAACTATTACCATCATAGATAAGACCATTCTTATTTTCTGTTACTTCTATAATAGTATCTATATTATCTTCTGTTATAAATCTATTAATTATATCTCCATTAAAAATAGGAGTTATAATAAAGTCTTCTAATGAATAATTATTATCTTTTAGTACTTGTTTACATTGATCTGGTAAAAATAAATGAGTAGTTACTGAACCTATTTCATATTTTTTATGTGAGAAATAGACATTATAGAATTCATATTGTAAGTCAAAAGAGAAAGCTTTCCATTCTTCTTCTGTTGGGATGGCACCATCTGTTAAATTATAAAACTCTTCTACAGCTTCTTTAAAATTATCATTATAAGTATGACCAGTTGCATATTTCATTGCTTCTCTATGGCCTTCTTTTAAGTATTTAATAACTACTTTAGAATTCATTACTGATCTAAAATAACTCTCTTCTATATAGTCTATTAATTCTTCAAAAGGCATATCTATTCTAGATGCTACTGTTACACATGCTTCGTCTGGATATTCTTCTAATCTTTTTCTTACTTCGTCTATTGATGGTAAGATATGTTTATCTTTTAAGAAATCTACTTCTTGTAGTTCTTTTGGAAGTGAATAGTATTCTTCATCTGATATATCTTCTAAACCTAAGCGACGTATTACAAATTCTTGAGATACTTTACTAGTATATTTAATAGCGTCATAATGACCTTCTTTTATAAATTTAACTGCAGTCGCAACATCTATTTCAACTTTACTACTTTTAGATAATAATAGTTTTAAATTATCATAAGATGCCTCTTGTAATTGTTCTTCATCTTTATTAGTCATTAATAATAATGCTTCTTTATTACCTTGTTCTAGATATACTTCTAATAATGAATTACATCTAACATCAAATTCTAAATATTTATCAAAAGTAAAACCTAATTCTACTATTCTTTGAGCTACTTCTTTAGATATTTCGACAAAAGTTAAGTTTGGTTCTTTTTCTCTACCAAGTAAAAAATTAATAGTTTTAAATTTATATGAATTATCTGGTGATTTAGATAAACAGTCATATAAGAAATTAAATGTATCTAAGTCATTATAAAAATTATCTAAATAACCAATACATGAATAATCTCCTTTAGATACTAAATATTTATTATATACAAGTGTTGAAATCATTGGTGATGATTTCATATCACTATATTCATAATTCTTAATATCTATATTATTAGATACTAAATAATCTATTATTTCAGATGTAATCGCATCTCTTCTAGCATAAAATAATGCTTCATAATCTCCTTGTTCTAGTAATAATTTAAGTAGATATGGACTATCTTTATATGATGCATCTTCAAGCATATAATCTTCTAAATTATAATGATCTATTTTAGATATTATTTCTTCATCTGGATTATCTATAAATCTTAATATTTTACTTCCATATTTATCTATTAATTTTAAAGATACTTCTTTATCAGTAATTACTGAATAATTACTAGAATGAGATAATAATACTAATTTTTCTAATACTTCATCTATATTTGGTAAATCAACATATATTAATTCTTCTAGTAGTTCAGTTAATGCTTCACTTGCATAAAATGTTCTTAAATAGCTTTTTAATACAGAAGTATTATCTTTTTTTAATTCATTAATAACTATAAAAAGACATTTATTTAAATGATTCTCTAATAAGTAATTATAAAAAGATTCATCATTTCTTAATGAATATAAGTATTCAGTAACTTCTTTAGGTGCTTCATATCCATGTGCTGAAATTATATTTTCTTCACTATAACCAAGTGATTTTAAGAAATCTATATCTTCTTTAGAATATATTAATATACTATTAATAACTTTTGGATTATTATGATAGGTACTAATTAATTTGTGATAAAAGTCTTTTGGAAATAAATATGAAATAGTACTATAAATACTTTCTAATTCTGTTTCATCTAATTTATCTGGATCTAATATCTCTATTAGTTTTGGATCATCTATATAGTCATTTATAAAAGAAAAATATTTATCATATAAAAAATCTAATTTACCTGAGATAAGTAAACTAATAAAACTTTCATCTTCAGCTTCTGGAATTATATTCTCAAAAAAATTAGATATAAATTTAATTTGTGTTAATAATTCTTGTACTATATCCATCTATTATCACCTATTATTATTTTATCATAATTTAGTTTTAATTTTAAAAAAAAAGAAATAATAATTATTTCTTTTGATATTCTTTATTATCTTCTTTTTGGTATATTTTTAATAACGCTTTTAAATAATTATCTTTTTCTTGGATATGATCAAGATAATAATTAAAGTACTTATCTTCTTTTTGTTCTTTTAAATATGCTAATTCATAAAAAACTGGCATTAATTCAGCATATTCATCTTCTATATATTCCTTATTAAGATTTCTATATAAAAATAGATAATGAACATATTCATGAATATTAATAGCCGCAGTAATATGATCAGTAATATGAGGAACACATATTCTAATATCTCTTAGAATGTTGTTTTCATCTAGTATAGGATAACAACCAAAGAAATCTTTTGATGTTTCATTATACTTTACTAATCTAGCTCTTTCATTCATATGATCAAATACTTCTTCATTATATAATTCTGAATCTTCTAAAAACTTAATAAATTTACTATACATAATAATCACCCGATACGGATATAATAATTAATATTAGCAATATTGTCAAATTTTTCTTATTTAATTATTAAAAATAATAATAAAAATAATAATATAACTATAATAAATATAGTTATATATCTAAATATAATAGAATTATTAAACTTTACTTTAGTTATTAGATTAAAGTGTCTTAGACCATCTTTTATAGCTTTTAAATATGGTGGTCTATCTCTGCCATCTTTAAATAAATTGGTTGGTACTTCTAACATTTTTAATTTGTTTATTTTGGCTTTAATAATCATTTCTGAGGCAAATTCAAAACCAGTAGAATTAAGATTACAGTTTAATACTTTTTCTCTATTAAAAGCTCTTAACCCACAGTGATAATCATGTGATTTAGTTTGGAATAAGATGTTACCATATTCGGTAAGTATTCTAGAGCCAATACTATGAGATAATGGCATAGCATGTTTTTCTATTGTACCTTTAAATCTGTTACCTATTACAAAGTCATAACCTTCTTCTAATTTATCAATTAACATTGGTATATCTTTTTCA
>JAEEGL015963656.1_pt1 | contig 16365 bp, 11 predicted proteins | sample 9134231 | NCBI WGS metagenome assembly JAEEGL01 (sample SAMN16246548, study PRJNA631951) | gut metagenome | biome: gut microbiome; feature: rumen; material: fiber-attached | host: Bos | place: Iran: Karaj | collected 2018-10
CCATCTGCCACGCCGGCAGTTTTGCCGCCACCAGGATGACTCTTGGGAGTCCGGAAGGCGGCCATTACAAGGTCCTTTGGGAGGAAGTCGACAGCCTCACGGTGCTTAACGCCGAAGACGGTGCGGGTCTTGGCAAAGCCGGAATCGTGAAAGGGGCCGGTGAGGCCCTGGCCGACTTCTCTATGCCGGGCACCATTGCCGACAGCACCCGCGTTAAGCTTGTTTACGGCGAACTGGCAATCCCCGCGGAACAGACCCGCGCGTCGGTATCAGACAAGGCTCTGATTGCCAGCGCCGTCTCCGAACCGATATATGTATATAAAGGAGAGAGCGAAGCTTTCGTTATGCAGCATCAGGAGTCGGTAGTTAAGGTCTCCGTCACAGCTTCAGCCGACTTCGACGAGGCCCTGCTCAGCGCGGTGATACTTCGCAGCGAGGGCCCTTCGGTGGCGGACGGCAGCGACTACGTTCGTCTGTCGCTCACCACTCCGGTGGCCATCAGCGCATCGGATCCCACCGAAATCTGGCTCAGTACCCTGCCCTGCGACCTGGGTGCATCTCCCCTCTATGTAGCATTTGAACTTGTAAGCAAAGACGTCCGCTATACGATTCCTGTCGCCTTCGAAAGCGTAAAACTCAGTGCCGGCAGAGTAAATCCGTTCAAGGTCGAAAAACTTGCCACCTATATGAACGTCCCCTGGTTCAAGTCATTCGACTTGCGCGAGATGCCCGGCATCGACTATGCCTACGGCGATGCAAACTGCTACTTCATCCAGTGCAAGAACGGCTCCACCTATAAGGGAGCTGCCTATACTCCCAACGACAAGATTCCGGACGAGGTTGCAGTCTCATACCGCGCCAGAGGCGATTTCCGTAAAGTGATTATTCCGAAGGGGGTCACGTTTACGTGGATGAAACTGGGCGCCACGAACCCTGAAACCGGCACGGGCGACGGCAACGTGGTTACTATGCGCACCATCGGCTTCGACGACAGCGGCATCAATCCTTCGCTGTTCAGCTTCAACGTGGATCCTGACAGGTACGAGGTCCGGGTGAAGAACGACGGTGCTTACGCGGGAGCCCCCGTTCTGTTGATGACAAAGGGTGGCAAGGTGCTCTGGGCCTGGAGTTTCTGGAACATTGCCGCCGACGGCACCGAAATAGATCCGGTGCTGATTACCACTGCCGCCGGCAAACAGATCATCACGATGGACATAGGCCAGGCAACCCGCGACGGCGAAACCTGGGGGCAAATGACAAGCAGCATCAGCGCAGCTCCGGTGAGTGGACACGACCAGCTGTACAGGACGGTATTTCGTTATCAGTGGGGTCGCCCGATCCCTGTGCTCTGGAACTCCGTGACCACCCTCGACATCCCCGGTGTACAGGAAGGCAACATCCCCGCCATCGTAGGGCCCGTGAGTCTCGAGGAGTCTATGTTACATCCGGCTTCGCTGATAGTGGCGTCCGCCGAGAGCGGCGCAACCATAACCGACTGGCTCTCCACCCCCAACGCCGACCTCTGGGGAAACAATTCCACTTCCCTTGCAAACATCGGTACCAAGACGGTGTTCGACCCCTGTCCCAAGGGATACCGCGTGTGCGACCGTTATACGCTGCTGAACGTGGTGCGCGGCAACTCCAGCGACTGGACGATTAAAACCGGCGACGGCTACGCCTTCCACGACGTCAACTACAAGGCAGGCGGCTCCGACAGATGGTTGCGCTCCGGCTTCCTCAAAGCCACGACCATCACTTCGCTCGGCAAGACAGCCATCGGCGGAAATGCCGGAGGCAGCGGCGGCACAAACGGCTTCTGGTGGACCAACCTCTGCGAAGGGCCGGCTGACGTTTGTCCGTCGGTGTACGTTGCAGCAACCAATGCCAACCTGGCATTCAACGACAACTGGAATTCAGCCAACAGGGCTTACGTAGCCTCCGTGCGCTGCGAACTGGACGCTTCCAACAAGTAAGCATATGCTGAAAAAGACCTCCCTTATGGTTCTGCTTACCGCCATTCTGCTGGCGGCCAGCCTTTCCTGCGACAAGCCGGCTGCAGCAGTTCCGGGCGGAGCCGACAAACCGGAAGGGACGGAGCAGCCCAAAGATCCGGACGTGCCGGATGTGCCGGAACCGGAGCCGGAGGATGATGCCGAGCCTGCCACCGCTGCAGACCTCGTGCTGTCGCTCGATCGGGAGAACGGAGAATTCGCAGTCGGCGAAACGGTGCGCATCTATGCCGTTTCGGCACTGAAGAAAGTCAAGGCGACGGTCCACATACTTGCCAATGGCAAAGAACTGCTCGGCACCAGAGAGGTGATAATCCCCAAGGGGGAGCGGACCTGTGTTTTCGAAGAATCCTTCACCGGCCCCGTGCACCGCGTGCTGAAGATCGGCTCGGCAGATATCACCGATACGGTCCCCGTCGGTTTCATCGTGGGACCCAAGGGATTCAGCCCGGGTTATTCCCACCCGTTTGACTTCAGATCCTTCTGGGACGGCCAGATAGCCACCTTGCGCACTTCGGAGCCGGTGGTAACGCTCGAAGACGCATCCACCCACTACACCCATTCCTGGTCGGGCAACGGCTACACCAGTTACGACCTAACCGTCAGTATGCCGGAAGGCCGCCCCGTGCGGGCCTACGTAGTTTATCCGCAGAACGCCGCGAAGGGGAGCCTGCCCATCAACATAAAACTGCACGCGGCGGGAGCCAGCTACAGCAACCGTTCCACTGCGGACGTTGCGGTGACAGCGGCAAAATACGGCGGCGGATGCATTGGAGTGGACATCAACGCCCACGGCGTCGACAATAACCAGCCGGAGTCGTATTACGTGGCGCTGCAGAATGGCGAACTCAAGGGCTATGCCGACAGAGTTATCACCGGACACGAAAACTACTATTTCCGTCTGATGTATCTGCGGCTGGTCCGTCTGCTGGATTATCTATGCACTATGCCGGAGTGGGACGGCAAGCGCATAATGGTGTTCGGCGAGAGCCAGGGAGGCGGACAGTGCTTCGCCATCGCCGGGCTTGACCCGAGGGTGTCTGCCGTGTGTGCGCAGGTGCCGGCCCTCACCGACCTCGGCGCCAAGCGTGACGGCCGCCCGGGTAGCTGGCCCTTCGTGCTGGAAAGCAGCGTCAACTCGGGCAACTGGGAGAAGGTGGATGAAATCCTGCCTTACTACGACGTGGCGCAGTTTACCCGCTACAGCAAGGCCCGCTTCTGGGTCGAGGTAGGACTGCTCGACGTTACCTGCCCCGCTGCGGCCGTCTGGGCTGCCTGCAACGGCATCCCGGAATCAGCCGACAATCATCTGCTTTCGTGGCCCTTCCGCCCCCACAATCCTCCGGCGGAACCCTATCTGGAGGACTGGACCGCCAGAGTCAAAGATGCACGCATCGCGTGGATGAACGAATACCTGAAATAAGCTTAGAAATCATATAATTTATTATATTTGTTCTGATTATGGATAAAAAAATCTTTTATGAATCTCCTTGGGCGGATTTGAAGGAATTCGCTCTGCCTCAAGTGCTTTGTCAGTCCGGAGGAGGAGCCGGCTATTTCGACGAAGAAACCTTTACCGTCATTTCTTAAAATCAGCGTAACCATGAAAAAGTATTTTGCACTCATCCTTACGCTGGCGCTCGCAATTGCCTGCGATAAGGAATTCAACGAAAAAGAAACGATTATCACTACCGATCAGGGAGAGACCCTCTTCACCGGAGGTTTCCCCGCAACCCGTATCGCCCTCGGCGACAAGGAAAGCTCCACCTACAAAGCCCTCTGGGAAACCGGTGACGTTCTCTCCGTATCCGTAGGAGGTTCGCCCGTCGGCACCGCCACCCTGGTTAGCGGCGAAGGCACCAACCTCGGAACCTTCAGTTATCCCGGAACCATCACCGACGGCACCGTGGTGGATCTCATCTATGACGGAGGCTCAATCGACGCCGAGCAGAGCAAAGCCTCGACCGATAAGTCGTTCGGTACTGCCGCAAGCGCATCTGCAACCGTTACCGGCGGTTCCGCCAACTTCACCCTTACCCACAGCGCCGCCATCATCCGCGTGAACGTTGCTTCCTCTACCCTTGCGGGAGCCAAGATAAACGCCGTTATCCTGCGCTGCGAAGGAGCCAACCTCAATGCCGGAAGCGGTGATTATGTGCGCGTGGCGCTCACCGACACCCCTGCACTTGGCAGCTCCGCCAAGGAAATCGTGTTCTCCGTGAAGGAAGCCGACTGCACAGGCAAGGAGATCGACATCGCATTCGAACTCACCAACGGCGCCGACAGCTACACGCTGCCCGTCGGATTCACCGGCAAGAACCTTGCGGCAAACAAGGTGAATTCATTCGAACTGACCAATCTCTCGGATGACCTCTGCACAAGCTGGTACGAGCCGCACGACAAGCGCTTTATGTCCGGATCGGGCTATGCCTACGGCGAAGCAAACACCTTCTTTATCCAGTACAAGAGCGGGGTTTATACCGACGGTACACTCAGCCCCGTGGCTGCATACCCTGAATCCGTTGCAATCAATATGAAGGCACGCGGCGACTTCCTCAAGGTAAAGAACCCCAAAGGAGCGACCTTCGAGTGGGCAAAACTCGGCGCCACTTCCGGCGATCAATACAACGGCACTGGAACGGTCTACACCACACGTTATTCCGATATGAACATCGGCAAGAACCTGGGCGCCAACCCTACGCTTTACAACTTCAGTTACGACAACAACCTCACGGTTACCGTCACCAACACTGGAGCCTTTGCCGGCACGCCCATCCTGCTGATGGTGAAGGGCGGCAAGATACTCTGGGCCTGGACGTTCTGGAACATAGCGGCAGACGGCACTACCGTTTCCGCGGTTAACGTGGGCGGACACCAGCTCGCAAACCTTGCCATAGGCGAAGCCACCTCCAACCACGATGCCTGGGCTGCAAAGAGTGTGGACACCTTCCAGCCCGTACACTTCTATCAGTGGGGCCGCTCGATGCCTATCTTCTGGCATACCTATCCCACCGCCAGATTCCTGGGATCCGGCAAGAATGGAGTGTTGCCCGCTATCGAAGGTCCTGTTACCATCGACAAGGCTACCGAGAATCCCGTTGGTTTGATTATGGGACCCACCAAGGGAACCGATATCAACAACTGGTGCAGCACTGCAGACGGCACTATGTGGGGCGGCCCTATCCGCGGCATCGCCGTATCGGGCGTCAAGACCAATTACGACCCCTGCCCGAAAGGCTGGCGTGTCGCGGATCCGGCAGCATTCGTTAATGTCAGCAAGGCCCTTTATAACAGCGAGATTACCGTTACAAAGGACGCTACCCAGTATAAACACGGTGTATTCATTTCAACCGCTCCCGGCGTTCTGTTCCCGGTATTCGGTTATTGGCAGGGAAAGATCAACACCGATGACCTGCGTCCGGCAACTTACGGCTTCGGCCAGGGCAATGGAGCCAGCGCCAACGGCTTTACCTGGAGCAATTTCTGCCCCAGCGCCACCTCCAACCAGCCGAGGATGTGGATCATTTCGTCCAAGGATAATCCAGTTGCTTCCTCCGATGGAATGGGATCGAGCGGCGGAGCGAATTTCCGCTGCGGCACAACCAACCGCACCGCGGCCCTGCCCGTACGTTGCGAGGTAGATACCGACAACAGATAGTGCGGTGTAACATCGCACTCACCTAAGCGATGCAGGTGCCCCGTTCCAGGGCACCTGCATTATTTTTTGCTGAATTACTCGCCGAGCGTAGCGACCATCACGGCTTTGATGGTGTGCATACGGTTTTCGGCTTCGTCGAAGACTATGCTGGCTGGGCTTTCGAATACTTCTTCGGTAACCTCTACGCCGTCCAGGCCGAATTTGGCGTGCACGTCGCGCCCTACCTGTGTTTCCAGGTTGTGATATGCGGGCAGGCAGTGCATAAACTTGCAGTCGGGATTGCCGGTGCGGGCCATCAGCGAAGCGTTGACCTGATACGGCCGGAGCATTCCTATACGCTCCTTCCAGACCTCGTCGGGCTCGCCCATCGATACCCAGACATCGGTATAGATGAAGTCGCAGCCGCGAACACCCTCGTCGACATCGTCGGTGACGGTGATGCGGGCGCCGGTCTCCTTAGCTATCCTGCGGCATTCTTCTACCAGCTCCGCGGCGGGCTGCAGGGGCTTTGGCGCCACGATGCGCACATCCATCCCCATCTTTGCACCGCCGACCAGCAGGGAATTGCCCATATTGAAGCGGGCGTCGCCGAGATAGGCATAGCTCACCTGCTCCAGCGGCTTTCCGGCGTGCTCGCGCATAGTGAGGAAGTCGGCCAGTATCTGGGTAGGATGGAATTCATTGGTGAGACCGTTCCAGACGGGGACCCCGGCGTACTTCGCCAGATCTTCGACGATAGCCTGGCCGAAGCCGCGGTACTCGATGCCGTCGTACATACGTCCGAGCACCCGGGCGGTATCCTTCATAGATTCCTTGATGCCGATCTGCGAACCGGTGGGGCCGAGGTAGGTCACGTGAGCGCCCTGGTCGTAGGCGGCGGTCTCGAAGGCGCAGCGGGTGCGGGTCGAGGTCTTCTCGAAAATCAGGGCTATGTTCTTGCCGGTCAGGTGCTTGACCTCGCGGCCTTCCTTCTTGGCACGCTTCAGTTCAGCTGCCAGGTCCAGCATATAACGGATCTCTTCCGGGGTAAAATCGAGCAGCTTGAGGAAGCTGCGATTGTGCAGATTGACGCTCATATCTAAGGTATTATTCTGGTTTCACTAATGATGCACTGTCCGCCGCCGTTCTCTACGAAAAAGATGGCAGCACGGACCTTGGGGGCCATAGAGCCTTCGGCAAACTGCCCTTCGGCGAGCCAGGCCTTGGCTTCGGCGACGGTCATTACATCGATGGCGCGTTCGCCGGGCTTGTGGAAGTTGATGCAGACCTTCGGCACGTCGGTGAAGATATAGAACTCGTCGGCGTGCATACGGACTGCCGCGAGTGCGCTGGCAAGGTCCTTGTCGATCACCGCTTCGACGCCGCGCAGGCCGTCTTCGCTGCGCACGACGGGGATGCCGCCGCCACCCACGGTGACCACTATATTGCCCTCGCGGGCGAGCTGTTCGACTATCTCTATATTGTTGATGTTCAACGGCTTCGGGGACGCCACAACCTTGCGCCAGCCCCGTCCTGCGGGATCCTCACGGTAAATCGACGATGTGTCGGGAATCTCTTTGTAGTACGGACCTACCGGCTTGGTGGGATTGCTGAACGCGGGGTCATCCGCCGAAACTTCGACGCGCGTTACCAGCGACACCACCCTCCGGTCGATGCCGGCACGCCGCAGAGCCCGTTCCATCCCCGTCTCTATCATATAGGCTATCGAACCCTGGGTTTCGGCGCCGCAGAAATCCATCGGCATCGCATCCAGGCCGAACTCCTTCCGGCCGGCTTCGTGCCGCAGCAGGGCGTTGCCGACCTGGGGGCCGTTTCCGTGCCCGATTACAAGGTTATAACCCTTCTGATGCAGGGGGATAAGACCTTCGCAGGCGCGCTCCACATTGGCAAGCTGGGCCTTGTAGGTACCGGGCTCTCCAGCCCGCAGCAGCGCGTTCCCTCCGAACGCTATCATCGCAAGCTTGCCCATCCCCTAGTCTCTCAGAAGCGGCAGGGTCGAACAGCGCAGCAGGCCGCCCATCTTGGATATCTCGCGGTAGGGAACCGTCTCGACGGTGAGGCCCCAGACGCTCCGCATATGGTCGTTGAGGCGCGTGAAATGCTCTTCGCTCACGACGACATCTTCGGAAAAGGAAAAGATATTGGCGTTCATCCAGTACATCTCTTCTTTGGTGAGTTCGAAGACGTTGGCGGCACCGAAGAGGTTCACCAGATGGTCTGCGTCGCGCGGATTCAGGAAGCCGTCGCGGTAGATGATGGCCTTGTCGCGCCCGACCGGCATAAAGGTGCAGTCCAGATGGAGTATGCCCTCGCGGGGGTCGGTGTCGCTCTTGCGCAGGTTCAGGGGGATGATGGTCTTGTCCGGGAACAGCATCCCCAGATAGTCCAGCGCCAGGCGGTTGGTGCGGGCCGTCTTGACCTCGGAATAGTCGGCAAAGGCGTACTGGCCCACGAAGACGACCCCGTTGTAAAGCACCACGTCGCCGCCTTCAATGTGTACGGCTTCGGGCAGATTGTATATCTGCTTGTAATGGATCTGGCTGTAGATGGATTCGTAGGCGTCGATCTCTTCCTGACGGTCCGGAATGACGTTGGAGACTATTATCTTGTCGTCGATGACGAAGCCGACGTCGCGCGAAAAAACCTGGTTGCAGTTCTTTACCAGCGCCGGACGGTGGACCTTGACGCCGTATTTGAGCAGAACCGCCTCGAAGGCGTCCATCTCCTTTTTGATGTCCGCCTCTTTCGGATAGACGCCGCGAAGCACCGATTCGTACGACTTGGCATCGAAGGTTTCCCGCAGTTTCGGCACCGGGCCGTTGGAGTCCGGCAGGCCGAGGATGACCTCGCGCAGGCGGCCGGTTTCTGATTTTACGTGGATATCCATAGTGTTCCCCTGGTCTTGTTTTAGCGTACAAATATACGCATTTTAAGGGGATAATCACATCTGCCCGCGTGCTTTTTGACTTTCGCGGAGGATGCGGGCGCGGGTGGATTTGAAGAGGCGGATGCAGAAGAAGATGAGAAGCAGCGTTATGGCCCCCGACAGCGCAGGGCTGAGGCCGGCGCTGAAGGCCAGGGTGTCGTAGGTGCCGTGCAGCAGTACCGGCAGGAGCCAGACTTTCAGCCGGTCCCACCCACTCACCGAGGCACCGTCGAAGTGGTTCCTGGAGTAGAAATATCCCATCACTATTGCGAAGGCGAAGTGCCCCGGCACTGCGAACAGCGCACGGGTGGTGCTCACATAGAACCAGTCGGCTCCGGACGACAGCACATACATCAGGTTCTCTATGCAGGCGAAACCCATCCCTACCGCGGCGGCGTACACCATTCCATCGTAACGCTCGTCGAATTCCGGACTGCGACGCAGAAGCAGCCAGAGCATCAACAGCTTGGCACTCTCTTCCGGCACCGCCGCTCCGAAGAACGACACCTTGACGGCGTCGAGCAGGGTCTGCGGAGTGTTTACGAACAGCCCCGCGTCGAGCAGCGGTCCGGATATGAGAGTAGAAACGAATACCGAGGCGCAGCCATAAAGAAAGCCCTTGAAGACCATTCTCCGGGGTTCCGGATTGAAGTCTTTGCTATATACGTACCATAGCAGCAAAAGCGCCGGGGCGATGGCTGCGCCAAGTATTATCCACATAAGCTATTCCACAAATTCGAAATCGTCGAAGTAAACGTCCGCTCCGGCCTTGCCGTTGTTGTTGAAGTCGACGAACACGCGGAACTGGAGCTGCTCGGTGTTACCCAGATGATTCATCGAATCACCGTACTTCGCATTCGAGAAGTCGTATACCAGTTCGTTCCAGTCGTTCGTCTTGATAGCGGCGTTCCAATCGGCAAGCACAGGGCTCTGCGGGTTGAACGGGATTCCGTTGATAAGCGCGGGCGCACTTCTCGGGTTACCCGTGATATCGGACTGCAGCAGCGGGGTAAATCCGGTAGTGCCGAGATAAACCTTGCAACGGAACTTGGTGTATATCTTCCGCTCATCGTAGCTGATGGCGGTAACGCCGTCCGGCTTGGTATTCACTTTGAATTTGAAGTATCCCGAAGACGTGCTGCTCATCATCGAACCCTTGTCCACCAGCACCTTGCTGCTGGAATTCGTACTTGTCTTGTAGGGATTCTCCACAACCTGCAGGATGCTAACTCCTCCCACATTGTTGCCGGTGTAGTAGGAGGATTCGCCTGTTGCGGAACTTTCAAAGTCGTCGAACATCAGGTTCCTTTCGGTCTTCTCCACCACTGTCAGCGTCCAGGATTTTTCCGCCTTTTCGCCTATGCCGTTCGTAGCGGAGAACGCTATGGTGAAACTGCCCTGGGCAGAGCAGGTGTGCGTATAGCCTGCGGTGGTGGCCACTTCCGTACCGTTCACCTTCCAGCTGTAGCTGATGCCGGTCGCGCCGTGCACCACCGTTGCCTTGAATGCTACATCGTCGCCTTCCATTGCTTCCACAGCATCCCCGGCGGGAGTGTAGGCTATCTCCAGCGGCAGGTCGATCACGTTCACCGTCCAGGTCTTGGAGGCGGTCATTCCGTCGCAATTCACGCCGCTGTATGCAAGGGTGTGCGCGCCTATCTGCGACTCGTCAAAGACCAAAGAGACGGAGGCATCGCTTCCGACCACAGTGCCGTCGAGGGTCCAGCTGTGGATGGTTTCCTTATCGCCGCGGGTAACGGTCACGCTCACTTCAACTGCGGTGCCGATGACCGCATCGAAGGCTTCTTCCGGGACGGAATAAGTCACTTCCAGCGGCACGCCGTTTACGGTGACGGTGTAATCCTTCTCCACCTTGCCGAGTTCGTTCGACGCCTCGAAGTGCACGTTCGACACTCCCAGTTTGGTGAACTTCCAGGTAACCGACGGGGTACCAGCCACCTTTACGCCGTCCACGCTCCATTCAGCCTTGACCTGCGTGCCCTCGAGCTGGGTGGCTGTAAACACCACCGCGCTGTCGACCTCAACGGCGAAGGTTTCCTCCGTTATCGAGAATTCGAACTTCGGGGCGGCTGGTTTCGGCTGCGGGGAGACGGGCTCCTCGTTACACGACGCGAAGAGCGCCGCAAGCAGCACAAATGCTATTTGGACCTTATATCTCATAATCATTTGAAGAATTCGATATTGTCTATGTAAACCGTGCGGTTGTTGGATTCGTTCTGGTAGTTACCACCGGAGATGCTGCTTCCGTTCTCCTGCAGCAGCAGGCGGAAGGTGATGTTCTTGGTGCTGTCGAAGGTCTTTCCCTCAGGGAGCCTGTACTCCAGGACCTCCCATTCACCGTTGAACTTCGGAGGAGTAACCGAGGCATACTTGGTGCCGCCGAATTCCACCCTCGGGTAGTACTCGTTCTTGCCGATATACGCCATAAAACGGATTCCGGTGTATTCCGAAACATCGAATCCGGCCTCCGAGAGCATCTTGGGGCACTGCAGGGTGAAGTATCCGGAAGTGCCGCCGGAGCCGTAAACCATATCGCGCAGGCACCAGTCGCTGTCGTTGATGCCGGTCTTGTCGGGATTTTCCACACGCTCGATACCGGGCTGGTTCTCGCCGAGCTTGAACCAGGGACCGATGCTGGCCGCTTCGAAGTCGTCGAAGAGCCTTCCGGTGCTGGTTACGGTTATCTTCCAGATACGGGTGACCTTCTCCCCCTTGGCGTTTTCGCCCTCGTAGCGCAGCGTAAACTCGCCGCCGCTCACGAAGTAGTGGGAGAAAGTGCCGGTATCGCCGGCGGGCTCGTCGTCCAGATACCAGTTCTGGGTCAGACCTTCATAACCGAACTCCGCGGTAGCGGTAAGGTTCAGGGTGCGTCCGGCAAGGATGGCGATTATCTCGTCGTCTATCGAGAAGCCCACCTGCAGCGGACGTGCATCCGCCACGACGGTAAAGCTCTTGAGGATAGTTCCGGCCTCGTTATATCCCTTGTAATCAACGGTGTAGCTGCCGGGGCTGGGCAGGAAGAAACTGCCGAAGTAGGCCTCGTGACCCTTCACCTCGCCGTCAACGCTCCACTCGTGAACCACCGACGCTCCGTGCTCAACTATGGCCGCCACCTGCAGATAGCCGTACTCAAGACGGTGCACTTCGGTGGAATCACCCACGGAGAGCACAATCTCCAACAAGTCGGTGACCGTTACGGTATAGCGGTGCTCCACGGTGCCGCCACCATTGCGGGCCTCGAAACGCACCGCGTACACGCCCGGTTCCTCGAATACATAGTCGAAGGACTGGGCGCCCGACACCAGCACGTTATCTATGTACCAGGCGGAGGAAACCTTGTCGCCGGAGACCACGCGTGCGGAGAAGTTCACGGACTGTCCGACCACCGCCGAAATGGCGTCGGAGGGCATAGTGAACTCCACCTCGGGGGCCTTGTATTTAACCGGCTGGGCCTCTTCTTCGGCGCAGGACCAGAGGGCCGCGGCGCAGAAAAGGGCAATGCCAATAATACGGAATATGCTTTTCATATTACTTGGTGTCATAGAATCTGGCAAGGTTGTAGATGCACTCATTGATCTCGCGCATCTGGTTCACCAGGGCGTCGTAGCGGGTGCAGTCCCACTGCACGATACCCTTGTTGGAATCGACGTTGGAAGAGTCGGAGCCGGTGTTGGTGGGGTCGTTGTCCATATAGGTGAACCAGTGCCATCCCACGCAAACGCCGCTCTTGATGAGTTCGATCACGAAGTTCTGGTAGAAGAGACCGCGGTCGTTCTGGGTCTTGACCAGCCAGCCGGCTCCGGACGTATTGCCAAGGCCGGAATCGACGCCCTTGGTGTAGAATTCGGTAACCATAAAGGGCTTGCCGGACCAGCTTTCCCAGTTGCGCATAGCCCCGACTTCGGGCTGCCAGCGCTGGTAGTGGTTGATGGAAACCACGTCCACGTACTTGCCGGCAACCTTGAACATCTCTTCGTTGATGAGCTCGTAGTTCCACTGGTTGAAGCGGTCGCCGAGGAAGAGATGGTTGGGGTCGTACTTCTTGAGGGCCGTTGTAACTTTCTGCAGGTAAACCTCGTAGCAGTATGCGATGAAGGCCTTTTTGTCGGCATCAGTAGCATCGTTGATGGTGCAGCCGTTGCGCCCCTTGCGGGTGTCGAGCCACTCCTGCGCCGTATCGTGGTTGATATGGCCGGCAGGCCATTTGGTGAGGCAGTTCTGCAGTGCGTATTGCTTCCAGGGAATCTCGTTGTCGATGAAGTAGCCGATCAGATACTTGTCGGTCTTGTACTTGGAAGCTCCGGAGAGGGTGTTCTCCACATACTGGTCGAACCTGCTGTCGAAGACCATCGCGAAATCGTAGGGATAGCCTTCCCAGCCCGCGGCCTTGTAGCCGGCCGCTTCCTCTCCCTTGCTCTTGAGATATCCGTTGAAACTTCCCATCGGGCTGAGGATCACGGTGTAGGGAGTGGGCTCGGGGAGCCCCTTCACGATATCCACGCTCGACCAGGCGCCCAGCGAGTTGAAGCCGATGTCCTTCAGGAATCCGCTCTCGGTCTTGGCCCAGTTGGTATTGGAGCCGAACTTCTGGGTTATGTTCTCCTTCTGGCGTGCGGAACTGCCGGGGCTGAACACCGCCACGCCCTTGCTCAGGAAGATGTTTCCGAGCGGATCCACCAGCCACCAGCGGCCGGCGGCCTTGCGTACGCGGAAGTATCCGTCCTCGTTGCCGAGGTTCATTATGGTCCAGCCGCCGTACTGATCGGTTTCGGGGTCCGCTTCCGGCTTGAAGCCGGCGATGCAGTTCACGGTATAGGCGTCGTAGGTAGTCCAGCTGGCGGTTTTCACATCCTTCTTGCAATCGACCTTGTAGGGGTCGAGCACCTCGGTATTGCCACCGTCACCATTGCCGCCGTCATCCGGGTTCACCCAGGGGATGATGGTTTCTTCGGGCTTATTGCCGCAGGCTGCGAGCAGTATCGCAGCGAGGGCGGTAATCAAAGTTTTCCTACTCATAATGTTCGCTGTTTTCGTCCTGCCACTCGTTCACGCCGTCGCGGAGGCGGTTGCGGAAGGTAAGAGTGTCGTGACAATGCCAAGTTTCCGCACCGGAAACGTATTTGTAGTTGAGCACGATCTTGCGGTCCTGAAGCAGTTTGGAACGCAGGAAGCGGCTTTCTCCGTCGGGCTGAACGTCAAAACTCGCGCCAGGAACGGAAGAGACGGTGATGCCGTCGTCCGCGCCAAGGGTGAGCTTGAGCTGTGCTGCTGCGCCGTTGGAGGCGTTGCCCACAGCGTTGGAGGTCAGGGCGAAGGGCTCCACGGTAGTGAGCGACCACACCAAATTCTCGGCCTGTGGGATCGTCGTTGAATAGAGTTCGGTACGCACCAGATTGCCTCCAGCATCCTTCACCTCGGCATAGCCGCCGTGGTACCAGTTGCCGAAGAGCATATTCTCGTAGCGCACGCCTATCACGCTGGTCTCTTTGCCCTTGATGAGGTCGGTGCCGTTGCCGTCGATGAGCACCAGCGGAATCACCTCCTTCGGCCAGACCCTGCCGGCGTCCGCGAGGAACGCAGCGGAGTCCACCTTGACGGTGATGGTTCCGAGATGGCTGCCCTTGCGGATCAGCACCTGCCCGGCGTTGCCGCCCTCGGTTTCGAGGTCGTATAGGTTGGCGGGAAGGGCACTGATGGACGGCACATTCTCCATAAGTTTAACAATATAGGAGAAGGTATGGCCCGTGAAGAGACTGTAGGTGGCGCTGTTCACCAGGGAATAGTCGACGCCGATGCTGATGATGCGGTCCTCCTCGTTGGAGATGACACCGCCCAGCGCAACGCCAGTGGAGAAGGACATCCCTTCGCCCACTATCAGGCTGCGCACGTCGGCCTGGTTGGCAAAGCCGCAGGCTACCTTGGAATAATCCCCTACATAGTCGTCGTAGCAGGAAACCACGCAGGTAGCGGCAAGTGCAAGTATGAAGATTCTTGATTTCATATCCATTCTGTTATCTGGTCCAACTTTCCCATCCTTCGTTCTGCACCAGGCCGGGCACGTTCAGCATCTCCTTGTAGGGGATGGGAAGCCAGGCCGAAGTGAAGGACCTTTCCTCTATCACGGTGTTGTAGTCGTAGCTGAAAACGCCGGCACCCAGTTTGGTGATGGTGGGGCGGTACAGCGTCTTGTTCAGGTCTGCCAGAGTGGTGCTCCAGCGGCGCAGGTCAAAGAACCAGCTACCTTCGAAGGCCGTCTCTATGCGACGCTCGTTGCGAAGGAAGCGGTCAAAGGCCTTTTCGCCCATCAGCGCTATCTGGTCGAGATATGGATCTGTAGTGATTCCGGTTTCGCCGTCATAGGTGGTTCGGCTGCGTATCCATCCCGCTACCTCCTTCGCACTCAGGCCATCCACGTTTCCGGTAGGCCCGGCAATGTGATTGGCCGCCTCGGCGAAGCAGAGTGCCATATGCGTCCAGCGGATCAGGAACTTGCTGTGAGGCATACGGCTGACGCTGCTTTCCGACCAGTTGAGACCCTTGTAGACGAACTTCTTGATGTGGTAGTTCGTGCGGGAGTTGGTGCTGGCCGCCTCGGCCGCGTCCTTACCGCCTTCCCAGTTTTCGAAAGTGTAGCTGCGGCTGGTGGAGCCGGTGGTGACGGTGCGGTCGTTGTAGAAGATGTTGCTGTAGAAGCGGGGATCGCGGTTCACGTAAGGATCCTGAGGGTCGTAGGCGTAGGTGGGAGACTCTCCGAGGGGATATCCGTCCGCCATACCGAAGGCATCCACCAGATCCTGCGTAGCGCCCATCGTGCCGTTGCCCTGGAATCCGCCGGGATAGAACATCTTCTCCATAGTCTCGCTGCCGGAGTTGTAGCGGGAGCCGAAGACGATCTCGGGGTTGTTCGGGTCGAACCAGTTGATCTCGCTGCGACGGTTGAATCCGCCCGCCACAGCGCCGTCCACGTTCTTTTTGAAGTCCATCACCTGCTTTGCGAAGGTGGCGGCCTTCTGCCAGCGGGTCACGTCGCCCGTGGGGTTGAAGCGGGGGCTGGCCCAGGTCTGGCAGACCAGAGCCTTGATTGCCACGGCGGAGATGCCGTCGATGCGGCCCCAGTTGCGAGAGCCCAGCACGGTGAGGTCGTTGGTCTCCTCAACCAGGAAGTCGCGGTGTGCGATCGGCAGATACTTGAACGCGGAGTCGCAGTCGGAAAGGATCTGCGCCACGCATTCGTCGTAGCTGTTGCGCTTGAAACCTTCGCTCCAGTCCTTGACGGGTTCGGTGAGGATGGGGAAGCCGAGCAGTTCGCCGTCGGTACCCCGGCCGCCGAACTTCTGCAGCAGATCCCATTCAAACCACGCGCGCAGCGCGTAGGCCTCGCCCCAGAGCATATCCGTAAGCAGGCTGTCGAGACGCTTGTCGAGCATATAGCGGACCTTGCGCCCGGCGCCGTCCTTCAGGAAGAGGTTAGTGTTGTATATCCCCTGGTAATCCCGCGTCCAGTATGTCTGGAAGGGATTGTTATCCGGGGAACTGACGCCGATGGCCATACGGCTTATGGCGTCGGTCTTGGAGGTGCGCACCGCATTGTCGGTGAGGCAGTCCATATAGGCCCCTTCGTTATTGTTGTAGTTGGTGGATATCCACTCATAGCATTCTCCGATCAGGCCCTGCATAGTGGTAGGGGACGACACGACGTACGCCTCATCCCTGATTGCGGAAGGATAGGGATCCAGGAATCCGCTGCAGGA
>JAEEGL017268945.1_pt1 | contig 16365 bp, 14 predicted proteins | sample 9134231 | NCBI WGS metagenome assembly JAEEGL01 (sample SAMN16246548, study PRJNA631951) | gut metagenome | biome: gut microbiome; feature: rumen; material: fiber-attached | host: Bos | place: Iran: Karaj | collected 2018-10
CACCGGGTGGGCGAGGGCGACACCATCATTGCAGAGAGCTGCGAATACGGCAACTCCTGCCTGAACTTCACCCCCACCATCGCGGTGATCCTGGATATTGACAAGGACCACATGGACTTTTTCAAGGATCTGGACGACATCAAGCACTCCTTCCGGCAGTTTGCTGAGCTGACGCCGCCGGACCGCGGCATTGTCGTGGCCAACGGTCAGGACAGAAATACCATGGACGCGCTCAAGGGCATCGACCGCCGTGTCATCACTTTCGGCATGACACCGGATATGGACGTCTATCCCACCCGCTTTGACCGCGGCTATTCCAGCTTCGATGTCATCTGCAGCGGCAGCTTCTATACCCATGTGGACCTCCGGGTCCTGGGCAAGCACAACTGCATGGACGCGCTGGCCGCCATCGCCGCCGCATGGGCTCTGGGCGTGGAGCCGGAGGCCATTACCCGGGGACTCACCTCCTTCACCGGCGCTGCCCGCCGCATGGAGTTCAAGGGCACCTTCCGGGGCGCGGACATCTATGATGACTACGCCCACCATCCCGGTGAGCTCAAAGCCACGCTGGATGCGGTGCCCGAACGGGGCTACAGCCGCACCATCGTGATATTCCAGCCCCATACCTATTCCCGCACCAAGGCCCTGTTCAAGGACTTTGTCTCACAGCTTTCCCGGCCGGACCTGACGATCCTTGCGGACATCTACGCCGCCCGGGAGACCAATACCATCGGGATTTCCTCCAGGGACGTGGCGGATGCCATTCCCAGGGCGGAATACTATCCCTCCTTTGAGCAGATCGCCGACCGTCTCCGGGAGATCGCCACCCCGGGTGACCTGATCCTGACCATCGGCGCCGGTGACATCTACAAGGTGGGTGAAATGCTGGCAGAGTCGGATTCCTGACCTTCGGCGCATCGCAATCAGACCTATCATACGGTGACAGAAGCACTGTTTCTGTCACCGTATTTCCTTGATTTCTTCATATTCCGGTGTTATACTAACAAAACCATACATGCAAAAAGGAGGGGGAGTTCCATGCGAAATCTGCGCAAAGTCGCTCTGATTCTGGCGCTGCTGCTGATGCTTCACTGCACGGCATTTGCGGTGGACTCCATCTCCATGGGCAGCGAGGGGCTCACCGGACGGCGGTTCGTGGTGCTGGGAGACAGCTACACCGCAGGCTACGGTCTTTCCTCCATGTCCCAGAACTGGACGAATCTCATGGCCGATGAATACCGGATGACCCAGTTCAACCACTCCATCAGCGGTTCCACCTTCGCGTCGGGACGCAACGGAAACTACCCCATGGTGGAGCGCTGCCTGGAGCTGCCCCCGGACAGCAATATCGATTTTGTCATCCTGCAGGGGGGCTCCAACGACTGGTCCCACAGCATTCCCATGGGGCAGGACGGGGACCGGGATCCGGAGACCTTCTGCGGAGCCCTGAATCTGATCCTGGAAACCCTGCAACAGAAATATCCGGGTGCGGTGATCGTCGGCTTCAGCCCATGGATCTCTGACAGCACCAGAAACGGCCCCGGCCTTATCCAGCAGGATTATACAGATACCATGCTCCGTGTCTTCGCGCAGCACGGCCTCTTCTGCTACGATGCCAGCGACACGGCCGAAAACGGCATGGATCTGGATCGGAAGACATTTCGTGAGACCTACTGCCTCCATGGAGGCGACTGGTATCATCTCAGTCCCAGCGGCCACGCCCTGTTCGCTCCCATCATATCCTCGTGGCTGGAAAACACCCTCTATCCCGGAAGCCGTTTCTATGATCTGGCCTCCGTACCGGCGTATATGCGCTCCGCCGTCCTCTCCATGGTGGACGACGGCATCCTGTACGGCACGGATGCCCATCTGTTCTCTCCCACCCGCGCCGTCACCCGGGCCGAGCTGGCCCAGGCGCTGTACCGCATGGAGGGTTCTCCCGATGCCTACCAGTGGGATCTTGCGGATGTGGATTATGACGCTCCGGCCTATGATGCGGTCTGCTGGTGCCTGGATGAAGGCCTGTTCTCCGCCGGGGACTGGTTCGAACCGGACGCCATTGTGACCCGGGAGATGCTGGCAACGGTCCTCTACCGGTACTATACGGACTACTATGAGGGATTCGTTTCCACCACCGTGGGCCTGGGCACCTACCGGGACGGCAGGGATGTTTCATCCTATGCCAAGATCCCGTTCGGCTGGTCCCTGTCCAGCGGTGTTCTCGCGGAGCAGGACGGGATGCTGCACCCCGCAGGCGCCGTATCACGGGGACAGCTGGCCATAGCACTCCGAAATCTTCTGAACTATCTCTGATTATCTGAAATCGTGAAAAACAGGAAGCTACCGTACGGCAGCTTCCTGTTTTTTCGTTCCCTTATTTATCCTCGAAGAAGACCTTCATGGCCTTCCGGGTCATATAGCAGTCCATCTTGCTGACCACCTCGATGGGGGCGTGCATGCTCAGGACCGGCACGCCGGTATCCAGCGTCAGGATGTTCCGGTTGGCCATGAACTGGGCCACGGTGCCGCCGCCTCCGGCGTCCACCTTGCCCAGCTCGCCCATCTGCCAGACGACATCGTTCTCATTGCAGAGCCTGCGGATCTTGGCCACAAACTCCGCAGGGGCATCGGAGGAGCCGCTCTTGCCCCGGGCTCCGGTGTACTTGCAGAAGCAGACGCCGCAGTTCAGGTGTGCATTGTTGGCCTTGTCGCACACATCGGGATAGGTGGGATCAAATGCATTGGTCACGTCGGCACTGAGGCACTCGGAGTGGGCAAAGCACTCCCGCAGGGTCGCTCCCTGGGATACGCAGAGCTGCTCGATGAAACGCTCAAAGGCCTCGGACTGCATGCCGGAGATGCCCATGGAGCCGATCTCCTCCTTGTCCGTGAGGCAGCATACCGCAGTATACTCCGGCACATCCTCCATGGCCAGCATGGCGTCCAGGGCAGCAAAGGAGCAGCTGCGGTCGTCATGGCCGAAGGAGGCGATCATGCTCCGGTCGAAGCCCAGTTCCCGGGCTTTGGCGGCGGGCACCATGATCAGCTCCGCGGAGAGGAAATCCTCCTCCCGGATGCCGTACTGCTGGTTGAGGAACATCAGCACCGCCAGCTTCACGCTGTCGCTTCCCTCGTCCTCCGGCAGGGGAACAGAGCCCACCAGTACGTTCAGGTTCTCTCCCGTAACGCCGGTGGCCAGCGGCTTTTTCATCTGTGCTTCGGAGAGATGGATCAGCAGATCCGTCACGATGAAGACAGGATCGTCGTCCTTCTCGCCCACGCAGACTTCCACCACCGTGCCGTCCTGCTTTACCACCACGCCGTGGATCGCCATGGGCACGGTGGTCCACTGGTACTTCTTGATACCGCCGTAATAATGGGTCTGGAAAAATGCCATCTGGTCCTCCTCATACAGAGGGTTGGGCTTCAGATCCAGGCGGGGATTGTCAATATGGGCCGCGGCAATGCGGGTGCCCTCGGACAGCGGTCTTCTGCCGATGACTGCGAGGTTGATTGCCTTGCCGCAGACAGTCTTGTAGATCTTTGTGCCGGGCTCCAGGGTCATGCCCTCGGCATAGGGCCGGAAGCCCTTTGCCTCCGCCTGCCGGATGGTCTCGCGGACGGCTTCACGCTCCGTCTTGGCCGCGTTCAGGAAGTCGATATACCGTTTGGCATAGGCCTCCATTTCCGCCCTGTCCGCCTCCGAAATCACGGCATAGCCGTTTTTGTTCTTGTAAAGCAGGTTCTTCCTTTCTTCCTCATACTTCTCGCTCATGGGAATCAGTCCTTTCAGTTAGAATAATATCCAAAAGCGCGTCGCACCGGCGGGAAAATTCCTCCAGATCGGCGTCGTTTTTCAAAGTGTAATCGCATCGGCCGGCAAAATACTCCGCGGGGGGCTGGGCGGCGATCCGGAACCGCGCATATTCTTCGGAGATGCCGTCCCGTTCCATGATGCGTCTGACCCGGATCTCCTCCGGGGCGATGACCGCGATGGTGGCGTCACAGCGGCGGGGAAGATCCCCCTCCAGCAGATTGATGGCATCGATGGCCGCCAGGGGAACGCCTTCCGCCTCCGCCGCGGCCAGCCGCCGGTCTGTCTCCGCCAGAATATATTTCCCGGTGATCCCGTTCAGGTCCTGGAGCGCCTCCGGGTCGGAGAACACAATGGCTCCCAGGGCCTTGCGGTCCAGGACTCCGTCCCGTATCACTCCCGGAAACCTCTCATCCAGCTCCCGGAGCATCTGTGTATCGGTCCGCAGCAGCTCGTGATAGATCGCGTCCAGGTCCAGCAGGCAGCCTCCCCTGGCCGTAATGCCCCGGAGGAGCGTGGTCTTGCCGGAGCCGGTGGGTCCGGTAATGCCGAGGATGGTCATGGCTGCTCATCTCCCTTCACCAGATGGAAGCCCGCGGCCTTCTTAAGGCGGTTGGCCACAGCAAAGGTGACGCCGCCACCGGAAGGGCACCTGGCATAGATGGTCTTGATTTCGGGACGGTCCAGTTCCCGCAGGGCGGCGAACAGGCCCCGCGCCAGACTCTCCGGCTCCGTTTCCCGCCCGTAGGCAAGGGCGGTCCCCTCAGGATAAAGGGGCAGCTCCTCCCGGAAGCACAGGACCCGGTCCGCGTCAGTCAGGCGCCTGCGGATGTACCGGGCAGCGCCTTCGCTGGTCCCCGTGACGATGATCACACTGGCCTGGGGCGTATAGTGGGTGTATTTCATTCCCGGTGCCCGGACCACTGCGCCGGAATCCAGCTCGCCGAGAACGGCGTCATCCACCGTCAGCTCGCCCAGCACCTCCCGGAGCAGTTCCGGACCGATGCCGCCCGGGCGCAGGAGCCGCGGAACCCCGCAGGTGAGATCCACAATCGTGGATTCCACACCCACGCCGCAGGCTCCGGCATCCACCACGGCCTCGATCCTGCCGTCCATATCATGGAGGACATGCTGTGCCGTAGTGGGGCTCGGCTTCCCTGAAATGTTGGCCGAGGGCGCCGCTATGGGAACCCCCGCCGCCGCAATAATCTCCCTGGTCACCGCCGTGGCCGGGCAGCGCACTCCCACGGTGTCCAGGCCGGCAGTCGTACGCCGCGGCACTTCGTCCCGCGCCGGCAGGATCAGTGTCAGAGGGCCCGGCCAGAACCGTTCCATCAGCGTCCATGCCCGGTCCGGGATGTGATGACAGAACCGGTCCACCTGCTCCGGGCCTGCCACATGGAGAATCAGGGGATTATCCTGCGGCCTGCCCTTGGCCTCGAATATCTTCAGCACCGCCTCCGGACTGAGCCCGTTTGCGCCAAGGCCGTAGACCGTCTCCGTGGGGATCCCCAGAAGGCCTCCCGCACGGATGATCTCCGCCGCCCGTGCTACTGTATCAGGTCCGTCCGCCGGCAACAGAATTGTCTTCATGACCCGCTCTCCTGACTGAGTTTTGCCGCCTGATCCGCCGTGATCAAGCCATCGATGATCTCGTCCAGCTCCCCGTCCATGATCTCATCGATCTTGTACAGGGTCAGGCCGATGCGGTGGTCCGTGACCCGGGACTGGGGGAAGTTGTAGGTGCGGATCTTCTCGTTGCGCATGCCCATGCCCACCTGGCTCCGTTTCTCGGCGGAAAGGGCGGCCGCCTGGGCTTCCTGCTGGGTCTGATAGAGCCGGGAATAAAGGATCCGCATGGCCTTTTCCCGGTTCTGGATCTGGCTCCGCTCCTGCTGGCATTCCACCACCGTCCCTGTGGGCAGATGGATCAGCCGCACCGCCGAGGAGGTTTTGTTGATATGCTGGCCTCCTGCGCCGGAAGAACGGAACACCTCCATTTTGATGTCCGCGGGATTCAGGTCGATCTCCACCTCATCCGCCTCGGGCATCACCGCCACAGTGGCGGTGGAGGTATGGACCCGGCCTCCGGACTCCGTCTCCGGCACACGCTGTACACGGTGGACTCCGCTTTCGAACTTCATTCTGGAATATACGTCGGATCCGGAGATCATGCAGATAATCTCCTTCACCCCGCCCAGCTCCGTTTCGTTGAGGGAGGTGATCTCCATCTTCCATCCCCGTCTCTCCGCGTACATGCTGTACATCCGGAAGAGCGAGTGGGCAAACAGGGCGCTTTCCTCGCCTCCTACGCCGGCACGGATCTCCAGGATCACGTTTTTCCCGTCGTTGGGATCCTTCGGAAGAAGCAGGATCTTCAGTTCCTGCTCCAGTTCCGGCAGCGCTGCCTTGGCCTCGTTGAGTTCCTCCTGGCACAGCTCCTTCATATCCGGTTCCAGCGGCTCGGAGAGCATCTCCAGCAGATCTTCCACAGTCTGCTTCTTCTGAAGATAGTTCCGGTAGGCACTGACCACCGGCTCCAGATCCCGCTGCTCTTTCAGAAGGCGGGCAGCCTGCTTCGGGTCATCATAAAAATCGGGCCTTGTGGTCATGTCACTCAGCTCAAGATAGCGGTTCTCAACCGCCTGCAGTCTGTTCAGCATTGCCCATCCCTCCTGATCATGCTGATGTTTGGAAATATTATGATAGCACAGATTCGGCTCCTGCGCAACAAAAAGCGGCGGGATATTCCCGCCGCTTTCTCCTGTCTTTACTTGGTGCCGAAAATCCGGTCGCCGGCATCGCCCAGGCCCGGAACAATGTACTTGTTTTCGTTGAGTCTCTCATCGACCGCAGCCACATACAGGTCCACATCGGGATGATCCCGCTGAATGACCTCGATGCCCTCGGGGCAGCCGATGATGTTCATCAGCTTGATGCTCTTGCAGCCGTAGCCCTTGATAAAGGAGATGGCGGCAGCGGCGCTTCCGCCGGTGGCCAGCATGGGATCCACAATGATGACCTCACGCTCGGAGATATCCGGGGGCATCTTGCAGTAGTACTCCACCGGGTTATGCGTCTCCGGATCCCGGTACAGTCCGATATGTCCGACCTTGGCAGAGGGGATCAGATCAATGATGGTGTCCACCATGCCCAGACCAGCCCGTAGAATGGGCACAATTGCGACTTTCTTGCCGGCCAGGCGCTTGAAGGTACCGGTTGCGATGGGCGTCTCAATGGTCACATCCTCCAGCGGAAGATTCCGTGTGGCCTCATAGCACATCAGTGCGGCGATCTCTCCCACGACTTCCCGGAACTCCTTGACGCCGGTGTTCTTGTCCCTCAGAATGCTCAGCTTGTGCTGAATCAGCGGATGGTCCAATACATGCAGTTCTCCCATATTAGGAATCTCCTTTCAGTTTCTGATTCTCTCCGTTCATTTTGCTGAGCCGTTCCCGTTCCGCCTGGCTCAGCCGCAGGTAGTTCGGACGCAGGGCATCCGGAGTCTGGAACTGTCCCGCAGCGGCTGCGGCCATGGCTACACCGGACGCGCGCTGCAGTTCCAGATGGGCGGGCGGCAGTACCAGTCCGGGAATCTCAGCCTTAAGCGTATTATAGCACAATCTGCTGCCGTCTCCAACCAGAAAAATCGGATTTTGTATTTTTGCCAGATCTTTTTTCAGGTCCTCCAGGGCAATGGCACGGTCCTCCGTCAGGCGGACCAGGGCCCCTGATTCCCACCGGAACAGGGCGTTATAGACCTGGGCTCTCCGGGCGTCCATCACCGGGCAGATCACTCCGCCGCAGTGCCGCATCTGGTAGGCCATGGCCTCCAGTGTGCTGACTCCGCACACCGGTTTCTCCGTGGCCCACGCCAGGCCTTTGGCCGCGGCAACGCCGATCCGCACGCCGGTGAAGCTGCCCGGTCCGGCAGCCACCGCCACCGCATCCAGCTCTGCCGCCGCAGTCCCGCAGTCCGCGAGGAGGCGTTCCGCCATGGGCATCAGCGTGGCCGAATGGGTCTTCCCGTTGTTCACAAAGCTCTCGGCAACCAGCACCCCGTCCTCCAGCAGCGCTGCGGATGCCGCCTTGGCTGAGGTCTCAAAGGCCAGGATCCGCAAATCCGTCCCCTCCTTCTATGGTGATGCAGCGGTCGTTTTCTCCGCCGGTTCTCTGAATGGAGATCCGCACCGGATCCTCCAGTGCGTCCGAGACCCGCTCGCTCCACTCCACCGCCAGGATGCCTCCCCGGTCCAGGTAATCCTCCCAGCCGATGTCAAACAGCTCCTCTGAGGAAGAAAGCCGGTACATGTCAAAGTGGAACAGCGGCACCGGGCCATCATACTCGTTAACGATTGTATATGTGGGGCTGGTGACCCGGTCCGTGATGCCCAGGCCCCGCGCAAGGCCCCGGGTAAAGGCAGTCTTCCCGGCGCCCAGATCTCCGTCGAAGGCGATCACCGTGCCGGGCCGCAGCAGCGGAGCCAGCTGTTCCGCCAGCTGTTCGGTCTCCAGTTCGGAATGGGTGTAGTATGTCATATAGTTGCTCCTGCACAGCAGATTGGAGTATGAAGGCGCTTCCGGTCCCGCCGGAGGCACCCGGGAAACTCCGGTTTTATTATAGCACAACTGCCCCCAAATTAAAGACCTTTTGTTGTTTACATTCTCCTGGCAAAATGCTAAAATGAGAGAAACATTGAATCCGGGAAAGGAATCACCATGCTCAATCTCGCTCGACGCTTTTTTACCCGTACAGACTGGGTCCTGCTGGGGCTGTGTCTGGCGGCTTCCGTATTCGGCATTATCATGATCTCCAGCGCCACCAACCTGAACGGTTCCGGCGACTATGTCCGCGCCCAGGTACTTGCGCTGGTGCTCGGTCTCGGCATGTACGTCCTGATCTCTTTCTTTGACATGGAGATCCTGGCGGAGCACAACGCCCTGATCGTTATCGCAGGCGCGCTCTTTCTGGCCATGCTGTACCCTCTGGGCGTTGCCGGCGACACAGGCAACCGAAGCTGGATCCAGGTCCCCGGCATCAACCTGATGATCCAGCCCGCCGAGTACTGCAAAATCATCTATATTCTGGCCTCCGCCCGTATCATGTCCATCTATCAGGAGCGCATCAACTCTCTCCCCTGCGTGCTCCGGCTGCTTCTGGTATCGGGACTGTATATCGGCCTGATCCTGGTGATCTCCAGAGACGCAGGCGTGGCGCTGATCTATGTGTTCACGTTTATCATCATGACGCTCGCCGGCGGCTTCAGCATCATCTGGTTCCTGGTGGCCGCAGTCGGACTGGCGGTCGTAACGCCCATCGTCTGGAACAGCGGACTGGTGGCAGACTATCAGAAGAGCCGCATCATGGTCATCTTCGACGACACCATCGACCCGCTGGGTATCGACGTCCGGTATCAGGCCACTCGCTCTATCAATGCCATTGCCGGCGGAGGGCTCTCCGGGCAGGGGCTGTTCCACGGCACCCAGACCCAGGCCGGCGTCATTCCGGCTCAGCGGACGGACTTCATTTTTGCCGTAATCGGGGAGGAGCTCGGGTTCCTGGGATGCTTCCTGTGCATCGCGCTGCTGACCGCCATTGTCCTGCGCATCATCTATATCGGCGTCCGCTCCCAGAGTTATTTCTACCGGCAGATCTGCGTGGGCATCGCCGGCATGCTGCTCTTCCAGATCCTGACCAACATCGGCATGTGTCTGGGCATCATGCCCGTCATCGGCCTGACCCTGCCCTTCTTCAGCTACGGAGGCTCCTCCATGCTGTCGATGTTCATTGCCATGGGCGTCATATCCAGCGTCCGGCTTCACCCGTCGCCGGATTCCCAGCAGCGCTATATCCAGCTTCCTGTATAGCACAGATTAATTCAGCCGGCTTCCCACGGGGAGCCGGCTGTTTGTTTTTCCGATATCGTCATGCTCCGGGGGGAGGTCCGCCCGGTCCGCCTGGAGGTGGTCCGCCCGGTCCCCCGGGAGGAGGTCCGCCTGCAGGCATGGGAGGCGCTTCCAAGGGACGGGACTCCGTGGAAAACTCCACCACGACACCCTCCATGCCGCCCACAAAGACCATTTTCCCTTCCACGATTCCGTCTGCATCCACTGTGCCGGAATAGCACCGGATCAGGCCGCCCTGTTCAATGCGGAAGGCAAATGCGCCGTTCTCCACCCTGGCCGGCTCCAGAAACGGCACCGTCGCCCACTGGCCGGGGGCAATATCCACGCTGGCCGTCTGGGCGGAGAAATCGATGGTGGTTTCCCGTTCCGCGCCGGGCGTATGCTCAAAAACCTTATATACCATATTGACGCTCCTTTCTTCAGGATACCGATATGATACGCGATCTCATCCCCGGCACGCAAGGAAAAACGTCACCGGGACATAAATGCAACAATTTCCTCCCATTTGGCGCTGACGGAGCCCTGCACAAAGCCCGGCTTTCCGCCTCCCCGTCCCGAAAGCGCGGCGTTCAGTGCCCGGACCCAGTCCCGAAGGTCCCCGCCGGGATGGCCTGCCGCATACCGGTAGCCGTTTTCCTCATCCCCGGAAAATACCGTCGCCCGTCCGCCGCAGGTCTCCTGAATGGCAATGGCCGCGCGGCGCACACCGTCCGGGGAAAGCCCGGCGAACCGGACCAGCACATCGCCCTTTCCCCGGAGCTCCTCCGCCTTCGCCCGGAACATTGCCTGCTCCATGGCATAGATCTGCTGCTTCTTGGCCTCCAGCTCCGCCGAGAGGGCCCGCACCGCTCCGGCAGTCTCCAGGGGCCTGGCCGAAAGCATCCGGGATATCTGCCGGTTCTGCTCCGTCAGCACATTGACATACTCGTAGGCGCGGCGGCCGGAGAGCATCTCCACCCGGACTCCGCTGTGGAACTTCTCCGCCCCAAGGATCTTTACCAGCCCGATCTCTCCCGTCCTTTCCACGTGGGTGCCGCAGCAGGCGCAGATATCCGCCCCGGGGAACTCCACGATGCGCACGGGCCAGTCCAGTTCCTTCTTGCTGCGGTATGGGATCGTACGCAGCGTCTCCGGATCCGGATACCAGCACTTCACAGGCAGATCCTCCCATATCCGGGCATTGACTTCGCTTTCCACCTCCGAGAGCTGGTCTTCCGTCAGGATGCCGGAAAAATCGATGGTGATCACGTCGGCTCCCATGTGAAATCCCACATTGTCGTATCCGAAGTTCCGGTGCACCACTCCGGATACCATGTGCTCTCCGGAATGCTGCTGCATCAGGTCGAACCGCCGCTCCCAGTCGATCACCCCGGTGACCTCTGTTCCGGCCTCGATGGGCGCCCCGGTCAGATGGAGCACCGTCTCCCCGTCCTCCCTGGTGTCGGTAACAGGGACATCATTCAGCGTTCCCCGGTCTCCCGGCTGACCGCCGCCCTCCGGGTAGAAGCAGGTCCGGTCCAGGATCACGGCAAAGCCGCCATCCCGGGGCGTGCAGTCCAGCACCGTAGCGGTGAAGGTTTTCTGATGAGAATTCTGGTAATAGAGTCGTTGCGTTTCCATATTGTCTGTGTCTCCCCTGTGAAAGAATCACCGGTCCCGCCCTGCCGGGGGGACCGGTATCAAACGGTGCGGTCATGACACCTCGTTGCCGAAATGATAGTGGACCACATTGGTGGCCCGGCGCTGCGGCTGCTGGGCAGGCTGCGGCTGCTGTACCGGTGGCTGCTGATAGGCAGATTCCTGCGCAGGCGGCTGATAGTTCTGCTGCTGGGGCTGCTGGTAATTCTGCTGCGGAGGCTGGTAGTTCTGCTGAGGCTGCTGGTAGTTCTGCTGCGGAGGCTGGTAATACATGGCGCGCCTGGCCTCCTGCTCCCGCTGCTTTGCCTTCTTCTGCTCATCCATGATGTCGATGAACAGGCCGGGATCAAAGTATGTATCCAGAGATTCCTGGATAAAGCCCAGAAGCATCTTCAGGCTGCCCCGGCTGCAGGCACTGGAATAGCGCTGCTCCGCCCTGTGGACAAACTCCGGCAGTGCCGCACGGCCTGCGCGGATGGAGTCCAGCACATCCGCGGGATAGCGCACATAAAGGAAGAACCCGTGTCCGCCGGTGAGATACTTATCCATGGTGTTCAGCCGTGCCAGCTCCTGGTTGCTCTCCACCTCCACCAGCACGTATCGGTCACACATGGCCCGGAACATCTTTTCCGATTCCGCGGTCTTGCCGCCGGAGAGCTGACCGTTCCACTCCCGCAGCAGGTTGATGGCCTTATCCTCCGAAATGTTTCTGATCAGCATGGATCCGTCACTCCTTTATTTGCCGCGGCCGGAACCGCCGCATCATAGCCAGGGCTTCCGTTCCTCTATATTTTACCCTGTTCTTTCATCAGATACAATGGGTTTTTCTCACTTTTTCCGCTTTCCGGGTGTTTTTTTCGGAAATCCGATTTCCCGTTGTTTCCGGCTGCGCACGCAGATACAGAAAAAGTCCGGAATCCGTCAGGATTCCAGACTCCCTGATATGTACCTTTCCGGGGCTTCAGCAGTAGAAGTCCTTGATCTTCTTTGCCCGGCTGGGGTGGCGCAGCTTCCGGATGGCCTTGTTCTCGATCTGGCGGATCCGCTCCCGGGTGACTCCGAAGATCTGGCCCACTTCTTCAAGCGTGTGGGTCCGTCCGTCAAACATGCCGAACCGCATCCGGAGCACTTCCGCCTCACGGTCCGTCAGTGTCTGAAGGATCTCGTCAAGGGCCTCGGCCAGCAGCGTGTTGGACGTGGCGTCGGCGGGGCCGGGGGTGTTGTCGTCCTCCACAAAGGACCCGATGGTGGTATCCTCCTCGTCACCCACGGGGGTGTCCAGAGACAGGGTGTCCGCAGAGGTGCGGGTGGCCTCGACCACCTTTTCCAGGGGGATATGCAGATCCTCGGCGATCTCCTCCATGGTGGGCTCCCGTCCCAGCTCCTGCACCAGCTTCCGGTTGCAGCGGGTAACCTTGTTGATGACCTCCACCATGTGAACCGGTACCCGGATGGTGCGGGCCTGGTCGGCAATGGCGCGTGTGATCGCCTGCCGGATCCACCAGGTGGCGTAGGTGGAGAACTTGTTTCCCTTGGTGTAGTCAAACTTGTCCACGGCCCGGATCAGTCCGGTATTGCCCTCCTGGATCAGATCCAGGATATGCAGCCCGCGGCCGGAGTACTTCTTGGCGATGGATACCACCAGCCGGAGATTGGCCTCCGTCAGTTTGTCCTTGGCGTACTTGTCGCCCTCCGCCACCCGGGCGGCCAGATCCTGCTCCTCCTCAGGGGTCAGCAGCGGGATCTGTCCGATCTCCTTGAGATACATCCGGACCGGATCGTCCAGGTTGTACTCGGCTGCCAGCTCCACGGGATCGACCAGTTCTTCCTCTTCCACCGGAATGTCATCCGTGGCGTCCAAATCCAGCTCCGCACCGACGATCTGGATTCCCAGGGCTTCAATGGTGTCATAAATATGCTCAATCTGCTCCGGATCGATGTCCAGCTTCTCCAGAACCCCCAGCACTTCGGAGGACTGAAGCATCCCGGCCTTCTGTCCCTTGCTGTACAGGGCGAGTACCGGTGCTTTTACATCGTCGCCGAGCTTCACGGTATTGTTTGCGGTTGCCATACTGCACTTCCTCTTGATAAGAAGTCCCTCTTTTTTCAGCCGGAAAATAAAAATATCGCCGGATACGGCGTGTAACGCTGATGATAAGACAGGCAACTGTTATAATAACATATTCAGAAATTGAATGCAAGATATTTTTCAGATTATTGCAATATTCCCTTGATTTTTTCCCGGTTCCTGCTATCCTTGGTAGCAGAACACTGTTTCAGGAGGTTGATCCCATGATTATCGCAGTGGCTGGCATGGGCCTCATCGGCGGCAGCCTGTGCCGCGCTTTCAAGCAGTATACTCCGCACACCGTGCTGGGCTGGACCAGGAACCGGAAAACCGTGGAGTTTGCCATGAGTGTGGAGGCCATCGACCGTCCCCTCACCGATCTTTCCGAAGCGGACGTGGTTTTCGTGGCGCTCCCCCCGGCGGCCACCATAGAATATCTCACAGCTCACGCAGATGACTTCAGGCCAGGCACCATTGTGGCGGACATCTGCGGGGTCAAGCAGCCCGTCGTTGACGCGGTGGACCGGCTCTATTACGACCGCGGCATCCGCTATGTGGGTACCCACCCCATGGCAGGCCGGGAGGTGGCCGGCTTCGCCAACTCCGACGTGGATCTTTATAAGAACGCCAGCTATATCATCACCCCCACCGAGCTGACTGACAGAGACGCGGTGGAGACGCTCCGGGCGCTGGCAGGAGCCATCGGCTTTACCCGGGTCGAGCTCACCGATCCGCTCCGGCATGACACCATCATCTCCTATACCTCCCAGCTGGCCCACGTGGTATCCTCGGCCTATATTAAAAGCCCAACCTCCGCTCTGACGCTTGGCTTTACTGCCGGCAGCTTTCAGGACATGACCCGGGTGGCCAAGCTGGATCCGGACATGTGGACCGCCCTGTTTGACCTGAACCGGGGACCGCTGCTTCGGGAAATCGACACGCTCATTGAAAACCTCACCGCCTTCCGGGCGGCACTGGGAGGCGGCGATCTGGACGAGGTCCGGGCCCTGCTGGAACGGGGACGTGTGCTTCGGGAGGAAGTCCTCCTCCGGCAGCACCAGCATCATACCGGTTCCGACTGAATCCCCTTGCGGAGCGTCTCCGGGCTTCTGCGTTCCCATCCGCCCCGGTGCCGGCCCGCCTCACTGCGGGCATACACAGAAATTGGTTTTTTTGCTTTGATTCTGTCAGTTTGTGCGGTGATGTTGACAGAAAAGGTTTCATTTTGTATAGTATGTGCATCGGTATATTACCTAAATATTAAGGAAATGAGGTAAGAACATGAAAAAGACACTTTCGATTCTTCTGGTCCTGGCGCTGATGGCGACTCTGTTTGCCGCCTGCGGAAGCACCGCTCCCGCAGCCCAGAGCGACGCGGCGGAAGCGGGCAGCGAAGCTGTCTCTGCCGAAGCTGAGACAGAAGCCGGGGCCGAAGCTGCGGCTCCTGCCGAAGAGGCTGATACCGAGGCCGAAGCGGCATCCGCCGAGGAGGCCTCCGCCGTGGAAGAGGTTCCCGAAGAGGAGCAGCTCTCCGGCGACCCCGTGGAAGCCATGAAGGAGGAGTTCATCTCCTATCCTCTGGACGGAGACAACACCATCTCTCTCTGGTACTACACACCCCCCTACGTCCAGTTTGTGGACTCGAACTCCAAGTTCAACGCTCTGTCTGCCGCTGAGGAAGCCACCGGCGTAAAGCTGGATTTCGTCGAAGTCGGCTCCGCCTCCGCCTCTGAGCAGTTCAACCTGATGGTGGCCGGCGGCGACATGACCGACCTGATCCCCGTCATCGAGTACTATTCCTCCGGCGTGACCAAGGCCTATGAGGAAGACGTGATCATGGACATCGAGCCCTATGTGGAGGAGTACATGCCCAACTTCGCCGCCGTGCGGGAATGCCTGTCTGAGAAGACCCAGAGGCAGCTGATGACCGACGGCGCTCTGCTGGCCTTCTATCAGGTCAACGACGGCTCCTTTGCCGCCAACGGCTATGTCACCCGCGGCGACTGGCTGGAGGATCTGGGCATCAGCTTCGACAGCAACCTGATCTCTCTGGATGAGCTGGACGACATGCTCCACCAGATGCACGACAAGTATGACGTGCCCCACACCATCTACTTCACCGACGGCACCATCGGGCTCAACGCCGTGTTTGATACCTCCATCCCCACTCTGGTGGGCGACGGCTTCATGACCAGCGTTTCCTCCGCGGTCTTCCGCAAGGGCGATGAGTGCATGTCCGGCTGGGTGCAGGACGGCTACCGGGATTACCTGGAGTATGTGCTGCAGCTCATGGACGACGGCCTGATCGACAAGGATTTCATGGCTCTGGACAGCGATCAGGGCACCCGCAATACCGCGTATGCCAATGGCGGCTGCGCCATCTGGCAGATGGGCGCCGACAAGCTCGAGGAGCTCAGCTGGTACACGGATGACCCCACCTTCAAGGTTTCCGCGGTACCTACTGTCACCGCCGATCCCGACGCCCCCTATGTCTGGAAGCAGGATTCCAGCCTGATCCAGCGCGGCGGCTTCTCCCTGTCCACCTCCTGCGAGAATCCGGAGCTGGTCTGCCAGTGGGAGAACTACTTCTGGACCTATGACGGCTGGCTGCTGAACAACTACGGCATCGAAGGCGAGAGCCTGACCTGGGAGGGCGAGGAGCCCCGGTTCGACTGGCAGACTCCCACCACCGTCACCGGCATGAACGCCCCCAACGCCGACATGGCACTGGAGCTCTTCACCATGAAGCGCTTCGCGGGCGGCTATCTGGACAACGACCGTCTGGTTCCCACCTTCCCCGAGTCCGCGCTCAAGGCTGTGGAGCTGTGGAATGTGGAAGGCTCTGACGAGCGGTACTATCCCGACTCTATCGTCTTCACCGTGGCGGAGAACGAGGCCATCGCCGAGTATGAGGGCGACTTCCTGACCTACGCCCCCG
>JAEEGL011222704.1_pt1 | contig 16364 bp, 9 predicted proteins | sample 9134231 | NCBI WGS metagenome assembly JAEEGL01 (sample SAMN16246548, study PRJNA631951) | gut metagenome | biome: gut microbiome; feature: rumen; material: fiber-attached | host: Bos | place: Iran: Karaj | collected 2018-10
GAACCGGCATTTACCCAACCATTGAAGGTCCAAGCAGTAAGAGTGTACGGATTTGAAGGCAGGTCAACATTACAAGACGTGGACTGAGTAGAGCCATTATAGACTGCAGCAATGGTACATTGCGCTGTAGTACCAGTACCAGTGGCAGAAGAAACGTTCTTTTGAGTAGTGGCGGTGTAGGTTACGGCCGCTTTTCGCCAAATGGCATAAACTGTCGTGTCGCTAGTTAGATTGTTGATTGATTGAGAATTAGTGTAGGTTCTGGTGGTAGAGTTGGCAGAGGAAGCCCAACCATAGAAAGATTTACCGGAAGGTGCAGACGGTGCAGTAGTCCAGCCAGAAGAAGCATTGTAGGCCCTAATATTAGTGGCTGTGCCATAGACAAAATCTTGGGTACCATAGGTAGTATTACCGTCATAGGATTTAAAGGTAATAGTATGGGTATCACCTTGCCAGACGTGGTAATAAACTGGGGTGTCAGTAAAGGTCGCCTCACCAATTGCCACCGTGTCAGAAACTGATATATTTTTTGCAGTACTCACATTCCAGGAAGAAGATGTGGCAGTGCTAGAAGTATTATAACCAAGACAAGTGTAATAGGACCTAGTGGTACAAGTTGGAGAAGTTACGCTGACATTAGTGGAGGATAGAGTAGTACTTCCGTTATATAGAGTTACTGTCTTGGTACCAGAAGAAGAACGATCAGCCGAACCACCATTCTTATTGAAGGTTACTGAAACAGTAAGAGTAACATCCTTTTTCCAAGTAGCTACGATGTTGACATTGCCAGAAATAGACATCGAACCACTGGCGGCGGTACCAGATGTAGCAGTAGTGGTAGTAGACGAACCGGCATTTACCCAACCATTGAAGGTCCAAGCAGTAAGAGTGTACGGATTTGAAGGCAGGGTAACATTGCAAGACGTATCCTGAGTTGCCCCGTTATAAACCTCAGCGATTACACAGGTAGACGAAGTTGCTGTGCCAGTAGCAGAAGAGACGTTCTTTTGAGTGGTGGCGGTTAATGTCTTACTGGCCTTGTATGATTGAGCGTAGATAGCGGTACCAGAAGTAAGCGTCACATTAGCTTGACCAGAGGTGTAGGTAGGAGAAGAAGTACCAGTACTAGAAGTAGACCAACCAGCCACCGTAAACCCAGAAGGTGCAGTAATAGTAGGGAGAGTAATAGTGGCCGAACAAGAAGTTGGGATTGCAGTGCCGTTATAGACTACACTCGTAGAACAAAGGCCTAAGGAAGTTGTAGTATTATAAGTCGTATTATTATAGGTAAAGGAGGTGTTACCATTCAGGTTGAATGATATTTGATATGTGGTTGGCGTTGAAGCCCAAATCGCATAAACTATAACATTGCCGTTATTGGTGCTGGTTAAATTACGCACCTGCTGTTGATCCGTATAGGCTATAGTAGTGGAATTAGCTGAGCTAGCCCAACCATAGAAATGTTTACCAGTTGGGGCAGTCGGCGTAGTAGTCCAACCGGTAGTGGCATCGTGCGCCCTTAACGCTGTAGCAACATCGTCATAAGTAAAAGTCTGTGTTCCATAGGTCGTATTGCCGTTATAAGATTTAAACGTCACCGTATAAGTGTTTGGTACCGTAGCGGCATTAATAGTGTAAACGCCACCATTTTCCGTAAATGATTTACCGTCAGAATAAGTTGCGTTATTGCCAGAAATCCAGCCAGACCAGCTTGAGAAAGTATAGCCCGTGTCCGCTTCGGTACGGAAATAATAATCTGTATTTGAAACAGCCGTAAAACCAGTTGTGGTGAGTTCGGTATTAATCGCGCTAGCGTTAGTACCGTAGTAAACACTGTCTACATTATTAGTTGTACCTAACTTGATAGTGGCAGTATTTCTTTGCCACATCGCATATATGGTGGTAGTTGGCGCAGTATATTGCAAAGTTAGAGGATCACCAGAGTAATAAGTATTACCAGAACAAGTCGGCGCAGCTACCTCACCATTGCCGGTAATTGTGCCCATGCACCAACCTTTAAAGGTGTAGCCAGTCATGGTCGGAATAGTGGAATCAACTGTAAAGGTGAAACTATCAGCATTAGACGTGGCTGATTGAGAGTCCGGGGCATTATTACCACCCGCAGCATCGTAATAGAGACTATAGATGATTGGATTAGCCGTGGCCGACAATGTAAGCGTATTAGTATAGACGCCGGATGGCTGAGTATTAGCTAATTTTACGCCTATATAAAGGCTGTAATTATTAGCAACGCTATTAGCCACGCTGGTGGTCGCAATGATATCGCCAGAGCCAGTCGAACTCGGAATCGGTTTAAACGTAGTGTTGTCTAGTGAATAGCCCCATCTTCCTGTCGGGAAGTTAGAGACACTAGTGTTTGAGGTAAGAGTTGGGATGGTGTAAGACCCAGAAACGAGATTAGTATTTGCGCCAGTAGTAGTGAGCTTTAGTTCATATCCAGCAGGGTTGGTAGTAGTAACAGATACATTCGCGCTCGACGACTGTAAAGTCCCAAACTCGCTTGCATCCACATCCACCGCAATACTGTTTGAACTAATAGATAAGGAAGGGGTATTAGCTGCGGCATAAGCTTTTTGCGAAAAACCAAAAATAGCAACAAAAACCAAACATACATAAAGCATGCACTTGCTTTTTATTGCTATACTTTTACTTTTTGTCTGCAATTTTATGTTCCAATTACAGAACCAAAATTATTTGGTCCCTTTTTTCTATCTGTTTTTTGTCCAACAACCCTACTGTTTCTATTATAGCATAAACGCAATAAAAAAGAGTATTTTTTTACTCTTATTTTATTGAGAATTATTCATAAAACTAAAAATGCATCACGTATAGATATTAGCGCTTTTAGTTCTGCATACAATAATACGAGCCATCAGATAGCTGAACTACAGCTGCAGCGTTTTTTTCTACTGCGCCTCCAACTACAGATCCATTAGATCCACATCTTGCACGCTTATATAGGGCAACGTTGTTTTTCGTAGCATGAGGGATTACGCCATTTTGTGAGAAAACAATTCCGCTTTCAAGCGTATTTATAGAATATGTATACCCGTCAGGCGTTTTTACTCCCCCAAGAGGAAAAGATAAATTACAACCATTCCATGAATCACAGTTCGTGGCATCTTGCGGGAGATCATATCCTTTAACTACACGATTATTATAGTAATTTGAATATTCAGCAACAACCGTTTGAGCAAAAGTCTTTCTAGTGACATCTTCAGTTTCTATCGCTGGCTGCTCTTTTGAGCTACTGGACCCGGATGAACTGCCTTTCTGGCTGTTTCCGCTCATCATAATTTTAGGAATTAGAAAAGCAAGAAAGAAAAAGAATGCTGCAAGTGCTAAATATTTTAAAACATACAACACATTTTTAAAGATATCATCGTCTTTTGATTTACTGACTTTTTTCGAAGAATAAGATCTTGATTCGTCTTTAATAGTTTTTTCCTCTTCCATTAAATCAGCCAACAAGCTATTGTATTTTCTTGTCACCGCATCATCGTAGCTATTCTTTTTTATCCAATCTGGTCGTTTAAAACCAGAAGCCGTTGATTTATTTTTATTACAGCTATGGTGACATAACACTAAATTTGATGCATCGCTCTTTCCGCCGTAATATAACGGAGTAACATGATCTGTTTCGGTATAACGATATTGCATCGGTTTTCCGCACCATGCACATCTACCCACCTGACAATCGAACTGAGTTTTTTTCCAATACTTAAAAATCTTTGTTTGTTTTAGTTTTTCAAAAATATATCTTTCATTTTCCCAGTTTTCAGATTTATTCATAGACAAATTATATCATGATTCCGGGCAAACTAAATTCCGAGACAGAATACGTTGTCGTGCTGATAAAAATGTATGAAATCATAATGGGGAATTAATAACAATCTGTACTACGGCGGGCGAACCCTGCGGGTTCAACTCTCACCGAGGCAATCAGAATCAAAATAAGACTCCTTCGGAGTCTTCTTCTGATTCTGGTGATTCCGGCGGGAGTCGAACCCGCGATTTTCTGGATGAGAACCAGACGTCCTAGACCACTAGACGACGGAACCACAGTAATCATATTTTAACATAAAACATATCTATAAGCAATAAAAAGCCGCCCTAAAGGCGGCTTGCACGCGCAATTATTTTGCGTGGCCCACAAATATGGATTTGATTAAAATGAATAAAAGAAAGGCCAGTCCTGCTACCAATAAAAGCGGCCAGATTATTCCGGTAACCACAATGGTTGAAAATTCAGAACTGTCGTCGTATTGACTGCCTTGTTCGGCAGCTCTTTTCTTTTTTCTTTCCAACAATCTAAATCCGAACGCGATCAAGGCAATTGCTATCACTATATAGGCGATCATTGCCAGGTTTAACCAAATACTCATACGCATCCCCCCGAATATAAAAGTACGTAGCATAAACGCTACTATACTTTCATTATATCATATTTTTGCCAAAATTGCAATAGTTTCACTCTTATGGTATAATTAACGGCATGAAAAAGTTACCAATTGTTGCACTAATCGGACAAACCAACGCCGGCAAATCAAGCCTGCTTAATCGTTTTGCGCACTCAAATATCGCCATCGTCGCTAAAGAAGAGGGCACTACGCGTGACAACGTTATTGCAACCATTGATAATCGCTTTATTTTAATTGATACTGCTGGTCTAAAGGATCCTTCTGACGCTTTTGAGGCTTCAATTCAAGATCAAATTGCTGAGGCCATTGAAGCTGCCGATGTAATTTTATTTACACTTGATTCGACTAAATACCCAGATTATCGCGATAAAGAAATCGCCAAGAAAGCATTAAAATCACGTAAACCTGTTCTGATGCTTTTAAATAAGTGTGACAAAGGGGAATCACTTAATATTGATGAGTTTCGTTCATTTGGCATTAAGCCAGCCGAAACCTTCCGCGTATCCGCTACCACCGGAGAGGGAATTAAGGAGGTTAAGACTAGAATTTTTCAATCTGTGCCACAAGTCGCAATTAGCGAGGATGAGCCGATGCTAAAAATCGCCTTAATTGGTCGTCCAAACGTAGGAAAATCTAGCCTCTTTAATTCGCTCGCCAAAAAGCAGCAAGCCATTGTTAGTAGCAAGCAAGGTACTACCCGCGATGTTAATCGTGTTGAAATAAAATACAAAGGTAGGGGAATTCAGATTCTTGACACGGCCGGTTTGCGCAAGCCTGGCAAGCGCGAAGTCGGCATTGAAAAATTTAGCGCTATCCGTACCTTAGCCGCCATTGAAGAAGCCGACATCTGTGCACTCCTAGTTGACGCCACCGAACCACATTCAAAACTAGACCAGTCATTAGCCGGCCAAATTGTTGAAGCCGGAAAGGGAATTATTGTCATTCTAACTAAATCAGATTTAGTTGATAATACGGACGAAATCCTTGATAAGCTCGAATACGATTTTAACTTCATTCCTTACGCTCCAGTCCTGATTACAAGCAGCGAAACTGGCACTAACGTGACTAAGCTTTTTGAATTAGCCACTGAAATCGACCAAAATCGCCACCTAGAAATTAAAACCTCCGACCTTAATAGAATCCTAAGCGAAGCTATTATTACACACCGTCCTGCCGGCCTCAAAAACACTTTACCTAAGCCAAAATACATTGTTCAAACCGACACTTGCCCACCTTGGTTTGTGGTCCATGGACACGATTTAGGACTATTGCATTGGTCTTGGAAACGCTATCTCGAACATCAAATTCGCGAACAATATCCATTTGTTGGTACTCCAATTTGCTTCTCATTTCGTGACGACAAAAAATCCAACGATAACTAAAACTATCTATTTTCTCGCTGTTTCTTTTTAATTTTTTATGTTACAATTTTAGCAAGTGGGAGCACTACTTTTTTTATAGTAGTCCCTCTTGCACTTTTTACATAGAAGGAGGAGGTATTTCATGAGTAACGAGAACCGAACGTATGTCATTGATACCAACATTGTGGTTGATTACACCGACATCATCCCCAATGGAGCCGAATTCCAGCCCGAGGAACCGACTATCGATCTTTCTGGAGCACATATCGTCATACCCACTGCAGTGGTTCGTGAACTTTCTAGTTTTAAAAAGGAAAGAACGGACCGTGGCAGAGCTGCACGTATTGCGTTGAGGCGTATTCGTAAGTTAGTTGAAAACTCTGGACGCACAATGGACGAGACCTATAATCTAAAAAATCCATTGGTCATCCATAATGGCGCTCAAAGATTTTCCATCTTTCCCATCGAAAACGACTTTTCTAAAACCATGCAGTTTCGCCCCTCGGCCGACGACATGGACGGCCAGATTATACTTACCGCTCTCGCCGCCAAAGAACGCGTCGACGGTGAAGTAATCTTGCTGACTAATGACAACGGTCTTGCGATTCGCGCCGCAGTACGTGGACTGAAGTCTAGCCGTTACGGCTACAAGTATCCGACGCCTTATAGTGGACGCCGTGACGTAGTTGTTCCTAAAGATTTGTATCTGAAGTTTCTCTGTGACAAGCAAATTCTGCTCAAGGACTGGGTTCAGGCGATGCCCAAAGAACCCCCGCTCATCGCGAACGAATTTCTGATCATGAAGCCGTCCGAACCAGTCAACATTGACTCGACCGAAGAGAGAGTCTTTTTCGTCAATGTCGGACGTTACGACAAAGATGCCGAAGCCATTGTGGCACTAAGGTATATTCGCCAGTATCCAGGACAACTCAAAAATCCTGGCCAGGCTATTTATGCCGAGGCGCTCATGGACCCAGACATCGCCCTCGTTATCTGCACTGGCCCTGCCGGCTCTGGCAAAACTTATATGGCCGCCATCTATGGTTATACCGCTTGCAAAAACGGTGACTATATTGGCGTTACAGTTGTGCCGTGCCGCGTAGAAGATGACGGTGTAGGTTTCTTGCCCGGAGACCTCGACGAAAAACTTGATCCGAACGTTCAGCCAATCAAAAACGCGTTACGCAACTATCTCATGCATGAGGACCGCGACATTAAGCGCCAGATGGAAAAAATCCGTAAATACGGGACCGATTCCAAAGATGAAGACCAGAAGCCAGACCAAAAGCCTGAACAAAAATCTGTTAAAGCTAGGCTCTCTGACAAAGTCAATCTGATTTGGAATAACTGGTTTGATAACATTCCCATCGCTTATGCACGTGGACGTGACTTTTCTTCCGAACTCGCTATCTACGACGAATTTCAGGACCAAAACCGCACGCAGGCAGACACGCTACTCAAACGTCTTGGAGAAGCCGGCAAAATCATCATCACTGGTGATATCGAACAGATACATGCCGCATACCTTGATCGTGAAAACAACGGTCTGATTTACGCGCGCCGTCAGGTTATGGATAGTCCGATGGTGGCACAGGTCACTTTCACAGAAGACGAAGTTGTTAGACATCCACTGGTTCGTATGATTGCTCAGCGTCAGAAAGAAACTCGTACGAAATCACCTACTTCTGAGTAAGCATTCGCTTGCTCGCCCCAAGCCCCACAAGAGTGGGGCTTTTCTATGCTATAATTGCACCATGAAATTAATCATTGGTTTAGGCAATCCTGGCGACAAATATAACTTTACTCGTCATAACTTTGGCTTTCTAGCGCTGGATTTTTATACAAAGATTCATCAATTAGAATGGGAGGCTAAACCAAAATTTAATGCCATCTGGCTAAAAGAAGGCCAGCGCATTTTTATCAAACCCCAAACTTTTTATAACGACTCTGGTTTCGCCGTACGCGATTTTATGCATTTTTATAAAATCAAACCAGCCGACATTCTAGTAGTTTGTGACGATTTTAATATTGATTTCGGTACCATCCGCTTTCGTAGTAACGGTTCTGCCGGAGGGAACAACGGGTTAAAATCTATCATTGAACAACTTGGTACCGACGAATTTCCGCGTCTACGTCTTGGCACTGGTAATGACGCATTAAGACGCAAAATCGGTGACGTCGATTTTGTGCTTTCAAAATTCATTCCTGAAGAAAAATCAGATCTAGCCAACCTACTAGTTGAGATTGCTAATCGTTTAGATGAGAAATAACTAATACTTATATTCAGATTTCGCGCTTTCCCAAAGCGTTGGTTCGTAAACCGTTCCTAAGAACCAAACCTCACCGTTACTTTTGTCTCGAATTACATAAAAGAATGGTTTGTTAATATAGAGATTAATTATCTCAGTATTTGGCATTCTATAACCACCGCCAGCGCCCTTCCCACCCATTATAGTGACAGCCGCCGCTTTAATTCCTTCTTCGTTAAAATCAATTGTAGCTTTATGAATGGCCTCAGAAATATTATTACCTGGAGCCATATTAGACAAATCCGCATTATCACCAAAAACATCGGTCACACCAAGCTGTTGAAGATCCTTTTTAAATTCTGCTAACCCGCCATCATACTTAAACTTTGGAATGTGATAATTCAACGTAATATTCAAATCGGCACTGTTTGACTTAACTGGCTGAAGCTTCGCAATCAAATCATTAATTTTATTCATGCTTGTTGTAGCCACAAAATTTCTTAATTCCTGTGTTAACGGCATCACGGCAACAAATTGCAATTGCGTATTCTCGTATTTTTTCAGATCAATAGCTAATAGAGTCGCATCACTACCAAAATAGTAACCAATATGAGTCGGATATTCACCTTTTTCATTTCCTCTGTTACTAATACTGTCATTCATCATTGCAACCTTAAGTGCATTCGTGTCATCCTCGCTCTTCACATAAAAGCTACTTGAACTAGTATTAGAAGCATCAAATCTGTGCTCCCAATCCATATCAATAGCTAAAGCATTAATCAAGAAAAATGTATTGCTTTCAGATATTTCTCCGAGTGCATTTGGAATCATGTTGAATGTTTTTTCACTACACCAATTATTAATATTGCCGACTGAAGTAAAATCATCGAATTTTAATTCTGCGTTATACTTCTGTTTTAAAAGATCAATATATTCGGTCTTAACAACATCCCTTGCCTTATTGTTAACCCAGATTGAGTTAGCTAAACTTAAAACACCCTGGATATCGTTGTATTTCGTTACCGAATTACCTGCGAGCAGCTTATCAATTTGAGCCTTAGTGTTGCCACCAGCCCCGTCCGAAAGCATGGAAAGAGCATATTTAACAGATAGCGGACTATAAATTGTGTTTTTGCGTCCATTCTCTAACTTTAAAAGGTTTAGAGTCATGTCTCCGTCATGATAAACAGTTTCAACATCATCTTCATAATAAACAATTGGCTTAGCGCTTGTGCCTGTAGCCTCAGTCGTACTCTCACCAACGGTTTGAACCTGCGTGACTTCTTCACCAGTTTGAGTTGTAGTTTGAAGAGGCTTATTAGAACCCTTCTTGCCAAAGTTACTACCTAGGAAAATCGCCAAAAATACACCGCCCACCACGAATAATACAGCCATGATGCAAAGCGCGGCTAATTTTGAATTCCTTTTTCTACTATCTTCATCTGGATGCAAATCTTCTTGCACAAAAAGGATTTTTTCCTCAGTTTTTGGATCTTTTTGCCCTTCTTGTTTTTCGCCCTGGTCACTCATAGGCGCTAGCTCCTCTGTATTTTTATGATCTTCCATAACTTAATTTTAACATAAGCATTCTAAAAAAATAAGTATTTGTTACCTTAGAACCCAGTTATTAGCACCTAGGCCCCTAATTAAGCCTTTTATTTCTAATAAAGTAACTGTCTGGTTAAACTCTGTAACTGGAAGCTTCAGCTTAGCCATAATATCCTCTCCGTCTCTCACGCCTTCAGAAAGAAGCTTAAGAATGGCTGTTTCGGTAGGCGTATCACCCGCAATTAACCTCGGCTTTTCGCTCCGACGAGTAGGGAAGAGCAGATTTAAGACATCATCTATCTCTGTTAAAGGCATTGCCCCTTGTCGAATTAAACGATTGCAACCAACAGATAGTGGTTTAGTAATATCGCCAGGTACCACTAGCAAATCTCGCCCCTGCTCTAGCGCGTGCGTCGCCGTGTTTAGGGTGCCAGATCGCTCTGCCGCCTCAGTAATAATCACTACATCGGCTAAACCTGAAATTAACCGATTTCTTTCGAGAAAACTCGTTTTAAAATACGTTTTTGCGCCCGGAGCATATTCACTTATAATACACCCGCCCTTCTCTATAATTTCGTTTGCTAACCCCTGATTTTGCCGAGGATAAATATTATCTATCGCAGTACCTAAAATTGCCACCGTTTTGCCACCAGCGTCTAACGCAGCTCGATGCGAGATAGCATCTATGCCAATCGCAAGCCCAGATATTATTACTACACCTCGTCGCGCTAATTCGTAAGATAATTTATAAGTGACCTCTTCTCCATACCTCGAATTGTGTCTTGAACCTACTATTGCAACACATTTTGGCCGTTTTGAAACTCCATTTATTACTATATTTTCGGGCATTTTTCCATAGAAATATAACATTTTTGGCATAAGCGCAATAGTGTTTAACTTCTCTGTAAAAGTATGCTCCAGGGGTGATAATCCATTGATTTTTTGAAAAAAGTGTGCAAAAAGTGTTGACATTTTTAACTCCAAGTGGTATAATCAGAAACAGTTAGAGCTCATTCGGGCTCTAAACCGCACCTAAATAAATCATAATTTCTCTACGCTATATCTAGCGTAGCAGAAGTTGCGTGCTTTTGAAACCCTTCGGGCTCTCGATTTCTTTACGGTCGCTGAGTTTAAGTATTACCTCCACTTATGAAGGGTGCTTCGAAGGCATAGCAACCCCTATAACCGGCGGGCCCCAATTTGTGTGAGGTGGGTCGCGCTTCCGGGGTCACCCCGGTATCTATCAAGTGAAGCGTTATAGGGTCTAAAAACCCCAGGTGATGCCCACCCTTACCTGGGGTTTTTTGATGCTAAACGAAAACTGCGCTTGACACAATATGCTATAGTTATAAATATGAGCAAAAATTTAGTCATTGTAGAGTCGCCTGCCAAGGCTCATACCATCGAAAAATATCTGGGAAAAGACTTCAAAGTCTTAGCCTCGGTCGGGCATATTCGAAAAGATACCAAAGTCGATAAATCTACTTTTGACGTTACTTATGAGATCGATCCTGAACATAAAACTATTGTTAAAGAGCTAGCTGAAGCCGTTAAAGAAGCCGACAAAATCTGGCTCGCTACCGATGAAGACCGAGAAGGAGAAGCTATTTCTTGGCACCTTCTAGAAGTCTTAAAGCTGCCAAAAGACACCGCTCGCATCACTTTTCACGAAATAACTAAATCAGCGCTAGAAGAGGCCATTAAACACCCCCGCACTGTAAATATGGACATGGTCTCTAGCCAGCAAGCTCGCCAAACACTCGATATGCTCGTTGGCTTTGACCTTTCTGGCTCAGTCCGCAAAAAAGTTCCAGGTGCAATTTCGGCTGGTCGCGTACAATCACCAGCACTTCGCCTGATTGTTGAACGCGAGCACGAGATTGAAAAATATAACGGCAAATCCTCTTTTAAAGTCACTGCTGATTTTGGTTTTCCAGCCACGCTTGATCATACTTTCGACGATGAAAAATCTGCCACAGCTTTTCTAGAAAGTCTCAAAGATGCCGAATATAAAGTCCTAGATACCGAAACTACTCCTGGTGAGCGTAAACCACTGCCACCATTCACTACCGCATCAATGCAGATTGAAGCCAACAGCAAACTCGGCTTCACTTCTCGCACTACCATGAATGCTGCTCAAGCACTCTACCAGGCAGGTCTAATTACTTATCACCGCACCGACAGCGTCAATCTTAGCAAACAAGCTCTCGCCATGATGGCAGACTATGTCGAAGAAAAATTTGGTAAAAACTATCTAAAAGTACGCAACTTTAAAACTAAAGATGCCAGTGCTCAAGAGGCTCATGAAGCTATTCGCCCAACCAATATTAATACAGCAGAAGCTGGTAAAAATAACTACGAAAAACGCCTTTACAAATTAATCCGCGCTCGCGCTCTTGCCAGCCAAATGGCCGACGCCAAACTCGAGAAAACCACTATTTCAATTAGTCATGGTTTTGTTGCTAAAGGCGAAGTCGTAATATTTGACGGTTTTTTAAAAGTTTACGGACGTATCAAAGAAGAAGAGTTACCACCACTAAAAGTCGGCGATAAACTTAAAGCTAGTAGCGTTACTGCACATCAAACTTTTGGCAAAGCGCCAGCTCGTTACTCCGAAGGCTCACTCGTTAAAAAACTCGAAGAACTCGGTATCGGCCGCCCATCTACCTACGCTACAATCATGACCGCTATTCAAGCCCGTGGCTACGTAGAAAAGGGCGAATCTAGTGGTGAAACCCGCGAAGTAATTGATCTAAAATTAGAAAACGGCAAAGTCACACGCAGCCTCGTAGAAGAAAAATTTGGCGCTGATAAAGGCAAGCTGATTCCAGCACCAATTGGCGAACTAGTCACTAGCTTTCTTGTTGATAATTTTAAAAATATCGTTGACTATAAATTCACAGCCAACATTGAAAAAGACCTTGATTTAATTGCTGAGCACAAACTTGAGCGCGTCAAGATGCTGCGCGACTTTTATAAACTCTTTAATAATGATGTCCTCGCCGCTGATGGCGCCAAACGTTACAATAACGCGCGCTTACTCGGCCATGAACCAAAAACCGGCCTACCAGTCTACGCAAAGGTTGGTAAAAATGGCGGTTTTATTCAAGTTGGAGATAGTGAAAAAGACGCCGGCGAAAAACCTCGCTTTGCACCATTACCAAAACGTAAATCCGTCAAGACTGTCACCTTTGAACAAGCCCTCAAACAGCTAGAATTACCATCCCTACCACGCGTTCTTGGCACGTCTAAAGATGGCACTGAAATCATCGCTGCCGCCGGACCATTTGGACCATATTTAAAGTGTGGTAAATATAACGTACCAATCAAAGATTATGACCCATATACTATCACCTTCGAACAAGCCGATCCACTATACCGCGCTAAAGTCGACTCAATTATTGCTGATTGGGGCGATATTATGATTATCAAAGGCGCTTACGGCCCATATGTAAAAGGCCCAGGCCGCCGCAACAACGTTAAAATACCAGCTGACCAAGATCCAAAGAAGTTAACCAGAGCCGAGGCCGAAGATTTACTAAAAAACAAGCCAAAAGCCACCAGACACGCTAAACATCGTCGCAAAACCGCCAAAAAATCTGCTAAAAAAGTTGCCAAAAAATAATAAAAATCTTATAAATATTTTTGTACTTACCTCTGTTAAGCGGCCTTTGAATGCATAAAAACCCATTGCAGTAAGCATAAGCATATCATTTTTTTGCACATTCTGTAAAAAATGTGCTAGAATAGTATGTATAAAGCTCAACTAGTACAGTTGACATTTGCACATATTTATTGTATCATAATAAAATATATCATAACATTAACGTGGTGGAATAAAAGGAAATAATCCATGAACCAAAATGCGGAAATAATTGCGAATGCAATTAATGGCAGCCTTAATATCATCGATCAAGACCGCGAAAAGGAAATTGTCTCGCGTCGTTTTGGTCTCTCTGGACAAAAAGAGACCCTCGAACAAATCGGCGAGATGCTTTCAATCACTCGCGAACGCGTCCGTCAACTCGAAAAGGCCATTCTTATCCGTCTCCGCATTGGCGCTGAAGAATCCAAAATTTCCGAGTTAGCCGCCGCTGAAAAAGTTATCATCCGCAATCTTACCGAGATGGGCCGTATCGCCAAAATCGCCAATCTCGCTGATAAAATCTATGGTCGTTCCGCAACTCCAGCTGAAAAAGCCGGCCTTCAATTTTTGGGCAACATCTCTAGCAATCTCACTATCGTAGAAGAAAACGATAAATATGCTGCTGCAATCGGTATCGCTGAATATGGCGACGAAAAAACCATCCGTACCAAAGTTGACGAAATCGTCGCTATCATTAAAGCCAACAAGGCCCCAATGACGCTTGACGAGCTTGATAATAAACTCAACTATGAGCATCCAGACCACATTAAGGCTGTTGCTTCTGTCTCTAAACTACTTTCCACTTTGAACGGACTTTGGGGACTTGCTAAATGGCCGACCGTTAATCCAAAGAACATTCGCGACAAAATTTACGTCGTGCTCGAATCTAATAAAGAGCCAATGCATTTTGCTGATATCGCCAAAGCTATCTCCGATTCTAGCTTCAAACGCAAAAATGTAACCATCCAAGCTATTCATAACGAACTAATTAAAGACTCTCGTTTTGTATTGATTGGCCGTGGTATTTACGCTCTTGATAGCTGGGGTTATTCTAAAGGCACTGTTGCCGACATCATCACTAGTATTCTAAAGAGCGCTGGCAAACCGCTCAGCCGCGAAGAAATCGTCAAACAAGTTTTGAAGAGCCGCAAGGTTAAAGAAACTACCATCCTTCTTAATCTTCAAAACAAGAAATTATTTAAGAAAGCCGACAAAAACAGCTACACTTTAGCATAAATTATTAATATATGCTAAAATTATAACCATAATGGGAATTTTGAAATTTATTTTAATGCCAATCGTTTGGATCCCAATCGTGGGCGTGTTGGCATATCTTACCTATCGTAACTATAAAAAGATGAATACTCTGAAGGTTTTAAACGTCGACTCCGTACTTTTGATGCTGGAAATTCCACGCACCAACGATAAGAAAGAGTTGGCCGCCGAGCAATTGTTTGCTTCACTTCATGGTATCCTGCGCGACGCTGAAGAACTCAGAAATTCAGGTGGCGTACAGGAACATCTATCATTTGAAATCGTTTCCACTGGTGGCCAAATTCGCTTTTACGTTTGGGTACCAAAAATCTTGCAAAGCTTTGTCGAAGGCCAGATTTATTCCCAATATCCAACCGTCCAAATCTATAAAATGGACGACGATTACGCTGACAACCGTCACAAACACCCAATAGTCTATTCCACTGAGCTAACTTTAACCGACAACGAAGTTTTACCAATTAAAACCTTTGAAAACTTTGAAGTCGATCCACTTGCCGGCATCACCGGTACACTAGCTAAACTCGACCCAGACCATTCTGAAGAACTTTGGATCCAAATTCTTACTCGCCCAATTGCTGATGACTGGCACAAAAACACCACCGATAAATGGGTTAAAGAAGTAAAAACAGGCAAAAAACCATTCAAGATTCCAGGTATTGATATTGATTTTGTCTGGCTAGCTGAAGTCTTTAGCGCGCTTTGGAAACCACCAGAAGGTGGCACCGGCTCTGCCGCTGCAGCTCCAGAATTATCTGAACGTGACAAAACTCGCATTTCTAAAGCCGAAGAAAAAGCCACTAAACTTGGCTACCAAGTCAAAATTCGTCTAGCTTACCTAGGCAGCAACGACGTCGATGCCAAATTAAATATGCAAGCCTTAGTTGGTACTTTTAAACAGTTTAACTCTACCAACCTAAACGGTTTCAAGGCTACCGAAGGTAGTTTCAGCGCCGAACCACTAGACAAATATAAGATGCGCGAATTTGCCGATGACGGCTTTATCTTAAACATCTCTGAGCTAGCTTCTGTCTTTCACTTACCACACACCTCAGTCGAAACCCCTAATATCGTCTGGGCTTCCGCTAAAACCGCTGAACCGCCAGCCAAATTGCCTCTGATAACAGGGAATCCCGCAAATGACGAAGATATTTCCGCCTTTGGTCTAACCAATTTTCGTGGCATCAACCACCAGTTCGGTTTACTCCGTCGTGATCGTTCGCGTCATGTTTATATTATTGGCCAAACCGGCGCAGGGAAGAGCGGATTGCTTGAGCTCTTTGCCCTGTCTGACATCTTCTATAACCAAGGTTATTGTATTATCGATCCACATGGCGACTTTGCCATCAACAACCTTCGTTTCGTGCCGCCTTCTCGCGTCAACGACGTTGTCTACTTCAATCCAGCCGATACGTCTTATCCAGTAGCCTTTAACCCATTAGAGCTTTCTGATCCAGCCCGCAAGCCAAATGTCTGTTCTGAGGTAATCGGCGTGCTCAAACGTATGTTTGGCGACTCCTGGGGCCCACGTCTTGAGCATATTCTTCGTTATACCCTGTTGGCATTGCTTGACCGCCCAGAAACCACTTTGCTTGATATTTCTCGCATGCTCACTGACAAAGATTTTCGCAAAGAAACACTTTCTTATTGTAACGATGTAACGGTCTTACAATTCTGGAAACAAGAGTTTGGCCAATGGAACGATAAACAAGTTAACGAATCAATTGCACCAGTTCTAAATAAGGTCGGTGCCTTTACGGCTAATCCAATTATCCGCAACATCATTGGCCAACCAAAATCGTCCTTTGATGTGCGTAAGATTATGGATGAAGGTAAGATTCTCGTC
>JAEEGL016654363.1_pt1 | contig 16364 bp, 10 predicted proteins | sample 9134231 | NCBI WGS metagenome assembly JAEEGL01 (sample SAMN16246548, study PRJNA631951) | gut metagenome | biome: gut microbiome; feature: rumen; material: fiber-attached | host: Bos | place: Iran: Karaj | collected 2018-10
GGAATAATATCTTTTTGAGTTTAAATAAGATTTTATCTTTTTCATCTCCCATAAAAGGTTTAATATAAATTTCATTATTTTTACATTTTAAAATATTATTTGGATTAATAATAATACATTTACAAGGATTTCTATTTAATAATGAAATATCAGTAATAAATGTATTATCAAAATATTCAGAATATAATCTATTTGAAATTACATTATTATGAAAATTTAAATTATCTAAAATAGTATCCATATATTCTTTTGAACTTTCAGTAAAAATTATAATTTCAAAATACTTTGATAAATCTATTAAAAATTTTTCACCACCACTTCTAATTTTAACATAAGGAGAATTATTATTTTCACAATAAAATGATAATACTTCATCTAAATTAATAAATAATGTTATTGTATATTTTTTATCATTTATTTGTGGTAAAATATACAATGGATTATTATTTATTTTTTCCATTGCTTCTTTTTCTATTAATTCTAAAGTATTTAATAAATTTTTATTTTTTTTTAATATTGATATTATTTTTAATATTTCATTTCCATTTTTTTTTTCCCATTCATAATATTTATTAATTAAAGAATATTCAGGAAAATTTGATGGAATTGTTGTTATAATTGAACGAATTATTTTGTTTTTCCTTTTAAATGATTCATGTTCTTTTATATTAACAAATCCAGATAATTTTGATTTTATATTATTCATTAATATTTCATAATTTTGTTTTGAATATGTAAAAATATTGAAAAAAGCACGATAAATAAAATCATCTTTTGAATTAGAATTAAAAATAGATGATAAAAAAATGTATATTTGATATAAAAAAAATTTATTTATTTCAATATTATTTAAATTTGAATATAATATAATTTCAATATCTTCACTGAATAAAAATTGTATATAATCATATGCTAAAACCTTTTTTTTAAGAAGACTTTCATTAAATTTATCACTATTCATTTTTATATTTTTCCATTCAAAAATCATTTCGTTATATAAATTTTCAATTTGATTTAAATTTTCATCATTAATACTTTCGATAGATTTTTTATTTAAAATTTCATCTTTTTCATCTTCTTCTATATCAGAATCAGATAAAAATTTTTCTTCTAATTTTCCAGTTTCATAAATTTTTTGTTTATTTGCTTCATATATTTTATTATTAATATTAATTGATGTATTTTCAGTTATTAAACTTGCATTTGGTGTATTATTTACACTATTTAGTTTATTTAAATTTTTATTTACTTGTTGAGTTGAATTTGATTTTAAATGTTTTTTATATTTTATTATTCTATTTTCTAAATCTTTTGATAATGAATAATTAAAATTATTATGCAACATATCATTATATTTCATTGATAAACTATTTTTTGGAGTTTCTTCTATTTGATTATGTATTTCTTTTTTTTTAAAGGTTACTTCGTTTTTTTTTATGGATTGATTATTCATAAAAATTTTTGCTATTTGTTCCATTTTTGATGAATTTGATTTTTTATATTCTTGAGACATTTTATTTATTTAATTGATTTAATTTTTTATTTTTCTTCTTATATGTAAATAAATAATATTTGAATAATTAAGCTATGGATTTAATATTTATATATAGAATAATTTCATTATTATTTTTAACTAAAAAAAAGTAGTAGAGTCAAATAAGAAATATAGATATATATTTAATATACATAAATTATAAATATTAATTATAATAAATCTTTTAAAAACAGAAAATATTGTAAATTTATTTTGTTTTTTTTAAATTATAATAAAAAAATTATTTATACCTAAACAGCTAATATAACCTATATTATATTCAAAATATGAATATAATAAAATCTACTTTAATATAAATTATATTAAAAACAACAGATATTTTTTATTGATTGATTATATATCAAAAATGAAACAATCAATAAAGAAATTATTTATAAAAAAACCTAAAAATCTAAAATAAAAAATTCCAAAATTTTAATTAATCCAAAAATATATGCTATAATCATTTTTTACATATCTCTACATTAATAATTCCCTTTTTTGTTTTTTTATATATTTGAACAAAAAAAGAGAATTCAATAATTAATAAATAACAATATATTAAAAAGATTAATTTTCGATAGTTTTTCTTTTAAATATAGTTTCATCAACAATAAAAACTTCTTTATTAAAAATTTGGAATTTTGTATTTGGATAAATTGATTTAAATTCATTAATATACATTAAAGGTATAATAATTTCTTTATTTTCTTTCAAACTATCATCATGACCTTTTTTTTCTTCTTCATTTTTATCTGGAATTTTTTGATACATTACTTTAATTGGATAATGTTTAATCATTTTTGTAATTTTTTGTATTTTTGAAAATACAATTTCACATACTTTAATAGAATTTGTATTTGGCCATTTTTTTCCATTAAATCTATAATAAAAATAAATAATATCTAAAGTATCAATAAAATTAATAAAAGCATAACCATAATTTTTTTGTTCACTTAAGTCTGTAGGTACAAGAAATAAATTAAATTTTCCTTCAAATTCTTGATTAAAAATTGATAGAAATTTATCTTTTGAAAATTTATTTGGTATATTTTTGATCATTAAAATTGTTCTTTTTTCTTTTAATGATAATATTTTATAAACATTAACTTCACTTGAGTTATTTTGAGTTACTTCGGTACTTTGAAGAATTAATGAATTTATATTATTTAATGAAGGTTTTAAAAAAATTCTGTTTTCTATTTTTTTAAAGATATGCGAAAAGCGAGATTCATTTTTATTATAGTTAAAGGCGTAATAAATTGGAAGGAATTCTCTATTTAACCATTGTATCTTGCAAAAATCTATTTTACTTTTCATATTTAAATTATTAGTTGTTTTTTATTATTATAATTTATTTTTTTGAAAATCAATCACTAGTTTTATATCGGATATAAATTAAATAAAAAAATACAATATGAAAACCATTTGTTATTTTTTTATATTTCTATATATGAATAAAAAAATCATTTAAATATAATTATATTATTATTAAATTAAATGTGATTAACTTTCAGAATCAAAATAATAAAAAGTAAATTATATGATTTAAAAAGAATTAATTAACAGTTTTTTATTTTTTATAAAAAACCCATATGAATATAAATTAAGGTTGTACTTATTTAATTATTAATAATAAAATTTATTTATTAAAAATCAAATAAGAATATAGATGAAAGCTAAAAATTAAATTTAATATAGCATCATTAAAAATATTTTTAAAAAAAAACTTTATTCAATTATAAAAAGAAGAATAATTAAAATGAAAAAATAAAAAATATAAAATAATTAGAAATAAATAAAAGTAATAAATTTAAATTTAATAATTTTAGACAATAAAATACTTATTTTTATGTAAGTAAATATAATTATTAATTAAATAAATTAGTCATTATTATTATTTACTATTCATTATATGTTAAAATATAAAATAATATTTTTTTCGATTATTTTTTTTAAAATGAAAGTAAATGATGAAATAATAGAATGGCTCAATTATTTTGCAAATTCATTTAAAGTTCAATCAATTAATAATAAATTAGATATTAAAATTGCAAAAAATTTATTAAATAAGGAAAATTATGGAAATTTTGATATAAAATTTAATCAAAAAAAAGGTAATAAAAATACAAAAAATATTGGAAGAAAAATTCTAAATATGAAAAATATACAAGATAATAATAAAGAAAAAAGTATTAATAAAAAATTACCAGTAGCACAAAAAAAAAATAATGAAGTATTTAATAATATACCAAAATCTAAAAAAGAAAGTCAATTAAAAAGTAAAAATATAAATAATGGTACATTAATAAAAAATAATATAAATGAAGCTGATATTATTAAAAATAATAAAGAAATAAATTCAAATAATGAAAATTCAGATGTTAAAAATAAAAATAAAAATAAATCACCAAATAAATATAAGGAATTAGAAGAAAAAAAAATTTTAGAAAATAATATAATAAGTAATAATTTAAATAATGATATAAAAAATAATAATCAAAATAAGAATAATAAAATTAAAGAATTAGTAAAAAAAAAAAATAAATTAGATAATATTTCGAAAACTAATAATCATAATCCAATAATAAATAAAGAAAATGAAAAAAGAAATAAGACATTATCTCCAATTGAAATTATAGAATCAAATAATATAATTAAAGAAAATAATGAAGATAAAAATACAATATTAAGAAATAAAAAAAATACATCACCTAAACAAATTAACAAACAAGATAAGAATAGAAAATCGCTTGAAAAAACAAATATAAATTCATATGAATATTTAGATAAAAATAATAATAAAAATATTAATAAAGTAAATAAGGAGAAAAAACCAGAAAAAGAGAAAAAAATAGAAAATATTTCAAATGAAAAAGAATCTAAATTAAATTCAAACAGAAAAAACTCAAAAAATTTGTTTATTAAATCAAATGATAATAATAATAATAAGATAAATCAATCAGAAAAAAAAAAACTAAATAATAATACGCAAATAAATAAATTGAGAGAAAAAAAATCTGAAAATTTAAATACTAAATCAATAAATAAAACTGAATCAGAAACAAATCCAAATTTAATAATCGATACAAAAGTAAGTCAAGAAAACGATTTAATATATGAAAACAATAATCAAAATTCACCAAATCAAAAAAAGTCATTTGTTAAAACAAATATATTAAATAATTATAATAAAAATTATAAACCAAAATTAAATCAATATACACAAAATAAAAACAAAGAACAAATAATTGAATATCCAAAAAGAAGAATATTACATAAAAAACATAAATCACATAAAAAAATAAAAATTAATGGTTTAGAATATCCAATTGGACCATTTAATCAAAAAGGAAATGAAGCAAGTTTTATTCATGATAAACAAAATATTTTTATTGATATGACATCATTAAAAGATCAAAGTGAAAATTCAATTGAAAAATGGAAAGAATATTTTTATAATAGAAATCCAGATAAATATAATTTTCAATATCCAATTTATGATTATAGAGAATTATTATTTTCTGATGAACCTACTTATTCAAATTATCAAAATTCAAGACCAAAAACTCCAAAAGGAACTTCTAGAGTTATATATATTAGTAAAAGTATTTCTGAAAGACATTTAAAAGATAATAAAAATATGACTGAAAGAATTTTAAACAATAAAAATAATATTCAAAGAAATTTAGATTTTAAAAATTTACAAATGAATAAATATGATAAAGATGAAGGTTTTCATAAAAGAAATTTAACAGATTATAATAAAATACATTTAGTTAAAGAAGAAGAAGAAAAAACAAATAGTTTAAATAATAATAGTAATAATAATAATATAAATATTAATAATGATGATTTAGAAGGAAATTTTACTTTTGGAAAAGATAATAATCTTATGAATATAATTACAAATGATATAAAAGAAGAAAAAAATGAAAATATAAATTCAAATATAAATGAAAATGAAAATATAAATGAAATAAATAAGAATTCAAATATAACTTTTGGAAATAAAATCCAAAATTTAACTTTTGGTACAGGAAATACATTTACAATAAAAGTAAATCAAGGAGAAGGAACAAATAACAACATGCTAGAAATAAATCCAAAAGACAAAAATGAAAGTAACTGAAACAAAAAAAATAAATATAACATAAAAAAAATTAAACTCAAAACTCTATAAATAAAAAAATTAAATAAAAATATTTTTTTTAAAAAAAAAATAAATTAAAAAATTAATAAAAAAATAAAAAAAAAATTTAATTTTATTTAAAATAGATACAAAATGGAAGAAGAAAAATTGGAATATACATATGAAGGTTTAATGGGAGGTGCAGGTCCTTCTGAAATTCCTGATCATTTAAGAGAATTAGCTCAAAAATATAGAACTAATAAAATGATTTGTAGAAAATGTTATGCTAGATTACCTTTAGGTGCTCATAATTGTAGAAAAAGAAAATGTGGTCATTGTGCAAATATTAGACCTAAGAAGAAGATAAAAGAAAAGGAAAAAGGAAAATAAAAATTTATTATTTTTTTATAATAAAAGTCAAATTTTTAAATTTGAAATTTTGGTTATTTAAAATTTTTTGGTTTTTTTTTCTTTTTTTTTTTTTTGGTTATTTTTTTTTTTAAATATTTTTTTTAGTTTTTTTTTTAATAAATGTTTTATTTTTTTAAAATTTGGGTTTTTTTATTTGTTTTTTGTTATTGTGATAAAAATAAAAAAAAGATATTAAAACCTTTTAATGAAATATTATTAAATTATGCTAAAAAAAGGAATATTGAATTTTCAAATAAAATAAAAATAAATTTTACTTCTAATAATTATAAATCATTTTATGCAATTGAAGACATTTCAACAAATGAAACAATATTAAAAATTCCTTATAAAAGCATATTAACTGCAGAATTGATAAAAAATAATTCCCCAGAATTTTTATTAAATATATATTCAGATATGAAAAATCAATCATCATTTTCAAATCGAATATTTAGAACAAAAACAGTAAAAGAACAAGTTTTCATAAGTTTAAATTTAGAATATGCAATAACACATAAGAAAAAAAGTAAAATATATAAATTATTTAAACCATACTTTCAAACATTTGAAAATAATTTGGATTATTTTCCTTTATTATATGGAGAAGGTGAATTAAACATATTAAATTATACTGATTTTGGAACAAAAGTAATTCAAGGAAAAATTTCAATGAATGAAGAATTTAAATATATTAATAAAAATTATTCATATGATTCATTAATTTATGATGATTATATTAAATATAGAGTTTTAACAGTATCAAAATCATTTAATTTAAATGGTAATTCTAGTCTTGTTCCTTTTGCTGATTTTTTTCCTTTAGAATTTAATAGTGAATTATATAATGTTATTTGGGATTTTGATAATAAAACTACTTTTTTTACAATTAAAGCAACTAGAGATATTAAAAAAGGGGAAATTTTAAAAATGAAAATTTTTCCTTCTCCAAATTCACGTTATTTATTATTTTATGGTATTACTTTTGATAATAATTCATATATTGAACCTTATAATATTAAATATCTTCATTATAAATTAAAACAGGAAATTAAATATAATAATACTATATTAAATCCAAATATAGATTCTTTTGATTTATCAAAAGAAAGTTTTATTGGTGATACTATGGATGAATATAGAAATATGGGATTATTTTTTGATATGCCTAATAATGATGATACTGGTTATATTTTAATGTTGAAAAATTTAAAATATTATTTAGAAGATTATAATAGAGTTTCTGATAGTGATTATTATAAAAAAATTATTTTGGATACTAATAGAGTTAATATTAAAAGAATTGTTGATTTAGAGAAATTGTTATTGTTAAATAGAATTAGATTGTTACAGGAAATTGTTGATGATAGAATGAAAAGAAAAAAAAAAACTGATTTATAAAATAAGTAAATAATAAATAATTATTTAATTAAATATGATTTTAAAATAATTAATTTCAATAACAAAAATTTTTAAATATGAAAAAAATCAATTTATATTTAAATAAAAGTTATTTAAATGATAAACATGATATGGAAATAATGAATAATTATATAAAATCATATCCACAATTTGATAAAGATGATTTTAGTATAAATAAAATATGGAGAGGAAAAAAAACAGATGAAAGAATGAGATCAGAACAAGAAGATTTATATGAATTAAAAGCAATTGAAAAAAGGTTTATATTTGCATTAAGACAAAAAAAAGGAAATGGATTTAATAAAAAATATATTAATTCATTATCTAATATACTACATAATAACACAAAAAAAAATTATGCTTTAAAAAGATTAAAATTAGTAGAATCAAATAATCAAAATTCTTTTAATAAAAATAATAGTTTTCTAAAAATACAACAAAGAATTAAACCTTTAGATTTAATTAATAAAAGATTAAATAATGAAAAATATATTCCTATTAATTATATAAATTCAAACTCAACAAAAAATCTTTTTAAAAATTTAAATTTCTTTAAAACAAATAAGAATTCTCATTCATATACTAATATAAAGAGGAAAATTTATTTTTCACCCGATGATATTCAAATAAAAGAACCAGATGAAATATATAATTATGAAAGTAGTAAAATATCTTTTTTTAAAATGAATAATCTAAATAATAAAGGATTTAATACACCAAAAGTTTTAAAAGTTCACAATAAAATAAAATTAAATATAAATTTTAATAATAATGAAAATATTGTTACTAATTCAGAAAAAGTTTCTACTCCTTTTAGAAAGGAATTTTTTAGAAATTTATTTAATAAAATAAAAAAAGAAAAAAGATTATTTGATTATAAAAATAATAATGATTACTAATTAATATTTATAATTATACATTATATAATATAAAAGATTATTTTTAATATAAATAAAATTACATTAAATAATCTTATAATTAAAAAATGAATATAATTTAATAAAAAAATTTGAGTTTAACCAATTTATGAAATTAACTCAAAAAGAAACAAATATAAATAATACTACATTAGGAAAATTTTCAACATATATAGATAGTAGAAAAGTAAAAAAAGCAAAAATATGGAAGACTCAAATATTAAATCTAAATTCAAAAAATAATACTTTAAAAATAAAAGAAAAAAAAAAAGTTGGAGAAATAACAAGACATTTAATGTCATTTGGTTATTCAATGGAGAGTATTGAATATATATATATGAGATATAGATTTGATACTTTAGAAAAAGCACTTTTTTTATTATCAAAAGACCCAGAAACAAATACATATAATCATCAATTTTTATCAATAGCAAAATATCAAAAAATATATGGTAATATTCACACAGATATAGGAAACAATGAATTGTCTCATTATTGTATTATTTGTAAAGATTTAGATAAATATCATAAAAAAGATAATTTTTTGAATAATCAAAAAAAACTATCTCATCAAATTAATTTAACAGACTATCCTCTTTTAACAAAAAGTGATATAGTATATGATGATGATTTAATAGATATGTTAAATAAAAAAGAACAAACTAAAGAAGATTTAGAATCAATGTCTTTAAATAAAATAAAAAATAATCAAAGAGTATATAAAACATATATTAAAGTAAATACAAAATTATTAGAAAATATAGAAAAAAATTTCCAAAATAAAAAAGATTTATGTTTAATATGTTACACAACAGAATTAAATGAAAATAACTCATTCAAATCACAATGTGGTCATATATTTTGTAAACAATGTTATTTTCATTATATAAAAGATAAAATAGAAAATGGAATAATAAAAATAAAATGTTTAATGGCAGGTTGTATTTACATTCTCGAAGATAAAATAATTAAACAATTTTCAACTCAAAACTTATATAGAAAATATTTAAAATTTAAAAAAAATAAATTATATGAAGAAAATTTAAAAAAAGGATTAATTCCCTGTGTACATCCAGATTGTGAAGAATGGATAAAATATAAAGATGGAGATGATATAAATGTTAAATGTAAAAAGGGACATTCATTTTGTGCAAAATGTAAAAATAAACAGCATAGAGGAAGAAGATGTATATTATATGATAGAACTATAATAAATTTAGATTCTAGAATTAAACCTTGTCCAAATTGTAATTATTTAATAGAAAAAATAACAACTTGTAATAAAATAAATTGTAATGTTTGTAATTTTGTTTTTTGTTGGCTTTGTTTAAATGAATGTGGAAAATTTCATTATTATATATTTAATATAAGAGGATGTCCAGGAATGAGATTTTCAGATCCGAAAACTAGTAGAATTTTAAATAATAATTGTTTTCAATGTATTTGGATGAGTTTTTCATTTTTGTTTACTATTATTTTTTTATTTGTTTTATTTGGTCTTTATATTTTTTTTGGGGCAAGTTATGAATTAATTAAATTATATAATAGTAAAAAAGATCAAAGTGATGATGATAATTTTAATGAAAGTAATTTATCTTTTGATGTTAATGTTGTTAGAAATCATAGAATTCATATTAGAGATATTGAAAGCCAAATTGAAATTAAAAGAAACAATGATTGTAAGGAGTATTTTATTTATTTTTTATTGTTTATTCTTGGAATTTTAATACAACCTTTTTTTCTTATTTATAAACTTTTGAAAAATTTAATGGAATGTTATAGAAGATTTGGATGTTGGTTTTTTATGATGGGGAATTATTAATTAATAATAAATATTTACTTAATATTTTATTGTATATATCTTAATAATATATAAATTTTAATTCTAGAATTCAATCTTATTTTAAAATATGAAATGATTGGATGTAAAAAAAAATAAAAAAATTTATAACTATTAAAAAAATTTTTGAAAGTACAAAAATTATAATTAAAAGCTATTGAGATTATAAAACAATTGAAATAATAATTAATTTTAAAAATTTTAATTATAATATTAATTGTTAATTATGTTTATTAAATAATTTAATTAATTTTTTTATTTAATTTCAAAGTAAATATATATTTGAAATAAAATTCTTTTTCAAATATATTTTATTTTTAAAAAATAAGTTAAAATAGTTTTTTTATTATTCAAATGATTTATTTAAATATGAGTAAAAAATAGATTTAATTAACCTGATTAAAAATTATTTAAGAGATTTCAAATAAATATAATTTAATTAATGAGTTATAAAGACTTAAAAGATGAAATTGCTTATCTAAATTCACAAATTAAGGGAAATTTAAGAAGATTACAAATCTATCAAGACAGCGAATATGAATTAAGAACACTTAAGGAATCAATGCAATCATATCAAACAAAAGTAAATGAAGTTGAAAAAGAAAGTATGAATGGACTTGAAAGTAGTGTTAAAACTTTTAGTTATTATAAACAATTAATTAAAAAAGCTAAAGATAGAGTAAATCAAGTAAACTCTCAAAGAAGTAGTGATATTTTTAATCGAATGGAGTTAGATAAACAAAGAATCATTTCTCAAATTTCATTAATTGATAATCATTATTCAAATTTATTAGATGATTTATTGCATAAAATTCTTAATTTAAATCTTATAAAAGATGATTTCAGTGAAGATCAAAATCAAATAGACAAAGAAGTAATAAAACAAAGATATCTAGAAATTAAGCAATTAAAAGATAAAATAATGCAAATTTTTAATGAAATTCATGATATATATACATCAACAAAAGAAGCTTTATCTAAAGAATATGATTGTATAGAATGGGAAATAAATATTATTAGTTCTTTATTTATGGAAATGAAAAGAGTAGGTGAGTTTGTTCCATCAAAAGAATTATTTAATCCTCAATTATTAGCACAATTAGGAATGGCAGATAATGAATATAGTAATTATACAAGTTTAGCAATTTTAACAAATATAAATATTAATTTAAAACAAAGACAAGAAGAAATTAAACCATATGTTGATAAAATACAACAAATTTCTAAAAAGCTATTACTTAATGAAAATTCAGTAATGAATTTAATTAAAAATATCCTTAATGCATTTAATTCTATTATTAATTTTGAAGAAACAAAAGGAAACAAAAAAAATGTAAATCTAATTGAAGAAATATTTAATGAAGCAAAAAATATAAATTCATCACAATGTGAATCACTTGCAGATTTAATTGGTAAAGATTTTGATAGAGAAATAGAAGAAATGAAACGAAAAATAGAAGAAGAAAATGAAAAAAGAACAAATAGAAATAATATAGCAAATGAAGAATTTAAAAAAAGATGGAATAAATTGGTAAATTCAAAATGTAATGAAATAACAAATAAATTCAAACAAGAAGCATTAATTTATTTTTCTGATAAAAAGGATAAATATGTGAAAGATATAGATAAAATAGTAGATACATTCTCAAAAAATACAAAAAAATATATTCCAAAATCATTATTAGGTTGTAAAAAAGAAATAGAGAGTGCAAGAGATAAACATAAAAAATTTCAAAAATCAAAAAATTATGCTTTATTAATTGGAGGAGATGAGTCAATTCTTAATAGAATATTAAATTTAAATTATCAAGCTTATAGAAGTGAAAATAAATGTTATGCAAATAATAATGAAACTTTACGTGATTATATTAAGGGAATATTCTCATTACTTCCAAGAAACATTCCATTTGAGGCTTTGTCAATTAGTCTTGTTTTTCCTATTAAAATTGAAGAAATTGATAATGAAAAAAATTATTTATTAAATTTATTTAATTATGCTCTTGAACTTGATATTGGATTTAGTATATTAATTATTGATAAAGATTTAAAAACAAGTGATTATTTTGAAAAAAAAAATGAATTAACATTATATTTCAAACAGAGTATTAATGAACCAAAAAAAAAAAAACATTTCCAACAAATAGAAGATTTATTTATTACAAATTTAGATGATTTAAGTTATAATTTAGGTAAATTATTCGATTATATATTTTTGATTAAAAGAGATTATTGTTTAACATTAAATCTAGATGATATAGAAAAAGAATATTTTGATAAAATGTATAATATTTATCATACTACATCAAGAGTTCTTCATACTGAATCAATACAAAATGCAGAAAATGAAGCATTAACAAGAACAAGATTATTTAATGCAATTTATGAATTTTCAATTGATTCAATAACACTTAGAGAAAAAATTGAAATTAAAGAAGGTGATAATAGAAAAATTAATAGCTTTATATCTAAATTTTTAGATAAATTATATACTGATAATTTAAAACAAGATTGTGAAGATTGTCTTAGAAATATGAGTAAGAAAATGGTTGCTATATTATATATTGAAAGAGAAGGAATAAGAGCTCAAATTGATAATGAATTTGATAGTGATTTATGTTTAGAAGATTTAGATATTGATGAAGTTAAACAAAAAATTGATAATCATATTATGGAGATAATTTTAAAAAAATTTTTATCTATTTGTGAAAAAGAAGGTGGAAAAATTATGTGGATTATTTTCTATGATGAATATTGTGCAAATTTTTATAAATTTTTTAAAAAAGGTTTTGAAATGCCAAAAGATTTTAATAACTTTTTCAGAGAATATGAAGAAGAAATGGAAATGCAAAAATAATTAATAAAATTATTATAAAAAAAAATATTAGTTATTAAATATTATAATTTATACTTTAAATATCTTTTTATTATTATTTAATAATTTTAGTGTGATTTCATAATTATATAAATTTTTCAGAGAATTTTCTTTTTTATTGTTAAGATTATTTAATGAAAGATTTTGAAAAGAAAAATAATTTGGTTTGTTAATAAATTTATTTTTATAAGTTAAATTTTGTTCTCCTTTTAATTTAATAAATTGATGTTGTTTATTTGATTTAAATATTAGTTTTTTTTCATTATAATTATTAATTTTATTTCTTTCTGCAGAATTATAATGTTTTTTTTTTATTTTTATTATTTTTGGAATAAAAATTGATTTATTAAATTGTTGAATAGGAAAATATGCTTTATTTATTTTATCAGAACTATTCATTTTCATATAAAATATATCACTTTTAATATTAGAATCTTTATTTTTAATATTTGATTCATTATATACATAATTTGTTTCAGTCATTATTGTATTTATGAAATTTTTTCTTATTTGAATTTTATTAGAAGAATTTTGTTTTATTATTTTATTATTATTTCTTGTTTTCTTAATTTTATTAGATTCATCATCTTTTAATTGAAAAAATAAATGTGATATTATATTTGGATTTATTCTTTGTTTTTCTTTTATATTTGAATTATTGATTGTATTATATTTATTTTTCATAAAATAAAAAGTATATTTTTATTTTAATAAAATAAATAAATTTAAATTATATTTAATCTTTACCAGAAATCAATTTATTTAATTCACTTTGATTATATTTTGTATTACATAAAGGACAACAAAAAACAATATTTTTATTTGATAAAACTTTTTTAATACAATTTTTACAAACTGCACTTTCACATTTTAAAACAATTATATCATTTTTATTGTTTATTATTTGTTTACAACTAACACAAACCATTGACATAATACTTAATTTAAATCTTCCTTTTTGTAAACTATTTTGTACACTTTGTAAAATAGAAAATAATTCATCAAATCCATATTCTTTTCCATTAATTGTAATTGTTAAGTCATTTAAATGATATTCATTATTTTCTTTAAAGTTTTTTATAAAATTAATATATTGATTTAAGCAAGAAGTAGTTATAATTTTTTGAATACATTTTTGACATAATTGTGTTTTATTTATTGGATTACTTAAAAAATCTGAAGTTTCATTACATTCTAAACATATTTTTTCATTATTATTTATTGGTATTTTATTTTGTACTATTGTTGATTGTGTCTTTTTTTTTTCTGATTCAATTATATCATGTTTCACATGTAATACTTCAGTATTAAATCCAGTTTTTGAAATTGGATAATAAACTTCATAATCTAAATAAATGTCTAAATAATTTTTATATTCTTCATAATAAAGGAATGAATATAATAATTCATAATGTGCTTTTTTATTAATAATTATCACAGGTTTATTTAAATTAAAATTAGTCTCTCCTTCATAATTAAATATTTGAATATCACCATCGAACATATAAATATATAATTCAATTCCAAAAATATAAGGAGTTAAATAAATTACAATTTTCTCTGCATCGGAATATAATTTAAGTAAATATTTTTGATAGAATTCTTCAAATAAAAAATGTCCATCTTTTTCATATATTTCAGGTAATAAATTCCCAATTAAAATATCAAAATTTTCAGAAAACATTTTCATTTGATTATTTTGGATATATCTATATAAAGTATATCTATAATACCAAATTAAACCTAAATCAAAATGTTTACATGAATTCATAGAATAAATCAAAATTTTATAAGCTTCATTAATTTTATTATTAATCAATTTAAGATAAATAGAAATTAAAATTCTAATACATAATTTAGATTTAATACTTTCAGTAGAATTTATTTTTAAATATTTTTCATTTTCAGTATTATTATAACATTGAACAACATCTAAAATAATTCCTTTTAAAATATCGCTTTTCTTATTGAAAATAATAATTTCAAATAATTGAAAAAGAACTGCTCTATAAAAACAACTACCATCACCTTTAATTTTTCTATAATATTTTATTTCTTGTAACATTTTTTGTTTTTCTTTTATTTCTTTTAAAAAATTAATATTATATGAAAATGAACCTTCAATTAAATCATTTATATCTTTTAAAGGACCAACTGATTGAGAATAAGTATCTTGATTTGTTATTATTCTTAATTTTAAAATATATTCTGATAAATTATCTATTATTTTCATATCATATTTTTCTATTATATTTGATTTAAAAAGTTCATCATCTAAAATATTTAACTTTCTTACTCCAAGAAATTCTAGTTCAATATCTTTAATTGTTATACATGAATCTGAAATTTTCTTTTTTGGTATTTTATTAAGTATATGTAATGAATTTAAGCGTTTTATACTTTTATCACTTTTTCTTAAGTGATTTTCTAATATTGTTTCACTTGCTTCTTTTTCTAATGTGATATGATTCATATCATTAAATGTTTTAGTAAAATCATTTTTTGGAATTGGTTCTAAAATAGAAGAAAAATCTGTTTCAAATGAATTTCTTCTTTTTGTTTTCATTTTTTAATTATTTAATTATAAAAATAGTATATAATAAAATAGCCTTTTTTTTATTTATCATATTGAATAGTTTTAAAATTAAATATATGAATTTAAATAAATATGTTTTAATTAATATTATATTAAAAATTATATATAACAAGAAAAAATTATGAAATAAGTAATAATAAGAATTATATTAAATTTATAATAATTTAAAATTATTTATTTTTTTTTGGTAAAAAAAATAATTTTGATTTAATAAACAACAATATGAAATTAAAATAAATTTATAAAAATAATATCGATAAAAATATAATATTTAAAAAACACATTTTAATATATTTTGAAAAACAATTAATATTAACATCATCATATTCTAATACAGATTCTTCAGTAATAATTTGTTTTTCAATTAAAGTTGCATTTTTTTCAAAAGGAATACATTCAATTTTCTTATTTGCTTTTATTAAATATGAATGATAACAACAAAATTTATTATCACTAATTTTTACTTCTGTACAATTTTTAACTGACTTTGGAATTACAGCTTTACAATCATCTTCAGAAGCATAAACATAACTAAAAAAAAAAAACCAAAAATAGAATAAAATTTTCATCTCACTAATTTAATTTATTTTAAATAATTAAACCCATTCTAAATACAAAAAAAAAAAAAAAAATAAAAAAAAAA
>JAEEGL010317156.1_pt1 | contig 16363 bp, 15 predicted proteins | sample 9134231 | NCBI WGS metagenome assembly JAEEGL01 (sample SAMN16246548, study PRJNA631951) | gut metagenome | biome: gut microbiome; feature: rumen; material: fiber-attached | host: Bos | place: Iran: Karaj | collected 2018-10
ATTCATGCAGGCTACGCCGGATTTCGATATGCAGATTGTGGCAGATTACGGTCACGCCAATGGCGTTGAGCTAGTTGGTCACCACGAGACAGTTGGCTTTATTGATAATTATGAATCGCAGCTTGAAGATTCGTATAAGTATCTTAAGCGTTATGGTATTCGCTATCTTAAGTCTGGCTATGCCGGTTCGAAGATGACGATTAATGGTCGCCGTGAGTATCATCACTCACAGTTGGGTGTGTTGCATTATCAGCGCGCGCTCGAGCTAGCTGCTAAGTATCGAATTATGCTCGACGTGCATGAGCCGATTAAGTCTACGGGCATTGAGCGCACTTGGCCGAATTTGTTAACCCGCGAGGGCGCGCGCGGCCAAGAATATGAAGGTGGCGCTTTGGCTCCATCGCACGCCTGCTTCTTGCCATTCACGCGCTTGTTGGCCGGTGGCATGGATTACACGAGCGGTATTCTCGATGTATCGAACTTCGCTAAGCGCATGGCGACAACGATTACTCGCCAGTTGGCTTACTATATTACGATTTACTCTGCGATGCAGATGGCGGCCGATCGTCCACAATTCTATGAAGTACAGTATCCTGATCTTTGGGAATTCATCCGTGATGTGCCAGTACGCTGGGAGCGCACAGTGCCATTACTTGGCGAGATTGGTAAGTATTATGTGGTCGCTCGTCAGGAATGGGACGGCAGTGATTGGTATGTAGGTGGCGTGACGAACGAAGAAGGTCGCAAAGTTGAGCTTTATATTGACTTCCTTGAGCCGCAGGCGAATTACACTGCGACGATTTACCGCGATTCCGAAGATGCGCACTACCGCGATCACCAGCTTGGCTATGTGATCGAAGAAAAGGTGCTTCGCCAAGGCGATCGCCTCGAGATGTATATTGCACCAGGCGGTGGCTTTGCCATCAAGTTGCACAAGCAATAATTAATATGCCCCCCACGCGGGGCATATTTTTTAATTCACATAATAATCCGGCAGCGCAAATCGTTTGTCGATGCGCCGTAGGTTATTTAGTATTTTTGGCTCGAAACCGCCAATGAACTCCTCGACCCGCTTCGAACGATCGTTTGAGATAAATAACGTGAGTCGCTGCAAAGATGAAATATCGTAATAGCGTAGTTTGCGCATGCGCTGCTTGCCGTAATAATCGCTATAAACGTGCGGCGCCTCGATATATTCCTCGCCGAGATGTGTGAGGTATTTGCTGATGGTCTGCTTAGTGACGCCAAAATATTCCGCAATCGCTCGCTGAGTGAATAGGTAGCGATACTTGCGGAAATCTAACTCTGCTAATAGTGGTATTCTGTTATCTTGCATGGGGATGATTCTACTGTCTTTTATGGGCGTCGCAAGCATAAGTTCGATGTTTTTTTGTATTTGTGGCTTTTGTTTTTACGTTTTGGGTTTTGCGTTTGGGGTCGTGCACTTTGGTCTCGAGCTCGCACGCTCTAGTCTGCGCATTCGCGCGCTCTTTTTTCTGCTCCTAGCTAACGTTAAACTGTTACCTCTGTTAATCTAAATTTTTATTGTCAATTAAGTTCATCTATTTCTGGTTGACGATAGACTTAACGTTAGCCTGCGGGGATATGCAAAAATGCGCACGAGATATATTTAACGTTAAATGTATCATCAATCGATCTTCTCTATAAATGATTGACGATTCAAATTAGGATTAACAGATGAGAGCTCTTAACGTTAGCTAGGAGACAAAAAATGGCTCAGAAAATTCGAGGTTTTTGGAACATGAACAGCTTTATGTCTCAAAATAATTCGAGGTTCTCAGATTCGGGGGCAGCAGCGCCTCATGACACTTCAAAAACGCCGTCGGAGTTTATAATACTTACTTTGCAATCTTCAACGATACAATCGTGTCGTACCCAAACCTAGCGCGGACTTCATAGCCGGCAGCGATTAACTTCTCTTTTTCTTCGGCGGAGAGGGTTTCACGGCCGGAATTCTTGACGGACAACTTCACGAAAGAATCGTTATCGGCTTCGGAGATTGTAATCTTATCGCCGGCGGCGCAGTTGCGCAAAGCGTGGCGAATCTCGGTTTTGAAAAACTTCTCGACGGATTCGGGTTCGGTAATATTTACATTTAAATTCTGAATATCCAGGTTTACGGAAATCTTGCGACGCTCGCAGGACTTCAGTAAATCTTGATAAATGGGAGAAACAATATCGATTAAGTGTGGCATACCTAAATTATACCACGAGCGGAATTGAACGCCTGGCGCGAGCTGTGGGCAGGATTAAACCCCGGGCGAGAACTGCTGCAACTGCTTGCGGTGCCTTTTATAAAGTGGATCGTGCTCGCCGACTTCGGCCCAGAATTCCGCCGAATGGTCCATATGATTAATATGCGCAAGCTCGTGAATAATTACATAATCGCGGAGCGGTTCGGGTACCTTCATGAGGCCAATATTGAGCGAAATCGTGCCAGAAGACGAGCGGGAGCCCCAGCGCGTATTAGCATGTGACAGGCGCACGCCGGAATAAGTATAACCATACTTAGTGGCCCAAAATTCGAGCCGGTATGGTAGATATTCGCGGGCTTTTTTCATCAAAATCTTCTTCTGCGCGTCGCGGGCGCGCTGAGTGGAAGGGTCTTTGACTGGCAATTCGCGGCGGATGAGCTCGCGGTTAGTCTTAAGCAGACGTTTGGCGAGGAAATCAGAAGTGTGGGAAGGCACTGTGATGGTTAATTTGCCAGAAGTGGCGACCGAGAATTTGGGGCGCGTAGACCAAGCGGAACGGCGAACGACGACTTCGCCGAATTCAGGATCATTAAAGCTAGACATCGTTCTTGGAAGTATCGGAGAGGCCCATGAGGACATTCTTGCACTGAGTCTGGAAGGTGTGCTTGCCAGAAATGACTAAATGCGGTTCGTCTTCGGCTGGCGCTTCGATGCTCTTTAAAGCGGATTCGAGGGCGGTTTTAGCGTCGGCAACTTTCTTGTATTTGCGGCGCATGCGGTGCTTAATTTCATTCAAATCGGTCTGGATCCAGATCAAGATAGGCTGGTAGCCGGCTTTCTCGAAAATAGCGCGCATTTCGTTACGCTGACGTTCATTGTCGAGAGCGCCTTCGATGACGATGGTGCTCTTACATTTGGCGATTTGTTCGACGAGGGCGAGGGCGACTTTGCGGCTAATGTGGTGTTGTTCGTGAAGCGCGGCAAGGTTCAAGAACGGCGCATTAAAGCGAGTGCTAAACTGCTCCGCGAAAACAGTCTTACCGCTCATTGGCGCACCGAAAACTAGGATTGCGTAAGGTTTTGACTTCCCATTCATAGGATAAGTTTATCTTATTTGAGATTTTTTGACAAATGGAGGCTCGGTTTTTGGGTGGAGCTGTTGGCGATGAGGACTTGCGACGGATAATAAAAGACCCAAACCAAGAATGCAACTAGTGGCATTATTTCGATTGGTAGGAGGCCGTCGAGTGACAAATGGCGCAAAGCGACACAGAAATCGCAGGCAATGAAAGCACTAAAACCATAGAAACAACAGCGTGCTTTGAAATCTTTAGGATGCTTAGCGTAGCGACGATAAGACAATACGAGATTGCAGACTAATTCGAGTGCATAAACCGTACAGACTGCATAGAGCGGATCGAGGCCGGTAACGATGCCGAATGCTGAAAATAAACCAAGCGCGACGGAGTAGGCGCCGATAATCTCAAGCTTGGCTTTGGAAAGTCGCAATAAATGCATAAGCTGCGCGAAGCAGAAAACATATACGCCGGCAATTTCCCAGGTGGTCCAGACTAAAATCGTGTCAGCGAGGAAAGTTAAGAACAGTGCTAAGATCAACATGCTGTCGTTGTGGTATTTTTGGTAGGCATAAATTGAGCACAAGAAAATGCCGATATATTTCAGCAAGCTAGAGCCCCAGAATCCTGGGAAGAAAATGTCGAGTAAAAGGAAAGTGAGATAGATAAAGACCCAAACCAAAAACCATTTGGTATCAACGTAAGGAATGCGCTTAAAATCATTCCACCAGTTGACGATAAATAATTTGAATTCTTTTAGCATAGAATCTTCCGCGGATTAGTTTCGAGTAGAGTTTGGAGCTGTTCTTCGGAATAATACTTGCGGAGTTTCTTCTGAGCTTTGGTGATTTCGGAATAATCGCGACGATGATGAATATCGGTGCCAAAACAGTAGATTAAATCGGCCTTGGCGAGTTTCTTGATGGTTTTTTGTGCATTCTTGCCGTACTGGCCAATAATACTGCCGAGATTGCACTGGAATAGAACGCCCATATCGCGCAATTCGTAGAGACTGTCGAGTTTTTTGTGCGAAGTATGATAGCGTTCTGGGTGCGCTAGGATAACCTTATATCCAGCTTGAATCAGACTAAGTAAGATATCTTCATAGCCCTCATATTCGCCGCTCATTGGCAGCTCGACGAGTAGGTACTTACTGTCGGCGAGCGGGCTGATGATGCCCTTTTTGAGGCGCTGGGCGATGTTCTGATCGATATAGATTTCGTTGCCGAGGTAGAGCTTGACGCCTTTAATGCGCGAGCGCAAATCGGCAATTAAAACTTGGTTTTTGGTACGAGTGCTAACCCATTCAGTTTCTGCAACGTAGTGCGGGGTGATAATAATATCCGTCACGCCAACGGAGGCTAGCCCATTAATGATGGCGACGCTATCCTCAAAACTACGCGAGCCATCGTCAACGTTTGGCAGGAGATGTGAGTGAATATCGATCATCCCGCCCTACCCTATTTTTTCTTCTCGCCGTAATAGTAATAATACTTCGCGACTTTTTTGTTCACGGCATTCATGACGACGCCAGCGATTGGCGCATCAACTTTTTCGAGCATGTCTTTGGTAGCCATGAGAGTGTTGCGCGGGGTGTTGGAATCTTTGGTGACGATTAAGACTTCATCGACCAAGGTGGACATAATAATAGAATCAGTGACGCCATTGCATGGTGCGCCATCAAAGATGACGATGTCGTATTTCTTGCTGAGCGATTCGATGAGGTCAGCATTTTTCTTGGAGCTGAGTAATTCGGATGGGTTTGGTGGGAAGGCGCCACGGGAAATTACGCTAAGGCCTTTCACGCTAGTCTTTTGGATGTATTTGGCGCTATTGGTAAGGTTGTCGGTTAGAAGGTTAGATAGGCCAAGTACGTTTGGGATGCCAAAGATTTTGTGGAGGCGGCCCTTGCGGAGGTCGCAGTCAATCAAGAGGACCTTCTTGCCGGTTTGCGCGAAGGAGATAGCTAAGTTGACGGAGACGAAAGATTTACCTTCGCCAGCGAGCGAGCTGGTAATAAGTAAAGTCTTGAGGCCTTTATCGACGTTGGTAAATTGCAAGTTGGTGCGGAGGGCTTTGATGCTTTCGCTGACCATGGATTTTGGATATTTGAGGGTGATGAGTTCGGCGTTGGCGCCTTTAGCGCGGACGTCGCTCTTGATGATTTTGCCGGCGATAGGCATGCCAATTTTCTTTTCGAGCTCGTCGCCGTATTTTACGGTGTCGTCGAAGTAGAAGATGATAAATGCGATCGCGACAATGCCAAAGACGGCGATGATGGCCGCGATTGCGAGGTCGCGGGCAAGCGTGTTGTTGCTTGGTGCATCTGGGGTCTGAGCGTGGTCGATGACGCTGACGTTGTTGAGGTCGTAAATGCCAGAGACTTCTTTGATGAAGTTTTCAGCGATTTTGTTGGTGATTTCGGCGGTTTTGTTTTGGTTGGCATTGGCGACAGTAATGCGGATAATTTCGGTGTCTTCGACGGCCTTGACGCTAACATTTTTCTGGAGCTGTTCGAAGGTCGTGTCGAGACCGAGCTGGTCGATGGTCTGCTGCAGGACGAGTTTAGATTTGACGATTTCGCTATAAGTGCTCACCAACTTCTGGTTGACGGTGATGTCACTTTGTGTGATGGCTGTGTTCGAATTTGCACGCTGTGCCAACACGACAGTCGTGTATGAACTATACATTGGAGTCTTGAGCTGGGTATCATAAAAATAGGTACCCGCTACGGCGCCCGCCAACACAAAAACTGCGAGCACGATGAATTTCTTAAGATATACCAGAAAATCCTTAAGATCAATTTCTTCCATTAAATTATTCCTTATATCGCTTCGCCTTCGCCAGCGTTGCCCTGGCTTTTGGCTTCTGCATTGTTATCGCATTTTGCCCACCAAAAAGGCTTTTGCTATTACACTAATTATACATTAAAATCGGCGTTTTGACAAGTGGTTATGTTTCTTTAGGCGGAGGTTTGCTGTGCGGGGGTTTATTGTCGGTATTTGTGGCTTTGGTTTTTGCGTTTACGCTGCCGCTTTGGTCTCGAGTTCGCGCGTTTTAGCCTTGAGTTCGCGCGCTTTAACCTCGAGTCCGCACGCTCTAGTCTGCGCATTCGCGCGCTCTTTTTTCTGCTCCTAGCTAACGTTAAACCTTCGCCTCTGTAAAATATCTTTTCGATTGTCAATTGAGCTCATCTATTTCTAACTGACGATAGGCTTAACGTTAGCCTGCGAGCTTACGTAAAAATGCGCACGAGATATATTTAACGTTAAATGTTTCATCAATAGATCTTCTCTATAAATGATTGACGATTCAAATTGGAATTAACAGATGAGAGCTCTTAACGTTAGCTAGGAGACAAAAAAATGGCTCAGAAAATTCGAGGTTCCAGATTTAGATGGCGGTTGCAATAGCCAGAAAACAACCAGCTATAAACTCAGAAAGTCGAGTAATTCTACTTCCCTAAATACTCACGAATCTTGGCTTGGGCGGCGGTGACAGTAGTTTGGTCTGGGATCATAACATAGAGCTTCTGAGAGCCCATAGAGTAGGTTGGTTGCATGGAGCCGGTGCCGTCGACTTGGATGCTTTCGACGGACCATTTGCGCATGGAGTTGAGTTGGTAGCGGGCGAAGTTTGTGATTTCGTCGTAAGTGAGCGAGGTTTCAAAACTGCCTTCGGCGGCGGTGAGGATGTCGGAATAGCGGACGGCGTAGTGTGGGTCGGACATTTTTTGGATAATTTTGGTCAGCACTTGTTGCTGGTTTTGGCCGCGGTGGCGGTCGCCGGTGGCGTAAGATCTACGTTCACGAGCGAAGCGCAAAGCACAGGCGCTGGAAACGTTGTGATTGACGCCTTTAGTGAGCGTGCACTCTTTAAATTTGAGCTCTTGGTCGGAATCGATATCGATGCCGCCGAGTGCGTCGACGACTTTAATTACAGTTTGGAAGCCGACTTTGACGGTGTAATTTACATCGACGTCGAGCAAATCTTCAATAGTGGCCTTGCTCGTATTGATGCCGTAAACGCCGGCGTGCGTGAGCTTATCGCGGACGCCGGTGGTGCCGTGCAGTTGCACGTAATAATCGCGTGGAATGGAAACGAGCAAAATCTTGGCCTTCTGCGGATTGACGACAGCGAGAATATTTACGTCGGAGCGAGCAACCTGCTTAATGGAGCCACGTGAGTCGGAGCCAGAAATAAAAATCACGAACGGTTCGGCGACAACGTCGACGGCTTTGCGAAGATCGAGCGTGTCGGCGCGAACCTCGAACTCATAAATTATGCGCGTGTCTTCGACGAAAGTCGAGTCGGCTTCTTCTTCGAGGTAGGTGAGATAATCATCGTTCAAGACCACGGCGGCGACTTGATGGTCATAGATTGCCGCCACGAGTTGGCCGAGTTCGTCGTAGTCGGTATTTTTGTAATCGACTTTGGTTTTGAGTGCGGCGTGGGTGTTATCGAGATTTGGATTCGCTTTTAAGAAGCCCACGTGCTGGCGGGCGAGCATGTCAACGTTGTCGTAGGCGGAATTCTTGAGGCTAAGCACTTTGTAAACTTGCGTTTCGTACTCGGCGCCGGTGATTTTCTCGACGAACGTTACAGTCTGGCGGACGTATTTATAGCCGAAAGCGCAGAGTAAAGTCAGGATGAGCGCGAGAATTACCGCTACAATCTTCCCCGCTTTAGCCTTGGCGCGGAAAAGTAAAATCAGATTAAGCGCAAACAGCGCATAAAGCACAATGAGCACGAGCGCGTACTGCCAAGTTTGGAGCAAATTGAGACGATTCAGCGCAACAATGATCGCGGTGGTGGCGATGAATTGCGCGACTAGCAACAGCGCAAAAACCCAACCGAAATTCTTAGTTTTGGCGCGCATATCTTGCACATGGCGCTTGGCGTGCTTGACTTTCTCTGACATAATTGGTGCTATTTTAACACTTTTCACCTAGATACGCGAGCACGAGCGAAATGGGATTAGAATTATGAAAAATCCCTGGGCTCGTATTAGCTCGGGAATTTTTCACTTAGGCGAAGCGATAGCTGGTGACGCTGGCGGCTTCGTCAACCTTGGCGTGATGGCGCTCTTTTGGACTAAGCTGCTGGCGGCGCTTGTGATTCTTGCCGCGATTACGAGTTTTGGGCAGAGGCGTGAATTCACTCCTTTGGAGTAGTATGGGGAGTTGCGTTCAGTTTTTGGACGCCAGGTATCGTTTTAGGCATCAAAAAGAAGGAATATCTATATATTATAGCACAGATGGAGCGAAAAGTCAATGGCAACAAAGATGATAGCATTGAGCGAGTTGTGCAAAAGATTAATGAATTTTGCTCTAAATGTTTGATACGGCTCGGTATGTTCTTAAAACGATTGTTAATGTGCTGTCGCCGTCTATGTTTATTTGTTTTTTTTGATCCAATATCCATTCTGATATTCGTAGCCCATTTCGTGCAATAAGCGTTCTGCCTCTCTTTTAGATAAACAGAAATAGTTTTGTATTTTTTCAATCTTCCATTTGTTTTTTCTAGCCAAGATTTCTTTTTGTAGTTCGGTCGTAATATGTTTTTTATGCTTTTTTTCGTAGTATTTCATCATAATATAGTCTGAACAACGTTTGAATAATAAGTCTAGTATTTTAATTATCATGTTGATGAATACCTGGTATGCAATATTCTGGATTATATCTTCACCTCCACCTAATCCCATTGGTCGATTTACTACTATAGTGTCAATATTTCCGGACGTTAAACCTTCGTTGCGAAGGTTTACTAGTTCCGTATAGGTCCAGTTGTGTAAGTAATAATAGTCTCCAAGTGGAATAATATTGCCTCGATGATTAATATAAAAAGGCTCGCAGTATTTACACATGTCGCTGTTTTTTAATTGAATACCTATAGGCGTATCCTTTCTATACTTTCCTAGAAATTCTATTTCACATAATTCGTTACAATAATCGTGTAGCTTCCTTCTTAGATGTTCTTCTTCATGAATTAGTATTTTCCCATTCCTTCGCCTTCTTTTTCCATCTGGCAAAAATTCATTAAAAATGATTTTTATTTCTTTCATAAATCATAAATCCTTTATTTGCTCGTAAATATTCAGTAATTGCTCTTTATATAATCGAGATTCCGGATTGTGCTGCTCAAAAATTTTAGATATCTTCTTTCTACCGTATGGAGGATTGCCGTATAAGTATTTTATTTTATTGACATTTTTTCTGATTGACTCTTTGTCCGATGTTGAGCTTTTTGTTTGTAGAATGTCGCTAGTCTGGCTGTTTATTATTTTTTCTACAACTCTGATTAGTTTAGGCCTATTATAGTCTTCGTAAATCATCAGTGATAATATGATTTTCTTTGTTTGAGTATTGTAATTATGAAGTTCTTTGCAATATCGTTTATTCAGTTTTTTGTATTGTCTATGTATATATCGATTTATCCTATTATCATAATCTTCGCTGTTTTCAGGAATTTGTCTAAAAATGCCGTATATGAATGTAATTACTGCTATTATTACTTCCAGTTTTAAGCTATCTTCGCTTGGGATAATCCATTTTATCCCATTTTTCCCTAACGACTCCGTTAAATAGTATGATAGGGCGATTGTCGTGAAGATGGTAGGTATATATAATTTAAAGTTAACTAAAGTGATCCTATTTATTAATAACAGTGTCATTATCTGCAATGATGCCACGATAATTGAGATAATCCAGAAATTTGAAGTAATATAATACAACTCAAATGTGTTTAGTATTGCTTTTATGATTATTAGTGTTATTGGTGTAAAAATTACTCGATATATTAAATTGAATCCCAAACTGTTATCTGGCTCTATGCTAGCTATTGGCTGATATTCTCTCTTGTATTTTGATAGTATTTTCCCTACCTTTAAGGATAAGAAATATATCAATAGACCGATAAATAGAAATAATAGTGTTTTAGCTACGGCTTGCATTATGATTATTTTATTCTCTGCTAGAATTCAGTTGCAAGCATTACCAGTTTGATTTTTTATGTTATGGTCAGCTACTTTGTTGATTTTTGTTAATAATTAATTTACCTGTTTTAATTAATAATCTTTAAGATATTTAATTTCATTACCATAAAATATAATACTCACAGCAAGTAATTCTATGCCGATAATGACGCTGTATGTAACAGCATGCCAAATCCGGCTGATGACGGGTATATTCTGCGGCTGGGATAAAGAATAAGCATAAGAATATGCCCAATAGTGAAACTAAAGCAAAGGTAATTAGCTTACTGTAAAAGAATGATTGTTTGTGATCTTTGATAAGTTTCTTCATGAACATCTAAGTGCTCATAATAATCGATGATAAATCGGGAGATCTATCTTTTACGATAAATGTCGCTAATTTGTTTGCGTGGACTATATGGAACGATGCACTCGTCGCAGTAGTAGCCAGCAGACAAGATTACCGCAATACGCTCAGAGCTAGGAATGTCGAGGAGCTTCTTGAGCATTTCTTCGTCTTTTGTTGAGTTTCCAAATTGACAGAAGCAGGAACCAATTCCCTGTGAATGTAAAGCGTTTACGAGGTTTATCGAGAATAGACCCGCATTAAACCAGCCCTGATTGCGTTCACCAACGAAGTAATTCGCATTAACGTCAAAAGTAATAATAATCGTATTAATAGTATCTTTCTCGAATCCTCCAAAGCCTTGCGCGACACCAACGACCTTCTTGGCCTTCTCGGAATCCGAGACGTAATAAACCTTAATCATCTGACGATTGCAGGCTGATGGTGATAAAATCGCAGCTTCGATAGCTTTCTTTAAATCCTTCTCATCAAGCTTCTTTGTTGAAAACTCGCGAACGGAATGGCGGCTCGCTAAAAACTTACGATAGTCAATCGTGGCATCTTTCTCGAAATCTTTCTTTTCTAAGACAAAGCTACCAACATTCATTTTTGCTACATCCGAATATCCCTTCAAGAACTCTGACACTTTTTCATACTCTTCAGCGTCGGTCCACTTCTTTTCTTCATAGAATTTAGCATAATTACGCAAGACATTAATCGCGTTCACGAAGTCAAAATTATTTTCGTAATCACCGTACGCCTCGTACTCACGAATTAATTTCATCAGCTCGTCGATCTTTGCTGCGCCGAAATGGCGTGGATTCTTATTCGACATCCCCTTCTCTAGCGAATGCGAAATCAGCAACATGTTATAGCCGACCTTCGCTTTTGTCGGCGCAGAATGCGAATAGTTCTTCATAAAGAACTTTTTATCGTACGCGTATTCGCGATTGAACTTACGCGCGGTGATTACTTTTTTTACGAATGGTAACTTCTTGATAATCTTTTTGATCATGTTATGCCTTTCTTTTAATAATTTTCCCCACCAACGCTTTGCTAGCCTTGAAACTGTCCATTTTTCGATAAATAAGCAGGTAGCCAACATTAATAACGATAGTCGAAACTGTGCCACCACCAATTAACCGGATTAAAGTATTGTCCGGCAGTAAGCCACAAGCAAGGAATGAAATTCCGGCCAAAATTACTGTCGTGACTGCATAGATTGCCACATTCTTTACAAAACCAGACATCCTGCTTCTTTCAAAAGCAGTCGAGAATAGATTCTTTACTAGCCATGGGCTACCGATAAATAAATATGTTAAGACAGTAGAAAGAATAACGCCATAAATACCAATAAATTTCACAGTAGCCAGATTTAGAGCTAAGTTTGCAAGTGCCGTAACTAGCGGGCGGAAGCGATCTTCATGCCAAATTCCGGCTGCATCTTTGTAGGTGCAAAGCAATTGATTGAAATGGTAAACAAAGAAATATATAGCAAAACAGATAACCGCAGCGATTCCGAGCATCAAATCCTTACCAACCCACAGTTCCACAAACGGCTGATACATACATAGCAAGCAGGTCGCGCAGAAGCCCACAATCCACATAATAATAAAAGTGAACTTTTGTAGGTCGCGATAATTCTTCTCTTTGCTTTCAGTAATAATACTATTACCGATACCGGCGACGCAGGCGGTATAAATTATCGACATGATACCATTCAGTGCCGTAATTAAGTAGAAGTAGTTCTGATAAATAGTAAGAGTGGTTAGTCCTAGGAATGTTGAGATAACCAGGGTGTCGGCCGAATTTACAATTGTACCACCGAGCTTTGCGGTAAACAGATCTTTGATACGCGAGTTAATTTCCTTTTTCTCCTTCTTGCTTAACTCACCCTTCGGAGAATATTCAGGATATAGCTTCTTCGATACAATGGCCACAATAATATTCGTGATTATTTGCGAGATTAGAGTTGCGGTAATGAAGATATAGTAGTTTTTGAAGAAGATAATCGATGCAATCTGAATACCATACAAAACCGTACCCGAAGCTATATTAATCTTGCTTATAATATCGTTTCGCTGGTGGGCTTGAAGGATGGAGTTCTTATACGAGAACATCCAATAAGACATCACCGTAGCAGCTAAGCTAATTAAATACAGTACATAGACATTAAGCTCCGGTACAGGATTGTCTTTAATAAGGAATGGAACGAACGGCGTTAGAATTAGGCCAGCAATCGCAATAATTGAGCCGATTATGCGGTAATACTTCTTATAAGTATTCATTAAGATGCGAATCTTTTTCGTATCATGTTCAGCAATAGGCTTATACATGCTATAGACCATGGCTGAGCCAACGCCGAGTTCTGCAAGATTTAGCATATGCAATATGGATGTGAAGAGACCGCTGAGACCCGTATATTCTACGCTCATAAACTTTATCATGAGCGTGCGTGTCAAAAACGGAGCGGCAATCTGATAAATCTTCAATATCAGGCCGAATATGATATTTCGACTAGCGTTTTTTGTGCGTCCTGCCATTTTATTCCTTTATATCCAGCGCTTTCTTGAGAAAGTCGAGAGACTTTTTCTGCTCTTTCTTCAAAATCTTTTTCGCTTCAGTATAGTCTACTTCGAGGTTTTCTTTTGTGATCTCTTTTCCGTTAAACTCTCGGTTTTTCAATTTGAAAGTGTCAATGAGATTTCGAAGGCGCGTGTACATATAGTTTGCTTCTCCGGTACGCTTAAAAGCAACAAATGGACGCTCAAAAATTAACGAAAAAACGCAAGCATGAAACGAATCCGTGCAGATTAGTTGGGCATGATGAATTAGATAAAGAAATTCCTCAATTCCGTAACTAGAATCGCGCTTGTCGGAAAAGTAGATAGTTTTATAGCTTTTTTCTTTAGCATACTTCTCTATTGTAGCCTCATGGTCGCGATTGCCAAGGATATAACAGAGGATATAGTTTTCATCATTAGATAGTTTTTCTGGTCGTTTTTCCAATGCTTCATATTCAGATTCGTCTAGAAGCAAAGTCGGATCAAGAACGACCTCGATTTTTTTATCAGTCAAAGGTTGAAGGATTTCTTTTGCCGATTGCTCGCGAACAGATATTGCCGAGTAGCTCTTGAAGGCTTTTTTGAAAGATTGTTTTTGTATATTGTTTAGGCCCGAGAAACCGATTGAGGCAGCGTACGAAACTTTCTTACTTCTACCTGGAACATCCAAAAGATAAGGCCGCGCCGTAAGATAATCTGGATTCCAGACTTGGTCGGAGCCGACTATCGCATAATTACTGCTAGTCATTTTGGTCAACTTTGGAGTGTATCTTTTCGAAAAAGATTTTAGCTTCGACTCCTTAGGGTATCTTGTTTTTAGTAGTGTACTATACTTTAAAAGATCTTTTAGGTTTTCTTTGCTACTTTTTGGCCAATATACAACCGTATCGAAATCTAATCTTTCTAAGGTTTTTGATAATGCAAAAAGCTGTAGGCGATTGCCGTAGTTTTTATAGGCGTTTAGCGTAAATATTGAAGCTTTTTTCATTGTTTTATAATTCCCCTTATTTTTAGAAAGACATACAACATTCTATCTTTGCATAGTTTAAGCAGTACTATAATAATTCTATCTACAGCAGAGAACTTTCTTGACTCTACTATGTTTATATATTTTTTATAATACTTATTGTTTCTTAGGTGATTAATTTCTTTTTTAAACACATTGTATTTTTCGTGGACAACCATAGCTTTTTTAATTTGCGAAATAGCTGCATGAAATGCTCGATATGCCGCATTCTTTTCACTTGAATATGCTTCAATGTTCGAATAAACCAACATGGCATCTTCCGCGTTTTTGATTTGCTTGCTTAATACGTTATTCATAGAGGTACTATTATTATCGATATCATAATAATAATCAGAAACGTCATACCACGCTATTGCATTAGCCGAACTTATTAGTCTTAAATTCATGAGATAATCTTCGGCATATTTTATGCCCTCTAGCCCCTTAAAAACATCATCAACAAAAAGTCGTTTTTTAACAATTTGAGCGACTGGTGTAGCAAAATTGTATGATTCCGTCATTATACTCACCGCTTCGCGTTTCGTTAGTCTAGCATTGCTTTTTGGTTTTTTACAGATTTCCTGTTTGCCGTCTATTACCCTAGTATAGGACGTTCTTACAATATCATAGTTATTACCTTCCGCCACCGCAACGAGCGTTTCTATCCTGTTTTTGCCTATATAGTCGTCGGCATCAACAAAAATCACATATTTTCCCTTAGATTTTTTTACGCCATTCTTTCTAGCTATTGCCTGCCCAGAGTTTTTTTGTTTTTCTGGTTTTATTCTTTTATCTTTCGCTGATAGCTCTTTTAGTATTTGATAGGTTTTATCAATTGAACCGTCGTCAATTGCTATAATTTCAATACTCTCATAGCTCTGTGCTGTTATTGATTTTATACATCTTCCGATTTTTGCTTCAGCATTATATGCTGGCACTACAACAGAGACTAGTGGTTTTTTACTCATTGCGAGATCTCCTCGCATGTATCTGTTATCGATTTTGCCATTTCTTCGCAAAAAGTGTCAATTCTATACTTTTTTAGTTTCTGTTTATTTGATAGTTCTTTAAGTTTTTTGGGATTATTTACTATCGATAAAATAGCCACGGAAAGATCATTAACAAAATTAATGCCCCTCTCTAAAACGACTACGCCTGCATTTTTCGTTATTTCTGGAATACCGCCACTATCAGTTACTATTTGTGGCAGATGTGCGCTTATTCCTTCAAAAACCGTAAGCGGGCATGGATCATTCCATTGCGACGGAATGACTTGTAGATTAGATAGCTTGTATAGCAAAGGAAGTTCTTTATAATCTATATATCCTAGGATATGAATGTTTTTGTTCGTACTAGATTCTTCTTTTATTGCTTCTTTGTAGGATTTTTTCCCCGAAATTGCACCCGCCATAAGAAGCACAAGATTATCTACCTGTTTATTGGCTATGTTGAATGCCTTTATTAGCTCTAGGGCTCCTTTTTCTTGCTTTAGTTTCCCCGTAAACAATATTACAAAATCGTCATCCTTGATTCTGTATTTATTTTTTGCCTTTTCGAGCTGTTCTTTTGTAGTTTTATTGTTGAATTTTTTTTCGTCTATCGCGTTGAAAATAACTTTAATGTTTTTTGCGCCACACTGTTGCATGAGTTTTTTTCTCATATAGTCACTAACTACTATTACCTGATTACAGCTATTACATATTTTGCTGGCATTATTTCCAAACCATTCATTATGGGCATGAAGTATTACTTGATTGCAGATTCTTTTTTTAGTATATAGCGCGTAAACTGGTCGGTTTTCTATAACTGCGCAATCATATATTTCGTTTCTTTTTTTGGTGTCTTTTCTAATTTTATAAAGAAAGTAATCTGGCGTTTTTTCCTTTGTAAGCTTTCTTATTATCTTAAATAGTAAATCAAAAAGATTATTCTTTTTTACGAATCTATATTCCGTTAGGCTCTTTTCGTATCCTTTTTGATTTACTTGGCCGTAGCTATAGACAACATAAGATAGCTGTTTGTGTTTTTCGTTGTATTGCAGATAGTTTTCGGTTAATGTCTCAACGGCACCACCAGAAACGGGAGGCATTGGCATATAACCCGATGTTATGAGTAGGATTTTTTTCATTATTTTTTTCCCCCAATCATCTCGCAACTTGGCATTCGAGACTCTTTAAGTGGG
>JAEEGL014172305.1_pt1 | contig 16363 bp, 10 predicted proteins | sample 9134231 | NCBI WGS metagenome assembly JAEEGL01 (sample SAMN16246548, study PRJNA631951) | gut metagenome | biome: gut microbiome; feature: rumen; material: fiber-attached | host: Bos | place: Iran: Karaj | collected 2018-10
TTACATTCTTTGCTTCTTCTACTTCTTCACCATCAATCAAAACTGATAATGTGATGTCTTGAACATCATGTTGTAATGACATATAATCAACAGCTATTTCATATAAACCATCACTTGCAATATCTACATTAAATGATAAATTTTTATTTTCTTCATTATTTAACCAGTGATATACTTTTTTGCCATATTCAGTATTATCTTCAAGTGAAGCTAAAGGCAAAATATCATCGATTTGTATTTTTTGATAATTTAGAGAATCATCATAATTTAACATCGATACCTTGTTTGGGTATAAATTTTCTTCAATACTTTCTTTATCAAGTTTCACAAAAAAGGAAATGATAATAAGAATTAAATTGAGCAAAACAAATATACCAAACAGCCTGAGGATAGCGATTTTCACGCTACCTCCGGTTATCCTTTTGATTCTCTCTTTGACTTGTTCTGTCATTTTTCCCTCCCCTAGGGTTTATTTATTTTATTTTGAATAATCAAGTCCCATTGCCTTATAGTCATCTTCCACAAGTTGATTGATTCGATCAGATAAGGCTTTTGTCATATTACTTGTGTAATCATTAATTGAAATATTACCATTACATGTTTCCCAAATTAAATCACCAATAGTAAGTAAAGCACCACCACGAACAGTGTCAATTGAGATACCAGTATTAAATGTATAACGGGCTTTTAAGAAACCAGGAATAGTCTTATTACCTTCAACGATTACTTCAACGTTTCCTTTATTAACTTCATCGAATGTTTCTTGAAGACCAGGCATCTTAATGAATGAGAACCATTTACTAGAAATATCCGCTTTAGTATTTAGAGGAATACAAGTAAGTGAAAGATTAGCATCAGGATTCTTATCTAAAATATCAAACATTGCCTTAGCACCAACTTCACCGAATGTTAAGAATTTTGCGACTTCATAAGCAGCTTCTTTATTCTTAGTACTACGAGAAATACACATATAGTCAGTTGCGGCTACAACTTTCTTATCAGGATATGTTGTGAAAATACAATCGAAATCCACATTTTCATAAGTACCAGCCCATGAACCTTCTTGGATGAAGCCCATACGACCATTGATGAATACATCACTAGCGCTACCAGGACCGAAAATTAATGAACGATATTCAGTCGCATCATCGCCTTCACCTTGCGTAGCAGGGATTGCTTCAAAGACATATTGACTTTGTGGATTACCTAAGTCAACGATTTTTTGGAAAGCATCATATAATGCTTCACTATTGAAATCAAAAGATGTTCCATTCCAAGTGAAATGTTTAGTCTTGCCAGTCTTATCTAAAACACCAGGTAACCAGTTAATCATATCACCAACAGCGTTCATACCGATAGCACCAGTTCCATCCATATGGTTAATATCACGCATCTTCTTTACAACTTGAATCCATTCATCAGTTGTAAATGCGCCAGGCGCAAATAATTCTTCGGCAGTCTTAGATCCTGTTAAATAATTATTAATTAAATCAAGGTTAGCGAAAAGTCCCATATAATATTGTCCAGCTGGAATAGCATATACATGATCATTATAAGTAATTGATTCGGTTAAAGCCTGAGGAATATCATTCCATTCGCTATCGGCAGCGGCTAAATCAGAAATATCTAAAGCCCACTGATTAATTACAGCTGATGGAACACTATTTACCATGAATACATCAGGAAGTTCTCCAGCAGCGGCTAAAGTGCCTAAAAAGTCATCATAACTTGAGCCATCAATTGGCATAACAATTTCAATACGAATAGTATCCGATTGTTTATTGAAAGCTTCTACTCTTCTACGAGTAAGATTATTATCTTCTTCAGTACCGAAGTTCCAATTACAATAAGTAATAACGGTTTTCTTTACTTTATTTTTACCGCTACCCCCTTCACCTTCATTTTCTTCTTTGCATCCAACTAAAGTAAATACAAAGAGGAATGTTAATAAAATAAATAAAATCTTTTTCATTTTTCTCTCCTTCTTTTTTTATATATTTTTTAATTTAAAACCGATCTTATTAAAAGCCTTAATAGAATATTCATTATTCATAAATAAATTCCAAATCGTGCCATTTTCAAAATTATCTAACATGATAATCGTTGGACCTTTATCTATTCCGATATAACAATCACTAATATAATTCTTATCGAAATTATAACTATCATATAAACCATATTTACCATTTAATTTTGGAATACTATTAAAATATTCTAATGCTTGAATTGAATATTTTGGAGTAAATACAATTGATGATAGGGCCGCATATGGCGCCACATATCCTTCAAGCTTCTGGATATAAGGCACACCAGGAAAGCCAAATGGTGGAGCACCATATACAAAATAATGACTCTTACCTTGAAAAGCGGATAATCCCCAGGAATTTTCATTATATGTTTTCGATAATTTTTGTTCAATACAGTAATCCCGATTGGCAAGAGTTGCCAAATAAGAATTATTAAACCAATCAATCTTATCAATTGGTTCTATCTTCCTAAAATCAAGAAAAGCATGGGTGAATTGATGTATGAATAAGGCATTCGCAAAACAATGAATATATTCATAATCTTTATATTTTCCAACATGTCTTGTAAAGCCGAGATATAATTCCCGAGCCATCTCACTTGATGTTCTATCCTGGATGGCATATAGATAATAAATCATTAACTGTTCAGCGTAATGATTCCAGCAGGCAGGACAGTATCCACCATTTTCAATCCAATACTTTTCTGAATAAGCCATATTGATGACTTTCTTGCCATCTTCAATTCGAACAAAATGGTCCCAATCAACCCGGTTTACTAGATATAAAGTATCTTTTAATATATCACCTTTAAAGTAGAATCCACTACTTAAAGCTCCCATCAATAAAATAGCTGTATCAATAGTTGAAAATTCACTAAATCTATTATTACCCGTATCGCTTTCTAGAAAGTGAGGAAGTAATCCATGGAAGTCTTCTACTTTTAAAAGTGTATCAAGAGTTTTCCTGGTGATTGATTTGGCATCATCATATGATATATATCCTCTTTTGACACCTATCACATAGCTTGCAAGCGCAAAACCAATAGCTGCAGTCGAAGATCGATTTTCAATACGCTTATTCTTTTCTAAATCCTTTGTATAGATTTTATCTAGAGTTAAGCCAAGTTCTCCTTTAGTATCATAAAAATAATCAAAGCATCCTTTTATTTCTTTTTCGATTAAGGGATTATCTAATTCTATTTCAATTAGATTTTCTTCTTCACTAAGGATTGAAAGTGGTATGATATAGCTTCCATTTCGGTATGGATTAGGTAAAATATTTGGTTTTATCTCTTTATTATTAACCAATAATTTCCTATTCATTCTATTGGTTTTATATTTGATTTTAACTTTCTTTCCTCTAATTTTAAAATCTAATACCAAATCACCTAATGAATTATCAATCACCGGATCAAATAATAATGCATCACTTGTGAATTTCAAACCAAGCATATCCTTAATTAATGACTTAATATAAATACCAGGACCACTTGAATAAACTCGCCATCCTCCTTTAACCGGAATCATTCCCTCTTTTAATTTCTTGAAATCGGTATATGCTTCATAGCGGTTGAGGTAGGCACCATCACTACTAGAAAAATATGAATTCCTTTGTCGAGGCAAACTATTTTTCACCACATCTCTTATGATTACTGGATTAACCTTTGATAATACATCTAAGACTTTATCACCCAGTCCAACTTTTGCCATCGCTTCCGTATAACGGATACTCGCATGAGTATATTGAAGGCCAATTTCCCGACCAAAGTTAGCGGCTGTTTCTGCTCGGTTGAAATATGTTTTAATTCCACCATCATATTTAACAGGGCTACTCATTAGTCTAACACCATCCGGAAATACTAAATTATTATCGATAATATTTAAGGCTTTATCTTTTTCTTCAGCCGTAAACATTTCACTAATAATTGAACGCGTTAGAGGCAATAATCGATATTTTATTTTTCGAACTTTATCACTTGGATGAAGTAATAAACTTACTGAATGATTATTAATACTCTTAAAATGGATAAATCCAGCAGGTACTCCATCTTTAATGATGTATCGGTGATAATCCTCTTTAATCATTTCCCCATTACTTAGTAAATCTAAAGCAAAATCTATATTGTAATTAGTTAGGACATTTCCTAACTTTCTCATCATTTCATAAGTCAGTGATGTTGTCCAACCAGAAACCATTTCTTTCTTTAATTTAGCGTTAGCAGGTTGTAATGTATCATCCCAGTCACCACCGCCATAACAAGAAAGATGAGTTCCCGAAATATAGTTTTCCTTGATTGTCGCAATTTCTTTTTCTAAATGACTAAATATTGAATAATCATTAGTATAACAAATACCATTTGCTTTAGAAGTATATGGAACCTTTTCATCTAAAATACTAAAGTCTCCTGTTTCTTCTAGATACAATGCCAGAAGTCTGGCTGGCCAAACAATGATATCACCATGACTTGATAAATCTTGAATACTATAGAATTTATCAAACATAAACCACTGTGGAAAATCGCCCGTTTCCAAGAACTGATGGCTATATACATCAAGAATAATCTTACGTACTTTATCATATTTACCAAATGACAAGAATAATTCCGCTGGGCCTTGGCAGACATCACGAGTTCCCCAAGCAGCGCCATTGTACTGTTCTAAGCCGTGAGGTGATAAATAATGAATCAAAGCATCATGAGTATACCAATATATTAAGTAATTGAATGATTCAATTCTTTCATCATGGTTCTTCTCTTCAATTCTAAAGCCATCCACAAAATCATCTAGATAATTTAAATATTTCTTTTTTACTTTATCAAAATCTAAATGTTTATTATCTTCTTCATTCCTTGTAATAAACATATTAAATTTATTACAACTTACTTTAATTAACAGGATGTTTTCTTCTCTTGTCTTATTATCTTTATAGAATAAGCTATCATCGCTTAAACTATATTTAGCATCAATTCCTATCTTAAATGAAAGATTAGGATATTTACCATAAGTCATTGAATTCTTATCAAATAAAACCTTGATCAAGCCATCTTCATCCTTAACATGAATTAAACTTTCATGTTCTCGTTCACCCATAACTAAATGATTAGTAATTATCATTTCATAATTCCTATTCAATTTAGAATTAAATGTGAATTCTAATTTTGATGAATCTAAATCAGTAAATGAAGTGAATTCTAGAATGTCTCCATCAATTTTATAATACCATCGTAAGTAATTTAAACCCATCTCAAAGATACCTGATAAAGTTAATAATTTATATTCACCATTATGTTTAATGAATATTCTTTCACCACTTATCTTTTGAATATTTAATGGATTACGTTGATTTGATAATAATTTATTAAATGAAGTATTTCCTATGACAATCTGCGAATTAAATAATCCATAAATATATCCAGTAGAGGCCAAAACATTTTCGAAATCATAATCCCCATTTGGTAATCTATTTTGACTTATTATGATGTTGCCACTAGGACGTTCTAATAATAATTCTTTGCACTTTAATACTACATGTGATTTACTACTAGTGAAGAATGATAATAATTTATTGTTATCATGTTCTTCAAAGAAACGTTCTTTAAATAAATCATTTATTTCTTCATCAGTAAAGTCAATAGATGATATTACCTTTTCATAATTAATTGCGAGATCTAATTTATCTATATTTTCATTATGGTTTTTTCTATCTTTTATTTTTTTAAATAAAGTTTTGACATAATCTTGATATAAAGGTTTCTCTATTTTCTCTTGGTGATCACTTGCATAGCATGAATAAAATACATAATCTAAATCTTTATTTAAACTTATTTCTTCACTTTCTAATGCATGATAGGCAAATTCATATTGATAGATGCGGTTCTTTAAATGACCATCTATAAGTGCTTTAGGAATATTTGTTTCTTTATATTCCAGACCAAAGAAATCGAAGCCATCAACTGAATAACCGATAGTTTTGCCAAAAGCGCCACTCTCTAAATAGTTAGGTCGGTCTTGGTTTTGTCTTGAACAAATAACAAAACCATCATTATCGGCATACACTTTATGATCAATGTACTGAGATACATAACTATCATTGTTGGAAATCGCATAAATGTTTGATATGGAAACATCCATTCCATAATATAACTTGACTAATTTACCAGGATTCTTATTTATCTTTACATTATAAAATAAAACGTTTTCAATCACAGAGAAAATAATAATGTATTCGATTCCTTCAAACTTTCCACTATAGGCAATATAAGTTCCATTTTCATCTTCTTCTACTGAAAATGACGAAGGAGATCCAATACCAATTAATCTCGTAAACTTACCATCAACAGATAAATAAATATTACTTATTGTTGGTTCTAAATTATTACCAACGTATGTATTAATTCGCATAATGTCATCACGAATCTCTTTTAAATTTCCGCTTTCAAGCACAAATGCCTTTAGAAAGCTATTTCCTAATACATACGTTTTTACATCTTTTTTAGGAAACAAGCTACACCTCCTAATAATATAACAAATTTTATTGAATCGGTTTACTGAAACGTTTCAATAATATATAATCATTATATCATATTAACAAAGCAATGTAAAGAAAAAAGCCCATTTTCTGGGCTTTTAATAATATTATCTAGCAGCTTTTCTTGCTTCACGAGCAGCAGCAACTTCAGCTTTACGTTTTTCTTCAACAGCTTTAGCTTCAGCACTTGCTTTAACTTGAGCATCTTTGATTTCGTTGAAATGTTTTTCAACTGGAGTCTTAGCAAGTTCACATAATTTAGCAAATTCAGCTGGATTAGAAATTGCAAGTTCACTTAACATTTTACGGTTAACTTCAACATTGTTTAATTTTAATCCGTACATTAATTTGCTGTAAGAAAGTCCGTTCATTCTTGCAGCTGCGTTAATACGAGCAATCCATAACTTACGGAAGTTTCTCTTATTATTCTTACGATCGCGATAAGCATAAGTTAATGATTTCATAACTTGTTGCTTAGCTGTTTTATATAAAGTATGTTTTGAACCAAAATAACCTTTGGCTAATTTTAAAATTCGATTACGTCTTCTTCTTGTAACGTATCCACCTTTAACACGTGGCATAATTGTATCCTCCTATAATAATAAATTTTTTGATTTTAATTAAGCACGCAAACTATAATTATTTCTTAATAGCTGCAACTTGTTTTGAAATACGATGCATATCTGATGTAGAAACAGATGATTCTTTTCTTAAATGTCTAACTCTTTTTTGTGTTTTACCAGGAGCTAAATGACTAGTTCCAGGACGACTTCTCATAACTTTTCCATTAGCAGTAAATCTTAAACGTTTTTTAGTACCGCTGTGTGTCTTCATTTTTGGCATAATAATACACTCCTTATTTTTTATTTATTTTTTTAGGTCCAAATTGAATAGCAGTTGTTCTGCCATCAACAACAGTTGTAGCTTCAACTGTAGCTTTATCTCCCACGGCTTCAACGAACTTATCTAAAATCTTCGCTGAAGAATCCATTTGTAGTAAACGTCTCTTTCCTTTAGGATAGAATAAATTTACTTTTACTTTGTGACCGGCTTCTAAGAATTCTAAGCAGTTCTTAACTTTAACTGCGAAGTCGTTATCTCCAACAACAGGTGATAAACGAATTTCTTTTACAACAACGATCTTTTGGTTTTTCTTGCTTTCCTTAGCACGGCGTGACATATCATAACAATATTTTTGATAATCCATGAAACGGCATACAGGAATTTTGGCATTAGGGGCAACACAAACTAAATCAAGTTCACGTTCATTCGCCATCTGAATGGCATCGGCAAGAGCCATTTGACCATGGTTTTCGCCGTCGTCTCCAATAACTAATACAACTTCAGCTTCGATGTCTTCATTAGCTAGTGGACGGTTTCTGTTGTCTAAATTCTTACTGATACTTTTTTCCTCCTTTATAGTTTCTTATAAGAATACCATAGCAAAAGAAAAGTGAGCGCAAACTGCACCCACTAAACCAATCACATAAGCATTTATTACAGTGACATTTACCTACCAATATTTGTCAGTCAGGTGAGAAGTGGGTACTTCTTCTTTCCACTATGATATTTTTTACGTTATTATTATACTCTTTTTTCTTCAATTTGTCAAGAACTTTTTCGATTATTTTATTAGTAATAAAATCTTACCATTAAGCGAATAAACAATTGGTGAATCATATCTTGCTTCAGATAAAGCACTACTCATAAGCGAACTGAAATCACCATAACTAAAGTCAAGTTCAACATCACATGTTGATTCTGCAGTTCCATTTGCCTTAAACCAGCGCAGAACACGAACTAAATCACTCTTCGATGTACAACGGAATTTATAATCATGATCATCATAACTGTATTTATAATTGTCATAATAATCATATTCACCTTCAGCTTTGAAATCAGGATAGTATTTACCATCTTCAGTGTATATTGAACTAAAGTCTTCATCAGTTATTAGGAAGAAACGATGAGTTAATACTTCATATGAATCATTGATAATTGATCCACCACTTGTTGCATCAACTACATACCATTTATTATTGATACAAACTTTATTCCAAGCATGGTTTTGAGCACCAGTTCCCGTTACTCGAATGGCTGGAATACCTTCCATATTACATAAGCACACAAGAGCTTTACTAATACCATCGCAAACCGCTAGATTTTCATCAAATACACCTTCTAAGTAGAAACTATGGAATAATGTCACATTTGGATTACTGCTTAATTGTAAAGCTACTCTATCATATGTCACATTCATTACTAACCATTCATAGATGGCTAGCACTTTATCATAGTCAGTCATTGAATCATTGATGATAACTTTTAGAGTATTACGCATCTTGTTATATAAACTTTGTAAATTAGTATTACCAGCTTTAATGACTGGACGATATCCATGTTCTAAAACATAATATAGTTGTTCCGAATCACTTACTTCAAATGTCTTGTCAACAGTATCAATGAATAATTGGAAACCATCACTTCTTGGTGTCGCATTACTTCTTAAATTAAGTGATGCATATTGGCTATAATAACTAATTTCATTTTCCGCATATAAAGGTTTTGTACTATCATTGTTTATTACTTTATATTGTAAAGTAAGAGTAAGATCATGAGTTGAAGGATTCATTGATGTACTTAATTGGTATGAACAATCAACACTACATCTATCACATAACATATTCGCAATCTCATCACTTTCAAGTTCATAATCAAGACGAACACTATGATTATAAGTACGAGTAAATACTAGATAGTTAAATAGATCAACTAATTCATCTTCACTATGAACTACTGACTTAAGAGAACCATCTAAAACCGAACAATCAATTTCATATGAAGGTTCACTTCTTCCATATAGAAGTAAATTACCTTCTGGCATTGGTCCTGGATTATATGGAGTTTCATATGAATTATCTAAATACCAAACGCATTTACGACTTGATGGAAGATTAGGTGAATATAAATCAATTTGCGCACCCTTTTCCACATATAACAAATAATCTTTATCATCATATCGCATTACAACTATCTGTTTGTTAGTGTATACAGCTCGATATGTTGTGTCGCCAGTTACAGTTTCATCATCAGGGATATTATCATTTGTTTTATCCCAACCAAGTAGGTAGTAATAATTACCTAATTCTTTTTTAAATGACTCACCATCATATTTAATCTTAGTGCCATAATCAACTGTTTCTTCTTTTATCTTTATAAGACCATCATATAAGCGATAAGTGTATTTATTTATAACCTCGCTAAATATAGCCACAAAGCGGTGATTACCTTTTACCGTATATGGGAATGTTTCCACATTTCCATCGCTATTTACATCCCAACCGGAAAATGAATATGAATATTGTGCCGTTCTATCCTTTGTAGGAGTGGCAGAAGGTTGAATGATTGATTCGCCTAAACGATATTCATTTGAACTAATTCGATTAGAACCAACATAAAACTCAACTGTATATGTTTGGTTATCATCTCTAAATACCGCAACATAAGTAACATCTTTAGTTGCTCTACTTATTTCATCAACTTCATCATCACCATTCATATCCCAGCCAACAAATACATAACCATCTTTAGTTGGTCTTGTTGGCTCAGTTGGTATTTCCCCTTCGGAATATGATTTCTTAGATAATTCATTATTACCATCTTTAAAAATAATAGTATATTTTATAGTCTCTCCAAAGATGGCTCTAATATTCATATTGTTGTTACAAATAGTGACTTCATCAGGACTGCCATCACCATTGATATCCCAACCAATGAAAAATCCTTTATCACTTGTTGGATTATCTGGTAAAACTATTGTTTCACCTTTACTATATGAAGCTGAAGAAACTAGTTTTCCATCAGCATAGAAACTTACCTTGAATTTTACTGTTTGAGAAAATGAACAGCCTACCATCATAATGGTAACTATCATAATTACTAGTAATAATATCTTTTTAATTTTCATATTTTTATAGTCCTTTACTTATATATTATTATACCATATAACGAACCAAAAATAAAGATAAAGAAACCATAAAAAAAAGAGCATATCAAATGATATGCCCATAATTATCTCTTATTTCCCATTATCTTCTAATACTTTTACAATGTCACCAACAGTACGAATTTCTTGAACAACTTCATCTGGAACTTCGATACCAAATTCATCTTCGACAGCCATAATTAATTCAACTTGATCAAGAGAATCAGCGTTTAAATCTTCAACGAAATTAGTTTCCATTTGAACTTTGTCTAACTCAACATTTAATTGTTCGGCAACGATTTTTTGAACTTTTTCAAATACCATATTATTATCCTCCGTAATTATGTATAAATTATATCAAAAATATCCTAAAATGTCAATTATTCATTGCTAGCTGGAATGACAAAATTAATTTGTTTGCCTAAAACTTCTAGCACGATATTATTACTACGTCCGAGTTCACCATCGATAGAATAACTGATAGCATCATCTATTTCAATTTGTACTCTCTTTCCTTGATGATAAGAGATATACTTCTTGGCCTTTTCGTTTTCTAGGTGTTCACCACGTTGATAGATTTTTGCAAGTTTAGCGAAAGTTAAAATTGAAACTTTCTTAACTACGCATACATCTATTAACTCATCATCAATTCTCGCAAGAGGAGCACAATGATAACTTCCTCCGTAACAAACTGAATTGGCAACCGCAACCATCGTAACTTTTCCATCATAGAATACTTCATCATCGATTATGACTTTCATCTTGTGACATCTCTTACCTAAAAGGGCAAAGATAACACCCATAGTATAAGCAAAATTACCAGATACAAGTGGCCACTTCTTAAACTTTCTTTGGAGTTCTACAACTTTTGCATCATATCCAACATTAAATACATTAATGATGTAACGGTCATTTAGCTTAATTACATCAGTTTTAATTGGAGTACCATTAATTAGGTTATGGAGATTTTTAAAATCTAAATTACCAAAATATTTCAAAAAGTCATTGGCAGATCCAATTGGATAATTAGTAACTTCCACGTTATCATAACCAATGGCACCATTAACAACTTCATTAAGTGTTCCATCACCACCACAGGCATAGAAACGAAGACTATCATTAGGGTGAGATACAATGAACTCACGAACAAAGATAATGGCATCCCCAATACCTTTGGTTTCATATATAATATAATCTTCTTCTGATAGTACTTGTTTAACAAGACTTGTAATTTCTTCAGTTCTGTTTTTAACTCCCGATGCCGGGTTTATAACAAAGATATGTTTCATTTGTTAACTCCTAATATTAGTTTCTTTACGTATAAATAATAATCAACATCAATATCTTTTGTGATAGTTAAAGGAAGACCATTGATATAATAATCAATGAACCAAATAAACATTTTGGCACACTCCATCGTATTACTTAATGATAAAGCTTCCAAATCTTTCTTTAGTTCTTCTCTTCTCTTTGGTTCCATAGCGTCCATCACATCATTAAAGCTATGGTTTTGAGGACTAATTAAGTAATAACAACTTAAAAACTTAAATAAATATTCAACACTTTTATTTAAGCTTATAAAAGATAATTCGCCTTCCTTAGCTATATAATATTTATATACATTATGTAATTCATTAACATATTCATGAATATGAAGAATCATTAATTTAATAATCGCATTATTATCTAAAGTATATAATTCATCATGATCGATATCATCAGGATTATATAGGTATGTTTTATTCACGAATCGATAATTCATAGAATCAATATGGAAATAGATTGATAAATTATCTTCTGATACCGCATGATAAACATCATCTTTTATCACATAATATGTAATGAATGTTGCATCATCTAAAAGTGATTTAATGATTTTAAAGATATCGTTCTTATTAATCTCTTGTTTAAAGATTAAATGAAGATGAATATCTTCAAATCTTTCATTAAGAGGCTTCTCTAAATATGCGACTTTTAAAACATTATCAGTGATGAATTTATTAACGATAATATTTAATACTCTCATTTTTTTATACCTTATAAATAATTATATCATAAGAAAGGACAAAAGTAAAAATAAAAGATTTCTTTTTTCTCTTATTTATGGTAAGATATTTGTTAGAGGTGAAAAAAGATGACAGATATAGAAATTGCAAGAAGCGTAAACTTAAAACCAATTAAAGATATCGCTACATCTTTAGGTCTTGATGAAGAGATAGTTGAGTATTACGGAAAATACAAAGCAAAAATTGATTTTACTAAAGTTAATAAAGAACCAAAAGGGAAAGTAGTGTTAGTTACTGCCATTAATCCAACAGCTGCTGGAGAAGGTAAAACTACCGTATCTATTGGCTTACATGATGCTTTATGTAAACTTAAACTTAATTCCGTATTAGCCTTACGTGAGCCTTCATTAGGTCCAGTTTTTGGAATTAAAGGTGGTGCGACTGGTGGAGGTTATGCTCAAGTTGCCCCAATGGAAGATATCAATCTTCATTTTACTGGTGACTTCCATGCAATCACTAGTGCTAATAATCTATTATGTGCCATGATCGATAATCATATTTTCCAAGGCAATGAACTTAATATCGATAAGGATCGAGTTATCTTCAATCGAGCAATGGATTTAAATGATCGTGCTTTACGTGAAATTGTGGTAAGAAGCACAGCAACTGGCAAAGATACTATCGAAAGAAATGATAAATTCAATATCACTGCCGCCAGTGAAATAATGGCTATCTTAGCATTATCATCAGATATAAATGAATTAAAACAAAACCTTGGTGATATTACTGTCGCTTATAATACTGATGGCGCTCCTGTTTATGCTAGAGACTTACACGCTGAAGAAGCAATGACTATTCTACTTAAGGATGCAATTAAGCCAAATCTAGTGCAAACTCTAGAAGGTAATCCTGTTTTAATTCACTGCGGACCTTTTGCGAATATTGCCCATGGATGCAATAGCATCATCGCCACAAACCTTGCCCGTAAGCTTGGTGACATTGTAGTCACTGAAGCTGGATTCGGAGCTGATTTAGGGGCAGAGAAATTCTTAGATGTAAAGTGTAGAAAAATGGGAATTAGTCCTGACTGTGTAGTCGTTGTGGCGACTGTTCGTGCTCTTAAACTTCATGGTGGAGCTTCAGTTGATGATATCAAGCGTCATGACTTAGGACTAGATACATTAAAGAAAGGTCTAAATAACCTCAAGAAACATTTAGAAAATATCACAAAAGTTTATAAACTCCCAGCTGTTGTTGCGATAAATCATTTTGATGATGATACTAAAGAAGAATTACTAACAATCAAAAAGATGGTAGATAAGATGGAACTTCCAATTAGTATCACTGATGTCTGGGCAAGTGGTGGCTACGGAGCTATTAAACTCGCTAGTGAAGTAATTAAATTACTAGGTAATCCTAGTAAATTCCGTTATTGTTATGAAGATAATGATTCAATCGAAGAAAAGATTGAAAAGATTTCAAAGAAAATATATGGAGCACGCGAAGTTAAATATTCTCGTGATGCTAAACGGGCCATTAAAATTATCAATGAACTTGGATTAAGTAATTATCCAGTTGTAATTGCGAAAACTCAATATTCTTTATCAGATGATCCAAAGAAACTATACATTACGGAACCATTTGATATTACAATCAAGAATATCGAAGTTAGAACTGGGGCGAAGATGATTGTGGCAATCGCAGGAAATATGTTATTAATGCCAGGCCTGCCTAAAGAACCAGCTGCCATTAAGATGACAATTAATGATGGAATCATTGATGGATTATTCTAAAATAAAAAAAGAACTTATCGTTTTGATAAGTTCTTATTTTTTTTATAATACGATATTTACAATTTTGCCAGGAACATAAATAACTTTCTTAATTGGACTAACTAAGAATGCGGCTACTTTTGAACTAGCAAGAGCTTGTTTTTCGATTTCTTCTTTTGTGGCTGTATGAGCAACTTCAATCTTATCACGCATCTTTCCATTAACTGATACGATGATTGTAAGAGATTCATCTTTTGTTTTTTCACTATCTGCTTCTGGCCAAGTGCTATAAGCAATTGATTCAGTGTGACCTAAAACAGTGCTATATAGTTCTTCAGTAATATGTGGTGCAATTGGATTTAGTAATTTCAAGAATCCCTCAAGATATTCTTTTGAAATCTTCTTCTCTTTATAACAATCATTTATGAAAATCATCATTTGTGATATCGCAGTATTGAAATGAAGTCCTTCATAGTCTTCAGTTACTTTCATTACTGTTTGATGATAACTCTTATCAAGATTAGGATTACTTTCAACAATTTCTGCCACTTCTGTGTAGAAACGCCATACACGTTCTAAGAAACGACGAGGGCCTTCAACACCCATTGTTGACCAAGGCTTAGTGGCTTCAAGTGGTCCCATAAACATTTCATACATTCTTAATGTATCAGCACCATAATCACGAACTACATCATCAGGGTTAATAACATTGCCTTTTGACTTACTCATCTTTTCGCCATCTTCACCAAGAATCATACCTTGATTGAATAATTTTTGGAATGGTTCAATAGTTTTCACGATACCTAAATCATAAAGAACTTTATGCCAGAATCTTGCATATAATAAGTGAAGAACGGCATGTTCAGTTCCACCAATGTATAAATCAACTGGAAGGAAATGATTAACAATCTTTTGAACTTCTGGATCTGATAGATTTAGATAACAATCATTTTCAACATCACGAAGAAGATATCCGATATAATACCAACAGCTTCCAGCCCATTGAGGCATTGTGTTAGTTTCTCTTCGACCTTTTACTCCATCACTTCTAACTACTTCTAGCCATTCTTTAGCGTTCGCAAGTGGAGATTCTCCAGTCTTACTTAAAGTGATACGCTCAAGCTTTGGAAGTTCAAGTGGTAAATCTTTTTCATCAAGAGTAGTAATCTTTCCATCATCCCAAATAATAACTGGGAATGGTTCACCCCAATAACGTTGACGAGAGAAAATCCAGTCACGTAATTTATAATTAATACTCTTCTTTCCAATCTTCTTTTCTTCTAAATACTCTAACATCTTATTGATAGCATCTTCTTTGTTTAAGCCATTTAAGAATTCTGAATTAATATGTAAAGCATCACCAGTGAATGCTTCTTCAGTGATATCGCCATCAAGAACCGGAATGATTGGTAATTCAAATTTCTTCGCAAAAGCGTAATCACGTTCATCATGAGCAGGAACGGCCATGATAGCTCCAGTTCCATAACTAGCAAGTACATAGTCCGAAATCCAAATAGGAATTTCTTTTCCATTAGCTGGATTAATCGCATAAGCACCAGTGAAGACACCAGTTTTATCTTTATTTAAATCAGTTCTTTCTAGATCTGATTTTGATTTAGCATATTCAATATAATCTTCTACTTGTTTAGCTTGGCTAGAAGACATAATCTTCTTAACTAATTTATGTTCTGGAGACATTACACAATATGTAGCACCAAATAATGTATCACAACGAGTTGTAAATACAACAAATTCTTCATCATGATCTTTTACTTTAAAGATAACTTCGGCACCTACACTCTTACCAATCCAGTTTCTTTGCATATCTTTAACTGATTCTGGCCAATCTAGAGTATCTAAATCATTAAGTAAACGCTCAGCGTATTTAGTAATCTTTAAAACCCATTGTTTCATTGGTTTCTTTACAACCGGGTATTCACCACGTTCTGATACCATCTTACCATTAATGTTTAGTACTTCTTCATTGGCAAGAACAGTACCAAGTTCTTCACACCAATTAACTTCGATATCTTTGATTTCCGCTAA
>JAEEGL017366187.1_pt1 | contig 16363 bp, 13 predicted proteins | sample 9134231 | NCBI WGS metagenome assembly JAEEGL01 (sample SAMN16246548, study PRJNA631951) | gut metagenome | biome: gut microbiome; feature: rumen; material: fiber-attached | host: Bos | place: Iran: Karaj | collected 2018-10
AAAATCTCACGCCCTGCAGCATGCATGCCGTCATACGCACTCAACCTTACGGCGCCCCCCGAACAGACCCCCGCAGCCCGTTTCCCTCGAGAGCTGTTGCAAGAAATCAGCAAGCCGATATGCTTTCCGGCTTCCTGAAAAGTGCCTTCAGAATTCTGAAAGGTCACGGCCGGTTTTTTACTGTTTATCCCGCTGCACGGATGCTTCACCTCATGCAGCAGATGCAGCAGGCACACCTTGAGCCCAAACGCTTTCAGCTGGTATATCCGGATGAGGAAAAAGCAGCGAAACTTGTACTGGTTGAAGCCGTTAAAGATGCGAAACCCATGCTTCATCCCATGGAACCTCTGATTGTTTATACTCCGGATCGCCGCTTGACAAACAGACTGAAGTCTGTTTACAATACGGATGCGCATGAGAACATCTGAACTGTTTCATCGGAAGGAGGATGCCGTTTGCAGGAACTATATGATTTTGCTGTTGTCGGGGGAGGCGCTTCCGGAATGGCAGCCGCCGTTACAGCTGCATTCTGCGGCGATCGGGTCCTTCTGATCGAGAAAAGTCCTGCGCTTGGCCGGAAAATATCCGCCAGCGGAAACGGCCGCTGCAATCTGATGAACGCGGGCGCTCCAAAGTATTATGGAGACACCGGTTTCGCACGGAAAGTCCTGGACAACTGTACAAAAGAAACCTTATTGCTTTACTGGGATAACCTGGGAATCCGTCTGTGCGAAGAAAATGACGGCAGGCTGTATCCCTGTACTTTTCACAGCTCAACGGTAACTGACGCATACAGAATCCGGCTGAAAACTGCCGGTGTCGATATCCGGCTTCAGACTTCCGTAAAGCAGATAGATAGAACGGATCATTTCTTTGTTATTCATACGGAGCATGGAAATTTCCAGGCTTCCAGAGTACTCATAGCCTGCGGCGGAGCTGCCGCTCCAAGGCTTGGCGGAACAGATTCCGGCGCTGTTCTGCTTTCCGGATTCGGGCACTCCATATTTCCTTTCAGGCCCGCACTGTGTCCCCTGACAACAGACCCCAAAAGTATTTCAGGCCTTTCCGGTATCCGTGTCAAATGCGCCGCAGCGCTGAAAAACGCTGACGGAAAAACCCTGTCGCATCAGGAAGGTGAAGTTCTCTTTACAGACTACGGAATCAGCGGAATCTGCGTTATGCAGACCGCAAGGTTTGCCGGGTCCGGTTCGCTTCTGGTTCTTGATCTGACCAGCCGTATTTACCCTGACATGAATCAGCTGATATGCATGCTGCTCCGCAGACAGAAGCAGGTTTGGGATTTTCCGCCTGAAACGCTTCTGACCGGAATTCTTGTTCCGAAGTTGTCCTTTGCCGTAATGAAACAGGCCGGCATCCAGATGAAAGGCAGAAAAGCCGGTGATCTTTCAGAAAAGGAAATCCGTGCCGTCGCAGAAAAGTCCAGATGCTATATTCTGAACGTCACCGGCCTTCGGGGAATGGAGGATGCACAGACAACGGCAGGAGGCGCCGACTGCAGCGAATTTGACCCCGAAACCATGCAATCCCTCAAAGTAAACGGTCTTTACGCCGCCGGAGAAGTTCTGAACGTGGACGGAGACTGCGGGGGATACAATCTGATGTTTGCGACGGCGAGCGGCATTCTGGCCGGATTGAACGGACGAAGGAGGCCCGTATGATGAAAAAAGGGGAAATGAAAAAACAGCAGTTCCTTCAGACTGCTGAAGCACGTTTCTGCCGTGACGGATACGAAAAAACAAGCATTCAGGATATCCTTGATGATCTGCATACCAGTAAAGGCAGTTTTTATCATCATTTCATCAGCAAGGAAGCCTTGCTGGAAGAAATATGCAAAAACAGGGCTGCAAACACTTCAGAACAGGTCTTTATGAATCTGAATGCCGAAATGACTTCGCTGGAAAAACTGGATGCTCTTCTCAACGGGCTGATCCCTTTCAGCGGGGAAAAGCTGACTTTTCTTCTGATGCTGATCCCGGTATTTTCCGGCCCGGAAGGAATCACTGTCCGAAACTGCTATACGAATGAGCTGGAACTCCTTTATCAGAATCCCGTGGCAGAAGTGCTGCGCGAAGGAACAAAGGAAGGTTTTTTTTCCTGTCCGGATCCTGAATTCAGTGCGCAGACAGTTCTTCTGCTGATAAACCGTTTCTGGCTGGATATCTGCAGAAATGTTTTTATGAACGAAGAGCAGGGAAAAAGAACAGATCCCGCGGATCTGATGTCACTGACCAGAAATTGCCGGAATGCCGCAGAACGGCTTCTGAGCGCTCCCTTTGGATCGCTCACCATTATCCGGATACCGGAATTGCAGAACCTGACAGATCAGATTCACCTTCACTGGAGGACATAAGGGTTTTCATAATTCCCAGGCGCGATACTCCTCTGCGACCGTTTCGCATTCAATTCTGCCTTCTGTGAGATTCCGGAGCTGTAAAGCCACAGCTTCAGAATCTTTTTTTCTGGCAATCAGCATAAAGGAAACATCAGCGGAATATTCGACGTTTTCCGTCTGGACAGGCATTCTCTGCAGGGCATACTGAACAGTATTCCAGACAGGATAAGCCAGCCTGCACCGGATCATTTCAGACCGCTCCATCCGGATCAGTCCCGCAGCTTCCAGCGCTGCTTTACAGCCCTGCGTATAAGCACGCACAAGCCCTCCGGTACCCAGCAGAACTCCGCCGAAATAACGGACAACCACAACGCAGCAGTTGACTGCTTTTGCATTTTTCAGGACATCCATCATCGGAAGGCCCGCTGTACCGCCTGGTTCTCCATCATCACTGTAGCGCATGATGCCCGCATTGAGTCCGATAATATAGGCATAACAGTGATGCCGCGCGTCACGATGGGTTTCCCGGATCATACGAAGAAAAGCAAGCGCTTCATCTTCTGTTCCGCAGGGAGCGGCATATCCGATAAAGCGGCTTTTCTGCACCGTTATCTCATCCTGTGCTTTTCGGCGGACTGTAATATAGGTGTCTGTGGAAGAAGATATGTCATTTTTCATCCGAGTATCACGCGGCAGAAACCCTTCTTGCCTTTCCTGATCATTACTCCTTCGCCAGCCAGCTGTTCTGCTTTGAGCACAGCAGCGGTATCCGTTATTTTTTCACCATTGGCGGAAACCGCATTCTGTTCGATTTGCTTACGCGCGTCGCTCTGGCTTTTGCAGAGTCCGGAACGCACCAGTATGGTCGAAATCCGGGCGTCTTCTGACAGATCCTGTTCAGTAAGGGTGAGGGTAGGGATATCTCCGCCGGCAGGCCCTCCGGTGAAGAGCGCTTTCGCAGCAGCTTCCGCCTGAACGGCAGCCTCTTCGCCATGAACAAGCTTTGTAACCTCAAAGGCGAGTATTTTCTTTGCCTCGTTCAGTTCCGCGCCTTCCAGCGCGCCGAGACGGCGGACTTCATCCATGGGGAGGAAGGTAAGAAGTGCAAGGCATTTCTCTACATCCTTATCATCCACATTGCGCCAGTACTGATAAAAATTGTAGGGGGTAGTCTTGTCCGCATCCAGCCAGAGCGCGCCGGCTTCCGTTTTACCCATCTTCCTGCCGTCATGGGTCAGCAGAAGCTGGAATGTGCAGGCAAAGGCTTTTTCCTTTTCCTTTCTGCGAACGAGATCAGCGCCTCCGAGCATATTGCTCCATTGGTCATTTCCGCCCATTTCCAGTCTGCAGCCGTAGCGATGGAACAATTCAAGAAAATCGTAGCTCTGCATAAGCATATAAGTGAATTCCAGAAAACTCAGGCCGTTTTCCGTAGCCATGCGGGCCTTATAACATTCAGCCGTCAGCATTTTGTTGACAGAGAACATGGAACCGATATCCCTCATAAATTCAATGAAGTTCAGATTGCGGAGCCAGTCTCCGTTGTTGACAATGATGGCCCGGCCTTCAGAAAAATCCAGAAAACGGGACATCTGCTTCTTAATGCATTCCACATTATGGTCGATCGTTTCTGTCGTCATCATCTTCCGCATATCGGTTTTTCCGGAAGGATCCCCGATCATGGCGGTCCCTCCTCCCATCAGTGCGATGGGCTTATGGCCGGCCCGCTGCATGTGCGCCATGGCCATAATCGGAATATAATGGCCAATATGCAGGGAATCCGCTGTGGGATCAAAGCCGACATAGAAGGTCGTCGGCGTTTTCAGCTGTTCGTACAGTTCATCTTCAAAGGTTGTCTGAGCAATAAAACCGCGGTCTTTCAGAATATCAAGAATATGTTCCATGGGTATTTCCCTCCGATTCTCAAATGCTTTCGGCTAAAAGATCCCTCAGGATATTCATGCCGGTTTCAATCTGTTCCATGGTACTGTTTGAAAAATTCAGGCGGATGGTGTTTTCATGTCCGCCGTCAACGCAGAAATGCGTACCCGGAACAAAGGCGACTTTGCGTTTGATAGCTTTATCCAGCAGTTCCCTGGCGTTCAGATGCCCCGGAAGTTCAGCCCAGATGAAGAGCCCGCCCCGGGGCTTTGTATATCGTACATCACCCGGGAAATCCGCCAGTTTTGAGAGCATAAAATCCATCTTTGGACCGTATTCCTCACAGATTTTCCGGATATGCCCCGGCAGAAGATTCCTGCGGATAAACTGATCCACAACCGCCTGATTCAGATTGGCGGTGTGAACATCCGTGGACTGCTTGCCGACAGTACATTTCCGGATCAGGTCAGGATGGCCGGCAATATAGCCGACGCGGAGGCCCGGAGAAATAATCTTGCTGAAGGAGCCGAGGAACATCACCCAGCCGTCCCTGTCGAAACTTTTGATCGACGGCACGGGGGTTCCGCTGTACCGCAGGTCACGGTACGGATCATCCTCCGCAACAACCATATGATACTGGTTCGCAAGTTCAGCAATCTTCCTTCTCCGGTCTTCAGGGAGAGTTTTTCCGGTCGGATTCTGGAAGGTCGGAATGGTGTAGAGCAGTTTCGGATGATATTTACGGATCTTGGCTTCCAGATCTTCCATCATCATGCCGTCTTCGTCGCTGTCCACAGGAATGAGATCGGCCTGATACAGTTTCATGCACTGCATGTTGCCAAGAAAAGAGGGATTTTCAATGAGAATTTTATCACCGGGATCGATCAGCGCCTTGCAGAGAAGATCCATCGCCTGAGTGGATCCGGTAACCGGCAGAACGGCCGGAATTTCACACTGCAGCATGTCCCGTACATACTGAAGGAGACTTTCAACAAAAGGCGGATAACCTTCCGTTGCTCCGTACTGAAGCAGTACTTTTCCGCTGGACTGAAGCACTTCGTCGGCAAGAATGCGGACTGTATCATCCGGCAGCGCCGCAGATGACGGATTGCCGCCGGCAAAAGAAATCATACCGGGCTGTGCGATTACCTTGAATATCTCACGTATTGCACTGCCGGAAACCTGATCAAACCGGTGGGCAAAAGTAAATTGTGTCTGAGTCATCCCGAATGCCCCCTTATACAGAATACAGCCGCGGTTCATCCGGAAGGAGAAAACGCGGGAAAGGAACCTCTTCCTTCCTTGCAGATACAGGTATTATGTGCAAAACGGGAAGGGATGTCAAGCTATTTTACAACTTGATTATCATTTGCGATTCCGGTATAATAATATGAATCCTTTTTCATTCGGCGGATGAATCAGGTTTTCATCCGGATACGCAGGAGGAGTGATTTGATGGAATGCAAGATTAAAAATGATCTCGGAACCATCTATATTGCAGAAGACGTCATGCTGAAGGTCGTCGGTTATGCCGCACTCGAGTGCTACGGAATCGTCGCCATGAGCGGCAGGAAAGCCACAGACGGAATTGTGGAATGGCTCGGAAGAGAAAACCTGTCCAAAGGCGTCCAGATCCGGAATGTAGGCGATATGCTGGATGTTGATCTGTATATTATTGTGGAATACGGCATTTCCATTTCTGAAGTCTGCAAAACAATTGTGGAGACCGTACGGTACAAACTTGAAAGCATGACCGGCGTAAAAGTCCGAAAAGTCGGTGTTTCCGTAGACGGAATCCGAATCTGATTTTTTCAGGACGAAATACATGAATGACGGGGGAGTATTCCTTTGATACAGTTCAAAACGATTGACGGCCTGCTGCTGCGGGACATGATTGTAGCCGGTACCGCGCTTCTTGAAAAGAACAGGGAAGCGGTGGACGCCCTGAACGTTTTTCCGGTTCCGGACGGGGATACAGGAACCAATATGTCCCTGACGATGCAAAGCGCGACCCGCGAAGTAAACAGCAAGGAATTCCTTCGGGCCGATGAAGCTGCCAACGCCCTGGCAAAAGGCGCTCTGAAAGGTGCACGCGGCAATTCCGGTGTCATTACCAGTCAGCTGCTGCGCGGTTTCGCAAAATCTCTGAACGGTGTGGAAAGAATTACGCCGGTGCAGTTTGCCCAGGCGCTGGCCAAAGGGTCTGAAATGGCTTATAAAGCCGTCATGAAGCCAAAGGAAGGAACAATCCTGACCGTGGCCAGGATTGTGGCTGAAGACGCCGTAAAACAGGCCGCCAAGGATCCTGACGACTATGACAAACTTTTCAGTGTTATTCTGAAAAGCGGTGAAGCGATCCTTAAAAAAACGCCGGATATGCTGCCTGCTTTGAAGCAGGCCGGTGTCGTGGACAGCGGCGGTCGCGGACTGATGCTGATTTATCAGGGATATGCAGCAGTACTGCGCGGGGAGGACATCAATCAGACCGAAACCGGCATGGAAGCCGATTTTACGGCCGGATCCGAAGACTGCCATGATATGAGCAAGGATCTGACCTATTCCTACTGTGTCAATTTCGTTCTGACCCATTTCCGCGAGGATTCTGACGAACATGACCTGGATTCTTTCCGGCGAAGGCTGAACCGGATCGGGGACAATGTTTCCGTAAATGGTGACCTGACAAAGACTGAGGTACATGTCCATACGGATAATCCGGGTTCTGCGCTGGAATACGGCGTTGAGCTTGCAGAAATATCCGAAATACGGATTGACAATCTTCTGGAAATGAAGCGCCAGTGGGAAGCGGAGAACAATCCGCAGCCGGATCAGGAGACGGCTGATGAAGCGGACGCAGGGGAAACGGCCAAAGCTGAAAAGCGTTATGGTTTTGTCGCAGTTTCTCTCGGATCCGGATTCTCCCAGTTCTTCCAGGATCTGAATGTGGACCGGATTGTGGAAGGCGGCCAGACCATGAATCCTTCTGTGGATGACCTGCTCAGCGCAGTTAATCAGGTCCCTGCTGAATGCGTTTTCATTCTTCCGAATAACGGAAATGTTATCTTTGCCGCCAATCAGGCAGCAGAACTGAGCAATAAAGAAGTCCATGTAATCCCTACAAAGAATGTGGCAATGGGAATTGCTGCCGCGATTGCTTTCCAGAACGAACTCGAGCCGGATGAAAATTCTGCCCGGATGGTTGAAGCCGCCCAGCATGTCAAAACAGCGATGGTGACTTATGCAATCCGTGACAGTGAATACAATGGAATTCAGATCAAGCAGGGCGACATCATCGGACTTCATAACGGCCAGATTGAGTATTCCGGAAATTCCATTCATGATGTTGTAATGGATATGATGAAAAACATCGTAACCGATGAAGATGAGCTGATCACCGTATATTATGGTGCAGATGTTACGGAATCCGATGCTGAATCCGTGGCTGCCGACATTGAAAAGGATTATGACTTCTGTGATGTGGAATGCCACAGCGGCGGACAGCCTCTCTATTATTACCTGATCTCCGTGGAGTAAACCGTAAAAATGCATCTGAGTGATCTTGAAGGAATAGGGCCGGTACGGCTTGAATCTTTGCGCGCAGTGGGAATTGTCTCATTGCGCGATTTGTTGTTTACCCTTCCGCTTCGCTATGAAGATCATCATACGCTTTCCCTCTGTTCTGCGAAGACAGCCGGGGTGATCCTGGTGAGCGGCGTTTTCTCAGAAAACCTTAAGAGTTCTTTTTTCCATGGCCTTTCGCGGGTCACCGGCACAATCGCCGACAGCAGCGGAAAACTTTCTGTCTGCTGGTTTAACGAACCCTGGATCGCAAAGCAGATCATGCCCGGAAAGCCGGTCCGGCTGTACGGCCGTCTGAATATCAGGAACGGACGCAGGATCCTGCAGAATCCCAAAATCGTGACAGATGACGGATGGATTCCGGTATATCGTGCCATGAAGGGATTCCCCGCAAAAAGCTTCCGTAATTTAATCCGGGAAGCGCTGCAGCACCTGGATGACTGCTGTCCGGAAACGCTTCCCCGGTCTTTCCGGATTGAAAACCGTCTGTGTGAACTGAATTTTGCGCTGCGGGAAGCTCATTTTCCTTCCAGCATGATAAACCTTGAGATCGCAAGGCGCCGGCTTGCCTTTGAACGTGTCCTGATCTATCTGCTGTATGTTTCCGCTGCCGGAAAAACGCGGAACAGGGCAAAACCCATGGAGATTCCGGCCGGATGCGCTGAGAACTTCTGGAGTTCTCTTCCGTTTGAGCCAACCGGTTCACAGCGGAAAGTACTCCAGGACGTCGGGGAAGACATGAAAAGCTCGCAGGCAATGGCCAGGCTTGTGCAGGGAGATGTCGGGTCGGGAAAAACCGCCGTTGCTTTCGGGGCTGTCTGTATGGCCCATGCCGCGGGATTTCAGAGTACTATGATGGCTCCGACGGAAATCCTGGCAGCGCAGCATTATGAGAATGCCCGCAGAATCCTTGAGCCCCTGGGGCTTCATTGCCGGCTGCTGACCGGAAGCACAAAAGCAAAAGAGCGCAGAGAAATCCTGAAGGAACTTGCGGACGGCACCTGTGACGCATTATTCGGAACGCATGCGCTGATCAGTAAAGACGTCCTTTACAGTAAACTTGGGCTGGTCATTACAGACGAGCAGCATCGCTTCGGGGTAAACCAGCGGACTGCGCTGCAGGACAAAGGCAGCACAGGGGAAACCTTTCCCCATGTGATGGTCATGAGTGCGACGCCGATCCCGAGAAGCCTTGCGCTGATCCTGTACGGAGACCTGGATATCTCTGTAATCAGCGAGCTTCCGAAAGGACGGACTGCGGTAAAAACAAGGATTGTTCCTGAAGATAAGCGTGAAGCGATGTATGGCTTTCTGAAAAATGAAATTGCCAAAGGGCGGCAGGCCTATATCGTTTGTCCTGCCGTGGAGGATTCTGAAACCTCCGACGAATTGCGCAGCGCAAAAACAGTATTCCGGACGTTGAAGGAAACCTGCCTGAAAGATCTGAGGATCGGACTGACATGGGGCGGACAGAAGAGTGCCGAAAAAGATCAGATCCTGCAGGATTACCGGAACGGACTTTACGACCTGCTTGTCTCAACGACTGTCATCGAAGTTGGAATCAACAATCCGAACGCTACCGTGATGGTCATCGAAAACGCAGAACGCTTCGGGCTCAGCCAGCTCCATCAGCTTCGGGGACGGGTTGGCCGGGGGAGTGAGGAAAGCTGGTGTTTCCTCCTTTCGGAGCATTCCGACAAGCTGGATATCCTGTGCAGAACCAATGACGGTTTTATAATCAGCCAGAAAGATCTGGAACTGCGCGGACCGGGGGATCTGATCGGAACCCGTCAGAGCGGCGACGATGCCGCTGCATACCTCTTCGGCGGTGATTCCCGTCTTCTGGAAGAAGTTTCGGATGCGGTAAAAAAACTCCGCAGCAATCCTTCCGAGGCCGGAATCCTTCAGGAACTGAACCGGTACGCATCTTCGTTCTTCGCTGAGAAAGACCATATGATCGCGCTGAACTGACAAAAACAATTCTCTGAAACAGATTATGACGGATCCTTCATAAACTCCAGCAGAATACTGTTCTGGATGTCCATTCCGCGGCGGGTGAGAAACCACGCGCCGTTTTCATGCATCAGGAGGCCTTCCCGCCGCATGGATTCCAGCTGTTTTCCCCAGCAGGAATCCAGCGGGATGCCATGAAGTTCCAGAAACCTGGTTTCATTTACACCGCTGTTCATCCGCAGTGAGAGCATCATCGTTTCAAAACGGGATTCATCCGGCAGAACAGTTTCCTCCTGTACCGGAGAAAAATTACCGGTTTCTGCCATTTCCGCATAAACTGCCGGATCGGAAGGATTTGTTTTCCGCAAACAGGTCAGCCCGCCGGCATCATGCTTTCGGATCAGCATGGAAGCAGCGGAAAGGCCCAGCCCGATATAAGGCACCTGTGTCCAGTAGCCGATATTATGCCTGCATTCAAAGCCCTTCCGGGCAAAATTCGAAATTTCATACTGTTTCAGCCCCGCGTCATTCAGTTTGCGGATCGCCAGATCGTACAACTCCCGCTCCAGATCAGGATCCGGAAGAGCCGTTTCCTTTCTTTCCAGTTTTCCAAACAGCGGAGTTCCTTCCTCCGGGATCAGGCCGTATGCGCTGATATGCTCCGGGGAAAGGGAAAGCGCAGCATCCAGCGTTTCCTCCCAGTCCCGGATTTTCTGCCCCGGAATTCCAAAAATCAGGTCCAGATTCAGGTTTTGAATTCCGGCGCCACGGGCCATGGCAACAGAATGTTTCACTTCCGTAAAGGTATGGATCCGTCCGAGGAATTTCAGCAGTTCAGGCTGGTATGACTGCATTCCGATGGAAAGGCGGTTTACCCCTTCAGATACCGCCGTATCCAGAAAAGAATCCGTCAGCGTTCCAGGATTCGCCTCCATGGAAAACTCTGCGCCTGCCGTCACAGGAAAAAGCCTCCGGATTCCGGAAATCATACGAGTGAATTGTTCCGATGAAAGAAGGGAAGGCGTTCCGCCGCCGATATATACAGTTTCTATTGGCTCAGTGGCTTCGCTGCGCCGCATTTCCGCTTCCCGGAGCAGCGTGCTGACATATGCATTTTTTTCTTCCGCTGAAGCCGGGAAAGAGATAAACGCGCAGTATTCACATTTCCGGACACAGAACGGAATATGGAGATATAATTCCATGAATTCTCCTTCATAACCGGCTCAGGCCGGTCCGGCATGGCAAGATTTTTCAGCATCAGTCCGCAATGCAGCGCATATCGGACAGTAGACCATGTGCCTCCCTTAAAGTGTGTCATCCAGCACAGGCATAAAGAGGACCGGTCCACCATATAACGGTTCCGGACCTGCATACATCCGGTATAATAGGTCTCCGAAAGAATCCTTACTTCGTCCGATTTCTCCCGGATCCTCTTCCAGGTTTCCCGTTCTTCATCCGTCCAGTGATCCGCCTGGTCGGCACAGGGAATCACCAGTACAAGCCTTGCATCCTTATATTCTTCCCTGAACCGCAGAACCGCCTGTGCCGCAAGCGTGTCAAATCCCCGCGCCCCGCCGCAAAGAAAAGTCCTGTATCCGCTTCTGTACGCAGCACTCAGTTCCTCCGCCAGACGAACATGAACGCGCTGAATCATCTGAGCCTGCAGGTTCCGGTGTCCGGTAAAACAGACCGTGGTCTGCTGATCAAAGTCTCTGTACATCCGTGTCAGTCCATTTTGAGGACAGCAAGGAATGCCTCGCTCGGAACCTGCACGGTGCCAAACTGCCGCATCCGTTTCTTGCCCTCTTTCTGCTTTTCCAGCAGTTTCTTTTTCCGGGTGATATCTCCGCCGTAGCATTTCGCAAGAACATCCTTGCGCATCGCCTTGACTGTTTCCCTGGCAATTACCTTGCCGCCGATGGCGGCCTGGATCGGAATTTCGAACATCTGGCGCGGAATAACATCCTTGAGTTTCTCCGCAATGCCCCGGCCGCGGGCATAGGCTTTTTCACGGTGCACAATAATTGAGAAAGCGTCGCACAATTCTCCGTTCAGAAGAATATCCAGCTTGACAAGGTCACTTTCACGGTAATCTTTCAGCTCGTAATCAAAAGAAGCATATCCACGGCTTCTGCTCTTGATCTGGTCAAAGAAGTCAAAAATGATTTCATTCAGGGGCAGATCATAATTCAGCTTGACGCGGCTGCCTTCATACTGCATGTCTATGAAAATACCGCGCTTGTCCTGGCAGAGCTCCATCAGCGTGCCGACAGATTCCTGCGGGGTATAGATCGTGGCATGGACAAAAGGTTCTTCCATGTAATCAATTTCACCGGCCGGAGGCAGATTGGTCGGATTGTCAATCATCAGAACCTGTCCGTTATTCTTCACGACCTTGTAGATCACGCTCGGGGCAGTTGTGACCAGGTTCAGGTCAAATTCACGCTCAAGCCGGGTCGTCAGAATATCCATATGGAGCAGGCCCAGAAAACCGCACCGGAAACCGAAGCCGAGCGCAACGGATGTCTCCGGCTCAAAGGAGAGGGAAGCGTCGTTCATGCGAAGTTTTTCCAGTGCGTCCTTGAGGGCAGGATAGTCTGCACCGTCTGCCGGGTAAATGCCGCAGTAGACCATCGGGGTGACTTCACGGTAACCGGGAAGCGGTTCGGCCGCAGGGTTTGCGGCATCGGTAATCGTGTCGCCGACCCGGGTATCACTGATATCCTTGATCGAAGCAGATACGTATCCGACATCGCCGGCGGACAGTTCGGAACAGGGGATATAACCCGGAGAAAGGTGTCCGACTTCGACCACGTCAAACTCGCTGCCGGTTGCCATCAGGCGCATCCGCATTCCCGGACGCAGGACGCCGTCCTTGACGCGGATAAAGCAGATCGCCCCGCGGTAATTATCGTAAAAAGCATCAAATATCAGGGCCTGAAGCGGTTTCTCCGCATCGCCGGAGGGACAGGGGATATGCTGAACAATCGCTTCCAGAACCTCCTCCACATTTTCCCCGGTTTTTGCTGAAATGCATGGTGCGAAGCCGGCATCCAGACCGATAACATCCTCAATTTCCTGCCGTACTGCCTCCGGCTGCGCAGAAGGAAGATCGATCTTGTTGATTACCGGAATAATCTCCAGATCATGATCCAGCGCCATATAGACATTCGCCAGCGTCTGAGCCTCGATTCCCTGCGTGGCATCCACTACCAGCAGTGCTCCTTCACATGCGGCCAAAGCACGGCTGACCTCATAGGTAAAGTCCACATGTCCGGGGGTATCGATCAGGTTCAGAACATAATCCTTTCCGTCCTTTGAACGGTAATTCATATGAACCGCCTTGCTCTTGATCGTGATGCCGCGTTCACGTTCCAGCTCCATACTGTCAAGAATCTGCTCGACCATTTCGCGCTGCTCAAATACGCCGGTCCTTTCCAGAATGCGGTCGGCAAGCGTGCTTTTTCCGTGGTCAATATGGGCCACGATGCAGAAGTTGCGGATGTGATTCATATCACTGCTCATGGAAGCCTCCGGGTTATTTTACTTTATGTCCCAGTCTGTTCTCCGTTCCGTGAATCAGACGGCCGATATTTGCGTGATGGCGCGCAACACACATCACCATCAGGATTGCCGCCCAGATATTGATGCATGCGTTCGTACCGGGAATGAAGAAATCAAAGAAGGAAAGGATCGTGAAAGACACGACCAGGAGCATGCTGCCGACGGAAATATAGCGCCATAACACAATCACAGCTATGGTCAGCGCAATGCAGACCAGGGCGGGCACAGGGAAGCAGTACAGCAGAACGCCGCCGGTTGTGGCGACCCCTTTTCCGCCGCGGAAGCCGAAAAATACGGGCCAGTTATGTCCGATCACGCAGAAAAGTCCGGCCAGCAAGGCTCCGTAATGCGTTCCGCAGATCAGTTCCGCAAGCCAGCAGGACAGAATTCCTTTCAGGGCATCGAAGAAAAAAGTGATGAGGCCGTATTTCCAGCCCATGGTGCGCTGTACATTGCTGGCTCCGGTACTCCTGCTCCCGACCGTATGCAGATCAGGGCCGTGTCCAAGCTTTGCCGTGATAATTCCGCCGGAAAGAGAACCGAGGAGATACGCGGCAGCGCAGGACAAAATCAGTTTCAGAGTAAGAGACAATCGGATCAGTCCTCCTTCTTTCTCTCCCGCAGAATAAAGCGGATGGGTGTTCCTTCGAGGGGGAATGTTTTCCTGAACCAGTTTTCAAGATACCGCTCATAGGAAAACGACATCAGGGTTTCATCATTGACAAAGAGCACAAATGCCGGCGGCTGGATGCCCGTCTGCGTTCCGTAATAGATTTTCAGACGCCGGGTACCCTGCAGCGGAGGCTGCAGATGATCCGTCGCGTCGTTGATTACGTCATTCAGAACACCGGTGGTAATCCGCCGGCACGCGGTTTCATAAACCTCTTTCACTTTGCCGAAAACGTTCTGAACCCGCTGGCCGGTTTTTGCTGAAATGAAGAGCACCGGCGCATAATCCATAAATTTCAGCTTCTCGATGACTTCCTTTTTATACTTTTCAAGCGTACCGGTTTCCTTTTCCAGTGCATCCCACTTGTTGACGATAATAACAACCGCTTTTCCTTCCTCGTGGATCAGGCCCGCAATTTTGGTATCCTGTTCTGTGACGCCGTCGTTTGCATCAATCAGCAGCAGCGCCACATCACAGCGCCGGACAGCGGCGACGGAGCGGATTACACTGTAGCGTTCGAGGCTCTCATCCTCAATGGCGCTCTTCCGCCGCATGCCTGCTGTATCAATAATATTGTAAGCAGTTCCATCCTCTGCTGTGAAGAAGGTGTCAATCGCGTCACGGGTCGTCCCGGGAATATCAGAGACCATGGTGCGGTCCTGGCCGAGGAGGCGGTTTGTAAGGGAACTTTTTCCGACATTCGGCCGGCCGACAACAGCCACCTGAATCACCGGCTGTTCCTGATCCCCTTGATCAGAATCTTCAGGCGGAAAATAACTGACAATCCGGTCAAGAAGATCGCCGAATCCCAGCATATTCACGCTGCTGATGCCAATCGGATCCCCGAGTCCCAGCTCGTAAAATTCGTACATGGAATCATTCAGGCCAAGATAATCCACCTTATTGACAACCAGAAGAACAGGCTTTCCTGTGCGGCGCAGCAGGTTTGCGACATCCCGGTCGTCATCGGTAAGGCCTTCCCGTGCGTCTGTAAAAAAGCAGATAACGTCGGCAAGCTCCATGGCTGTCTGCGCCTGTGCGCGCATCTGGGAAAGCAGTACATCGTCACTCCGCGGATCAATTCCGCCGGTATCCACCAGCGTGAACGCGTGTCCGAGCCATTCGGCATCCGCATGGATTCTGTCACGGGTTACCCCCGGCACATCCTCCACGATACTGATCCGCTTTCCGGCAATTTTGTTGAAAAAAGTGGATTTGCCGACATTAGGCCTGCCGACGATCGCAACAATGGGTTTATTCATGATGATCCTCCAGTTGATACAATGCCCGGATAAACGCATCCCCGTTATTTTCCACAATACGGACCGGTTTCCCGGATGCTTCGCGGACTTCCGACAGCGTCATATCGTCCAGAAAGCATTCCGTGTTTTCCCGGAGCATGGAAGCGGATATCAGCACAATATCATATTCTTTTCCTTTCAGTGCGTTCAGTAAATCTTTTCCTACGATCAGCCCGGTAACGGTAATGGTTTCACCGAAGAATGCATTATGGACCGGAACAACCTCCGCCTCAACATTCTCCGGCGCATACATTCTGCAGAGTTCGCTGATATGCGGGGCCGCGGATACTCCGGTAGGAATCACAATCCGGACAGGGGAGGACGGACCGGAAACATGGTGCTCTTTCAGTTCCTGAACCGCCTCAGCGCATTCCTCCTTAAACTGCCGGATCATGCCGACTCCGTTTTCAATCTGAGGATAATCCTCATAGGCTGCTTCTTCCGGAAGATCACAGCCGGCAAGGCAGTAAAACTCATCCGACAGAAATGCAAACCGCGTACCGATTTTTTTCAGGCATTGTTCCTGGAAAAGGCTGATTTCCCGGATCAGATCTTCCGCGGTTTTCCGATCCACACACGGAATCCTGGCAAGATCTTCCCGGAACCGTGTCAGTCCGATCGGTACAATCGCCACGGAAAGAGCGGAAGGCCATAACGCAGCCAGATCCTCCAGCGTCTTTTTCAGGACTTCGCCGTCATTGTAGCCGGGGCAGAGAACAATCTGCGCATGAAACTGCAGACCATGATTCTTCAGCGCGGTCAGCCGTTCCAGAAGATTCCCCGCGTGCGGATTGCGCAGCATCCTGCATCGCACCTCCGCATCCGTGGCATGCACGGAAATATACAGCGGAGAGGCATTGCGGCGCAGAATTCTGGCAAACTCCTCATCATTCACATTGGTAAGCGTTACATAATTCCCCATCATAAGGCTCAGCCGCCAGTCATCATCTCTGACATAAAGGGACTTTCGCATTCCCGGAGGCATCTGGTCGATAAAACAGAAAACACAGTGATTGCGGCAATGCCGCGGTTTCATGACAACCGTCTCATCCAGTACGAGGCCGA
>JAEEGL010963779.1_pt1 | contig 16362 bp, 9 predicted proteins | sample 9134231 | NCBI WGS metagenome assembly JAEEGL01 (sample SAMN16246548, study PRJNA631951) | gut metagenome | biome: gut microbiome; feature: rumen; material: fiber-attached | host: Bos | place: Iran: Karaj | collected 2018-10
CCTTACAGGGCGACTTTAATACTCTGCCTTATACCCAGGGCGATTGCCCTGGGCTAACAGATGCTGGCCTTTCAGGCCGTTCTCCTTCCTTACAATCTGTAAGTTGCGCGTTCAAGTGATTTCATTTTGACACACCCTCTTCTTGAAAATACCTGTCAACTAACCTAAAAATATAACTATGTGAGAAAAACTTATTGACACACGACAGGCAGTTTCTTCATCCCTTTCAGTTTATCCTTTCCTGCCTCGATGATGCTGATGGCATAGCCACCACCAGGAACTGCCGTGAGTTGGAGTTGTGACTTGCTGGTCACCACTCCCTGACGAATGATATAGGCATGAGGATTGGTCTTGTAGTGGGCATCCTTGGTATCGGCATATACCGTGGCAATGTATTTCTTGCCAGGATCGAGGAAATCGAGTTTGACCGTTGAGGTGTGGCCGCGCTCACTGGCTGTGCATCCCACGAACCAGTTGTTTGTGCCCTTTGCCTTGCGTGCGGCAACGATATAGCGGCCAGGCTCAGCCTCTAGATATTTGGAGTCATCCCAGTCTACAGCCACGTCCTTGATGAACTGGAAGGCATCCATGTGCTTCTCGTAATTGTCAATCATGTCTGCGGCCATCTGCAGCGGACTGTACATTGTGACGTAAAGGGCCAACTGGCGGGCTAGCGTAGAGTTCACGTGGTTGGGGTTGTTGGGGTTGTTCTTGTTCATGTCCATCTCGAAGATGCCCGGAGTGTAGTCCATCGGACCGCCCTGCAACCGGGTGAAGGGGAGGATGGTGGTGTGGAAAGGCTTGCTGCCGTTGGTGGCCTCATACTCTGTGCCACGGGCGGCCTCGTTGCCAATCAGGTTGGGCCATGTGCGGCATAGTCCTGTCGGGCGCACTGCTTCATGGGCATTCACCATGATATGATGCTTTGCGGCCTCCTTGATGCAATAGAGGTAGTGGTTGTTCATCCACTGTCCATAGTGGTATTCACCACGGGGAATGATGTCGCCCACATAGCCGCTCTTCACAGCGGTGTAGCCATATTTGTTCATCAGCTGATAGGCAGCCTCCAGATGGCGCTCGTAGTTGCGGGTAGATGCCGAGGTCTCATGGTGCATCTGCAAGCTGACGCCCTTGGAATGGGCATAGTCGTTCAAGCCCTTCAAGTCGAAGTCGGGGTATGGTGTCTGGAAATCAAAAACATAGTCTTTTGACTTACCAAACCAGTCTTCCCAGCCGATGTTCCAACCCTCTACCAGCACCTGGTCAAAACCATGCTTGGCAGCAAAGTCGATATAACGCCGTACATTGTCATTATTGGCACCATGAAGTCCGTGAGGTTTGGTTTTTGAGTAATCGAGATTGTCGAGTTGGACGGAGGGCAGGTCAAAGGTGTATGACCACTGGCTTTTGCCGTTGATCATCTCCCACCATACACCCACATATTTCACAGGCTTAATCCAACTGGTGTCTTCAATCTTGCAAGGCTCATTGAGGTTAAGAATAAGATTGGACGCTAGTATGTCGCGTGCGTCATCGCTCACCATGACAGTACGCCAAGGAGAGGTGCAGGGTGCCTGAAGATAACCCTTGTCACCCTTTGCATCAGGTGTCAGCCAGGATTCAAAGACCATTGTCTTATCGTCAAGGTTCAGATGCATGCAGGAATAGTCTATCAAGGCGGCTTCGTGGATATTGATATAAAGACCGTCGGCGGTTTTCATCTGGAGAGAGGTCTGAACTCCTGTATCAGAGAATGGATGTTGTGAGGCGTTAGGCGTGATAGCCTCCTTCATGTGACTGCGGATTTCCGACAGTTTCGTTTCCATATAGTCGTACTCCTGCGTATCATAGTCGCCAGGAATCCACCAAGCGGTATGGTCGCCCGTCATAGCAAACTGAGTGTGCTCTTCCTTGATGACGAAATAGTTCAGGTTCTGCGATAGCGGGAACTCATAACGGAAACCGAGGCCATCATTATAGAGACGGAAACGGATTTTCATATCCCGCTGCTGTGCTTCCTGATGCAGTGTAACGAGCAGTTCGTTGTAATGGTTGCGGATGTCGCGGGTCTCGCCCCAGACAGGTTGCCAGGTCTCATCGAAAGTACTGGTCTCTTGGGCTGCAATAGTGAAACCACTCTGCAAGTTTGTCTGACTGGTACTGGCAGTACGGGTAGCCCCTTGTGCCGTATATTCCTCATAAGAATTTGCTTTCAGTTCCAGTCCGAGCTTGGAGGGATTAATCACCGCTTTCCCTTTGAAGGAAAGGTCATAGACAGGCTCACCTTGATTGGTCAGCATGAAGGTCATCTGCATCTGTCCGTCAGGCGATGCCAGACTGAGTTTATCGGTCGCATGGGTTGTCGTTGCCATGAAGGCCCATGCAAAAATTAATAATCGGTTGAATATTTTCATTTTTGATTTACTTTATAAATTGTTGCTGTGAACGCATGAAGGGTTATCTTGTTCTTGCTGACATTGGCCTTGCCTGACACCATGACAGGCTGGACTGGGCCAAGAGATAGAGAGGCTGCAACTTTCTTGCTGCTGGGATTCAAGGCGATGACATAGGTTTCACCGCCAGACTTGCGCTGATAGACCATTGGATAGGGCTGATTGACATCACTCAGCAACTGCCAGTCGCCATCATTGCCAAGGGCTCTGGAGGCGTGACGGAGAGCAGTCAGTTGTCGTACGAAGTTCAACATGGAGTTCTTGTCATTCTCTTGGGTCTCAACGGTCAGCTTGCCATTTTCTGTATCAACAGGGAAATATAACTTTTCAAGAGCGCAAGTAGAAAAACCTGCGGTTGGGTTATTTGACCACTGCATCGGGGTACGAGTGCCAGCACGGTCGTTGCTGCCCTCCTTGCCGGGAAGGCCCATCTGATACTTCATGGCAATTTCATCACCATAATATATAAAAGGCACGCCAGGCATCGTAAGGAAGAAAGTCATTGCGACTTTCAACTGGTCGATGGTGTTGCGGTCAGCCACGTTGGGACGCTGATAATCGTGATTGGACGATGGGATGGCGATATAGCCCTTTGTCTTTGTGGCTGTGTAGGCCTTTGTAAAGTTGTCGATGAACTCACTGATGCTGCCCTTGCCTGAACGGTCGAAATAGCAGTAGTCATACTTCTCCCATCTACCCCAAGGCGTGTTGCGTGCGAAGAACATTGAGGGATAGCCTTTGATGCCGAAATGGATCATGAAGTCGATGTTGAAGCCTGCAGGAATGGCTACGGCAGGGTCAGACCACTCGGAGATGAGCACACATTCAGGATAGTTCTTGTCCTTCCACTCGCGCATCTCATTCCACAGCAACGACACAGCTTTCTTGTCAGGGTCGTTCTTTACCAACGACGGTGCCATATCCACACGAAAGCCATCGACGCCCTTGTCGAACCAGAACGACATGATGTTGCGCATCTCGCGGCGCACTGCCTGAGGACCGGGGGCGTTCACATCCTGCTCCCATGAATGATTAGGGTCTGGATTGGCAAAACCATAGTTGAGTGCGGGTTGGCACTCGAAAAAGTTCTTCTCATAGTATTTGGCACGAGGGGCATTGGCCTCTACGTAGCGGCCACGGGTGCTGGCAGCTGGGTCGGGCTCTTTCTTGCGCTCCTCTATCTCATGCTTTTCAAAGTCAGAGATGTTGTCGAGCCAGATGAAGTAGTCGCTGTAGCGGCCATTCGGATCATTCTCTGCCGAAGCCTTGAACCAGGCACACTCACTGCTTGTGTGACCAGCCACAAGGTCGAGGCAGACCTTGATGCCGCGCTTGTGGGATTCGTTGACAAGTGTTACCAAATCGCTGTTGGTCCCGAAACGCGGATCCACCTTGTAATAGTCTATCACGTCGTAGCCACCGTCAAACCAGCCTGACTCGAAGATGGGATTCAACCAAATGGCATTCACTCCGATAGACTTGATATAGTCGAGTTTTTGAGTGATGCCGGGCAAATCGCCGATATCGTTGCCATCTGTATCCATATACGACGACGGATAAATCTGGTAGAACACGGCATCGCTCAGCCACTTCGGCCCCTTCTCCTGTTGAGCCATAGCTGTTAATGATGCTATGATGGCCATTAATATAAGAATTGTTTTCCTCATGGACAATGCCTTTTTTAAGATTCAAATACTATCATGGTCCAGTATTTCAATGATGGAAGGGTGAACGAAAGAACACCGTCCTTTTGACTGAACGAGAGTTCTACGGGAGCACCTGCCAACATATCGGGGGTGGCCACCCAGACTCGGCGAACGGGACTTGTGGTTTTGACAGATAAAGGCAAATCGGTTATTTCCTGGGGGACAGGCATGTTGCCGTCCATATCACGCCAACTGAGGCTGTTGGCCTGACGATAGTTCAACAAGTGGATGACCTGACATCCTGTCATCTTCCGGCTGTAAGTTGTCACGCTACGTTGCTGCGGCGGCCAGAGGTTGATGTTGACTCCCGAGTTTCCTGAGGTGATGTTACATGCCGTCTCTTCTCCGTCCCCACGCAGAAGATTTTCGTAAGCCACCAAGAAGTCATAGTAGCGAACTATGCTTTGCTGCAACTCTTTACTCATGGCCAGGTTGCTGTTGGGGAAGTACTCATGGCAGAGCATGTGGCCATCGCCCAATTCCAGATGAGAACCTCCGATGGCGAACATCGTTGCATCGGTGAGCAGTACACCCGGTGTGTTGAACGTGCCTTTTTGTGATGACTTGTTATAGTTCATGTAGGCGGCAAAAACCGTTTGTAACTTATTGTTGCTGTAGGCGGAGTTGGCCTGTCGTACGGTCAGCAGGTCTTCAAAGCGTGACTCGCTGTCCCAAAGCTCATTATACAGAAAATCCACCTGGCCTGTCTGGGCAATCTGACTGGCGCCATAACTGGCCACGGCATTCATGACCAGTCGCTTTTGCGGGTGACGCTGCTTCATGGCCGTGATAAAAGAGTTGAAGCCACGAGGCAGATTTACTGCCTGCCCACTATAGTCATACACGGTGCCACGGTCGCCCACCTGGTCTATATGATAACCATCGAAGTCAAACGAGGCATAGACATCTTCGTTACGGTCTGCGAGGTATTGCTGCCACTCTGTGTTGGCTGGATTGGTGAGCAAGATATTGCTCTTCCATGAACTGGAGAGCACCAGTTGGTCTATATCACCATGCCCTGGCTGCTTATAGAGCAGCCATTGAGGCTTCACACCGTCATCGGCATAGTCGCTCAATGCCCCATAGCAGAGGTTATAGAACATGGCTTTCATTCCCAACTGGTGTTGCACTTCGATGTAGCGACGTATTACTGAGGTCACGACACTGCGGTTGGCGATGTCTGTATATTGGTCGAGTAGCGAATTGTGTGTTCCGCCTAATGGCCAATGATGTTTGTAATGCCAGTCATAGAACTGTATGCCATTGATGTGGCAACGGGAGAGGAAAGCCATTTCTTCGTCAATGACCGCATCGGTCTTTGAGGAGTCATATGTGGCTACGAAACCATAACGGGGAAAGTGTGTCCAGTCGCTTGACACGTCAATGCCTACAGTACCCAAAACACTCTCCACATTGCCGTCGGTGGTAATGACCTCTGCCAGATAACCCGTGAAGTCGGTGGAAGGAGCCTTCCATGTCCATGTGGTGCCGCTGATGGCTGCTGTCTCCACAATCTTGCCTGCTGACAGATAACGCACGGTAGCGCCGTTGGGAACATTTGCCGTCACTGTGAATTTTACGGTCTCGCCCGGTTTGTAACAAGCCTTGTCGGTTCTTATGTCGAGATTCAATATGGCCTTGCGCTGGGTTGTCACCGTCACCTGTGTGCCGTTGTCCGTAGGGATGGAAGGGTCCTGTGGATCATTGCTCTCACTGCCGTCGCATGAGGCGGCAAGCAGTGAGAGGATGATAGCAAATGTGAGGTTTCTTCTCATACGTGTCAGTTCTTTACGATGGATACGGTCTCCTCGAGTTGGTTCACGGTGATGGTGTAGGTGCCAGCCGACATGATGCGCCACTTGTTGTCGATGTCGCCGATGTTGATGTCGAGGTATTGGCCTTTCAGGTAGTCATCGCTCTTGTCGATGAACATGGCACGTTCTTCTTCGCCCGTGGGCTCCACTCCGTTGCCGTAGGCGTTCATCAGCCATGCGCCGTTCCAGTCGGAGCGTTTGTCGCACGAGAATTTCAGTTCGCCGGTGCCAAGCTTGCCAGTCCAGGTGAAGATGTAGGGACTGTCGGTGGTGGTCATGGCGGTGGCATTGCCCAGGTCCCAGCCGCATGGTGTGGCATCGCCTACGAGGTAGATCATCTCATAGGGGATGAACTCACGCATCATCATGCGCTCCTTGTCTGAACGGATATCTACGCAGATCTTGTAGGCTTTGCCTGTCTCGCTCTCTTGCAGGAACCATTTGTTGTCGGGGTCATAACCAGCGATGAAGGCCATCGATGTGTCGGTATACGGGGCGTTGGGCTGGGTGGCTTTCAGCATGTTCTCCCAGGCGCCTTCCGAGGTGCCGAACTTGAACTCGCCGCCGTTCCCATTCTCGAAGAACCGGCCATAGCGGAACAGGAATGGGTCGAGGGGGTCTTTCTGCATCTTCACGAATCCCCATCCTGTGGGCTGGCCCACAAAGTAGAGGTTGTCGAAACGTGGCGCCTCGCCATCGGTCTGCACACAACTCATCTCGCGGGTGAGGAGATTGACTTTCACTTGGTAGTAATGGTCTTCGGTGACCTGCCATTGCTCGTCAGGCTCGTCGAAACTGTTGCGTAGCACCATCTTGTCATCAGTACCCTTGTTGTAGGAGGGTATCCACTCACCAAGGGTGGTGAGAAACTTGAACGACCCTACGCGGAGGTTGCCCTCCCAAGTGAACTGCCCGTTGTCGGTGCGTTTCATCTCAGTGGCATGGGCGGCGTCCCAACCGCTGGGGGTGGCATCACCCACCAGATAGAGCGTGGTGGTTACAGGAGTATAGGGAGTGGCCGAGAACGAAGCAGTGGAAGTCTGTACTTCGTCGCTACCGCTCACCATGGCGGTGATACGGGCATCGAGGGCCACTGATTGGCCTTCGGCGCCACCAAACTTCTCAAGCAGCAGGGCGTTGAGATTTTCCTGGTTGGCCGTCCATGAATAGACTTGCGTCTCGTGGTCGACGGGCACATAAGCATTGCTGAAATTGCTTCCACTGGGAGCTATCTCAAGTGTGTAGTAAATACGGTTGCCGGTGCCGTTGTTCGTACCCGTTGTCCAGTTCAGCGTGATGGCCTCGCTGGCATGGTTGGCCTCGTTGAGCACTTCTGCGGCTTGGTTGGCAGTGAGCGTGAGCACGTCGTGCCCCTTGTCGAGTTCGGTATAGTCGTTGTCAGAGCATGCGGTGGTCATCAACCCACACCACAGCATGGTCAGTATGCCATATATATACTTTTTCATAATCGTGATTGTTTTTCTGTTAGTAACCGGGGTTTTGTGTCATCAGACTGTTGGCGTCCATCTCGGTCTGAGGGATGGGGAACAGCAGGCGTTCTTTCGTGACGCGGGTCTTTCCTATGGAGTGGAGGAAGTTGATGGCGTAGTCGCCATTCTGCAAGCGTATCAAGTCGAACCAGCGATGTCCTTCAAAAGCGAGTTCTATGCGGCGCTCGTGGATGATTTTCTCGCGCAGGGCAGCCTGTGAGAGGTTGGCCACGTTGGCCAGTCCAGCCCTGCGGCGCACGATGTTTAGCGTTTCCATTGCCTGCGCGGTCTGCCCTTGCTCGTTCAGGGCCTCGGCCTTCATCAGCAGCACATTGGCGTAGCGGTAGATGATGAAGTTCTGCGGATTGGTGTTGTATTCGGGCGACACCGATTTCGTTACGAGGAACTTGCGCACGTTATAGCCTGTGTTGGAGTAACTGCTCTTGTAGCGCTTGCCGTCGAAGTCGGGACATCCCTCGTAAAGGATGGTAAGGTCCTTGCGCAGGTCGCCTTCCTCGTATTGGTCGACGAACTCCTGGGTAGGCTGGTTCCAACCATAGCTGCCGGCCACGAAGTCGGAGTTGCGGGGGCCCATGAAGGTGCTGAGCCAGCTCGACTGTGGGTTGTTTCCCCAGAAATCATATTCGGTGTTGCCGGAGAACTGCACCTCGAAGATGCTCTCAGGACCGTTGTTGATGGTGGCATCGAAGTTGCCCTCGTAGGTGCAATTGTCGAGATTATAACCCAGGGCGGTCACTTGGTCGCACAGACTGTTCACCTGGCCGTAGTATTCTTGGTGGTTGGGGGCTAGGGTGAGCAGGATGTCGGCCATCATCGTGAGTGCGGCGTCCTTGCAGGCCCGTCCCACATTGTCGCTGTCATAATCACGCTTGGCGGGCAGGATGTCGATGGCCTTCTGGCAGTCGGCTATAATCTGCTTGTAGTTGTCCTCGAGAGAGGCACGGGCGATGTCGGTCGACTCACCGGGTTTGTAGGGCTCCAGTCTGAGGGGCACTCCACCATAGAGTCGTGCCAGCACGAAATAGTAGTGGGCACGGAGGAAATAGGCCTCGCCTAACGAGCGTTCCATCACGCTGCCGCGCTCAAGGTCTTTACCTTCGAGGGCATGGATGAGGATGTTGCACTGTCCGATGCCCACCCATGGCGAGCGCCACATGTAGAGAGCCATGCCGTTGTCGCTCTGAGTGATGAAGTTGGCGGCTTGTATGGTCTCCAGACCGTCGGTACCGCCACCTGCTCCCACCACACTGTTTCCAGCTACGATGTCAAGTGTCCAGATACGCTGGTTGTACATGTTCGACGATTGAAGGGTGCGGTAGCAGGCATTGGCCATAGCTACGGCCACGTCGGTGGTGACGCTGGTCTCTGGGTCTACGGTGTTCTTGGGTTCCTTATCGAGGAAGTCATCGCTGCAGGAAGTGAGCGAGAGGGCTGCCATGAGGATCATATATATCTTTTTCATAAGTGTCGTGGATTTAGAAGTTGAAGTTGAGGCCGATGTTGAAGGTGCGCGAGATGGGGTATGTGGAGAGGTCGATGCCGTTAATACCCACTTCGGGGTCGAATCCAGTGTAGCCTGTGATGGTGGCCACGTTCTCGCATGAGAGGGTAAGGCGGGCGTTCTCGATGGTCAGAGCCTGGAGCCATTGCTTGGGGAAGTTGTAGGCCAGAGAGATGGTCTTCAGACGTAGGTAGGAGCCGTTCTCCACAAAACGGTCGCTGATGCGGTTGTTCTGATTGGGGTCGCCGAAAACGGCACGGGGTATGGCGTTGCTGGTTCCCTCGCCCCTCCAGCGGTCGAGCACGTCGGTTGCTTGGTTGTAGGCAGCGGCCATGCCAGTGAGGTCGATGTTGTTGGCGTTGAAGATTTTGTTGCCAGCCACGCCTTGCAGGTAGATGCCCAATTCGAGGCCCTTGTAGGTGAGGGTGTTGCCCATCGAGAAGAGGTGCGTGGGATTGGGGTTGCCAATGACAGTGCGGTCGCCGTCGTTGATTACGCCATCGTTGTTCAGGTCTCTGAAACGGATGTCACCGGGTTCTGCTCCTGGCTGAACGGCGTGTTGTTCCACTTCGGCCATGTTCTGGAAGATGCCATCAGTCACATATCCGTAGAATACATTGATGGGGAAGTCTTTTTGCAGCATGGAGACGTAGGAGTTGTTGATTTGGTTGATATAGTAGGGCACATCACTGTTCAGGTCCTTGATCTTGTTCTTGTTGTAGGTGTAGGAGAAATTGCTCTCCCAGCCCAGTTCGCCCTTGAGGTTGATGGTATGCAGGGTAATCTCCACACCGGTGTTCCTCACTTTGCCAGCGTTGGTGTAGGTGGTGCTGGTGTCCTCGAATCCAGAGGTGATGGGGATGCTGGCCTTTACGAGCATGTCGTTGGTGTTCTTGATGTAGGCATCGACAGAGAGGTAGGCGCGTGAGTTGAGGAGTACGGCGTCGAAACCGATGTTGGTCTGTGCCACCTCTTCCCAGTGGATGCTGGGATTGGCGAGCGATGAGGATACAAGGGCGGCCTGTTCTGTGCCGGCATAGCCGAATGGATAGACGCTGGTGTTGTAGGAGGCGAGATAACCGTAGTTGCTCACGCTGGCCTGGCTACCGGTCACACCATAGCCCATACGGATTTTCAGGTCGCTGAGGAAGTCGGTCTTCTTGAACCAGCTCTCCTCGGAGATGCGCCATGCTGCTGAGACAGAGGGGAACATACCCCAACGCTTGTCACGGCCAAATCGGCTGCTTCCGTCGCGGCGGATGGTGGCTGTGAGCAGGTATTTGCTTTCATAGTCATAGGTGGCGCGTGCCATATAGGAGAAGAGTGCCCATTCGGTCTCGTTGCCGCCGATGGCATACATGTCCTGTCCGTTGTCCATCTCGTGCACGTTCTCAAAGGCAAAAATGTTTTTCTGGGCGTTGAGATAGTCGAACTTGTTCCATTGTGCCGACGTACCAGCCATCAGACCCACACGGTGCTTCTGGGCGAAGGTATAGTCGAGCAGGAAGTAGTTGTCCCAGAGATAGGTGAACGACTTGTTGTCGCTCTTGTATCTTGAACTCTCTTCGGTGGCGATGGGCTTCCACGCGTACCGTGGCGTGAAGTTGTCAGCATACCAGAATTTGGCATCCACGCCGAATGTACTTCTGAACTTCAGCCATTTGGCAAGTTTGAGTTCGGCAGTAAGGTTGCCTAAGAGGTTGTAGCCATTGGTCTTCTGCTTGTCGGTAACAGTGGGGCCAATGGGGTTTTTCGTGCTGCCATACCAGAGTGAGTTGCCCTCTGGACCCGTCCATTCTCCGTTTGCATCTTTTACGTCATAGATGGGCAGGGCTTTGTAGGTGTTGCCCAGGTCGTAACTGCCCTGCTCCTTCCGGTCGGCACTCACGGTGATGTTGTTCGAGAATTTCAGCCAGTCGAGCACCTGGGCATCGCTGTTAGCTTGGAAGGTGAAGCGGCGGTAGCCTACACTTTTCACAATACCCGTCTGGTTGAGGAATCCCCCGGATACGTAATAGTGCGACTTCTCGTTACCACCGGAATAACTCACGGTGTAGTTCTGCATATAGCCCGTGCGCAGCAACTCGTCTATCCAGTCGGTTCCCTTACCCAGAGACTCAGGATCCGACCATGCTGGGTTGGTGTTGTAGCCTGCATTGGCCATCATGTCGTTACTTAAAGCGGCGTATTGGCTGGCATTGAGCAAGTCAGGGGTGTGGGTGGCGTTCTGAATGGCCAGATTGGCCACGAAAGCCAGCGAACCCTTTCCCGACTTGCCCTTCTTCGTGGTAATCATCACCACGCCGTTGGCACCGCGCGAACCATAAATAGCGGTAGCAGAGGCATCCTTGAGCACGTCGAGACGTTCCACATCGGCCATGTTGAGGCTGTTAAGTCCCAAGTCTGTGGGCACACCGTCAATCACCACCAGAGGGTCGCAATTGTTGATGGAGCCCAGACCGCGGATCTTGAGCGAAACGTTGTCGCCAGGCTTGCCTGCGTCCACCACCTGGAGTCCGGCTACCTTACCTTGGATAGCCTGTCCAATGTTGGCCACCGGACTGCTCTCCATATCTTTGGCAGCAAGTGAGCCAACAGCACCTGTCAGGTCGCTTTTACGCATGGTGCCATAACCCACCACTACCACCTCACTGAGGGTCTTGTTGTCTTCTTTCATAACGATAGAGAAATCGGCCCTGCCATTCACGGGAACATCCTGTGAGGCAAAGCCGATGTACGAAATAGTAAGTGTGGCATCAGCGGGAACGTTGAGGGCGAAATTGCCGTCAAGGTCGGTCACGGTTCCGTTGCTTGTTCCTTTCTGCATCACGGTGGCACCGATGACGGTCTCGCCTGTCTGGTCGGTCACCACACCTTGTACCTTGATGTCTTGTGCCAGCAAACTGAAAGGCATCAGCATCGCTAAGAGTACAAGTGCAAAGCTCTTTCTAAGAAGTTGGTTAGTTCTGCTCATACAATAAGAAAAATGTTAATGATTGGGTTGAGTTTGGTTTTCTGCTGCAAAGAAACACATAAAACAGGCATGATGTATATTACGGTAAAGGAATAGTAAATCAATAGAAAAAATAATTTTATTTATATGATTGTGAATCAGAAAGTTATAAAAAGAATAAAAAAAGATTTAGTAAATATTGCCAATATTGATATTTATCATTATCTTTGCGAGAAAATAGTTATCTATGCGGATTTACACCCTCATTACCATCCTCATGCTCTATGTGGGCAATGCCGCTGCCGACAATCAAAAACTGCTCGACAGCCTCGATACGGTTATTTCACATAAGGCCCAGTTTGTTGCTGAGAAGGAAAACCGAATCAGTTCTCTTAAACGAAGGCTCAGCAAAGGGATGAAGGGCGAGACAGCCCTACAAACCCTTAACGACCTCTATGAGGAGTACCACGTGTTTCAGTTCGACTCTGCCATGGCCTATGCCGACAAGGGACTTTCTCTGGCAAGGCAGAAACACAACGATTATTATACCACCCTTTTCGCAATCAACCGCTCCGAGATCCTGGCCATCGGCGGCCTTTATACCGAGGCAATAGAGAACCTAGGCACAATTGGTGTAGAGCCTGCCGATAGCACGTTGCGTTTCAAATATCTGATTACTCACTTTACCATCTATTCGTATTGGTCGGACTATTGCCATGACAAACACTTTGCTCCGCTCTACAGGTCGAAAGCTGACGATTATCTGAGACAGGCAATGGCCTATGCCGATGTCACAGATCCACTCTATGAATTCTATCAGGGAGAGGTGAATGTCTATGTGAACCATGACAACCAACAGGCACGGCAGCATTACCTGAAGGCGCTGCAGCATATCGATGAGAACTCCCGCGCATATTCCATGACATCGTTTGCCCTGGCGGGCAACTACCATTTTGCGGGTGAAAAAGAAAAATACATGGAGTATGTCATCAAGGCTGCATTGGGGGACTTGAAGAATTGCACGATGGAGAACATGGCCCTACAAGACCTTGCTGTGTTTCTATTTGAAGAAGATGAGGGACAGATAGAGCGGGCAGAACGATACATCAACCAGTCGATGGAGGATGCCAAATTTTACAACGACCGCTTGCGTATACTCGAAATATCGCGCATCATGCCCCAAATCATGAAAGCCTATCAGTCAACAATGAAGGGGCAAAACGCGAAACTCCGCTATTCCATCATCTTCATCTCACTGCTGGTCTTGGGCCTTTTGCTCGGGGCATATTACATCCATCGGCAAAACCGTAAGCTTTCTTCAAGAAGGAAAGAGCTGGCCAACAGCAACCTTCAACTGTCGGAACTCAATCAACAGTTGTCAGGCAGTTACCGGCAACAGGCGGAACTCAACAGCCAACTGCAGATTCTAAACCAACGACTTGTCGACACCAACAAGCGTCGAGAAGGACTGGCTTCTATCTATATTGACTTATGCGCAAAATATATCGAGAAATTGGGAAAATACCAGACGTTAGTTAAACGTAAGATCAAGGCCAATCAGACTCTAGATCTGCTGCAGACCATTTCCTCTACCCGTATTTCTGAGGAGGATGCCTCAACATTTCTCCATCGTTTCGACAAGGCGTTTTTAGAACTATATCCCACTTTTGTCGAGGAATTCAATGCACTGTTGAGACCCGATGAACGTATTCAACAAAAAACGCCACATACGCTCACTACTGAATTGCGAACATTCGCACTGATACGCCTTGGAGTGAAGAACACCGCGGATATAGCAGGATTGCTTTTCCTGTCCAACCAGACCATTTATAACTGCCGCTCTCTGACCAAGAACAAAGCCGTCAACAAAGATACCTTTGACGAAGACGTGCTGCGGCTATGCACGGTAATCAAATAATGAAATGTCATTAAACCCCATACTCAAGCTGATGGGTGAAGCCACCAAATAACTATTGTGGTATTTCATACATTTTACTATCTTTACAAATTCAAAAAATCAAATCATGGAACAGAACAAAATCATCATATACCAGACTATGAGAACAATAATGTTGATGATGGCGGGATGGTTGCTCTGTATGGCGGCATCTGCCCAAAAAGAGACAAGGATTTACCAGTTTGACAAACCGCTGTATGGAGCAGCCTACTATGCAGAATACACCCCAACAAACCGGTTGGACGAGGACATCCGGCTGATGAAGGAGGCACATCTCACTGTGGTGCGCGTGGGCGAATCGACATGGTCGCTATTCGAGCCGCAGGACGGACAGTTTGAGTTCGCATGGATGGACCGCATCATCGACGCACTGCACAAAGCTGGCATCAAGGTCATCCTCGGCACTCCCACCTACAGCATTCCCTCGTGGTTAGCAGCCGAGCACCCCGATGTGCTGTCGCAGACATGGGACGACAGACAGAGCCATTATGGCATCCGCCAGAACATGGACCTGCTGAACCCCACATACCGACGTTACTCGGAGCGCATCATCCGCAAGATGATGGAACACTATGCCCAGCACCCAGCCATCATCGGCTATCAGGTGGACAACGAGGTGGAGGCACGCAAGATTGACAATCCCGACTACTTCGAGGGCTTCCGCGAATACATCAAGCAGGAGTTTGGCGGCGACCTGAAAGCGCTGAATCGCCGCTGGGGACTGAACTACTGGGGCATGAACATCAACCGCTGGGAGGATTTCTACGACCGCAAGGGCGTAACGAACCCCTCATATAAAATATGGTGGGAACGATGGAACCGCAAGGTGACAGCCGACTTCATCAACTGGCAGGTCGACATCGTGAGCGAGTACAAGCGCCCCGACCAGTTCATCATGCACTGCTTCATGCCCAGTTTCTGCGAAATCGACCAGGTGGAGGCTTTCCGACAGATGGAGTACCCTGCCATCAACGTCTATTACACCATGCAGGACGGGCAGGATGGCCAGTGGATCAGCTACTCATGTGACTTCATGCGTACTGTCAGCCGCAGCCATAACTTCCTCATCACCGAGACCAATGCCCAGGGCACTGGCTGGTCAAGCCAAAACCAGTGGCCGCCCTACGACGGACAATTGCGACAGAATATGTACACTTTCCTCTCGGGCGGCGCCAACATGGTGGAATACTGGCATTGGAGCACGCTTCACTACGGTCAGGAAACCTATTGGCGCGGCATCCTCGGCCATGACGGCAAGCCCAACCGTGTCTATCGGGAGTTCCAGAAGGGTGCCCTGGAACTGGAAAGAATAGGCGATCGTCTGGTGAATCTGAAAAAGAAAAACCGCGTGGCCCTGCTGTTCAGCCATGACTCAAAGCACGCCCTCGACTTCATGCCCTACACAGACCGCGACCAATACAAGGTGAACATGATGTATGACGCGCTTTACCGACAGAATATTGAATGTGACATCCTGCCAGTCGACAAGCCCGAGATGCAGGACTTCTCGCAATATGACATGCTCGTAGTGCCCTCGCTCTATGTGGCCACCGACGAATTGTTGCGGAAAATCAGCGACTTCGTGCGACAGGGCGGCGAGGTGGTGATGCTTTACAAGAGCGGTTATACCGATTTCGACAATGCTGTGCGCCCCGTACTGGCTCCTGGCCCGCTGGCCGATGCCTGTGGCTTCACCTATCAGGAATATTCGAGCATCAATAAACTGCCGCTGAAGCCCAACGGCATCGGTGCCTCAGACAATACCGTCAACATATGGATGGAGTTCCTGCAACTGACCACTGCACAGTCTTTGGCAACTGTAGATCACCAGTTCTTCGGTCAGTGGCCGTGCATCACGGAGAATGAATACGGCAAGGGGCACCTCATCTACATCGGCACCGTGCCCTCAACCGACCTTCTCTATCAACTCATCGCCCGTGCAGCCGACCGCAAGGGCATCGCCACTGTGGAGCGACAATATCAGTTTCCCATTGTCCTCCGCTCAGGCACCAACGCCAAGGGTGGCAAACTGCACTATCTTTTCAACTACTCCTACGAACCGAAAACAGTCGCCTATCCCTATCCGGCAAGCCGGTCACTGCTCGACAGCCAGAAACTGACACAAGGGCAGGACATCACCATCAAGCCCTGGGATGTCGTAATCGGGGAAGAAAGATGAGAAGACAATTATTGACATCGGTGCCCTTTGCTATCTCCTCCACCACAGACGAAGATGATGTTGGCGCCATGCACCTTTTCTCCACATACTTCAACGACCTTAACCATGAACTCACTCATCAAATCTCAATTATCCTGACGTGGCTGAACCAATTATGCAAGTGTTCTTGTTGGAACACATAGCCCAGTTGGTTGCTTATGATTTTCGTGCCACCAATCTGAGTGTCGATGTTGGTGTGTGAATGACCGTATATCCAGCAGTCAATGCGGCTGCCGGCGATGAAGTCAC
>JAEEGL011115442.1_pt1 | contig 16362 bp, 13 predicted proteins | sample 9134231 | NCBI WGS metagenome assembly JAEEGL01 (sample SAMN16246548, study PRJNA631951) | gut metagenome | biome: gut microbiome; feature: rumen; material: fiber-attached | host: Bos | place: Iran: Karaj | collected 2018-10
GTCAAAATTATCATCTTATGTTATTATTAATAAGGTGATTAAAATGATGTCAATTAAGGTGAACAAAAATTTATTATTAAATAGTTGTTTTTCCCGTTGTCATCATTTTTTATTATTTAATTAAACATCAATAATATTTTTCATTATTGGTGTTTTATTTTGTAATAAAACCAATTGTTTTTAGTGAAGGAGGGTCTATGAAGAAAAACAATTCAAAAGTTTCTAAAACTGAAGAGAAGAAAACAGCAGTTAAAGAAACAAAAGAAGAGAAGTATCTATTATATGATACCAATGAGAAACCACCTATTGGTAAATGGATATTTCTAGCAATTCAACACGTATTTGCAATGTTTGGAGCAACAATACTTGTTCCTATCTTAGTTAACGCTGCAGCTGGAGCTGAAGTATTAACAATTCCTGTAGCACTTGTAGCTAGTGGTATTGGTACATTAATCTATATTTTATGTACTAAAGGTAAATCTCCTGTATATCTAGGTAGTTCTTTTGCCTTTATAACCCCTATAGCAGTTGCTTACATGAAGGGTGGTAGCAGTGGTTTTGTTACTGGTATTGTTGGTGTAGGTATTATATATATTATATTTGCCTTACTAATTAAATTATTTGGAAAGAAATGGATTGATAAATTATTACCAACAATTGTTATTGGTCCAATGATTATGATTATCGGTTTAGGACTTGCTCCAAGTGCTGTAAGTCAAGTTGGACTTGTTTCTAGTTCAGTTGGTGCAACAGAACAACTTGTTTGTAAAGAAGGATACATTCTTGAAGTTGATAAGTGTGTTCAAGAAAAAGACGTTGTTGATCCTGAAGTAAAATATATTTGTCCTGAAGGATTCCATTTAAATGATAAAACATGTAATAGTGACTTTCCATGGAAGAATGTAGTTGTTGCTTTAGTTGCCTTCTTAGTAACAGGTATTGTTGCTATTGCTGGTAAAGGTTTTGTAAGAATCGTTCCATTCTTAATCGGTATTGTATCTGGTTATATTGTAGCGGTTATCTTAGGAATCGTTGATTTTACTCCAGTAAAAGAAGCTGGATTCTTCTCATTACCTAAATTCTTATTAATAGGTAAAGATTATACATTCAGTTTACCTGGATTATTAACAATTGCTCCAATTGCTTTAGTTACAATTGCTGAACATATTGGTGATCATATGGCTTTATCAACAATTATTCGTAAAGACTTATTAAAGAAACCAGGTCTAGAAAGAACATTACTTGGTGATGGTCTTGCTACTGCTGTTGCTGGTTTAATTGGTGGACCTGCTAATACAACTTATGGAGAAAATACGTCTGTTGTAGGTATGACAAAAGTTGGTTCTGTTTGGGTAATTGGTCTTGCTGCTATTATCGCTATCTGTATGGGATTCTTAGGTAAATTAACTGCTTTAATTTCAACTATCCCAGGAGCTGTACTTGGTGGTGTATCATTACTTCTTTATGGATTTATTGCTGTAAATGGTCTTCGTGCATTAGTAGATAACAGAGTAGACTTTGGTAATACAAGAAATGTTATTATTGCTTCAACAATGCTTGTTTTAGGCTTAGGTGGAGCTGTAGTATCATTCACATTGGGTAATGCAAATATTGCATTTACAGGTATGAGTTTAGCAGCTATTATTGGTATTATTTTAAATCTTGTTTTACCAGGAAAAAACATTCCTGTTTATAAAGAAGATAAGTAAAAAATAAATAAAAAAATATAAAAATAAAAAAGAAGTGTTAAAAGTTGTTACACTTCTTTTTTTTAATTTTTTAATATGATACACTTTAATAGTAGAGGGTAAGAGATGAATGATACTGTTAATAAATTAAAAAAATTATTACAAAAATTTGTCGCTTTATTTGTTAAAGAATATGGTAAGTTCTTAGATCGTGAACAACTAGAAACTTTAAGAAATATTGATTATGAAAGTATTATTCATATTAGTAAATACGATTATCCTTTAGGTGTTGTTAATCTTAATCAAATTTATTTTACTGATCAAGTTGATGGTTTAATTGATACTATGAAAACGATGGAAGAATATGGTCACTATAATACTTTTTTAAATAATAAGACTTTTACTTCTTATTTAAAATATTGTCGTGATAATGGTTATGATACATATACTTTTTATGCTGATCAATTAATGTATTTAGTATTTGATTTAGTAGTTAAAAATAAATCTTTTTTAAATAAAGGTTTTATTAATTTAGAAATAAGAACACTTAGTAGAAAGTATCATATTCAAATGCCTAATCTTTATAGTAGAGAAGAACGTATTGCTGGTAAAATACTTAAAGTGTTAGGAAGAGAACATATTTTAAATATCTTATTTAAATCTAATGTTGATGCTTATAAATACCTTTGTGACAATGTTGGTTTCCGTTATGGTGAAATGATTAATATGGTTACTGATTTAGTTGATGGTAGTAGTGAAATATTAAGAAATAAAGATTATAAAGGCTTTAAAGGATTCATTAATTATGCAAAAGATTATGATGGCATAGAGTATGGAGATGCCTATAATTATCTACTTGATTTTTATGCAGAAAATAACTTTGGTTTATAAAGTTATTTTTTTTATGTTTGACAAACTTAAAATCTTTTGTTAATATTTTAGGCAAGAGGAGAGATATTATGAAAAAGATTTTCATTAATAGAGAACATCATCATAATTTCTTGCGCTTGTCTTATCGGCATTAAAGAAAAAATACCGACAACAAGTGCTTTTTGTGATGCTTGTTGTCTATATAATAAAGTACATTAACTATATAGATAACGTCTATATAGTTTTTTTGTTATAAAAATTATTTATATTAACTATAAAATTCTTGTATTGGATTTATTTTCTAGCCTCTTTTATATTAAAGATGTGAAAGGGAGAAATTCACAATAAGGGAGGATTTTATGGAAGAGATTAAAAAAGGAGTTGTATTTAGTAACGATATTAATTTAATACTAAACGGTAAAAATTCATTAAATTATAAATACAATGAAAAAGGAATTATTGTTCCTACAGATAGTTTTATTAGAGATTTAAGAGATGACTTTAAAAAGATTAGTAAAAGAACATATGGTGATGATGTTGTAATCATTGATGAATATGCAATGAGTTACTACATGAATATGTTTCTTGATAAGTTTAAAGAAAAATATCCAATAGTATCAATGGATGATATTTATGTAACATGTGATAACAAAAGAGTATTTAGTCTTGATTGTACACGTATGTCAGGAAGTAAAGATATGGTACCAAGATCTAATCCACTTGATAAAGACGGTGTTAGAAAACAAATTGAAAAATTAGCAGAAATTTTTAAAAGTCAAAATGAAAAAGAAATTATGCTTTTAGATGATGTTATCTTTTCTGGAAGTGTTATTGAATATATTTCTAAAATTTTTAAAGAGAATGGAATAGATGTTGTTGGTGCGATAGCTGCTATATCATCAATTGATGGATATACAATGTTTAATGGCTTAAAAGAAAAAGTTAATTGTGGTTATTTAATGGAAAAAGATGTTCTTGATGAAATATGTGAACGTGATTTCTATTATGGAATAGCTCAATCAGGAATGGCAAGACTTGTTGATGGTAAGGTTTATAAAGCTCCATACTTCATGCCATTTGGTGATCCGGTTGCTCGTGCGTCAGTACCTCTTGATCGAAAAGAATATTTTTCCACAATGTGTGTTAATTTATCACTTGATTTATGGGAAGAAATTGAAAGATTATCAAAAAGAGAAATAATGAATAATGAATTACCTGAAAGAATACTAAATACAGACTATAATGAAGGAGTTGTAAAAACTCTAAGAAAGGTTTTAAAATGAAAAAAGTTCAAATAGGTATTATGGGTTCAGCAGAAGATCTTAACTATAGTAAAGATGCTTTAAGATTTGCTCAAAACTTAGGAAAATTGATTGCTGAATCAGGCAACATATTAGTTTATGGTGCTGAAAGAGAATATTCATCATTATCAACAAATGCGGCTATAGAAGCCTCTAAATATAATGGTATTACAGTAGGTGTATGTCCAGGTAAAAAGAAAGAGATATATGGTGAATTTAGACCAACTGTTTTAATTCCCTGTGGACTTGAAATAGGTGGTGGAAGAGAGTTTAGTTTAGTTTTATCATGTGATGTTATTATTGCAATAGGAGGTGGCTCTGGTACTTTAACCGAGATGGCTATCGCTTATCAAGCAGGTATTCCAATTGTTACCGTTAATAAATTTAATGGTTGGGCCAAAAAATTATCTAATAAATATTTTGATGATCGTAGAAGACTTAAATGTATCAGTGTAGATAGTGAGAAAGAAGCTCTAGATAAAGCTTTAGAGCTTGCCAATAAGTAATGAAATTCTCAGCTATCTGCGATCTAGTACTTGATATTTATTATGATGAAAAACTAAATTATATTGGTTGTGATGGTGGTATTACCGCAGCTAATATTGTAGCTAACTTATCTTCTTTCGGTTTAAATACTAAATGTTATGGTGTATGTGGTAATGATTATTATGGTAATCTTGCAATTAAAAGTTTAAAAGATTGCAATGTTAAAGTAGATATTAAAAAACTAAGTTCTATTAGTACACGAGCTTATTTTATAAGACGTGTTCTAGTTGATGGAAAGATGTGCTTTAAATCTATTAAATATTGTCCTTTTTGTAAAAAAAGTAGTTGGTATGATGATAGTTGTATTTACGAAAAAGAAATATTAAAGAAAATAACAAATAAAGAAATTTTAATCTTTGATAATCTTAATAGTAAAAATCAATATATTATCAATAATACAAATAATCTTAAATTATTAGATTTAGGCTTATTTGATGAATTAGATAATCTAAGTAATATGCAGATTATTAGTAAGTTAAATAATAATTTTGAAATAGTTAATTTAAATCAAAGAGTAGAAAATTTCTTATTAGAAAGATTAAACTTAAAAGACGATATTGAACTATTAAATATTATTAAATGTAAATTATTAATTATTACAAGAGGGGATAAAGGTTGTGATCTAATATATCGTAATAAGAAATATACATATCCATTAAAAAAAGTCGAAGAAGAAATAGATGATAGTGGTGCTGGAGATTTATTCTTTTCCACTATTATAAAGAATTGGGCAATGAATAATTTCAAAATAACATCAAGTAAATTTAATAAATGGGTACGTGAAGCTAGTAAAAATTCTAGTGAAATTGTTAAATTAATTGGATCACGTAGATTAATTAAAGATTTGTATAGAAACAAACTAAAAATGATTTGTAATTGTGGAGGTTTGAAATGAAAGAAGAAGAATTTTATATCGATTTCGATGGTGTAATAATGGATACCCAAGGTGAAACTGATAGATTATTTGCTCTTTATGGTAGTGATACTAAAAATCCAGCTTGGAATGAATATCTAAGATGTCGTGATTGGGCAAAATATCTATTAACTTGTAAAGAAATAGATAAATCAATCGATGTATTAAAAGAATTATATAAATTAAAGAAAAGAGTTTATATTTTATCAAGTGTTTTCTCAACAAATGAAGCAAGAGATAAAATTGAATTCTTAAGAGACAACGGTGTCTATCAAGATTTTATTGCTGTACCAGAACGTTTTAACAAGAGTAAGGTTGTAATACCTAACAAATCTCGATTACTTGTTGATGATTCAGCAAGAAATATTGTAGATTGGCGAAATAGTAATGGTGAAGCAATATGGTTCCCCAAAGAAGAAAAAGATTTAACTTTTCTTCTAAGAAGATAAGAGTAACTTAGTTACTCTTTGATATGGCGGCATTGGTGAAGTGGTTAACACGTTAGATTGTGGCTCTAATACTCGCGAGTTCGATTCTCGTATGCCGTCCCATTTTTAAAATTTAAGAGTGCTTTGTCACTCTCCGCTATGACGGTATTGGTGAAGTGGTTAACACGTTAGATTGTGGCTCTAATATTCGCGAGTTCGATTCTCGTATACCGTCCCATTTTTTAGAGGTTAATTATGAATAGATTTGTATTATCTCAAATTTTAGGGGGATTATCGGCATTATCGATGGTTCTTAGTTCATGGCAAATAAAAAAGAAAAAAATATATTTTTTCTTAACGTTAGATAATATTTTCTGTTTTACCCAATATATGTTACTTAAAGCTTATACAGGAGCTTTTACTAATATCATTGGTTTAATAAGATTATTATTATTTAACTTTAAAGGTCGTAATAAGTTCTTTAAAACAATATGGCCTTTAATCATTGTTATTATCTTATATGGAGCAATTGGTGTAATTACTTATACTGATATTAGTTCTTTATTTCCAACTGTAGCTTCTATTCTTTATGCTTTTGCGCTATATCAAGATAAAGAAAAAATAATTCGTATTGCAACAAGTATTATGTTATTTTGTTGGCTTTTATATAATTTATTTGTCCATGCTTATGTTGGTGCAATAACAGAAGGTGTGATGTTTATATCATCACTACTAGCTATTTTAAAAATCGATATATTGAAGAGGTATCCCCATCACAAAGAGAGTATTATTGATAAGTTAAAAAAGAATTATTATCACAATAAAGTAAGACAATTAATAAAAGTAAATTTTGTAGATGATTATGATATTTTAATGGATATCTTTGAAAGTGAAGATAATGTTTTAAGTGTCATGTCAAGACTAGAAGAATATGATCGTGATAAACAAATATTAATTAAGATTTTATTAAATATTAATAAGTCTATTAAGATTGATAATAAGACATAAAAAAAAGAAGTTTAACTTCTTTTTTTAGTATGTAAAATAATCTTTTCCTTCGTATTGTGTTTTAAGTGGCTCATCTAATGTTTCTGGATGAGTCATAATATAATTTAGTAAGTTAACCGCTTTAGACATATAAGCCCCATCTGCAATTCTTTCATCTAAGTTAATACCAAATTCAACGATATCACGTACTTCTTGTTTACCTTCTTTATTAACAACAACTTCTTTATGAATATCACCCATTGTAATAATAATACTACTAGATCCTAAATTAGTTAGATTATGATGAATAGCTCCACACTTGATACTTCCTAAATTAGATAGTATTGCTGTACTGTTATAAAGTAATTCATTATAGATACTACCTGGTAATTTATCATGACGATCCATCCATAATAGTAGTGGCATTAATGGCCATTTCATGAACCAATTAGGGAATTTATCTAAGATATCTAGAGTATCATCTGATGATGTTTGTTCCATTTTCTTTCTAAAACTATCTACTTTATCACTAATTCTTTTACCAATATCATCAATAGTATCATCACGATTAACTCTAATTAATGACATTACTTCTTTACCTTTATCACTAAATTCTACTTTGGCAGTAAAGGCCATAATAACTTCATTTCTTGCATAATAACGATTATTCATAATAAAGTTATTTAAACGTGGTCGATTAAATACAACTTTGGTAATTGCTGTTGTAAAAGCATGAAAGAATGTTAAATCAGGATTCTTTTCTTTCTTCTTTTTCATATATTTAATTAAATCTGTAACATCAAACTTACGATTAATATAAACATATGCTTCTTCTCTTGATTTGATATAAGTCATTATTCTTAACATAGCAGGTGCATTGATGAATCTTCCATCACGACGGTCTTTACGAGTCTTTTTATATTCTTTCCCTTCTATTTCATTTCTAATCATTTTAGCCATTTATTTTCTCCTATAGTCTTAATTATAAAGAATTATTGTTTATTTGTAAATAAGTGGACGTTTACCCTATAGATTTAATCTATATCTACTATAAATTATTAGTATTGGATTTATTTAATAGTTCATTATATCTTATAAGTGTGAAAGAGGGATATTATGATTAAAAATTTAAAAGTAGATAATGTTGATTGTTTACATGGAACAATTGTTACAGTAAAGAACTTTAATGATTTTAAAGATGTATTTAGTGTCTTTAGAGAAGAACCATTCTATGAAGATTGGCAAGATGATAGTATAAGAGAACAATTTGATTATTTAAAAGAAAATGGTGAAGTATTAGGTTATTATACTGATCGAAATATTGTTGGTATTTATTCAATGATTGGTGGTGCTATTCCAACTCATCCAGTTAAATTTATTGAACCAGAAAAAGTTATTTATTTATCTGATATTGCTATTAAAAAGAAATATCGTGGTAAAGGTTATGCTAAAGACTTAGTAAATTTCTTTATGAATTATTTTGAAAATCAAGATTATTATAATGAAGCTTATTTTAGAACTAATTTAGTTGGTTCAATGTCTGAAAGATTGATGCTTCCATATGGCTTTAAACCAATACTTGATAAAGATGGTAATATTATTACCGAAGATGTATCTTTTGATAGAACAAATGATAATTTAGAAACTCTTGATAGAAGAAAATTCTTATCTAAAAAAAGAGGTGAAAATAATGTACAACATTCTCGAAAAACTTATTTCCTTTAATACAATAGGTGATAAAGAGAATTTATTACTTATGGACTATGTAGGTAATATATTAAAAGAAAAAGGTTTTGAAATTAAATATTTATTTAATAAAGATCAAACAAAGAAATGTTTAGTTGCAACATATCAAGATCCTAATTTACTATTTATAGGTCATACTGATACGGTTGATTATTCTAATTGGGATTATGATCCTTTCAAGTTAACAATTATTGATAATAAAATATATGGTTTAGGAACATGTGATATGAAAGGTAATATTTATGCCTTCTTAGAAGCTTTAAATAGAATTGATCTTAATAATTTAAATAAAGGTCTTGAAGTAATATTAACTTTTGATGAAGAAAGAGATTTTGGTGGTATTAAATTAATATGTGAAAATGACGTCTTTATTCCTAATAACGTTATAGTAGGAGAACCAACTAGTTTGATTCCTGTATCTAACACTAAAGGTTGTATGGAATTTAAAATTGATTTTAAAGGTATTACGGCTCACTCATCTTGTGTTAATAAAGGGGATAATGCTATTTTAAAAGCTATGTATTTTACTAAAGAATTATTAAACTTTTATAAAGGTTTAAAGGAAGATAAGAATCATTTATTTGAAATACCATATACGACTTTAAATATATCTAAAATAGATGGTGGTAAGAATATTAATTCTGTACCTGATAATTGTGAATTAACATTTGATTTTCGTACTATAAAAAAAGAACATCATGAATTAATTATTAATTTCTTAGAATTACTATGTAATAAATATAAAGCTAAATTAACAAAGATAAATAATCTTTATCCCCTTGAGAATAATAGTGATTTATCTTTTTATGAAAATTTAACTGGTAATAAAAAGAAATCATTTAACTTTGTTACAGAAGCTAGTTTTCTTGATAAAGATAATGTTGTTATCTTAGGTGTTGGTCCAAATAATGAACATCAAAGAAATGAATATATTGATGTTGATAGTTTAAATAATGTAATTAATTATTATGTAGAAATAATAAACAAATATTGTGAAAAAAAAGATAAACTATATTAGTTTATCAATTTTCCACTATGTTCGTTAAAGAAATCTATAACACATCTGATTGTTTTATTTTCTAATCTTTTAATATAACTTAAATATATTGTCGATTTAGGAATATCAAAATCAGTCTTTAAGGCTACATAATCCCCATTTTTTAATTCATTACTGATAATACCTTTTGGAGAGATTCCAAAGATATTATCAGTTTTTATTTTAAGAAGTAATAATGATGTTGAATTAGCTAGTTCATAATCTAGAGTAGGATATAATTCTTTCATTGTTTTAGTTATGTAATTTCTTTTAACAACACCAATTTTTTGATTCTTAAGATAATCAAGGGTAATAACATCTTTTTTAATTCTATTAGCTTTTTCACGTGATGTAAATAAAACAGCTTCATGACTTTGTTGAAGAAGGGATACACATTCACTTGAATTAACTTTTTCTTCATCAATTAAAATATCAATTTGTTTATTCTCAAGAAGATTTATTAGTTTATCACTTCTTGCAATATAGTAATCTATTTCTAAATTAGGATAAATCTTATTAATTTCATTGATATAGAAAGGCAATATTTTAGTTGCATAACCACTTCTTACTCCAAGAGTTACTTTACCTTTTATTTCATCATTAGTGTTATTAAGTTCATCTAATTGTTTAAAGATAGAATCTAATTTATTATATAAATCTTCACCATCACTAGTTAGTTTTATTTTATTATTTTCTCTTTGAAATAATTTCTTTTCAAGTTGTGTTTCTAATACTTTAATACTATAACTTAATGATGGTTGGCTTATCATTAAAGATTCAGCCGCTTTAGTATAACTATTATATTTTGCAACTTCATAAAAGTATTTGTATAAGTTAAGATTAATATTTAAATTCATAATTTACCTCCTAAAAAGTCTCTTTTGTTTAGGAAAACTTCTTCCTGTATTTATATCATACATTTTTGAAAAGATATGACAAAAATATTCTTTATAAACATTATCTTCACTATCAAAGGTAGCTTCTCCATATTGATTAATATAAATTGGTGTATTCAAGAAACCAAAGCCACCTAAGCGATCAGGGAAGGCTAAATATTTATTTGAATCAGTAAAATGTTTTCCTCCGAAATGATCTTTTATATACTTATCAATAATATTATTTGCTTCTTTAAAAGCAGCTTGATTCTCTCTATTGATTCTTCTTCTTTCTAAAGAACAATAGTAGTAAGGAATTAATATTAAAGATCCATTATAATCTTTATATTCTTTATAATAAACAACGTAGTTATCAAAATCTTCTAACACTTCATGACATTCATCATCAAGTTTTCTTACATATGTTTTATTATCAGCTGCAAGTTTTTCTACAAGTAATTCCTTTTCGGCATACGCTTCTAGATTTATTAACTCTAATTCGTCGTAGTTTCGTCCTTTATTCTCATCGAAGAAATAGGAGTCATCATAAAATACATGATAATTATTTTTTTCAGGCATAATTGCTACAATACTTAAATCATTCAATAATTTCACTAAATCTTCTTGATTTATTTCATTTCCATCAAAAATGATATTTTTGTTTTCATCTAAAGAATACTTAGGTATAAAACCTAATCTTTTTTGGCAAGAGCTATTAATTCTTTCTTTTAGTACTTCCTCAAAATGTTCTAAGTTATAGTTTACCTTTCTTCCTTCATCAAGTAGTTTTTCTATTCCTGAACGAATTGTTTTCTTTAATCCACCACTTTGTGGAAATTTATCATCTGTTAAATAGATTATTTCTTCGATAATCGGATATTTATATCTAATTCTTTTATTTAGTCTTTCATATTGTTTTATTAATCTTCTAAAGTTTTGCGTATGATCTTGTCCATTACTACCTTCATTATAATCTAAATGATATTTAATTGCTAGGCATAAACCATTAGTTTCATTAGTGAAAGATGAACATGTTCGATAATCAATAATAGATGATATTTCTGAATCGAAGTTTGCAATGTAATGGTTCTTTTCAAGATTGTTTTTTCTTCCTAAGACATATAATTTATCATTAACAGTAACGAAGATATCACCAGTATGAAATGATTCTCCAATAATTCCTTCACCAATTGTTTTATTATTAATTTTTATATTTCCTTCACTTAATAAGCCACAAGGTATTGATTTTAAGTGGTTTGCCTTTTGATATTTTATAATTTCATCTTTATATAAATGAGAAAGTTTTCCACCTCTTAAACTATAAAAGTTTACATCATCAAACGAAAATATAATAAGATCATTTTCAGTATTAAATGAGTAGACATGTAATTCATCAAAATCTTTTTCTTCATATTCACTAACAAGGCCACCACATTCAGTACATCCATAAACATGTACGAAGACATTATCTGGTAATTTTAGTTTGCTTCTAATAGTTTTAATTAAACCATTATTATTTATTTCTCCAAAAATGAAGATCCTTTGGATTTTACCTCCATCCATTTTATCATCTTCTGGTAATAAATCAGTATAATTTCTTGGTAAGTAAACATCAGTACAAAATGTTGAACTTTTGATATTAAAAACATTACTTAAAGAAACTTCTGTATCATCATTCACAAGAGGTAAAAAGAGATTTGTGAATAATCCCGAAATACTACTCAATGGGGCTGTATTATATATATTTCGATAGCCACTATTATATTTAGACTTATGAACATTATTTATTATGTCTTCTTCACTAACATATACCGTTTTAGGATTACCAAGTGAACCTGAAGAAAAGATACCAATTCTTCCTGTTTCTGGTTTATTAATTACAATACTTTCACGACTTTTATTAATTGTTTGATCTAGTTTATCAAGATCTAAGGGAATTACATCATAACTTGAAATAATACCTTTTTTAGCACAAAAAGATCTTTGTGTAAAGATATCATCTAAATTGTCATATGATTCTTTAGCAAGTTGATGACCACCAATTAAGATAGGTGAGTAACCAAGAGATGTTAAAGCAATAATATCAGCTATTGATTTAACTAGATTAAAAACTATTAAGTATGGTGTTTTATTTCGATAGTTTTGTTTTTTATAAAACTCTCTTTTTTTTAGAACCATTTGATATAAGTCATTATAGGTAAAATCAGTTTGAACTCTATAGATATCAAAATATTCTTTTAAACTAAGATTACTATTCATTTGGCTTTTAATGTTTGAAAGATATGCTTCTTCATATCTTGTTTGTGTATAAATAATTTTATCTCTTGTGGTGGGATTATTTGCTTTCTCTTTTAAATAATTAAATAATTTTGTTTCCATAATCCCTCCTTTATTTCTTCAATTTATTTATATCTTCATTAATTTGAATTTTTCTTACTTCTCTAAAGACATCTTGATGCAATAATGCCGTTGCGATTATCTTACCAAGTTTGTCACTAATTATTTCACCACTTCGTTTAATGATAATAGGATTTTCCATATAATGTCTAATAGTATCATCGGAATTAAATTCTATGGAAATAGCATCAAAAGAACATTCTTTAAAATGAATATTAGGATAATGCTTTTTTATATATTTATTTGCATCACTACGATAAGCATCCAAGATATCATCGTAAATGTGTTTATCTTGAAAATATGGTATTAGCATGATTTCTCCATTTTCATTTACTCCGAGTTTTGCATAAATTTTGACATTTACATAGTAATAAGATGGAAATTTAAAACTATCACTTAAAAGATCTTTCAAATATTTTTGACAATTATCTGCAAGTAATCTTGGAATAAAAAGGTTAATTTTAGCTAGTGCTTTATATTCATCTATCTTAGCTTCAGAGTATAAATATTTTCTATTAACGAAAAAGAAATAACCATCATCATAGTAAATATAATATTTTCTTTCATATTCATGTCTTTCAATAGCAACAATATTTAAATCGTTTATTAGTTCAACTAATTTTGGCTCATCGATTTGATCAAAAGGAATAACAATATTTTTATCTTTATCGAATTCATATTCTGGAATATAGTGTAACTTTTCCATAAATACTTTTTTTATAAAATCATTTAAAACTTCATCAAAATGTTCTAGTCGATAATTAATTGTTTGATAGTATTTAAATTGATCATCAAACTCATTTCTTCTTGATTTATTTAATGATTTACTAATAGGGAATTTCTCATCTGGAAGAAAGAGAATATCTTTAATTTGAGTATTTGTTTCTTGAACAGTTTCTCTTATTTTTTTTGCTTCATTAATAAATCTTCTAAAGTAAGTTGTATGATCATTTCCGTCATAAACTTTATTATAATCAAGAGGATATCTTACTGCTAAATAAAGTTCATTGTTATGTGGAATAACTGTACACTTTCTATTTGTTTTGTTGGTATAAAGATTATCTAGATAGGATAGAGAAGTATTCATAATTAAATCTTGTCTTCTCCCCAAGGCATATAATTTATTATTAATAATTAGAAAGATATCTCCTGTATCATAACCATTAATAATAGCTTCACCAATATTATGATTATTGATTGTTATACGATTATCTTCTATTCCACATGGAAGAAAGCTTATACAATTATCTTTGTTAATTGATGCTATTTCTTCTTTACTAAGTTCATGTACATTATTTTTTTCTCTTTTGTAAAAGTGTATTTTATCAAAAGAATAAGTAACACTATCATTATCTATATCATATTTATAGATAAAGATTTCTTGCATATCTTTTTCTTCACATTCATAAGCAAGACCAGCTAATTCAGTAGAACCATAAACATTTACAACTTGGAAATCTAAGACATCAATCTTATGAAGAAAATCTAATGTATCTTTTGTAACAGATTCTCCAAAAACAAAGAATCTTTTTATGGCACCAACCTCAATTCTTGTTGTACCTTCAAATATTTTTTGAATATCTCTATTTAAATAAATATCTGTATAATTAATCATTATATGCATATGGTAATCACTTGATAAAGTTGATTTTGTATTACTTCCAATAATAGGAAAGAAAACATTTGTAAATAAACCTGATATTGATGATATATTAATTGGATTATATATTCTTCTTTCATAATTAATAAATTTTGAAGATTTAACATTATTAGCGATAGCTTCTTCAGTCAAATAAACTAATTTAGGTTCACTAACTGATCCTGATGTTAATAATCCTATTGTTCTTTTTTTAGGTTCATTAACAACTTTTCGATCTTTCATTTTTTTAATATCGATATTAAGTTTTTCTTCATCTAATTCTTCTTTATCAAAAAATCCTATAACACCATTTTTAAAGTAAATAGAATCAGTTGTCTTTCTTTTTGATTTTTTATCATACGTATTATAATCAATCAATATTGGAGAATAATTAAGTTCTAATAAAGCAATCAAAATAGCAATAGAATGTATTTCATTTCTTACAAGCAAATATACTTTATTTCTAATTGGATTATGTTTGAAAAATAAAATGAAAGAATTTACCATGTCAAGAAGAATATCAGCATTGTTAGAGATTTGACAATGATATATTTGTCTATTCTTTGTTTCTTCATTATGGGCTTTATTGTATAGATGTTTGTATAAGATTGAATTCATAATTATTGCTCCTTTCTATTTTAATATTTTTGTCATTTCAGTATCATAAAGACCAATATTTTTTAAATTATATATAAATGAATTAACCATTAATAAATATGCATTTTTAATGTTTTGTTGAGTATAACTGTACCTATTATTATCATCATTTACTTTTATGACATCAAATAAAGGATTGAATTTATCGTCTGGAATAGGAGCCATTAATTCTATTTCTTCAAATTCATAATCTTTATAATCTTTAATTATTTCTAGAACTTTTTTAGCATTTTCCATTCTCTCTTTTTCATGTTTAGTATCTTTTTTTCCATTAAGTTGGTATTTTTCTTTAGCTGCAACAAGATAATATGGAATTAATATAATTTCACCATCTTTATTAGTTCCTTTAAGACAAAAGATATAGGTGTCTGTTAAACTTTCATATAGTTCTTTGTCAGGATAATCAGTGTTTAATAATGGGTAACTATTATCAAGTGCTAATCTTGGAATTAGTAAATTGTATTTAGCGCAATCTTTATAATAATCTATGGTGTTTTCATCATATAATGCATCATCCTCTGAAAAATATAATCTTTCTAAAGGAAGTTCATAGAAGAAATATGAATCACTATAAATAAGTTCATAATAATCAGAACCATCATGAACCATTAGAATATTTAAATCATTTAATAGTTTTACTATTTGTTCAAGAGTAATTTCTTTTTTACTAACTAATATATTATGGTCTTTTGATAACTGGAAGTTTGGTATATATCCTAATATTCCTTTAAAACGGCGAGATAGGTATTTAGATAACTCTTCGTCAAAATGATCGATTCTTTCATTAATCATTTCTCCATATTTAAGATATTTACTTAATCCATTACGATTAGATTTTTTAATTCCTGAACTTAATTTAAACATATAACTTGTTATGAAAATAGTTTTCTTAATATTTGGATATCTATCTTGAATTAATTTTCTTATTTTAGGAGCTTCCGTAAGTAATCTTCTAAAATAAGTTGTATGATCACGAAACATATTATCTTCTTTTTCAAGTGAACATCTAATTGCTATACATAAATTATTATCATCATCTGTAAATGTTGCACATATTCTATCTGTTTGAGATGATATTTCATTATCATAGTTTGCTAAATAATAGTTTTTATCGATATCTCTTTTTCTTCCAATAACATAAAATTTATCATCTATTATGGTAATGATATCTCCCGTATTAAAATCATTAACTAAACATTCTCCGATACAATTATTATCTTTTATTTTTATTTTATTAGTAATAAAACCACAAGGTAAATATTTAGTTATGTTATATTGA
>JAEEGL013034064.1_pt1 | contig 16362 bp, 15 predicted proteins | sample 9134231 | NCBI WGS metagenome assembly JAEEGL01 (sample SAMN16246548, study PRJNA631951) | gut metagenome | biome: gut microbiome; feature: rumen; material: fiber-attached | host: Bos | place: Iran: Karaj | collected 2018-10
ATCTCCATGAGGGGAGTGCCGGAGCGGTTGTAGTCCACCAGGGATTTGCCGCCCTCTACGTGGAGCAGCTTGCCCGTATCCTCTTCCATGTGGACCCTCAGGATCGCTATCTTCTTGGTCTTCCCCCCCGAGTTTATTTCCAGATACCCGTTGTAGCCTATGGGGCTGTCGTATTGGGAGGTCTGAAAGTTTTTGGGCAGATCGGGATAATAGTAATTTTTTCTGTGAAAATAGTTTTCGTAATTTATCTTGCAGTTCAGCGCCAGAGCCGCCTTCAGCATGAATTCCACTGCCCGCCTGTTCACCGAAGGCAGAGAACCGGGCATGCCCGTACACACGGGACAGCAGCGGGTGTTGGGCTCGCCGCCGAAATCCACCCTGCAGCCGCAGAACATTTTGGAACGGGTAGAGAGCTCTACGTGGACCTCCATCCCTATAACAGCATCGTATTTCATTTGTTCCCCCCAGGAAAAGCCGGTTTTTTTCTGAAATCCGAAGTCTGCTCAAAGGCGTAGGCCGCCCTGAGCATCACTTCCTCCCCCAAAGCGGGAGCCATTATCTGCAGCCCTATTGGCAGGCCCTTCCCGTCAAAGCCGCAGGGCAGGCTCATAGCGGGGATGCCCGCAAGATTGGCGGGAATGGTGCATATGTCCGCCAGCTTCATGGTGTAGGGATCGTCCGTCTGTTCCCCTATGCCGAAAGCGGTATCGGGAGCGGTGGGGGAAATGATGACGTCGTATTCCGAAAAGATCTTTTCAAAATCGTTTTTCACCAGGGTCCTTACCTTCTGGGCCTTAAGGTAGTAGGCGTCGTAATAGCCCGCGGAAAGGGCGTAGGTGCCTATCATTATCCGCTGCTTCACCTCGGGGCCGAAGCCCTCGGTGCGGGATTTTTTATACATGGAGAAGGTATCCCGGGACAGAGGCGACCTGTGGCCGTATTTCACGCCGTCGTAGCGGGCCAGGTTGGAGGAACACTCTGCCGGCGCGATTATGTAATACACCGGGAGCCCGTAGCCCACGTTGGGCATGGAAACGTATTCCACCACGGCCCCCAGCTCTTCGAAATGCTTCATGGCGGCCAGCACCGCGCCTTTGGTGTCTTCGGCGATGCCCTTTTCCATGAATTCCCGGGGGACGGCTATCTTCATGCCTTTGATCTCCGTGGTGAGCGCTTTGGTGAAATCCGGCGCTTCGGCAGAAAGCGAGGTGGAATCCATAACGTCTCTGCCGCAGATGACGTTCAGAGCCAGAGCGGCGTCCTCCACGTCCTTGGTCATGGGGCCTATCTGATCCAGGGAAGAAGCAAAAGCCAGAAGCCCGTAGCGGGACACTCTTCCGTAGGTGGGCTTCACCCCCACGATGCCGCAGAAGGACGCGGGCTGCCGGATGGATCCGCCGGTGTCCGACCCCAGAGCGAAGGCGCATTCGTCGGCTGCCACGGCCGCGGCGCTGCCGCCGCTGGAGCCCCCGGGCACCCGGGAAAGATCCCAGGGATTGCGGGTGGGGAAAAAGGCGCTGTTCTCGCAGGAGGAACCCATGGCAAATTCGTCCAGATTGGCCTTTCCCGTCATGGGTATCAGGTTCTCTTCCAGCTTTTCCACGGCGGTGGCGTTATACACCGGAACGTAATTTTCCAGTATCCGCGATGCGGCGGTGGTGCGCACCCCCGCCGTGGACATATTGTCTTTCACGGCGCAGGGCACTCCCGCCAGAGGAGGCAGAAGCTCTCCCGCGGCGGCGAGCCTGTCGGTCTCTTCCGCCGCCTGCAGCATTTTGTCTTCAGTGACGGTGATATACGCCTTCACGGCGTCTTCCTTTTCGGCTATGCGGCCTGCAAAGCTCCGGGCTATCTCCGCAGCGGAGGCTTTGCGGGTCCTGATAAGCTCCGCCAGTTCGTGGGCGGTGAGTTCATAAAGCTCCATATCGCTCCCTCCCTAATCCGTGTCCACGATGCGGGGGACCACAAAAGCGTCGTCCATGGTATCGGGTCCGTTTTTTATGACGTCCTCCGGCGAAAGAGAGGGGCGAACCTCGTCTTCCCTGAAAACGTTATACATGGGCACCGCGTGGGATGTGGGCTTTATCTCCGAGGTGTCTATCGCCTGAAGGCTGGCAAAATCGTCCAGCAGCATGTTTATCTGTTCCGTAAGCTTTTCCGCATCCTCCCCCACCTCAAGACGGGAAAGATGGGCAATGGCTTCTATATCCTGTTTTGTAAGCAAAATATAACCTCATTAACCGGCGGAAGGCCGTATTTTATACCTTTTGGCACACATAATTATTATAACAGAACAAAGGGCTTTTATACAAATACGCCTCCCGGGGCAAAAAAAGGAAAAAACCGGGCGGAGGGGCCGGATTTATGCTATAATTATTCCGGAAGGAGGGCAGCCTGTTATGAAATTTGCTCTTTTGGTCCTGGTTTTCGTCTTTGCGGCGGCGGCCTTCGCCCAGAGAAAACCCTTCGACAGGGACAAAATAACCTTTGAAAACGTGCGGGAATACGCCTACACCAACGCAGACATGGTAAAAAAGCCCGTCCGGGGCGTTTATCTCAATTTCCACGGGGCGGGCTACGGAGACGTCCGGAACGAAGACTCCCCCTTTGCAAAAGCCCTGGCAGAAGCGGGAGTGGTCGAGATATTCCCCTACGGCACCCAGGACAGCTGGATGAAAAAGGGGCCGGCGGAAGAAGTGGAATTCCTGGTGGACGTGATCCGCAGGAAATACGGCATCCCCGACTCTGTCCCCGTTGCCTTCGGAGGCTGCTCCATGGGGGGCTTTGCCGCCCTCACCTTCGGCCTGTTTTCAAAAATAAAGCCGGCGTGCGTGCTGGCCAACTGCCCGGTGAACGTCCCCGAAGACTGGGTGGATTTCCAGAAGCCGGGGCTGCTGCCCGGCACCCTGGAGGGCATAACGCACCCTCTGGCGGCGGCGGACAGGCTGCCGGAGGCCGATTATTTCTTCATATCCGGCACCAACGATCCCATACCCTATATGGCGCGGAACACAAGGGCCCTGGCCCGCAGGCTCCGGAAACGGGGCCTTAAGGCGGAGCTTTACGAGGGGCCCATAGGCCACTGCGGCGCCACAGAGGAGATGATACTGGCGTGGAACAGTTTTCTGTTCGAACGCCTGGGCGTCGACGCCCCCGCCTGCCCTTACGGCAGCTGGTATTAGGATAAGCGTATATGCACCAGCTGTTCTTTTTCATGGCCCTGCTTCTTTTTGCCGCCTCCGCCGGCGCGGCGCGGCTCCCCTTTGACCCGAACGAGGCCGAAAACATAAGTTACGAAAACGTCCGGGAATACGCCTACACCAACGCGGACATAGTAAAAAAGCCCGTCCGGGGCATATATATCAATTTCCACGGCGCCGGCTTCACCGGCACAATAGACGAAGATACGCCCTTTGCCAAAGCCCTGGCAGAGGCGGGAGTGGCGGAGATATTCCCCTACGGCGACCGGTATTGCCTCATGAACGAAAAACTGGCGGAGCAGGTGGAATATATCGTGGATATCATACGGAAAGAGCTGAAGGCCCCGGATTCCGTCCCCGTTGCCTTCGGCGGCGGCTCCATGGGAGGGCTTGCCGCCCTCACCTTCGGAGTGTTTTCAAACATCAAGCCGGTATGCGTGCTGGCCAACTGCCCCAACACGGATCTTTATGCAAGAGAGAAGCTCAGGCCGGAAACGGCAGAACAGCACCGCCGCGCTTTCCGGCATACAGATCTTCCCTGGGACACGGTCCTGCGCATCCATTCGCCCCGGTATCTCATAAACCGGCTGCCAGAAACCGATTATCTTTTTTTGTCCGGCGACAACGATCCTGTCCCCGGGCTTTCCCGCGATACGGAAATACTTGCGCGCCTGCTGAAAAAGCGGGGAGACAGAGTGGCGTTTTACTCCGGCCCCATAGGCCACTGCAACGCCACGGAGGAGATGACCCTGGCCTGGAACAGGTTCCTTTACGAACATCTGGGCGTTGACGCTCCCGACAACCCGTATAAAAGCTGGCGCTGATTTTGGAGGCTTATATGAAAACCGTTCCCGAACAAATAATAACCCCCGAAAACCTGAGCCGTTTCTGCTACACCAACGCCCCGCTGTTAAAAAGAGACCTGCGGGGAGTCATCCTCACCTTTCACGGCAGAGGCGAGCCGGGCTTCCTTTCCCACAGCCCGTTTTCAAAGGAGCTGGCGGAAAAGGGCATAATACAGATTTTCCCCTACTACGGGCCCTGGGCGTGGATGAACTCCGGCGCCGTAAAGATCACCGACGCTCTGGTGTCTGCGGTATATGAACGCTGGGCCGGAGGAAAAGACGTCCCCCTGGTGTGCGAGGGCGGGAGCATGGGAGGCCTGGCCGCCCTTATCTATCCCGTCCTGGGGCGCAGGAAGCCCGCGGCGGCGGCGGCCAACTGCCCGGCCTGCGACCTGGTTCATCATTTTTCCGCCAGGAAGGATCTGCCCCGCTATTTCCTGTGCGCCTACGGGGGCGGCGGAGAGGCCTCGCTGCAGGAGACCCTGAAGCGGCGTTCCCCCATGCACCGCATAAACGACATGCCGGACATACCCTTTCTGCTGGTCCACGGACTGTCGGACAGGGTGATCGAGGCCGCGCCCAACTCGGAAAGGTTCTGCGCCCTTATGGAGCAGGCGGGCAAAAACGCCCGGTACGTCCCGGTGGAAGGCATGGGGCACTGCGATATGCCCCCCGGCGTCTCAAAGGAGTATTACGACTTTATCCTGTCTTTTTTTGAATAAGGAGAAAAACCATGAAAAAAACCGTTCTGGCGCTTCTTCTCTGCGCCCTTTCCGTGTGCGCTTTCGGAAAGGACTGCAGGATAATGGGAGGAGCCTATGAGGCCTTTCTGGTGAAGGCGGGCTCCGCAACCATGACCAAAGAAGCCCGCAGCGCCGTTATCCAGGAAAGGATGAACGACGTAATGAGCCTGGAGCAGGCTCCGGCGATAAGCCTGGAAAAACAGAAGGACGGCTCGGTGATACTGCGGGCCGGCGGCGTTTACGTGGCTACTGTGGGCAAACGGGACGCCGAAGCGGGCCCCGGCAGCTGTATGTCCGTCGCCCGGCTCTGGGGAGAGGGCATATCCCGGGTTTACTCCCTGGCGGCGGCAGACAGGAACAAACCGCTGCCGGCGCAGCCGAAGCTGAAAGGAAAAAAACGCACCCGCAAATACCGCCGGTAAAAAGTTTTTGGAGAGATTTATGAAATATCTTATCTGCGCGCTGCTGTTTTTCGGCGCCGTGTGCCTGTGGGCGTCTCCCGTAAAGGAGCTGCGTCTCGGCCAGGCGTATATAGACGGCCTTGCCAATAAAGCCGGGGCGAAAACCGGGATCAGGCTGGGCGACGGGTCTCTTGTCCCCTACGCGGGGGAGGGGCTTTCCCTTGCCGCGGGCGACGCCCGGGCGGAATTCACCCTTTCATCCGTGTCCGGGTCCGAAAGCGTGATCGCCGTCAAGGCCTCCGCTCCCGGGGATCTGGCCGGAGCAGGCTGGGGCGTCTCCTTTTCCGACAAGGGAACGGAGGTCTTCGTGCCCCAGTACAGCGGCGCAAGCTACAGCGCCGGTTCCATAGAAGGCGACTGGCAGTTCGGCTATCCCCTGATGTGGGAGGCCCAGTTCGTCATCATCCAGAAAAAAGACGAAGGCTGGCTCATCCACGCCGACGACGATATGGAGTTTTTCAAGACACTGTACCTCACCCACAGGGGCGGCCTCTTTTCCCTGGATTTCGAGACCAACACCCAGGCGCCTTTCGGAGACAGGACCTCTCTTTCCTCCTGCCCCTGGCGCGTGGTGCATTACAGGGGGAACTGGCTCGAGGGCGCCCGGCTTTACAGGGAATACGCCGACAAAAAGTTTTCTCTTTCGGAGCTGGAAAAAACCAAGCCGGCCTGGACTAAGGACATAGAGTTCGTGGTGAACGACTACAATTCCGACGAAGACGTGTCCCTGCTGGAGGACCTGGCCCGGGAGCTGGACCCCGGCAGGGTGCTGGTCTATTTCCCCATATGGCGCACCAAGGGCTACGACGTGGATTATCCCGACTACGAGCCTTCCCCCTCTGCCAAAGAACGCATAAAAAGGGTGAAGGCCCTGGGCTACCGGGTGATGGTGCACACCAACTATTTCGGCGTCGGCCCCCGGCATCCCCTTTACGAAGAGCTGAAGGAATACCACGTGAAGGATCCGTTTACGGGGAACCGCTATACCGTGGAGGTCCCCGGACAGGAGATCTGCTACATAGACCCGGCGTCGTCAAAGTGGCGGAAGATATTTATCGAAAGGGTGAAAAAAGCCGTGGAGGAGCTGCAGCTGGACGCCCTGTTCACTGACCAGACCCTGTGCATATTCAATGACGGCAACGGCATCATAGACGGGCTCAACATGATGCAGGGCAACCTGCAGGAGCACAAGGAGCTCCGCGCCGCCCTGCCGGGCGTCGCTCTGGCCGGAGAGGGCCTCAACGAGATCACCTGCCGCTATGAATCCTTTGCCCAAAGGCATCTTCTGGGAGCGGATTACTCCGGAGGCGGAGGAGGAGTGGATCCTTTTATCACGTCTCTGGCTTCCTCCGTTTCAAGCGCGGTATTTTCTCCCTACACCCAGGCCGTCGGCTATCTGGGGGTGCCCTCTCTGGGAGACGAGGAGCAGATGAAGGACTACTTCTACACCTACGACCGCTACTGCGTGCTGCCCACCCTGCCCTTGCGCAGCAAGGAAGAGCGGGACGGACACAGGGCCATGTACGACTACATAGTCGGGCAGGGGCGCCTGTGGCAGCAGTATTCCCCCCGCATGTGCCTCGACCCGCGGAAATGGGGACGGGAAAGCATAATGGTTTACGACACCCGCACGGGCGAGACCCTGGAGCTGCGGGAGAAAAACGGCCTGAGAGGATTGTGGAAGGGAGACGCGCTCCTTTCCGGAAAGGCCACCGGGATCCGGACCCTGAAAACCGACAGAGAGCTCATGGGCGCCGAAGGCTATGCCGGCGGGAAATATTTGAATCTGGACCCCCAGAAGAAATACATAATGGGAGAAGGCGCCCCCCGGGAAAGCCCGGTCTCCGAAAAAGCGGCGGTGGCCGTGCGGCAGGCCGGAGGCCTCCTTATGTTCGAAGCGGAGCCCCGGGAGATCAGCCTCCCCCTCCACAGGGACGTATATACCGGACACGTAATGAAAAACGGCAAAACCGTTCTTTACCGCTCTCCTTCCTGCCGTACGGAGGAAAACGCCATAGTGGAATGGGGCAAAAACAAGATCAGGATACACCCTCCCTTCAGGATGACCGGCCCGGCGGCTTCAAAGGGAGAAGGAAAAGCGGTTATCCGTTATAAAAACGTGCTGCTGCCCTCCGGCCCCTCCCGGTTTGAAGCGCAGGCCTGCCTTCTGAATATGGAGAACCAGCAGAAGTCCGACGGCGTCCGCTTTACCGTGACGGCGGACTGCAGGGGGAAGACCCTTTCTGCGGAGCGTCCTGTGTTCACCGCGGCGGGGGAGCCCCTGACTCTGGATCTGACCCCCTTTGCGGGCAAAAGGATAAACCTGGAGATAGCCGTGGACCCCGGCCCGGCGGGAGACACCTCTTACGATTTTTCCTGTCTTGAAAACCCGAGGATACGCGAGGAGGCCGGCGAATTTGATTTTTACGCCCCGGAGGGGGACTGGACCTTCGCCGCCGCCGGCAGAAAGGGATATATGAAACGCGATAAAAAGGGCCTGAAGGTACATTCCTCGTCGCCCCGGGGCTTCCTTACCTCCCGGGAACCTGCGCTCTTTGAGCCCGGCAGCGTTGACCGGTGGTACCAGTATCAGACCACCCCCGAAAAGCTGGAGATAGTGACGGAACGGAGGAACCTTACCGACAGCCGTTTCAAGGTGGCGGGAGCGGAGACCTTTTTGCTGGATTCCCATCCGCCCAGGGTGGGCCGCAACATTTTTGCCGTTCTGGGAACGGTGCAGGGCAGCGTAAGAGAGTTTTCCGTGAAGTGCGCCATACGGGACGAGGCGGTGAAAAACTCCGAAGGGGTGCTTTTCGCCATAGCGGTGAACGGGGAGATACAAAACAGCCTGAAGATAAACAAGGAAGCCGGCTGGCACGAGCTCGCCGTTGATCTGACGCCCTGGAAGGGAAAGACTATATTTCTGGAGATCATAGCCGACAGCCTGAAGGACAATTATTTTGACTGGGCGGTGTTCTCCGACCCGGTCTTCAGATAGAAAAACGGCTCCCCGGCAGGCGCCGGGGAGTTTTTTTGCGCCGAAGGCGGCAGACGCCGGCCGCTGAAAAACAGCGGCTCTTTTCCCCGCCCTGCGCAATTGTGGTATAATAATAATAGAAAATACGGGGGCTGTCCCCCGGCAAACGAGGATCTGCTATGGAAAAAATGGTTCTGATACTTGCCCTGCTGTTTATTCTGGCAGGCTGTTCTACGGTGTTGTCCGCGGACGATACGGCAAAAGCAAATATAACAAGCAAAAGAGAAAAGGCCGCCCAGCTCCTTATAGTGGGCTTCAAAAACAAGCAGGAGATAATAGAGGCCATAAAGGAATACAAGGTGGGAGGCGTCATCCTGTTTGCCTCCAACATAGACAACCGGGCCCACGTAAAGGAGCTCATCCGTCAGCTCCAGGAGGTCTCCATGGCGGTCACCGGCGCCCCGCTCATGGTGTGCATAGACCAGGAGGGCGGCCGTGTGGACCGGCTGGCCGGCACCGACGCCATGCCCTTTTCAAAAAAGAACATAGAATGGGGCGCGCTGTATGAAAAAGACGAAAAGAAGGCCATGGAGGGCATCTACACCCAGGCGGTAAGCACCGCCGACGCCCTGAAGAGCATGGGCTTCAACATCAATTTCGCCCCGGTGCTGGACGTATGCGACATAGACAACAACGCTCTGTTCGTCACCAGCGGCCGCTCCTACGGATCCGACCCGGAAGCCGTGAGCAGACTGGGGAGCCATTACATCAGGGTGCTGCAGGACAACGGCGTCTGCGCCACTGCCAAGCATTTTCCCGGCCACGGCTCCACGGTGGCGGACACCCATCTGGGCTTTTCGGAGGATCCTTCTTCCATGGAAAAGATAGAAAAGAACCATCTGGCCCCCTTCCGGGCGGCGGTAGAGGCGCAGGTGGACTGCATAATGGTGAGCCACGTGACCTACAAAGCCATAGATCCGGACCTTCCCGCAACTCTTTCCCCCGCCATAAGCAAGGGGCTCCTGCGGGACAGGCTGGGCTACAGGGGAATGATCGTTTCCGACAGTATGACCATGGACGCCATACACGCCAACTACGGGAAGGAAGCGTATTCCATGTGCATCAATTCGGGGATAGACACCATGATCATCGCCCATCCCCAGAAGAAGGATATAGAGGACGCCGTGGAGGAGATCGCCGCCAACGTGTCCGACGAGAGGCTGGACGAAGCCCTGTATCAGGTGACAAAGCTGAAAAAGGGTTTTCTGAAAAAAATGAAAAAGTGACCTATGGCAGAAACCGAAGGCTTTTGGCTTGAATACGACGGGAAAAGAAACGGGCCCCTGTCGCGGGCGGACGTCATCCGCCTGACCGAGGCGGGAGCGCTGGACGAAAACAGCGTCCTCACAGACCGGAACGGAGAGCCCGTGCCCCTGAAGAAAGCGGCGGGGACCAAAAAAGAACGGAAAGCCGTAATGTATGAATACAACAGAAGGTTTTGGGTCCGCAGCGGGAAGGAAGAAAACAAACTGCTGAAAGTGCCCCTGCTGTGGCTGCGGGCGCTGGCGGTTTGGGCGCTGGTGATAACCGCCGTGGTATGCTTCGGCTTCGTCAAAGCCCACGAACTCGAAAAGGACGTAAGCGCCATGCCCTTTTCCGCTATAGAAGACCTTTATAAAAGCGGCAGAGTCTCCTACAGCGTGAAGACTGACGAGAAAACCGAGACAGAACGCTTCGTTTACCGGTTCGACGGCGGCAAAAGGACCTTCGTGGTGATAAGCGGCTATCCGGCTCTCCTGAGGGTGGATTTCAACAAGCCCTGCTCCGAGGAGGACGCCCTGAAGGCCCTGGATATAAGCAGGGAGGGCGAACCCGAAAGGGCCGAGATCAAAGGAGAAGCGGGCAAAAGCGACCGTATAGAATACACGGACTACAACCCCCGGGTCCCCAGGGTCACCCTCTACGCCGCAGGCGGAAAAGTGTTCGCCGCCCTGACGCGTTTCAGGGTGAAGGTCGAACAGTAAATGTGGTTTTTCATAAATTCCGCAGGTCTGGGAGCGGGTCTGGCCATGGACGCTTTTTCCGTGGCGGCGGCAAACAATATGAGGGAGCGCATGTCCTTTTTCAAACAGGCGTGCTGCTCCCTGGTTTACGCCTTCTTCCAGGCGCTGATGCCTTTTACGGGCTGGCTTCTGGTGCACACCCTTCTCAACGTGTTCCGGCAGGCCCGCAGCGCCGCCCCCGCGGTCGCTTTCATCCTGCTTTGCCTGATAGGCGGCAGGATGCTCTTCAAAAAGTCCGAAGGGCCCGGCGGCCCCGAAAGCGCCGCGAAGCTTGGTCCGGGCATGTTGCTGCTGCAGGGGCTGGCCACCTCCATAGACGCGCTGTCCGCGGGCACCGCTATGGCTTCCTACAGCATGGCGGAGGCCCTTTTGTGCTGCGCCATAATAGCCTTCATCACCTTTTGGATAACCCTGGCGGGGGCTTTTCTGGGGCGCAGCCTGGGCTCCTTACCGTTTGCGGAAAAAGCGGGAGGCGTTATTCTGATATTCATAGGCATAGAAATACTTGTAAAGGGCGTTTTTTTCTGACGCCCCGGGTTTTGAAAGGAGAAAAAAATGTTCGACGTTTCAAGCGCCACACCGGGGTATAAGCTGGATATCCGGGAGCCCGGAAGGGAGATCACGGAGCCCTACACCCGGCAGCCCTATATGTCCGTCCACAGAGCCGAAAAGCCCTGCGGGACGGCAGTGCTCATCTGCCCCGGCGGCGGCTATCTGGGAGTCTGCGACACCTACGAAGGCGAGGAGCTGGCCCCGTTTTTCAACTCTCTGGGCATAACGGCTTTCGTGCTGCGCTACAGGCACGCTCCGGAAAGCATGTATCCGAAACCCATGGAGGACGCCTCCGAAGCCATGGCCTTCATCCGCGCCAACGCAAAGGCCCTGGACATAGACCCCGGCAGGATCGGCATCATGGGCTTTTCCGCCGGAGGGCACTTGGCCTCCGTTATATCCACTCAGTGGGACAGGCCCGAATTCAGGGCCGGGACCCGCTATCCCGGGGTCTGCACCAGGCCCGATTTTTCCGTTTTGGTATATCCGGTGATAAACATATACGAAGCCACTGCCTACAGCGACACGGGAGTGAACCTGCTGGGGAAAGACGCTTCCCGGGAGACCAAAGACGCCTTCTGCAGCGAAAAACGGATAACGGAAAAAACTCCGCCGGCCTTTCTGTTCACCACAGGCACCGACACGGTGGTCCCCTGCGAAAACTCGATCCTTTATTATCAGGCCCTCCGGGCCGCCGGAGTCCAGGGGCAGCTGCATATCTACGACGTCGGTCCCCACGGCATAGGCTTCGGCGCCGCTTACGGACAGACCTCCGGCTGGCCCCACGTGCTGGCTGACTGGCTGATATACACCGTGGGCAAAAGTGAAAAATAAAGCGCAAAGCCTTACGGGACTGGTGATCTGCTTCCTGATATACACCTCGGTGTATATGGGCAGGCAGAACATCTCTATGGCGGCGCCCCTTCTGGAAAGCGAAGGCATCGCCGACAAGGTGACCATCGGCATACTGGGAAGCATGTTCTTTTACGTGTATGCCTTCGGCCGCCTTATAAGCGGCCGGCTGGGGGACAGCCTGCCGCCCAAGCTCCTGCTGCTCACGGGCTTTACGGCAGGGGCCCTTTGCAACGCCGGGATAGGCCTTTTGCCTCCTTTGTGGGCGATATTCGTTTTGTGGGGGATAAACGGCCTGTTCCAGTCGTCTATGTGGAGCTCGGTGCTGAATATGGTGGCGACTCTGTTCGAGGATCCGGTGATGCGCAGGAACGCCGTCATAAGCCTTGCCCCCACCGTAGGGCTGGGAGGCCTCCTTACCGTGGCTGTGTGCGCCGCCGCCGCCCCGTGGGGCGTGGGCTGGATGTTCCTTGCTCCGGGGCTCATCATGCTTTTTCTGAGCATAGCGGGGACCATCCTTCTGCCGGACGTCCGTCCCGAAGCCTCCAAAAAGCATATGGAGTTCCGGAAGATCCTCACCCACAAGACCATGTTAAGGTTCCTGGTGCCCATCTTCACCCAGGGAGTCGTAAAGGACAACCTGGTTTTGTGGACGCCCATCTTCTTTATGCAGGTATATGATATCGACATCAAAAAGGCGGCGGTGTACGTTTTTGTGATGCCCCTGGCCACCCTGTTCGGCAAGCTCCTCTACCCGGTGCTCTACAAGCTGTGCCGGCGCAACGAGATAAAGACAGCCTGCTGCTGCTATATAGTAAGCGCGGTTTGTCTGGTACCCCTGGCCTGCGCGGAGCTGCCCATAGTTTCCGCGGCGGCCCTGATGTTTGCCGTCTCCGCCTTCATAGGCGCCGCCAACTCCACCTTCTCGGGGCTGCTGCCCCTGAGGTTTTTCGACACGGGCAACATATCGTCGGTATCGGGAGTCACCGATTTTCTCACCTATATGGGCTCCGCCACGGGAGCGGCGGCCTTCGGCGCCCTTATATCCCTTTTGGGCTACGGCGCCATGATATGGGTATGGGTGCTGCTGTCGGGCGTTTCCGCCCTCATCACCCTGCGCTTCGGGAAAGAATATGACGCTCCGGTGAATTAAAGCCGGGAGCTGCAGCCCCGTCCCATAAAAGAATACAGCCGCAGGCAAGAATGCCTGCGGCCGCGTTTTCGTCCCGCCTCAACTCTTCATTACGGCGTCTTTCATCTCCTTCACAAACGCCCCTACGTGTTCCGGCGCGCCTTTTCCGTATTTTTTCAAAAGCTTTATGATGGCCGAGCCTACTATGGCCCCGTCGGAAACGGAGGCCATCTGTCTTGCCTGGGCGGGAGTGGAGATCCCGAAGCCCACGGCGCAGGGCGCGGAAGTATTTTCGCGCACCACCTTCACTATGGAGGGGATATCGGTGGTTATCTCCGTCCGGGTACCGGTGACCCCCAGGCTGGAGACTATATACAGAAACCCCTCGGCTTCTCTCGCAATCCCGGCGATACGCTTTTCCGAGGTGGGGGCCACAAAGCTGATAAGGTCCACCCCGAATTCCCTGCACACCGGCAGAAATTCATCCTTTTCTTCAAAAGGGACGTCGGGAAGGATGACGCCGTCTATGCCGGTTTCGCGGCATTTTTTCATAAAGCGCTCCGCCCCGTAAGAAAAGACCACGTTGGCGTAGGTCATAAAGACCATGGGAACGGTGACGCTGCGGCGGACCTCCTCCACCAGCCCGAACACCCTGTCCGTGGTGGTGCCGCTCTGAAGCGCCCGCAGGTTCGCCTCCTGTATCACCGGGCCCTCCGCGGTAGGGTCGGAGAAGGGTATCCCCAGTTCTATAAGGTCCGCGCCGGCCTCCGCGGCGGCGCGCACGCAGGCGCAGGTGGTCTCAAGGTCGGGGTCGCCGCAGGTGATGAAGGGAATAAAGGCTTTTCCGTTTTCAAAGGCTTTTTTTATGTTACTCATTTATGCTTTCTCCTCTGTAACGGGCAACGGAGGCGCAGTCCTTGTCGCCCCTGCCGGAAAGAGTTATGACCACGATCCCGTCCCGGGGCATCTCCGGCGCCGCCTTCATCACCCAGGCAACGGCGTGGGCCGACTCTATGGCGGGGATGATGCCCTCGGTCTTTGCCAGATATTCAAAGGCGGACACCGCTTCTTCGTCGGTGACCGACACGTATTCCGCCCGGCCGGTATCGTGGAGATACGCATGCTCGGGGCCGATGCCCGGATAATCGAGACCCGCCGAAATGGAATAAACCGGAGCGATCTGGCCGAACTCGTCCTGGCAGAAATAAGATTTCATGCCGTGGAATATGCCTTCTCTGCCGGTAGCGATGGTAGCGGCGGTCTCAAAGGAATCCACTCCTCTCCCCGCCGCCTCGCAGCCCACCAGGCGCACGCTTTTATCGCCGAGAAAATGATAAAACGAGCCTATGGCGTTGGAGCCGCCGCCCACGCAGGCGGCCACCACGTCCGGCAGCCTGCCTTCCTTTTCCTGCATCTGCTCTTTGATCTCGGCGGATATCACCGCCTGAAAATCCCTGACTATGGTGGGAAAGGGATGGGGCCCCATGACGGAACCCAGGCAGTAATGGGTGTCCGATATGCGGTTGGTCCATTCCCGGAAGGCCTCCGATACCGCGTCCTTGAGGGTGGCTGTGCCGGTCTTTACCGGCACCACCTCCGCTCCCAGGAGCCGCATGCGGTAAACGTTCAGCGCCTGTCTTCTGGTATCTTCCTCCCCCATGAACACCACGCACTCCATACCGAAGAGGGCCGCGGCGGTGGCTGTTGCGACTCCGTGCTGCCCCGCTCCCGTTTCCGCTATCAGCCTGGTCTTGCCCATTTTCTTTGCCAGCAGGGCCTGCCCCAGCACGTTGTTTATCTTGTGGGCGCCGGTATGGTTCAGATCCTCCCGCTTGAGGTATATCTTCGCCCCTCTGAGATCCTCCGTCATCTTCCGGGCGAAATACAGCCGCGAGGGCCTGCCCGCATATTCGTTGAACAAAAGCGAAAGCTCACGCCGGAAATCCGGGTCGTCTTTATAGCGGCAATAGGCCTCGTCAAGCTCCGTGACGGCGTTCATAAGGGTCTCGGGTATATACTGCCCCCCGTGGATCCCGAATCGTCCCTTTTTCATAGTGTCCTCCATATTTTACAGCATGTCAGCCATTCTGTATATCATCTCCTCGGTCTCCTTCCAGCCCAGGCAGGGGTCGGTGATGGACTGCCCGTAGCAGCCGCCGCCCACAGGCTGGGAGCCCGATTCTATGTAGCTTTCCACCATAAAGCCCTTTATCAGCTTTTCTATCCGCGTATTGAAGCGGCGGTTCTGCAGCACCTCTCTTATGATGAGAGGCTGCCGGAAGGGGTCCTTGCCGGAATTGGAATGGTTGGTGTCCACCAGCGCCGCGGGGTTGGGGAGCTCATACCTGTCGAAAAAGTCGCACAAAAGCTCCAGATCCTCGTAATGGTAGTTGGGATGGTGCTGCCTGTGCTTGTCGGTATAGCCCCGGAGTATAGCGTGGGCGTAGGGGTTCCCGAAGGAATGGGTCTCCCAGCCTCTGTAGATAAAGGTATGCTGATGATGGGCGGCGGTTATGGCGTTCATCATCACCGAAAAATCGCCGCCGGTAGGGTTTTTCATCCCCACGGGCACCTCTATGCCGGAGGCTGTGAGCCGGTGCTCCTGGTTCTCCACGGAGCGGGCCCCCACGGCAACGTAGACCAGGATGTCGTCAAGGTATTTATGGTTGTCGGGGTAAAGCATCTCGTCGGCGCAACCGAAGCCGGTCTCCGCCACCACCCGCATATGGAGCTCCCTCACCGCTATGAGCCCCTTGAAAAGATCCGGCTTATCCGTGGGGTCGGGCTGGTGCAGCAGCCCCTTGTAGCCCTCCCCCGTGGTGCGGGGCTTGTTGGTGTATATGCGGGGCACTATCATTATTTTGTCCTTCACCTTTTCCTGCACGGGGACCAGCCTGGAGATATAGTCCAGCACGCTGTCCTCGCAGTCCGCGGAGCAGGGGCCTATGATGAGCAGCAGGCGGCTGCTTCTGCCGTCAAGTATCTGCTTTATCTCCAGCACCTTTTTTTCCATGGTCTCGCTGACCAGGCGGGTGATGGGAAACATCTCCTTCACCTCTACCGGTATGGCCAGCTTTCTGTAAAAATCCATATTCATTTTGCAAAACGCCTCACAAGCCTTATTTGTCGAACCACGCCCTTCTCTCGGTGGAAAGGCGCATCTTTTCCTTCATCTTTTCGCTGTCTTCCGCTTCGAGGGCGTCCCGGAACTCCCGGAATTCCCCAAGGAACCTGTCCATCTTCTCAAGGAGCGGTTTTTTGTTCATAATAAAAAGCTCGCTCCACATATCCTCGTTTATACGGGCTATCCTGGTGAGGTCCCGGAAGGAATTGCCGGTATAGTCTGCCAGGTGCCTGTTTTCGCTGGCAGTCATAAGGGAAACGGCTATACAGTGGGTGAGCTGGGAAACGAAGGCTATCATTTCGTCATGCTCCTCCGGGGAAAGCACCGATATCTTCCGGCAGCCCAGGATACGACCCAGATCCTTGCACCACTCCACGGCCTTCCGGGTATTGGCCTTTGTGGGGGTCACTATA
>JAEEGL015067218.1_pt1 | contig 16362 bp, 15 predicted proteins | sample 9134231 | NCBI WGS metagenome assembly JAEEGL01 (sample SAMN16246548, study PRJNA631951) | gut metagenome | biome: gut microbiome; feature: rumen; material: fiber-attached | host: Bos | place: Iran: Karaj | collected 2018-10
AATGAATCAAGGTCATGAGCGCGATTTCCTGACTGTAGGTTCAATGGGTCACGCTTCTCAGATTGCCCTTGGTATTGCCCTTGCACAACCTGACCGTAGAGTTTGGTGCTTTGATGGTGATGGTGCTGCTATTATGCACATGGGTTCTATGGCTATTGTAGCCAACAAGGCTCCTACGAACTATGTACACGTTGTGTTCAATAATGGCGCTCATGACTCTGTGGGTGGCCAGCCTACGGTTGGTTTGAAGATAGACCTGCCTGCTGTTGCAAAGGCTGTTGGTTACAAGGCTACTATTAGCGTTGATAGTAAAGAGGAACTGGTTAAACAACTCTCAACTCTGAAAGTTGATGGTCCGGTTCTTCTTGAAATCAAGGTGAAGAAAGGAAACCGTAAGGACCTTGGCCGCCCCACAACAACTCCTATTCAGAATAAAGAGGCTCTGATGAACTTCTTGAAGAAGTAACGATACAGGCTTCGTGTCGAGTGAGCGAGATATGAAGCAAGACGTTGTACTTCCGCAGCAGTGTAATTAATTATGCAAAAAATAATAAACGGAATAGCACAACTGCCTGCCATTTTGAAGGAAGTTGGTTGCGAGAAATTGTTCCTGGTAGTGGATTCCTCTTATCCGTTCTTGAACATCAAGGATGCGATTGAGGCATTACCGGTGAATGAGAGGGTGATGTTTTCCGACTTTACGCCAAACCCTCTGTATGAACAGGTCTGCAATGGTATTGAACTGCTGAAAACCTCCAACTGTGATACAATTCTTGCAGTTGGAGGCGGCAGTGCCATTGATGTGGCCAAGTGTATTAAACTGGCTGTTCTGGCTAAAGAGGGGAATGCTGCCATTATTCCTCCGCTGGTAAGCACCCGTGTGGCTTGTGATGGTGCTAAACTTCCGTTTATTGCTATTCCTACTACAGCGGGAACTGGATCTGAATCCACCCATAATGCTGTGATGTATTATGAAGGGGCTAAGCAGACAGTTACCAATGATGGTGTGTTGCCTGATTATGCTGTTCTGGAGCCTTCTGTGTTGAAGACCTTGCCATTGTATCAGAAGAAGTGCACCATGATGGATGCCTTGTGCCAAGGCATTGAGTCTTGGTGGAGTGTGAACTCTACGGAAGAGAGCTATGAGTATAGCCGCAAGACCATTGAGCTCATCATGGCCAACTGGCGGAAGTATATCTTTGAGAATGATGATGAGGCTGCAAAGCAGATTATGCTGGCGGCAAATTATGGTGGTCGGGCAATCAATATTACTCAGACCACTGCTGCCCATGCTTTCAGTTATAAGATTACATCTCTGTACAAATTGCCTCACGGTCATGCGGTGGCTGTGTGTTTGTCGGAGATTTGGGAGTATATGTTAGGCAATTTAGATAAGTGCATAGATGTACGAGGCCAAGATTACCTTACAGGTGTTTTCAGTCAGATTGCTCAAGCAATGGAATGTGATAATCCCCAACAGGCTATTTCCACGTTCCGTGGGATGATGAAGGATATGGAACTAAATATGCCAACGACAGTCCAGAGAAAAGAGGATTTGAATGTTTTATCTACTTCTGTTAATCCAGTAAGACTTAAGAATAATCCTGTATTGCTTAGTCGTGATGTAATATACAATATATATAGTGTTATTATTTCGTAAAGAGGCTTTTTATAAGTGCTTTTATTCTCCTATTGATGATTTTTTCCAATGTCAACTGACGTCGCAAATAATAAACGAATTGCTAAAAATACGCTATTTCTATATTTTAGGATGGCTATCATTATGGTCATCTCATTATATACCTCACGTATATTACTTTCTGCCTTAGGTGTAGAGGATTATGGTATTTATAATGCTGTCGGGGGGTTTGTAGCAATGTTTCATATAGTTAATAGTGCAATGTCAACAGCTACCCAACGATTCCTGTCCTTTGAAATTGGCAAATCAAATGGCGCAAGGATTACTAATATTTTCTCTACATCCGTTATTATACATGTAGTTCTTGCTTTCATTATTTTTCTATTTGCAGAAACTATAGGTGTTTGGTTTTTAAACACGAAAATGGTGTTCCCTGAAGGACGTATTGTTGCTGCTAATTGGGTATTTCAATTCTCTCTTATTGCATTCATGATAAATGTGATAAGTGTTCCTTATAATGCCGCATTAATAGCATACGAAAAAATGTCAGCTTTTGCATATGTAAGTATAGTAGAGGTCATCTTAAAGCTATTAATCGTTTTTTGCATCGTTTTGTCAGATATGGATAAGTTAATTGTTTATGCCTTGCTTATGACGATTGTTGCGGTGTTCATAAGGTTCCTTTATGGTATTTATGTAAAAAAACATTTAAAGCCATGCTATAATACATGGCATGCCGACAAACACATTATCAAAGAAATGTCATCTTTTGTCAGTTGGAATCTTATAGGATCAACTGCTGGAATCTGCCAAGAACAAGGAATTACGGTCTTATTAAACTTGTTCTTTGGGGCAACAGTCAATGCAGCCCGTGGAATCTCTATGCAGGTCCTTCATGCAATTTCTGGTTTAGTAAGTAATTTTAATTTAGCAATGAATCCTCAAATCGTTAAGGATTTTGCAGGTGGGAAAAAGAAGGAGATGTTTGAGTTGGTAATACGTGGAGGAAAGTTTTCATATATGTTGATGTTAGTATTGTCTGTTCCAATCATTATAGAAGCCCCCAGCATTCTTAATTTATGGCTTGTAGAAGTACCTTCGTTTTCATCTGATTTTGTTAGGTTAGTTTTGTTAATCGCCTTGGTAGACTCTATGAAATATACGATGGTAGGCGCAGTCCAAGCCAGCGGAAGAGTAAAGCTATATCAATTAACAAACGGCTTGTTTTCATTGTTAGTTATTCCAATAGCTTATATCGTTTTATCATTGGGCTATCCTCCAAAGAGTGCTCTTATCGTTAGTCTATTTATCTCTGTTTCTTGCCATTTTATAAGACTTGCAATTTTAAAAAAACTAATAGATTTTCCTGTTTTGATTTACCTTAAAACAGTAACGCTTAGGATGATATTAATAACGTTAATATCTTTCCTCATCGGTATATATCTAAATTCCATAATACAAGAAGGTTTATTGTTTTTTATATTTAGATTTTTATTGATATTTGTAGAATGTATGGGAATTTGCTATCTCTTAGGACTATCAGCATCTGAGAGAAATTTTATTATAGATCAAATTGTAAAGGTTTATAAAAAGCATAAATAGACCTGTTGGTTGAATTTAGTTTATTAATCATTTATGCTTATGAAGAAACAACTCTTTCTCTTCCTGATGTCGCTCCTGCCGATAGTGGCGGGGGCAGAGACCGTGGAGAAGGTTGTTAAGGGTTCCCGCATCTTCCTGCATCTTTTTAAGAAAGAAAATATGAACAAAGATTGGAAAGAAGCTCAATCCGCATGGTTTTAGCTTTTTCTCCGCAGTGAAAATTAGTTACAATATGATTATTAATTTATGTGGTTTCGGTTGGTCAGGAAGTGGTGCCTTTTTAGATTTACTGAAGGAATATGAAGATGTCACATTTCCAAATAGAAAACACTTTGAATTCAATTTTTTGTGGGTACCTGATGGACTTTATGATCTAGAACAGAAATTATGTTACAAGCATTGTAGGATATTTGATTCTGATTTAGCAATCCGCCGTTTTTTAGCTTTAGCAAAACAATATGGGGACAAAAAGGGGTTTTATAAGTATGATAAATTTTTTGATATTCCTTTTTATGAACAGTGTGAAAATTATATAAATGAACTTGTTCAATTTAATTTAGAAGCATATTGTTTGGTTCACAGACTTCATCCAACTGTTAAGGATAAGTTTGTAGAGAAATTTAATTACATCATTCAAAAAATATTGAGAAATAGAATTTCACTTTTATTTTTTGATAGCGATGTCTATTATCGTTTTCGGATTAGCAATTTAAAGAAAATGAGAATTTCTTATTCGCCTGATAACTTTTTAGAAATAACGCAGAATTTTGTAGATTCAATATTAAAACAAATAAGATCGGGATGCGAAAAACCATTAGTACTCGACCAATCTGTTCCTCCTGATATGCCACAACTATTTGATCATTTTTTTAAAGAAGATCACAAAACGATTGTTGTAAGGAGAGATCCTCGAGATACTTTTATTACAATACGTGAATTAAAAGGAATAAGTAGACCAGTGCCTACACATGTTGATGATTTTATCACATTTTATCGTAAAACGATTTGTAATACAAAATTAAAGGATTCCGATATATTATTGTCTCTCAATTTTGAGGATTTAATATATAAATATGATGAAACAACCAAAAAAATTGAGAACTTTTTGGGAATAAAAAAGCATAAGCTTAAATATAATTTTTTTGACCCTCTTAAATCAATAAACAATACACAACTATTAGAGTTGTTTCCAAAATATCAGAATGAAATCTGTAAAATAGAAATGGCACTTCCAGAGTTTCTTTATCCTTTTGAACACAAGGTTAATAGAACTACTAATAAAATATTTTAAGAAATGACAGATAATTCATATATAAACGTCACTATAATAATACCTCACTATAATTCTCCAGATTTGTTGGATCGTTGTATACAATCTATCCCCATACGCGACGATATACAGATTATAGTTGTTGATGATTGTAGTCCTATATCATTTGATTCATTAAAGAAACATTTATATCTTAGTCATCCGTCTGTGGAAATTTACAAAACACCGATTGGTGGAAGTGCAGGAAGAGCACGGAATATAGGACTTGACCATGCACAAGGGAAATGGCTCTTGTTCGCAGATGCAGATGACCTGTTTGTCAATAACTTGTCAGATATTTTTGATTCAAAAATTAATGCAGAAGAAGATCTTATTTTTTTCCGAAAGATAAGTGTTTTGTCTTCTGATCTTACTGAAAAAGTTGATAGGGGCGGATGGAATGACAAAATGATTGATTTATATCTCAGGAATGGGGACGAAACGGACTTGCGTAGAAGTTTTTATGCACCTTGGTGTAAAATGATCAAAAGAGAAATTGTTGTTAAAAATAATATACGATTTGATGAAACGAGATATTCTAATGATGCCTTCTTCTCTGTTTCAGTTGGACTTTATTCAAAGAGGATAGCAGTAGAGAACTATCCAATATATGTGTTGACAGTAAGAGAGGGATCTCTTGTTGATAACTTTTGCAAAAAGCCAGGTGAGCTTGACGAAAGAGCTAATGTATGCATTCGCGTGCAAGAACTGTTAAAAAAACATGACTTTCCTGTAGATCTTAAATTCCTCTCAAGATTTGCAATGAACTATTATAAGGAAGACAATAAGAATTTTCATTATTTTATAAAACGTATTAAAGCCTTAAACATTGGTAACTGGCATTTCTTTAAAGAAATATTATATAATTATAAGATAAATGAGACATATAAATTGATTATTTGGCTAAGGTTTAAAATGTTATTTTCATAATATAGAGATTAGAAGAAATGTACAATCTTGGTAATTTAGGCTGGTTTATTTTGGCCTTTTTAATTTTACGTGTACCTTTTGGTACTCCGTTAATAGGTGAGTTATCAAATTACGCCTTTGTAATTGTTTTTTTATTGACATTATTAGACGTAATAAAATGGTTCCCTAAAACTAACAAAAAAGCTCAAGGAGTATATCTCTTAATGATTGGAATGTGCTTTGTTCTCTTTTTTAGTAGATACCTTAATAAGGATGCTATTAATATCCACGTTTTTTTAAGTTTATTGTCACAACTTTCTTTAATTAATTTATTTTCTTTTTCCATTAGGGATAAATTATGGGAAAGGCTTAAACTAATAGATTATGTGCTAATATCATACGTATTTATCAATTTGTATACACTTATTTTATATCCAAAAGGATTAGATGTCCAATTAAAAAATGCAGTTTGGTTTTTAGGTGCAAAGAATATGCTAATTCGTACATTTTTACCGGCCCTTACTATAAATTTCATAGTGACATCGCATTTTAAGGGACATCTTTCTATATGGAATTATTTATATTATGCAATGTGCTTGTTGTCTGTAATCTTAGGAGGAAACTCAGTTACAAGCATGGTCGCAATTTTATTTTTTTGTGGTGGTATAATATTCTTATCTAGACTTAGTACATATGTTGTATTTAATGTATTTTATGTATGTCTAGCCTTTCTTGTAGTGTCTTTTGTTTTAGTTAGTTTCAATGTGCTCCCTAATTTTTCCACATATCTCGATAATTATTTTGGTAAAGATGCTACAATGGCAGGACGCACTTTTATTTGGGAATATTCATTGGTAAGGATTTATGAGTCGCCTTACATAGGTTATGGATACCATACAGGTGAAGAATGGAGGGATATTTTGGATTTAGTAAGTGAGATACATAATGCATCCCACGCACATAATTTTTTCCTTTTCTGTTTGTTGCAGGGTGGTTTAATATATAGTATAGGTCTCTTAGTTTTATTTTTTATCATATCTAATTTTAAACGAAAAGAGAAGAGTAGGAAAAATATATCCATCCTTACATTGATGTATTTATGTTTTTTCATAGAAGGAATTTCAGAATCCATAACGTTTGCTCCTTTATGGTTTCCATTGTTTGGTTTGTATATTGTTTTACAAGAGAATTCTGTTAAAGAAACGTTACGATATGTGTACACAAAATAATCTCAATAAGAGTTTAGTGAGTATTGTTATTCCAACATATTCACGCCCAGAAAATTTGACTAGAGCGTTAGAGAGTGCATTGGCACAGACATATGGTAAAATAGAAATCATAGTTGTTGATGATAATGGACTTGGAACTCCTTTCCAAAAAGAAACAGAATTAGTAATGGCTCCATACATTACTTTAGATAATGTAAGTTATATTAAACATCCTGTGAATAGGAATGGGTCAGCTGCAAGAAATACAGGTTTAAAAGCAAGTAAAGGTGAGTATATTAACTTTCTTGATGATGACGATGTCTTGCATCCGCAGAAAATTGCCATTCAGGTAGCTAGATTAGAAACAGCTGGGGAAAAATTTGATGCTTGCTATTGTAATACACTTGTTCATCTGAAGGATACAATTATTTCAAATATTTCAGGAAAAGAGGGTTATCTACTTCCGGAGATATTAATAAAAAAAATCAATTTTAACACTTCTGCTGTTTTGTTTCGGCGCAGTGTACTTGAAGAGCTTAACGGATTTGATGATTCTTTTTTTAGACATCAGGATTATGAGTTATATATGCGCTTTTTTAGAAAGCACAAGATATGTCAGTGTTCAGATAAGATTCTGTTAGAAAAGTATCAAACCCCTAATATAATTACAAAAAATCCCCATCGTATTATAGAATTCAAGTTAAAATTTCTTCAAGAGTTTAAAGATGATATTAATAAGATGGATAATTCTCCTGTCATTTGGCATTTTTTATTTGCAGACACGGCGGCATCATTATTTCAAAATAAATTGCGTATTGACGCATTTAATTTTTTATGGAAAGCATCAAAACATAAAAGACCATCTTTTACTCAATTTTTACATTACATGAAATGGTGGCTTGATTCCTATAAATCATGATATTATCACCATTGTCCGAAAAAGTACAACCATTGTTGCTAACCTATTATTGAGTGTAATTTAGACCTTCTCGATGATTTAGATGGTTTCTCGATTATCGTGATGCCCCAAAAGGTGACATCGTGGGTTAATATTAATACCGTAAGCGTCCCAAAGTGTGACATGGGAATTGAGAAAATTTCTGATAATTGTTGGATCGAAATATTATTAAAATGAACAATTTCGTAATTATAGCAGGACCTTGTGTTATTGAAACGCAAGAATGTATGAATGAGGTTGCAGAAGAACTTGTTCGCTTGAACAAGAAATATGGTTTGGATATTATATTCAAATCCTCATTTGATAAGGCAAACCGCACCTCTATTGAATCATATCGTGGCCCAGGCCTAGAAAATGGACTGATAATGCTAAATGATATCCGAGAGAAGTATGGTTTAAAGGTTCTTACTGATATTCATGAGTCCTTTCAGGCTGCACCCGTAGGGGAAGTAGTAGATGTGATACAGATACCTGCTTTCCTTTGTCGTCAAACAGATTTGCTAGTAGCAGCCGCCAAGACAGGAAAGATAGTAAATATTAAGAAAGCTCAGTTTTTGAGTGGTTTGGATATGAAATTTCCCGTGCAGAAAGTACGCGAAAGCGGTAATGATAAGGTCTGGTTGACGGAACGTGGTAATATGTATGGTTACAATAACCTTGCTGTAGACTTCCGCAATATTGTTGATATGAAGAAGTATACGGATACCGTTATAATGGACTGTACTCATTCTGTTCAGAGACCAGGTGCCGCAGGTGGCAAGACTGGTGGTAACCGTGAGTTCGTGCCTGCTATGGCACTAGCAGCTAAAGCATTTGGTGCAACTGGATATTTCTTTGAAGTACACCCCAATCCCGAAGTAGCTAAGAGTGATGGTCCAAATATGCTATATTTAAAGGATTTTGAAGACGTTATTATATCCCTATTAGATTGATGATGGATGTTAAAATACTTGCCATGGATGTTGATGGGACTCTTACCGATGGCAAAATTTATATGTCTGCCAATGGAGAGTTGATGAAAGCATTCAACATCAAAGACGGTTATGCTATTGCACGATTGAGAGATTATGGCATAAAGCCAGTCATTATAACAGGTCGCTCATCAGAGATTGTCAAGCAACGATGTGCTGAACTAAAAATAGAAGAATTGCACCAAGGCATAGAGAATAAAAGCTATAAACTAAGAGATGTTTGCGAAAAACAGCATGTTGAATTGAGTCAGGTGGCATATATGGGCGATGATTTGAATGATTTGTCGTGTATGAAGATTTGTGGCTATTCAGCATGTCCATCTGATGCCATGATACAAGTAAAGGATAGTGTCAGTTATGTTTGCAAAGCAAAAGGAGGCGAAGGAGCAGTAAGAGAGTTTATTGACCATATTATCTCCAATCTCGAAAATATGATTCTATAGTTGACAATACATTTATTGAGATAAAATACGAAAGTCAAAATAATGAATAATATGAATGAAATTAATCAGTTTGCAGTGAAATGTTTTGAAGATGAAGCTCAGGCTATTTTGAATCTGATTCCTCGTTTGGATGGAAACTTCACAAAAGCTGCAGAACTTATATACAATTGCAAAGGTAAACTGATTGTAACTGGAGTTGGAAAGAGTGGCCATGTGGGTGAGAAGATTGCAGCTACGTTGGCTTCACTTGGTACTCCTTCATTTTTCCTTAATCCGTTAGATGCATATCATGGTGATTTAGGTATGATTGCTACCGGAGATGTGGTAATGGCTATATCATATTCTGGTTATACTGATGAGCTGTTGAGATTTATTCCTCTTATTATTGATAGGAATGTACCGATCATTGGTGTTTCTGGTAATCCTGATTCTCTTTTAGCTCAGTATTCTGTGTGCCATCTTAACATTGCTGTAGACCATGAGGCTGATCCGCTGAACTTGGCTCCTACATCATCCACAACAACCACGATGGCTATGGGTGATGCGCTAGCGTGCGCTTTGGTACATATGCGAAACTTTAAACCTAGTGACTTTGCTCGCTTCCATCCTGGTGGTAGTCTTGGCAAGCGTTTACTAAGTACGGTAAAAAACTCTATGGTCACGGAAAACCTCCCAATTGTAAAATTGGACGATAAAGTGAGTGAAACGATTATTGCAATTAGCCAAACAAAACAAGGAATAGCGGTAGCAATAGAGGATGGAAAGATAGCAGGAGTTGTAACTGATGGTGATGTGCGTCGTGCAATGAGAAATCATCAAGACGGATTTTTCCAGTTACTTGTTAAAGATATTATGAGTAATCATCCAAAGACAATCAATGAGAAAGCAAAATTAACGGAAGCTGGAAATATGATGCGAAAGCATAATATACACTCCTTGATTGTTGTTAATGATGATAATCAACTTGTAGGTATTATTGATTCGTTCTCTTGTTTATTGTAATCATAAATATATTCGAAATATGAAAACTGTTGCTTTTGTTCCTATCCGTTTAAATAGTAAGCGGGTTGTAGGTAAAAACCTGAAAATGTTGGGCGACAAACCGCTCATGTGTTATGTCCTTGAAACACTGTCGAAAGCTAAAGGTGTAGATGAGGTCTATTGCTATTGTAGTAACGAAGATGTGATAAAACACCTTCCTGAGGGTGTTAAGTTCTTGAAGAGGCCAGTATTTCTTGACAGGGATGAAACTCTTGGGAAGGAGATTTACGAGGAGTTTACTAAGACTGTCGATGCAGATGTATATATACTTGCACATACTACATCTCCTTTCATGAAGAAGGAAACCTTCGAAAATGCTCTTGACAAGATTATCAATGAAGATTATGATTCGGCCTTTAGTGCAGAGAAGATTCAGACGTTTGCATGGTTCAATGGGAAACCGCTGAACTATGATTTAAAGGAAATACCCAGAACCCAAACAATTGAGCCTGTATATGTAGAAACAAGTGCATTCTTTATGTTCAAGCGTGACGTATGGAAGGTGCATAAACAGCGTATTGGCTTTAAGCCATATATGGCATTAGTTGATAAGATTGAAGGTGTAGATATAGATTGGCCAGAAGATTTCGAATTTGCCGAAAAAATAATAGAAACATACAGATAGACGACTTGAATGGTTTGATTATGAAACATGTTTTTAGCATTCATTCCCACTCATGTTTTTTAACTTCGATGGGAACAATAAACTACCTGCAATTGAGCCATTCTGACGTGGTTTTTTTGTTGGGTAGAAAGTACAAATGCATTTATATGCCATCAGACATCAAGACTGTTGAGTTTGTTCATTTCGACGATTATAATTTAAAACGTTTAAGTCGTAAGTATTTGAAAGAACAAATAAAAGATATAGATGAAATGATTGATGCGAACATTGGAGAACCTTTCATATTCTATTGTCCACATACTTTAGCTAATATGCAGGCCATCATAACCAATCCAAATTGTGTAAGATTTAACTATATTCAAGAAGGTATAACTGATCTTTTTAAAATACCATTTTCATATAAAAATATAGTATACTGGTTTCAAACAAAATGGATTTGTAATAAGCGGTTTAAAAGAGTGATAGGATGGGAACCTGCTAAAAATGTAAAGGACAAATCTATACGAATGGAGACTTTCGCTATTACAGATAATCTTTTTAAAGATATTTGTTGCAAGCATAATATAGTAAAATGGCCAAGTTTTGAAATCGACTATAGTATTAATGAAGATTATCCTGTATTTGTTTTTGATTGCTTAATTGAAATAGATAAAGTTGAACAATATATATATATAGATGCTGTAAATAATGTTGTTAATAAGTATGCTAAAACAAATAATTATATAAAGTTTCATCCTCAACAAAGCTCATATAATAGAGATATTATTAGTTCCTTGTTTAAAGAAAAAGGATATAATATAACTCTTCTTCCTGATTCAATTCCCATGGAATTATTTTTGTCTTCTTATCCTAAGCAGACTGTTATTGGATTTTCTAGTTCTTTGGTTTATTTTGCCAAGCAGATGGGACATCCAGTCTATCAAGATTTATACTTACTTAGGAAAAGCAGGAAATGCGCAAAATATTTAAGAGATCTTGAAAGAAATATAAAAATATGAAAGTCCTTCAAATTAATAATGTTCATTATCGACGCGGTGGAGCTGATGCCGTGTATTTGAATACGGCAGATCTTCTTCAGAATCATGGGCATGAAGTGGTATACTTCAATATGAAGAAGGATATGAATATTTCATGTAAAGATGAGAAGTATTGGGTGTCAAGCATAGAGTCCCGTCCTAAAGGAATAAAATCTACTCTTTTGGAGTTGCGTAATTTCTTTTATAATCCAGAGGCAGCCGAAAAAATTGAAAGGCTGGTAAAGGCAGAAAAACCAGATATAGCTCATGTCCATTTATTTTGGGGTTGTGGCATTTCTCCATCTATAACAAAAGTGTTGAAAAAGTATCGAATTCCTTTGGTTCAGACTGTACACGACTATAGGATGATTTGTCCGATAGCCTTATTGATGGATAGAAAGGGCAGTGTATGTGAAAGGTGTAAAGGAAAACGTTTTTATAAAGCCGGTGTATTTAACTGTTCACATCATGGCCGTATCAGAAGTATTCTGATGGCAGCGGAGATGTATTATCATAATATGTTTTTCTACCCAACGGATGTGGTAAACGGTTTTGTTTTTGTTAGTAATTTTGCTTATAAGAAGCATTTGCAATACATGCCGAGAATAAAGGAAGCCAACGCCACTGTCCTATATAATTTCACTGTTAGTGATGGGGAGTATAGCCAAAACAGCAAAGAAAAATATATTCTCTATTATGGTAGGCTTTCATATGAGAAAGGCATAAGGACATTGCTCGAAGCCATGCTGTTATATCCAGAGATGAATGTAAAGGTTGTTGGTACGGGTCCGATAGAGGAAGAATTGAAGAATAATTATAATCACTCCTGCACCAGCGGGAGCATTAGCGGAGCTGGAAAGTGTTACAAGAACATTCAGTTCCTCGGGTACCACTCTGGTGGGACGCTTAAAGAACTGGTGCGGAACGCCCAGTTCGTATGCGTCCCATCAGAGTGGTACGAGAACAATCCTATGACTATAGTTGAAGCTTATTCAATGGGAACGCCTGTGATAGGAGCAAGGATTGGAGGTATACCCGAGATTATTGAGGAAGGTAAGACGGGGTATTGTTTTGAGTCCGGAAATGTTGACGATCTTAATAGGGTTATAATGAAAGCAACCATGATGGCCGAGAACGATTATTTGGCAATGAGACATAATTCTTTCACTTTTTATCTTAATCATTTTAGTGCAGAATTGCACTATGAGAAACTGATAGCTTTTTACAAACATACACTTGAAATATATGAACGTTAGAGTATTCCTTATGGAGCACCTATCCAAGGTGGTTAGAGGGTGGAGGATATGGAAACTCCATGCTCAAGGTTATAAAAATATCAGCAAGAATTGTGTGATAGAAAGAAGTGTGTTGCTAGACAAAATTAAGCCATTAGGAATACATATTGGCGATGGTTGCCTAATTGCAGCAGGAACAACGATACTATGCCATGAGCATATATACCGAGATAAAAATAATCCAAGAATTCCTTTCACAACAGATACATATATTGGTAAACGTTGTTTTGTTGGCGTAAGAGCACTTATCCTTCCAGGCGTGAAGATTGGGGATGACTGTGTAATAGGGGCTGGTTGTACTGTTAATAAAGACATCCCTTCGGGGTGCATGGCAGTAGGCGTTCCTGCTAAGATTGTGAAGACAGGATTAAAAATGAATGATAGGGCAGAAATGATAATAGAAAAGTAATATGAATAAAAAGAAAATTTACATTGCCGGCTGTGGCGGTATGCTGGGAGAGGCATTCTACCAGCAGTATAAGGATGATTTTATCATCAAGTGTACAGATAAGGATGTGAATGCGGATTGGCTATCTTTTCTAGATTTTCGTGATTATGATGCCTACCGCAAAGACGTAGAGGAGTTCCAGCCGGATTATCTTTTTCATCTGGGTGCATACACAGATTTGGAGTGGTGTGAGCAGAATGCTGACGAAGTGTATCTGACCAATACACTATGTGTAGAGAACGCCGTGTACATTGCTAACGCTCTTGATATTCCTTTGCTCTATATCAGCACGGCCGGAATCTTTGACGGTAAGAAACAACTCTACGACGACTGGGACCAGCCAAATCCGCTTGGCGTTTACGCACGCAGCAAGTATATGGGTGAACGCTTTGTTGTTGAGAACGCCAAGCGCTATCTGGTTTGTCGAGCAGGTTGGATGATGGGTGCAGGTCCAACTAAGGACAAGAAGTTCATCCAGAAAATCATGAAACAGTTGAAAGACGGCAAGAGGGAACTGTTTATCGTGAATGACAAGGACGGTACTCCGACCTATACCCACGATTTTGCCCGCACGGTGAAGAATCTTATCCAGAAGGAATATTGGGGACTCTATAACTGTGTTTGCGGCGGTCAGACTAGTCGTCTGGAGGTTTGTAAAGAACTGTTGAAGATTCTGGGCTTAGAGAATGAGATTAAGATTAATATTGTGACCTCTGAGTTTTTTGCCAAGGAATATTTTGCTGATCGCCCGGCATGCGAGCGCCTATGGACTCGCAAGTTGGATATTCGTGGAGTGAATGCCATGCGTGACTGGAAAGTGTCTCTGAAGGAATATATTGAGACGTATTACAAAGGTTACTTAGACAAATGACGGATAAAAAGAGAAAGAAGGTTGTTTTGATAGGAACCAATGGATTACCTGCCAATTATGGCGGGATGGAGACATTGGCGGAGTATCTGGCGAGGGATTTGAGCAAGGAGTATGACTTGTACTGCTATTGCTCGAAGACCCCTAAGGAGAAACAAATCAAGGAATATCAAGGGACAAAACTGATATACATTCCCTTGAAAGCGAATGGCTTACAGTCCATCTTCTACGACGGTCTGACCATTCTGCGCTCGCTGTGCATACACGATGTGTTGGTGGTGTTGGGTTGCTCGTGTGCTTTTGCCCTGCCGTTCAAGAAACTGTTCGGCAAACCCATTGTTCTGAATGCTATTGGAGGCCGTGAGTGGGAGAAGGTCAAGGGTGCACGTCTGTTTGCTAAAATAGAGATTTCCGTTAAGCGTTGGATGGAAGGTCTACAGGCCAAGTATCCCGATTACGTGATTGTGGACAATGCCGCTAATCTGTCAGCCTTCGAGGAGAAACATCATGTTAAAGCCCTGTTGGCAGAGTACGGCGGTGACCATGCTCAGGCAGAACCTATTACTCCTCAGATGCTGGAGAAATACCCATTCTTGTCTGAGCCTTATGACGTGACCGTCTCCCGAGCACAGGAAGACATGAATATCCACATGGTGATAGATGCATACTGCAAAGTGCCTGAGCGCAAGGTGGTGATTGTATCCAATTGGAAGAAGACCGAATACGGTCAAAAACTCTATGCCGAACACGTTGGTAAATACCCCAATGTCATCTTGCTCAACGCCATTTACAACCAGAAAGAACTGAATGTGGTGCGTAGCAACGCCAATCTTTACCTGCATACTCATTCCATGTGCGGCACAGCTCCATCATTGGTTGAGGCCATGTATCTGGGCCTGCCTGTGATTTGCTTTAAAGTACCCACAAACTTGGAAACCACCGAACACAAGTCCATTTACTTCGAATCTGTACCCGAACTGGTAGATATCTTACGGAATCTTGACAGTGATACTCTTTCACGGCTAAAAGCTGATTTGAAAGAAATCGCAGTTCGCAGATATCAATGGAAACGTATTACAGGGATTTACAAAGAGTGTATAGACAAATGTATTGAAAAACAATAATAAACATAATTTAGATATGAAGAAAATCGCAATCACGGGTGCTACCGGTTTTATCGGGCAGCACTTGTTAAGACATTATTTGGAAAACGGAGATTACGTTTGTGCCATAGTTCCCGATCCAGAGCATCTGGAGCAATATAAAGACAATGAGCGACTGGAGATTGTCAAGGTGGAATTTGAAGATTTTGATATGATCTCAATGCTGGCCAAGATGCGTGATATAGACATTTTTTATTACCTCTCCTGGGGTGGTTATGGAAAGGCCACCAATAACTATGTTGAACAGGAGAAGAATATTAAACCAATTTGTGATGCGGTCAATCAAGCTTCTATTATGGGTTGTAAGCGATTCCTTTTCACGACATCGTTCTCGGAATATATGATTAGTGAAAATGAACCGTTGAGCCACAACGCCGGTGCGCATTGCAACGTATATGGTGCCGCCAAGCAGGCGGCCCGTGTACTGGCACACGCTACCGCAGCCCAGAAAGGTGTTCCTTTCCTGTGTGTAGCCTTTGCCAACACCTTTGGCGAAGGTGATCGCTCACATCGTTCAACGAATCTTTTTATTCACAAATTATTAAATAACGAACCACTCGATCTTACTGAAGGTATACACCTTTATGATTGGAATTATATTGAGGACACAATTGCTGGGCTTGTATTAGCCGGTGAAAAAGGCAAAGAAGATGTCGTTTATTATATTGGCAGCGATCATCGCCGTCCGTTAAAGGACATAGTAGGAGAAGTTCGCGATATCTTGGCTCCTAATGTCGAAATACGTTTGGGAACTTATAAAGAGGACTTCCACGTGGATTATTCCAGTGTGGACGTGACGCGGTTGTATCGTGATACAGGTTATCAACCCAAATGGGACTTCAGAGAGGCTGTGTTGAAAACAGCAGA
>JAEEGL017098798.1_pt1 | contig 16362 bp, 13 predicted proteins | sample 9134231 | NCBI WGS metagenome assembly JAEEGL01 (sample SAMN16246548, study PRJNA631951) | gut metagenome | biome: gut microbiome; feature: rumen; material: fiber-attached | host: Bos | place: Iran: Karaj | collected 2018-10
GAGTCGGTACTTAAGAAGTATGAGAACGGAGTGCACGAAGAATTCTGCGTGGAAGGCGATTGGTCCGGCGGTGCGTTCCTGTTGTGCTTTAAGGAGCTTATCAACGGCAAGCTTACGGTCGGCAATCTTGATGACAATTCCGTTCAGGGCGACAAGGCTATAGTCGACTTTATCAACGCATGCGGCGTCGACGAGCTTACATGGGAGTGCCGCGACATTCCCGACATCGTTCCTTACATGGCAGTGCTGGCGGCTTTTAAGAATAAGGTTACAGTATTTAATAATATAGGAAGGCTCCGTGTGAAGGAGTCCGACCGTGTCGCTGCGATCCGTGAGCAGCTTAATGAAGCAGGCATCAGAACGGAGGAGACTGAAGAGACTCTTACCGTTTACGGCACGGCACACTTCAATAATGATATTATTACTCTTAAGTCGTACAACGATCACCGCATGGTGATGTCTGCGATGCTGATCGCGGCGGCACTCGGCGTTGATCTTGATATCGACACAGATGCACCCCTGGACAAATCGTTCCCGGGATTAAGACACATAATAAGAGAGGAGTTCTCTTGATGGGCATGGACAGCACTTACAGGGGCGGCGCGCTCGAACTGACTATATATGGGGAGTCACACAGCCCCACGATCGGCGTCTACATCAAAGGACTTCCTTCGGGCGTCACACCTGACCCGGAGTTCACATCCAGGCTCATGGCAAGAAGGGCTCCCGGCAACAACAAGTGGTCCACGCCGCGTGTCGAAAAGGATGAGGTCCATTTCGAGGATAAAGACGGCGCTCTTCACGGCTACATCATAAATGCCAACACGAAGCCCAAGGACTACGCTTCCATCATGAACAAGCCGAGGCCCGGGCACGCTGACTACACCGGCAAGATCAAGTTCAAGGAGCAGGCATCAAGAAGCGGCGGCGGCATCTTCTCCGGAAGGATGACGGCACCCATGTGCATCGCGGGTTCCATCGCGCTTAATGAACTGCAGAAGATGGGCATAACAGTAAGTGCTCACCTCAAGTCATGCGCAGGTGTAAGCGACGACTCCTACTACGATCATGCTGCTAATGATGAGAGCTTCAAGGCAGCTTTAAGTGAAGTTAAGAACAAGGAGTTCCCTGTTGTCTCAGACGAGGCAGGCGAGCAGATGAAGGCAAAGATCGAAGAGGCGAGAATGGACCAGGATTCCGTGGGAGCCGTAGTCGAGTGCGTGATCTACGGTATGCCGGAGGGGATCGGAGGTCCGCTTTTCGACGGGCTTGAGGGCAAGATCGCGAACCTTATTTATGCTATCCCTGCAGTAAAGGGCGTAGAGTTCGGCGCAGGCTTCGATGCAGCAGAGCTTAGAGGCTCCGAGAATAATGATGCTTTCGTATACGAGGACGGGAAGGTCCGCCTCGAGACGAATAAGTGTGGCGGCATCCTCGGAGGCATCAGCGTGGGAGCGGCGGCACCTCTTGTGTTCGACTGCGCGTTCAAGCCGACGCCTTCCATAAGTAAGACGCAGAAGACGATCGACATTGAGAATAAGACTAATACGACCATCAACATCGAGGGCAGGCACGATCCGTGTGTCGCACCGCGTGCGGTTCCCGTTGTGGAAGCTGCTGCGGCGATCGCGGTCTATGACATGATCCTGACGGAGAGATCACATGAAGACACTTGATGAATTAAGAAGGCAGATAGATGCCGCTGACAGAGATCTTCTGGACGCTTTCGACAGAAGGCTCGATGCGGTGAAGATGATCGGCGAGCTTAAGAAGGCTCAGGGCAAGCCGATATTCGATCCCGTGCGTGAGCAGGAGAAGATCGCTCAGCTCGAGGCTCTGGCATCACCTAAGACACGCCCTCATATAAGAAGACTTTATACAGAGATCATGGACATCGCGAAGGATGTCGAGTCGAAGCCGTTGTTCGGCGTGCTCGGCAAGTCGCTTCCACATACTTATTCTCCCGAGATCCACGGCATGATCACGACCGACTACGAATATGCGGTCATCGAGCGTGCGGAGGAAGAACTCGGTGAGCTCTGGGAACAGGGCAAGAAGGGTGTTTACGGCGGCTTTAACGTAACCATTCCTTACAAGAAAAATGCATATGCCATGTGCGATGAGTGTACGCCTTGTGCTTCCGAGACGGGAGCCGTCAATACGGTTGTCTTCAGGAAAGACGGCAGAAGCTTCGGCGCCAACACGGATGTGTACGGATTCGAATATATGCTCAAGTCATCGGACATCGATCCCGCGGGCAAGACAGTTCTGATCCTCGGTACCGGCGGCGCTTCGGCTGCGGTCTATGCAGCACTTAACAAGATGAAGGCAGGCGCAGTTAAGTTCGTAAGCAGAAGCGGCGACATCAATTACTCTAATGTCTACGATCTGTGCTCTGATGCGAAGATAATCGTGAACTGTACTCCTGTCGGAATGTATCCCGCGATAATGGAATCGCCTATAGATATCTCACGCTTTGGTGAGCTCGAGGCAGTCGCAGATATAATCTACAATCCTTCGTCGACGATGCTTCTTTATGAAGCAAAGAAGAGAGGACTTAAGACTGCGGGCGGACTTAAGATGCTCGTAGCTCAGGCTTTCAAGGCATCTGCGTTCTTCAAGGGAGCAGAGGATGATGCGGAAGCCGAGAGGATGTTCTCTTATGATGACATCTCCCGCGTGACGGATGAACTTCAGCGTAAAATGACTAACGTTACCATAATCGGCATGCCCGGCTCAGGTAAGACGTGGCTTGCAAGAAGACTGGGCGAGGTCCTTAACCGCGAGGTTGTGGATCTCGACGAGAAGTTCACGGACACTTACGGGAAGACGCCCGCTCAGACAATAAGGGAAGAGGGGGAGGAAGCTTTTCGCCGTGCTGAGAGCGAGGTGGCCCGCAAGGAGCTTGCTAGAAGCGGCATCGTAATCTCATGCGGAGGCGGCATCGTGACAAGAGAAGAGAATTACTTCCCTCTTAAGTGCAATTCGCTTGTTGTCTATAACGAGCGCCCCCTTGAAGTGCTGTGCGGCAGCGACAGACCGTTGACGGCGCAGAAGGGCGTGGAGAAGCTTTATGAGGAGCGTAAGGATGCATACGCGTCCCTTGCCGATATCGTGATAAGCGTCGGCGCCAGGAACACGTGTGAGGAATACATAGAGGAAGCAGTGAGGATCTTTAATGAAAATACTCGTACTTAACGGACCTAACCTTAACATGCTCGGCATAAGAGAGCCCGATATCTACGGGAAGAGCACGTATGCCGACCTCATCGCCATGATCAAGGCGCACTGCGACGCGAAGGGCGTCGAGGTTACGTTCAAGCAGAGCAACCACGAGGGAGACCTTGTAGACTACATACAGCAGGCCTACTTCGAAAAGCTCGACGGCATAGTCATCAACCCCGGCGCGTACACGCACACTTCAGTGGCGCTTCTTGATGCGCTTAAGGCGGTGCAGATCCCCACGGTGGAAGTTCATATCAGCGATGTCGATTCCCGCGAGGAATTCAGGCAGATATCATACGTGTCTTTGATAGCGAAGAAGACCATCAAGGGACACGGCTTCGACGGGTATACGGAAGCCGTAGATTTCCTTTGTGACCTGTAATGAGATATAATGCCCGAGCGGAGGGATTTAAATATGTCCGATAAAGATAACAATATATTTGACCTTGAAGGTGATGCTCTCGACGAAGCTTTGATGGCTGCGATCGAGGAGACGGAAGAAGAGGAACGTGCGCAGCGTGAGCTGAAGGCCAAGGAGAACCAGGAGCGTGCTGAGCAGGCCCGTATCACTGCGATCGAGCAGGAAGAGAAGAAGGCCAGGATAGAGCAGCTCCGTAAGTCATTGCCTAATGAAGGCAGAAGATATTTCCTCATGGCAGAAGAGTCAGAGTGCGACGATTCGAAGAATGAAGCAGCTGTTATCGGTATCGTATACGGCACCTGCAAGAAGGACGATGAGGTCTATCTGTACAGGAACGACGGCAAGGCAGTAGTTTCTAAGGTTATTTCCATAGATATATTTAACGGCCAGGTGTTCGAGCCTGCTGATGAAGTATCCCAGAAGAAGGCAAGAGTCACGATCGCTCTGGATTATGAGAAGACGGGTCTTACGAAGGACAATGCAGTACCGAAGTTCGCTGTAGTTACGAGCGTGAGACCTCCTGTTAAGGGCGCTGACGGCAAGACTGCCATCGAGAATCCTTCTTTGTCCGGACTTATGTTCAGATATCCCGAGTTCAATAAGGACAAGGAATATCTTAATCATCTGACAACTAATATCGTTAACGGAAGATTCCTTATCCCCGCCATGAACAGGGAAGGCGAGACCGGTGCTGACGGTAAGAGGAAGCTTCAGCTTATCATGTTCACAAGGAAGGACGATCCGAACAAGAGGATACTCCCGTTGTTTACGGACATGCAGGCTCTGTACCTGTGGCGTAAGCTGTTCGAGGGCGACAAGAAGCCATCCATAGTAGTCATGGGCTTCCTGGAGGCTGCCAAGTTCATCGAGAAGGACGGCTTCGATATCGCACTGAATCCTTCAGGTCCCGTGTCAGTAGGACTTCCTTCCAAGGCTGTGACCGAGCTTGCCAAGCTTGCTCAGAAGATAGCTTCAGGCGCTAAGGTAAACAAAGAAGTGATCAACGACGGCTCTAAGGTCGTAGTCGGCGCGCCCCGTCCGGGAGAGGAGACTGACAATGTAAGGTCTGCTCTTGTAAATTACTGCAGAGGCAGTAAGGAGATCCGCAAGGCCGGACTCATGTACATGATCAGGGACGGCAAGGTGAGCTACCTTATTGTGCTCGATGCACCCAAGGGCAAGGAGAGCGTTATCTATGCGGGACTCCTGGCTGTACTGAAGCCTCACCTCAATGCAGTAAAAAAGGTTGACTTCTCTTTACTGTCGGAGGCACCCTTCGCGAAGGACTATTTCTCTAAGATGAAGTGGGATTATCAGGGCTGATCATCAGGTTTCTGAGGTAAATTGCATAAGTAAAGTTTAGTTATTTGGGCCGCTATACGCGGCCTTTTTCACTAAATATGGGTATGTTTTCAAAATGTAACACAATATATTGTGGTTTGTTCTTGACCTTGGCACAACATATTGTTACTATGAACAAGCAAACGGGAAAGAATCAAAAAACCGTTAGAAATGTAATATTACATTTGGCAAAAAGGGTTAACAAGGTTTTGTAACATTGTTACAATGTACCAACTGATTCAAAAACACTTAAAGGGCAAGGTGCACAAAATGAAGATCATCAAGCGTAACAAGCAGGAAGTAGAATTCGACATCTCCAAGATCATCAACGCTATTACCAAGGCGAATGAGGCTGCTAAGGAAACTGATCGTATGACACCTAAGCAGATCACACGTATCGCCGAGCGTGTTACTAATGAATGTGAGAATATGAACCGTGCACTCTCAGTAGAGGAGATCCAGGACCTCGTTGAGAAGCAGATCATGGCTCACGGTGCTTATGAAGTTGCAAAGCTCTATGTAACTTACCGCTACACCAGAAGCCTTATCCGTCAGTCCAACACAACTGACGCATCTATCCTTACCCTTATCGAGTGTAACAACGAGGAGCTCAAGCAGGAGAACTCCAACAAGAATCCTACAGTCAACAGCGTACAGCGTGACTACATGGCAGGTGAGGTCAGCAAGGACATCACACAGAGACTTCTCCTTCCTCAGGATATCGTAGAGGCTCACCAGCAGGGTCTCATCCACTTCCATGACAGTGACTACTTTGCTCAGCATATGCATAACTGCGACCTCGTTAACCTCGAGGATATGCTCCAGAACGGTACTGTTATCTCCGGTACAATGATCGAGAAGCCTCACAGCTTCTCCACAGCTTGTAATATCGCTACACAGATCATTGCACAGGTTGCTTCCAACCAGTACGGCGGTCAGTCCATATCTCTTACACACCTCGCTCCCTTCGTTCAGATCTCAAGAGACAAGATCACGAAGAAGGTAGAGGCTGAGTTCGAGGCTCTCGGAATCACTCCCGACGAGGATAAGAAGAAGGCTATCGTTGAGCAGAGACTCCACGAGGAGATCGAGCGAGGCGTTCAGACGATCCAGTATCAGGTAGTAACACTCCTCACAACAAACGGTCAGGCTCCGTTCGTTACTGTATTCATGTATCTGAACGAGGCTAAGGATCCTCAGCTCAAGGCTGACCTTGCAATGATCATCGAGGAAGTTCTGAAGCAGAGAATCCAGGGCGTTAAGAACGAGGCAGGCGTATACATCACACCTGCATTCCCTAAGCTCATCTATGTTCTCGAAGAGGACAACATCAGAGAGGGTTCACCTTACTATGAGCTCACAAGACTTGCTGCTAAGTGCACAGCCAAGAGAATGGTTCCTGACTATATCTCTGAGAAAGTTATGCTCCAGCTCAAGGTCGATAAGGCAGGCAACGGTAATTGCTATACATGCATGGGCTGCAGATCCTTCCTTACTCCTTATGTTGACGAGAATGGTCAGCCTAAGTACTACGGCAGATTCAATCAGGGCGTAGTAACGATCAACCTCGTTGATGTAGCTTGCTCCGCTTGCTGCGAGTCAAGAGACGAAGACAAGTTCTGGAAGATCCTCGATGACAGACTCGAGCTCTGCCACAGAGCACTCCGCTGCAGACACGACAGACTTGCAGGTACATTGTCCGATGCTGCTCCTATCCTCTGGCAGTACGGCGCACTTGCAAGACTTAAGAAGGGCGAGCCTATCACTAAGCTCCTCTACGGCGGATATTCCACGATTTCTTTGGGTTATGCAGGCCTTTGGGAGTGCGTATACGAAGTAACAGGCAAGAAGCTTACTGAGCCCGAGGGTGAGGAATTCGGTCTTAAGGTTATGGAGGCTCTTAACGCTGCATGTGCTAAGTGGAAGGCAGCCGAGAACATCGACTATTCCATCTACGGCACACCTCTCGAGTCTACAACTTACAAGTTTGCCAAGGCTCTCCAGAGAAGATTCGGAATCATCAAGGGCGTTACAGATAAGAACTACATCACTAACAGCTACCATATCCATGTAACTGAGGAGATCAATGCTTTCGAGAAGCTTAAGCTCGAGTCCAAGTTCCAGAGACTCAGCCCCGGAGGTGCTATCTCTTACATCGAGGTTCCTAACATGCAGCAGAACATCGATGCAGTTATGGAAGTAATGAAGTTCATCTACGATAACATCATGTACGCCGAGCTTAATACTAAGTCCGACTACTGCCAGGTATGCGGTTACGACGGTGAGATCCAGATCGAAGAGAGAGATCACAAGCTCGTATGGGTATGCCCTAAGTGCGGTAATGACGACGAGAACAAGCTTAACGTAGCAAGAAGAACCTGCGGTTATATCGGAACACAGTTCTGGAACCAGGGAAGAACACAGGAGATTAGAGAGCGCGTCATGCATCTTTGATGCATAACGCTGCCTCTTTGGCATCTATCATATGTATTACAGCGGAATTCATGACTGCGATATCGCTAATGGAACAGGAGTAAGAGTTACCCTGTTCGTATCAGGATGCACGAACTGCTGTGAAGGATGCTTTAATCCTGACACATGGGATTTCTGCCATGGTCAGGAGTTTACCAAGGAGACTGAAGAGCAGATATGGAAGATGCTCGACCGCGATTATATCCGTGGATTGACTATCCTCGGAGGTGAGCCGTTCGAGCCTTCTAACCAGCGCGCTCTGGCCCCTTTCCTTAAAGAGTATAAGCAAAGATTCCCGTATAAGAATCTGTGGATATTTTCGGGATTCTATTATGATACCGAGCTGCTTGTCGACGGTTCCCATCCCAGATGTGAGGTTACCGATGACATCCTGGCGCTTACTGATGTACTGGTCGACGGAAGGTTCATTCTAGCTAAGAAGGACATAAGTTTAATATACCGCGGTTCGTCAAATCAGCGTATAATAGATATGATAAAAACGCGCGCGAAGGGCGAAGTGGTACTTTGGGACGAGCAGACGGCGACAAGTTAACTCAAGACAACAATACAGTTACCAATGAGAGTTTTAAGGAAAAGCTCGTCAGGTGGCTCGGCTTAGGCAAGCAAAGCGATTCCATAAGCAGATATATGATCAACAGCAATACGCGTGCCATTATCTACATGGCCACGGTTGTTCTCGCGATCAGCGTCATCATGGCAGGAAGATTCGTTGCCATATATTCGATGTCCGAAGACAAGACAAATTCTTCGGGATTCATCCTTCAGATGCTTCTGTGCGTTATGGTCTTCTTCACATGTGCGATGTCTATCTCATATGCGAGCAGGGATCTGTCGCGAAGGAAGATCAATAATCTTGCTGAACTTTCATATTCAACGATACTTATATTCTCATTCGTATGTCTGTTGTTCGGATTCTTCGTATCTTTGTCCGAGTACAGATTAAGCGGCAACATCATGACTTTTATTGCCATGGAGCTGATAGTTATCTGTATCCTTGCATGGCGTCCGATACTTTCCATATCTATCGTTACAGGTACATTTGCTGCGTTCTACCTCATGATCTCTCTCGAGTCAGGGCATGTTCCGGATGTACAGTTCACTATCGGATTTATAATCATCGGCATTTCCATAATCGTTACAAGTATCAGTGCTTATAACCAGAAGAAGGGTGAGGCGGATAAGGACGCTTCACTCGTGTCTTCCAATATGCATCTTGCAGAGACTGCTGTTAAGGACGAGCTTACCGGAGCTGCCAATATGAGCTTCTTCCGTAAGAGAGCGAAGGAGATATTGAAGGATCCTGCGACTCAGTATCAGCGTCAGATATTCGTTTATCTTGATGTCGAGAACTTCAGACCTCTTAACGAGAAGTACGGATTCGAATCCGGTAACTCTTTCATCAAGAAGTTCGCAGGCCAGATCATCGATGTCTTCTATGACGGACTGGTAGGAAGACAGGGAGACGACCACTTTGTAGTCCTTTGTGACAAGGAAGATCTGGAATCACGTATCACGACACTTCGTACATATATCTACGACTGCGGCTTCGATACACAGACAGGTCTTAAGGCCGGCGGCTATATGGTCAAGGACCGTAATATCGACCCGTCCGTAGCATGCGACAGAGCCCGTTATGCATGTAATTCTATCAAGAAGCATTACGACCAGGATTACTGCGAGTACGATGAAGAACTTGACCGTAAGTTTATGATGCGTCAGTACATCGTTAATAATGTTGATGCAGCTATCGACCGTGGAGATATCAAGGTTTACTATCAGCCGGTATGCTGGGCTAAGAATCGCAAGCTGTGCGGCTATGAGGCCCTTTCCAAGTGGGAAGATCCCAAGTACGGATTCCTTCCACCGTCGTTGTTCATTCCGGTACTCGAGGAATATCATCAGGTCCATAAGATCGATATGGTAGTAGTCGATACCGTATGCAGAGACTTAAGATGGCTTATGGATAACGGCAGACCTGCCGTTCCCGTATCACTGAACTTCTCAAGACTCGACTTCGAGCTTACAGATGTAGTCGATCTGCTGTGCTCATGCACACGTAAGTACAACATCCTTCCCGAGATGATCCATGTAGAGGTAACGGAGAGTGCTCTTTCCGATAATCTCGAGTCGCTTCATAAGGATCTCGACAGGCTTAAGGATCTTGGATTCCCTCTCTGGCTCGATGACTTCGGTTCCGGATATTCATCACTTAACGTACTCAAGGACTTCAGCTTCGACGTAATGAAGATCGACATGGTATTCCTGTCGAGTTTCCATAACAACACGAATGATGTTAAGTTCGAGAAGACCAAGGCCGTCCTTAAGAACGTAGTCGCGATGGCCAATGACCTCGGAATGCGCACTCTTACAGAGGGTGTAGAGACTCTCGAAGAAGCAGAGTATCTTAAGAGTATCGGATGTGAGAGACTTCAGGGATATCTGTTCGGTAAGCCGATGCCTTTGAAGGATGCTCTTGTTAAGATCACGGCAGGAACATTGCCTGTATCCGAGGAATATATTTGAAACACGTTTTCTTTGACATAGACGGAACGCTGTGGGATCGCAGAAGCGTGATCCCGCAGAGCACCATAAGTGCGATCAAAAGTCTTCAGAACAATGGTCATAAAGCTTATATCTGCACAGGAAGGACCAGAGGTTATATCACTAACCCTGTCTTGCTGTCACTTGGATTTGACGGAATAATATCCGGTCTGGGAACAGGAGTTGAAGCTGACGGGGAGATGATCTTCGAACATATCATTCCTGTGGATACTGCTGTAAGAACTATCGATACGATCAAGAAGTATAAAGTACGTGCGATACTTGAAGGTCCCGAGTATCTGTATCTCGATTATGACGAGTTCAAGGATGATCCTTACGGCCGTAAAGTAATGGGAGATCTTGAAGGTCACATGAAGTCCTTAAGCGATAACTACGGTCAATGGGTTATTAACAAGCTCTCATGCGATACCACGGGATGTGACAAGCAGGCGTGTTATGCCGAGCTTGAAGCTGACTTCGACTTTATAGAGCATAACGATGTCGTGGTGGAGATGGTGCCCAAGGGTTACTCGAAGGGAACAGGTATAAGAAAGCTGTGTGAGATCAAGGGCATAAATATAGAAGATACGATCGCGATCGGCGATGCTGCCAATGATGTCGAGATGTTCAAGGCCGCTGGGTTCTCCGTAGCCATGGGAAGCGGAGCCGAAGGGGCAAAGAGAGCTGCCGATTACGTTACCACGGGTCTTAATGAAGACGGTATCATGAATGCTCTTAAGTACTTAGAACTTATTTGATCTTGTTGCTCAGAAGATCAAGAAAAGGTCTGATGACATTGAGTTTCTCTTCGTTAACGGAGACGTATATATAGATGGTGGTGAATATCTTCGGACTCAATAAGTAAAACGCCAGGTTGTACTTGTTGAGATGCGGAAGGAAGATCCTCGGCGCGAATCCTGCTCCGTATCCTCTGTGTATCATCTCGATCAGCGTCTCGATGCTGTTGTATGTATCTGCCAGATGGGTCCTTTCCGTATCTTTGACCCATTGTTCGATCTCTTTACGAGACATTGCATCTGCCGGTATGAGCAACGGAAGATTTCTAAGTTCATCAGAGCGGATATAATGGTTGTCGGTTATCGGTACCCCGTCCGGTGCGACTAACCCCCATTCGAAGCCTTCGACTACTTCATACATCTTGTAACCGCTGAAGTTGATCCTGTCGGGGAGAAGAGCCACATCAAGTTTGCCGTTAACCAGCATCTCTCTTATCTGTTTGTTGTCTCCTGAGAAAGTCCTTAAGATGATAGAAGGTTCATTCAGTTTATATCGTGACAGTTCCGAGGCGAATAGAGAACATGAGGCGGGGAAAGAGAACCCTATATTCATCTGCTTCATCGTTTGCTCATCAATATAGCGCTTGAATCTTTGCTTGGTGCTCATGCCGTCATCGATGAGATTAAGAAGAACGATGCCGTAGGGCGTAACGGTAAACGGTATCGAATCCCTGTTGATGAGCTTGGTGTTGAATTCGTCCTCAAGACGGGTTATGGCTCTCGATACGCTTGGCTGCGATATGTTGAGTCTCCTCGCAACCTCGGAATTGCTGCCATACTCGGCAACAAGTCTGAATATTTCCAAGCTCTTATCTGTCATCCGGTCACCCTCCCGAACAATAGATTAATCACGGTTTGCCGATTGTATAACCCCCGGCCTTGATCAAAGCCATTTCCTTATGTCCGAGATAGAATCTGATAGTTGATGTGCCATCGTTCTCAGTATCTATCGCGATATCGTCGAAGAGTATATCTTCGGGATTTCCTTTGTAAGATGCTGTTGCTTTGTTTGCCGTGACAGTAACGGTGTCGGTTAATGCACAGCACGCGAATTCACGGTAGGTAAGAAGTGTGAGTGCAGGAGCAGTTTCATTTCTTCCCGTTATCCTCTGTACCGTGATCTTGATCCTGTCGTTCTTAAGTACCTTGAGCATGAGCCGGTAGCTTCCGTAAGGACGGTACGCCAGAAGATCCTTTAAAGGACCTGGGTAGTCGCTCTTGAAGGATGACTTGTATATCTTAAGGTCGGATGTAAGTTCGAGGATCTTGTCATCAATGAATTCGCGAAGCTTCTTATCACTCGGCGACATACCGAATCTGAATCTCATCATCAGTGCAAATTCGGCCTGAAGGAAAAAGTCCAGTGCCTGGTCTCTCATGAACCTTAAGCTTAGCGGATTATCGTTGAATATCTGAAGCTGGAGCTGTCCCATGTGCATGGCGGCTTCCGCGAACACACCGTCGAAGTCTTCCTGCTCGAATTTGTATCTTGAATCCACATATACCTTCTCGATAAGTGACGCAGCAGTCTCGAGATTCTTGGCAACGTATATGCCTTCCGCGAACATCTCGGCAAGCTTGAATGTGGATTCGTAGATACCGAATGCATGTCCTATGGAGAAATATCTGAAAGCCTGTCCGTAGTCAGGAATGCCATCCGACAGTCTGCCTTCGAAGTGGATGAATCCCAGGGTGTTGGCAGCATAACCGAAGCCTCCGTCTTTCCAAAGGATCTCCATGCACCTTGCCGCTTCCTTGAAGTCTGACTTGAATACTGAGTTGCCGCCTAAGCACGCGAAGCCTTTGATCCTTAAAGCATTGAAGTTCTTGGCATCGCACAGCTCATTAACATATCTCTTGAACAGCTTCTTCGTAAATCTGTCCGCATCCTTAAGTATGAGATCGTTATCGAGCTCATGAATATAATCGTCCTTGATATCATCGATATATTGACGCTGTTCTATGGGAAGCATTCCCTCTTCTTCCTGAAGGTCGATCATATAAAGAAGGTTCTCGGCATCGATATATTCTGCAGCACGAAGGTGTACCTGGATAAGCGACAAGTCTTTAAAGAGTCTTACAAGATACGAGAAGATCCATCTAAGAAGATCATCGTCAGTCTGGGGCATCATGTTCATCCTGTAGGCTTCGACTGATGCCGGATTGTCTCCGAATAATCTGTCCAAGCAGAGAAGATCATAGAAATGGATCATGAGAGGCTCGAACCACGTAAAGAAGAACGACGCCGCATCAATATCGTTATCTGCTATCTTCTCGAGAACCTGAGCCATATCATCGAGCGTGAAGGCTCTGTTATTGTCGCATCTTATGACGACATTCTTGGTCGCTGCCAAAGGAAGAAGGGTTATATCGTAGAAATCGCTGTTATATACCGCGAATGAATCGAGTGATGTATCGCTGATCCTTATGATACGAGGGTATTCTGACATGATTATTCCTTCCTTCGAGAAAATTTTACCTTTTTAAAAGGACCGCGTGTAGTAAAATATCCGTGTATAAAGTTAAATTTATATTTCATTCACATTCTTCGGAGGTAAGGACAATGGGACTGTGTTTCAGGAAGAGCATAACCATCGCACCCGGCGTAAGAGTCAACCTGAGTAAGAGCGGACCGAGCTTAAGCTTCGGTAAGAAAGGCATCAGAGAGACTATAAGCGCCACCGGAAAGTCAACTACGACAGTCGGCATTCCCGGAACGGGTGTCTACTATAAGAAGTCCTTCGATCTGAAGAAACTCGGCAAGGGTAAGGAAGACAAGGCTGCTAAGGCAGGCAAGGGTAAGACCGCGGCGGCAGCAGCTTCTGAGACAGATCAGCAGAAGCTTGCCCAGCTTGAGGCAGATAAGGCTAAAGTCGCTGAGTACGAGGCATATGTAAATGCCATTAAGTCAGTACATAAAGCTACTGACGGCTATATCGACTGGGCTGCTCTTAACAGAGACGAGATTCCCACGAATATCGTTAAGGGAAGTGAAGAGTATAAGGAATTCGAGACGTTGAAGGCATTCTCCGGCCGCGTTATGGAAGGCGATGTCGATGCTTACCTTGAGATAATCAATGCCATCAGACCTTACGACGATCTTCTCGATTACGGTTCTTCTTTCGAGGTCGGTACCGACAGGAAGGATGTCCTCGAGGTGGAGTTCCACGTCAAGTCTGAGGAGGTCGTTCCTAATGTTGAGCTCTCACTCAAGGCTAACGGCACCCTAAGCGAGAAGGAGATGAGCAAGACCAACTACTATGCTCTCATGCAGGACTACATCTGCAGCACGATGATAAGAGTCGCAAGAGATTCCTTCGCGCTCCTCCCCGTCGAAAAGGTATACGTCCACGCCGCTGACGACGTTCTTAATACAGCTACCGGCTACAACACAGAAGTGACGCTTGTCTCCGCCGAGTTCGGCAGGGCACAGCTGTCTTCTCTTAACATGGAGATGATCGATCCTTCTGACGCATTAACAGCCTTCAAGCACAACATGAAGTTTGCCAAGACAACGGGCTTCAAGGCCGTAGAAAGGATCCTGCCCGAGTAACGGGAGCACATGCATTTCAAAAGTAACGACGCCAAGGGTATAGCCTGCATTCTTCTTGCTGCTTTTGGCTTTGCACTCATGACATTTTTCGTAAGACTGTCGGGAGACGTGCCTACCATGGAGAAGGCATTCTTCCGCAATGCTTTCGCTGCTGTTATCGCGACGGTTACTTTGCTGCGCTCCGAGGATAAATTCAAGATCAAGAAGGGTAACGGCAAGTACATCTTCTTCAGATGTCTGTTCGGCACCACGGGTCTTCTTTGCAACTTCTATGCCATTGACCATCTGCCTCTTGCGGATGCGAACATGCTCAACAAGCTCTCGCCCTTCTTCGCGATCATCGCATCGATCCCGATACTTAAGGAGAAGCCGACAAAGATCGATATCCTTACTACCATAGGTGCGTTCTGCGGCGTCATCCTCATAGCAAGACCGTCGCCCAATGTCTCGATAATTCCGGCTCTTGCAGGCCTGTGGGGAGGTGCCGGAGCGGGTATCGCATATACTTTCGTAAGGCTTCTAGGCAAGCATAAGGAGAGAACGTCGATCATAGTGCTGTGCTTTTCGATATTCTCGTGCATGCTCTCAGCTCCGTTCATGATCTTTGATTACAAGCCGATGGAGTGGTGGCAGCTCGCGTGTCTTATCGCGGCGGGTATCTTCGCTGCAATCGCGCAGTTCTCTATAACATCCGCGTATAAGTTCGCACCTGCACGTAAGATAGGCGTCTTCGATAATACACAGGTGGTATTCTCGGCGTTCCTCGCGATCGCATTCTTCGGTGAGATACCGGAAGTGCTCAGCATCGTAGGTTATGTCATTATCATCGGAATGGCTGTGTTCAGATGGTATTGGAACTTAAAGCACGAGCAGCCGGAAGAAGTTACAGCGTCTTAAGAGTAACGTCGTAAGCTCCGCTGTCGCGGAGATCCATTATCATGTAAGACCTTGAAGAACCGCCCCGTGGAATCGATATGCTTCCGGGGTTAAGAACATGCACCTTGGCTGCACCGAAAGAGCTGTCTTCGAACCCGTCGAAAGGGACGTGGGTGTGCCCGTAAAGTGCAATATCACAGTTGTTTTCCATGGCAGCATATATGAGTCTGTCGAGTCCGTAGTTGACGTTTACCAGATGTCCGTGAGTGCAGAAGAAACGGTGTCCCTTAAGAGTGAAGACGGACCAGTCCTGAAGATCTCCCTGGGATCTGAAGTCGCAGTTGCCTTTGATGAATACACAGGGGATCTTGGGGGCGCCAAGGCGCTTCTCTACGACAGATACGGTGTCTTCGAGGTCGCCTAAGTGGATTATCATGTCGGGCTTCTCTGTATCTGCCGCCTGATAAACGCGGTCGGATCTGCCGTGTGAGTCGCTTACGATAAGTATCTTCATGCCACGGATTGTACAACAACGTTTGTCCAAGTGCTATAATGTGAGAGTTTATTAATATTCGAAAAGAGGTTTTGATTATGGAAAAGAAGAATCTTGACTGGTCGAATCTGACATTCGGTTACACAAAGACCGACAAGCGCTTTGTTGCTAACTACACAAACGGCGCATGGGACAACGGTGCCCTCGTGGATGATGACATGATCCAGATGAGCGAGTGCGCAGGCGTTCTTCAGTATGCTCAGACAGTATTTGAAGGTCTCAAGGCTTATGAGACTGTAGACGGAAGGATCGTTACATTCCGTCCCGACCTTAACGCTGCAAGACTTCACGATTCCGCTGTAAGACTCGAGATCCCCCCTATCACGGAGGAGATGTTCATAAGATCCGTTAAGGAGACAGTTGCTGCTAATGCTGCATGGGTACCTCCGTATGGTTCAGGCGCTTCACTCTACCTGAGACCTTACATCTTCGGTATCAACCCCGTTATCGGTGTTAAGCCTGCAGACGATTATCAGTATCGTATCTTCGCTACACCTGTAGGTCCTTACTTCAAGGGCGGCGCTAAGCCGATCGTTGTTAAGATCTCTGATTTTGATCGTGC
>JAEEGL011029906.1_pt1 | contig 16361 bp, 19 predicted proteins | sample 9134231 | NCBI WGS metagenome assembly JAEEGL01 (sample SAMN16246548, study PRJNA631951) | gut metagenome | biome: gut microbiome; feature: rumen; material: fiber-attached | host: Bos | place: Iran: Karaj | collected 2018-10
GAGACCTGAATTTCATGAGCATAGAAGATCCGCTGGACGGGGAACGGATGTCCTGCCGCGTCAAGGTGCGTTACCGTCACTCCGGGCAGAGCGCTATCGTCGAAAAAACAGCCCGCGATACGGTCGCCGTAACCTTCGATGAGCCGGTCCGTTTTGCCGCGCCGGGACAGTCGGCCGTGTTTTATGACGGAAACGGGTATCTGATAGGCGGCGGAATCATTTCGGAAACCGTTTCATAACGGTATTGCGGGACAGCGGCAGACTAATATTTGAACAGAGTGGTGACGGTATGACGGATTATAAAATGCTGGTGAAGATGATAGAAAGTCTGGCGGAGGAGTCTTCGGATCCCATCCCACTGTTTGCAAACGTGTCGGCTCTTCTTTTCGGCGCGATGGACGACGTGAACTGGGCGGGATTTTACATTGTCAGGGACGGCGTTCTCCTGCTCGGACCTTTTCAGGGGAAAGTCGCCTGCGTAAAGATAGCAAAGGGCAGAGGAGTGTGCGGCAGGGCATGGGAAGAGAACAGGACCATGATTGTCCCTGACGTGCACAGGTTTCCGGGGCACATCGCGTGCGACGCGGAATCAAGATCGGAGATAGTCGTTCCGATCCATACGGGAGGCAAAGTCGCCGCGGTGCTTGACATCGACAGTCCCGTTCCGGGACGGTTTACGCCGGACGACGCGGAAGGGCTGGAATATCTGGTTTCGGCGATCGAGCGGATAACGGAAATAACGCCGTGAGACTCTTTGCTCCGGCTAACGCCGCCGCGGCAATTTCAAAATACGGTTTTGGGGAGATGTTCGGATGAAGGCATATTTTGCCGGCGGGTGCTTCTGGTGTGTCACGCCTGTTTACAAAATGCTCGGAGCCGATAAGGTGACGAGCGGATTTTCCGGCGGAAACGAGGAGAACCCGTCGTACGAAGACGTTAAAAATCAGAAAACGGGGCACAGGGAAACGGTAATGATCGATTACGACCCTGAAAAACTGCCGTACGGGGTTCTTCTCGAAACATTTTTCGCAAACGTCGATCCGTTCGATCCGGGCGGGCAGTTTATCGACAGGGGCCGCTCCTACACTCTTGCCGTATACTATACATGCGAAGAAGAGAAAAAACTGGCGGAAGATAAAATTGAATTGCTTGAAGCGGAGACCGGCAGGGAAGTATTTGTCTCAGTCGAGCCGTTCAGCGTATTTTACGAAGCCGACGAATATCATCAGGACTTTTACCTCAAACACCCGGACGAATACGAAAAAGAAATGAACGAATCCGGCAGAATGCAAAGATTAAAAGGGAACGGTAACGGAGATCGGTAAAATGCGAAGACCCGCAAAAGAAATAATAGAAAAAGCCGGAAAACTGGACGACTTCACAATCGACTACGGCACAGCGGTTTTAGCGCTGCCCTTCGCTGACTATTGTGCGGAATTCTGCAGATTTTACAGGATCGGCAAGCCGAAGTTCGGACTTGTTCCGTCTCCCGACGGGTTCCGCGGGACCCTGAGAGAAGTCTGCGGATACAGCGTCTGGGAGCCTATTGCGGAAAAAACGGAGGAGATTTTCGGCGTACCGGACAGGGTCACGGTACCGGACGACGTCAGAAAGCCGCTTGACAGGCTGGAGGGGTGCGGCGGCGGGCACGGACCGTTTTACTGCATGTTCGATATCATGTTCTGCGAATATGACGGTTTTGTGCTGTGCTTCATGTCCGGCTCGAACGACTGAAAAAATCGAAAGGAGATTTTACTGATGAAAATAAAAAAGGCAGCGACGTTCGCGCTTATAGCAATCATGCTTGCGTTTACGTGCTCGTGCGGGTACGCCTCGCACTACAGGGCGGTGGCTTTCGTTCATTCGAACACGAGAACGGAAGCCTATATGAGTTTTTTCAGCTTTGAAGGCACAATGGTCTTTAAGCTGAAATGCGACGTTCAGGGCGGTACGGTCAATTATTCCGCAAATCTGGAGTCCGGCAGCGCACGAGTGTGGATTGACTGCGGAAACGGGAAAACGGAACTTTTTGCCATAGGAGCGGGCGGTGAAATGCGTTCCTTCGGCGGAGAACCGGAGAAAGGCGCGACTGTTTACGTAATCGTCGAAACCGACGGAAAGTGCGGAAACGGAAGCTTCAGCTTCACGCTTGATTATCCTATGGTAACCGGACAAATCGAAAATTAGGAGGCAAATATGGAGTATATCAGAGTAACGAAGGACAATCTTGAAAGCGAGCACATCTGCTGCGCGATCTCAAACAACAACGATGTGCAGGTTTCGTCAAAAAAGGCCTGGCTTGCTGACAGATTTGACGAGGGACTTGTGTTTCTGAAGAGCACCGAGCGGGGCAAATGCTTCATCGAGTATATTCCGGCCGAAAACGCGTGGAACCCGATACAGGCGGACGGTTACATGTACATCGACTGTCTCTGGGTGTCGGGCTCGCTCAAAGGCCACGGATATTCGAACGATCTGCTGGGCGAGTGCGTAAGGGACAGCAGGGAAAAGGGAAAGAAGGGGCTGTGCATTCTTTCGTCCGCAAAGAAAAAGCCTTTTCTCGCCGATCCGAAATACCTGAAATACAAGGGTTTTTCGGTATGCGACGAGGCTGACAACGGCATTCAGCTCTGGTATCTGCCCTTTACGGACGGAGCCGAGCCGCCGAGGTTCACGGACAGGGCAAGGCATCCCCGCACGGAAGAAAAAGGATATGTGCTTTACTACACCAGCCAGTGCCCGTTCAACGGTAAATACGTTCCGATAGTTGAACAGACGGCGAAGGAGAACGGCATCCCTTTCAGAGCGGTGCATATCGCGAGCCGCGAGGAAGCCCGCAGCGCACCGAGCCCTGTCACTACCTACGCGCTGTTTTTCAACGGAGTGTACGTGACCAACGAGCAGATGAACGACGCGAAATTTCTCAAGCTTGCGTCGGAAATGTCAAAAACCTGAAGGAAAACAACATTTTCAGGAATATTATACAGGAGGTATCTTAAATGAGATACGAAATCAAAGGCGAGCCGATGCCGGTAGTGATCTGCTATCCGCAGAACGGCGAAAAGCTCATCACCGAGAGAGGCTCAATGGTATGGATGAGCCCCAACATGCAGATGGAGACCACTACGGGCGGAATCGGGAAGGCGATAGGCCGGATGTTCTCCGGAGAGACGCTGTTCCAGAACGTCTACACGGCCAGGGGCGGCGACGGAATGATCGCGTTCGCGTCCAGCTTTCCGGGAGCGATAAGGGCCGTCCAGATCACTCCGGACAGACCGATCGTGGTTCAGAAAAGCGCGTTTCTGGCGGCGACCGAGGGCGTCAGTCTTTCGGTCCATTTCCAGAAAAAAGCGTCCGCCGGCTTCTTCGGAGGCGAAGGCTTCATCATGCAGAAAATCTCCGGAAGCGGAACCGCGTTCCTCGAACTTGACGGTTCTGTAGTCGAATACGACCTTGCCCCTGGACAGCAGCTTGTCATCGATACGGGCCACCTGGCCATGGTCGATTCCACGGTCGACATCTCGATAAAGGCAATAAAGGGCGTAAAGAATGTTCTGTTCGGCGGAGAGGGCCTGTTCAACACGGTTCTCACGGGCCCGGGACACGTGGTGCTCCAGTCCATGACGCTTGCCGGATTTATAGGAATGATCGGTGCAAGCAAAGGCTCGAACTGACGGCAGTTCAGGCAATAAAAATCGCTGCGGGTTTGTCTCCCTGCAGCGTTTTTGCTTTCAGTATGTGAAAACGTCAGCCGTTCTTCTTTTTTCTGCAAAGATAATAGACAAGATAAAACGCGACTATGTAAACAAGGAACAGTCCGACCACGATTAGCGGGTAGAGAACCGGGCTCCCGTTCACAAGATTGTAAAAAATATCGTACGGGGTCCCGTCGCCGCGCATAAGGAACATATAGTTGTAGTCAAGAGTGATATTCGCGACGTATGCGGCCGCGCAGAATGCTATTGTTATGGCAAAGGTGACGGGAATGTTTTTCTTTTTCATGCTCGCCATGCCGGAGACGGCGATGTACAGCGAGGCGAATCCCGAAATCGCGTGTGTAAGACCCGAGGCTACGTTGTCGAGGGACAGCACCGGATAGCAGGAATAATTCTGCCCCGCGCCGTAGGTTCCGAGAAACGCTGTCATCAGTCCGAAAATGAACACAAAATCAAGCGAAGCCTCCTTGAGCCTTCCGTGTGAAAAGGCTGCGAGAGGCAGGGCGATGAGCATAATGCTGCACAGAAACAGCGGGAGGAGATTTTTCAGCGGCGCCCAGCTTCTGCTTCTTGTCAGGATAACGGCGATTTTTATAATCTCGATTGCGTCGATCGCTATCGCGGAGACAATCAGGACGCGGTTTTTGATTTTTTTGTCCTTCTTTCGGTTCTTAAGACCGAGAATGACTGCGAGGGCGATCATTACCGCCATAAGAGACGTGACGAACAGGATATGCTGCCAGGAGAAATAGCCCTCCGGCTCTCTGGTATATCCACCGTAACCGAAAAATTCGCGTAACATGTCTTTAAAAAATCCTTTTCTTTGATTGAAGCGTTGTTGCCTTGTTATCCGATGCTGACCCACATTGCCGGGCGGACGCCCAGATATACTGTAACTGCCATTCCCTTTTTATCTATTTTACCCTGTTTTAGAACCTTGATTGCAGCATATGAAACAAATCCGGGAGTACGAACCCACCATACGCAATAAGTTTGGTGTGAACCAACAGCAAAGTTACCATTTACTTTTGCGAATTCCGTTGCTTCACATATGCGCGTTTCATCTATTAAAGAGTCATCACCCGAAAAGCCGTATGCCGTATTTGTTACATCCTCCAAGCAGAGGATAAAAACTCTGTCGACTGTGTCTTCGCATCCTTCTGTTCCGTAAACAGGGTTGCCTTTGTTCACGAGCGTGGACGGCAATATTTTCTTTTGCTCGGAATCAGTAAAAGCGTCGTGCAAAAAATCGCTGTTAAGCCAGGCTCGCAGAGTGCAGTTTTCCCATGTTACGTCGGTCATTCTGGTTATTCCGTTATATGGCTTGCAGTCAAGCGCGTATTTGCTGAGCAGAAGCGCTTTTCCGTCTTTTTTGTCAAGTACTATCCACTCGATCGGTTCTTTTCCGTTCTCCGCATTATTGTCCTGTTCGTATGAGCCGAACAAAATGACGTCGCCTTTTGAAATATCAGTGGGAATTCCGGAAGAATCAGAACACGATGTGAAAATCAACAGAACAAAAACCAGCAAAACAATTCTTTTCATTGTTTTTATGTTATATCCTTTCCATAACGGCGTAGTAGAATCCGTCGCTGTCGGCGGACGGGAACAGGGTCCTGTCCTTTGTCAGCGTAAAAAGGGAGCTTTCCGACAGGAATCTGTCCACTACGGCGCGGTTTTCGTTTTTGTTAAGCGTGCAGGTGGAATATACGAGTCTGCCGCCCGGTCTGACGTAGTCAGCCGATCTTTTCAGTATTGCGAACTGGGTTTCGGGCAGGCGCGATATGTCCTCCGCGGACTTGAAGCGGATCTCCGGCTTTTTGGCTATCACTCCGAGGCCGGAGCAGGGGACGTCGCACAGCACCCGGTCGGCTTTTCCGTTGTATTCGTCCCTGCCGGTCCTTCCGTCGGCCTGCGCGGTCTCTATTATTCCGATGCCCAGCCTTGCGGCCCCCTTTTCGATCAGTCCGAGCTTTGACACGTGAAGGTCGAGGGATATTATCCTGCCGACGTTGTTCATGTCCATGGCTATGCCGAAGGATTTGCCTCCCGGGCAGGCGCAGACGTCGATAACGGTTTCGCCGGGTCTTGCGCCGACGGCCTCCACGCATTCCTGAGACGAGAGGTCCTGCACGAAGAATCTGCCGTCGCTCATGTCCGGCGTTTTGTTCAGAACGAGGCCGTCCGGGAGACGGGTCCTTTCGCAGTCGAGCTCTTTTTCAAGTTCGTCTGCTGATGAAACGAGGGTGTTTACCCGTACCGTAACTCGCGGGAGCGTGCAGAACGCCTCGAAAAACCCGGTTGCCCGCTCTTCGCCGTACTGCGACACGAGCAGGGATACAATGTGCTCCGGGAGGGAATATTTTGCTTCAAAGTAACCTTTTTCCCCGCGGGCGGGAAGCGGGAGACTGTTTTTGTTTCTCGCGACGTTGCGCAGTATTCCGTTCACAAAGCCCTCGGCGCCGCGGTGCGAGTGCCTTTTTACGAGTTCGACCGATTCGTTGCAGGCCGCGCTGTCGGGGACTCTGTCGAGCCAGACTATCTGGTAAACGCCGAGCCGGAGGGCGGTAAGCACGGAAGGCTCTATCCTTGCCGGGGGGATCTTCGAAAATTTTCCTATAATGAAATCTATGGTTATGAGGCGCTCTACGGTTCCGTAGACGAGCCTTGTGTAGAGGGTCTTTTCGCTGCCGGCAAGGCCGTATCTTTTTATCGCGGCGTCCGTCTCGATGTTCGAGTATCTGCGCTCCGCGGCGATCTTTTTCAGCGACAGGAACGCCGCCTCGCGCGCCGTGACAGTGCTATCCACCGAATATCTCCCCCTCTGACAGTCTGTATCCGCGAAGATATTCGGCCGACGTCATTTTCTTTCTGCCCGCCGGGACGAGCGACAGTACGCTTACCGCACCGCCGTCGCCGCAGACGACGTCGATAAGCCCGCCGTTCGCGACCGCGGAGCCGTGCGGCAGGGAATATGTCTTGTCCGAAAGCCGCGCCGATACGATCTTGACCGCTGTTCCGTCCGCGCGGTGCGTGAAGGCGAGCGGGACCGGAGAAAGACCGCGTATGAGGTTGTACACGTCGGACGCGCTCTTTGAAAAATCGATGACGCAGTCCTCTTTTTCAATCTTCGCGGCGTACGACGAAAGCGAGCCGTCCTGTTTTTCGGGAACGAGCGTTCCGTTCATTATCAGCGGCAGGGCGCAGACTATCGATCTTGCTCCGGCGCGCGCCATCTTTTCGAACAGGTCCCCGAACGTGTCGTCCGGCGATATCTCAAGCTCGTATTTAAGCAGCATGTCGCCCGTGTCGAGACCGGCGTCCATTTTCATTACCGTGATGCCCGTGCGGGTCTTCCCGTCCATTATCGCCCTCTGCATTGGCGCCGCTCCCCTGTATTCAGGCAGGAGCGAGCCGTGGACGTTGACGCATCCGTATTTCGGGTAGTCTATCACGTACGGCGGCAGAATTTTCCCGTACGCGGCGACCACGATGACGTCTGGGTCTATGCGCCCGAGTTCCTCTCTGAACGCTCCGTCGCGGAAGGTCTCCGGCTGATATACCTTAAGGTTGTGCTCAAGCGCGAACACCTTGACGTCGGAAGGGGTAAGGACGTTGCCGCGCCCCTTGGGACGGTCGGGCCGGGTCACCACCTCTATATCGTATCTTCCGGTTTCGTAAAGAGCCTTGAGCGGGGCCGCGGCGAAATCCGGCGTCCCCATAAAGAGCAGTTTTGTCACCTGTTCAGCTCCTCTTCGGTCAGCATGTGTATCGCGACGTCGGTGAATATTATTCCGTCGAGATGGTCGAGCTCGTGCTGTATCGCCTGGGCGAGGAAGCCCTCCGCGTCAAGCACCTGTTCCTTTCCGTCGCGGTCGGTATATCTGACCTTTACGGACATGGCGCGTTCGGTCTGCCCCCATTTTTCGGGAACGGAAAGGCAGCCCTCGTTGTTTATCTGCGTCTTCTTCGATTTCGACAGTATCTCCGGATTGATCATTTCGTACAGCTGTCCCGGTTCGGTCTCGACTATCACCATGCGCCGCAGAACGCCCACCTGAACGGCGGCAAGGCCCACGCCCTCCGCCTTGTGAAGCGTGTCGCGCATATCGTCGAGGAGCTGAAGTATCCTCGGTGTTATCCCGGTCACCGGACGCGATTTTTTCCGCAGAAGCGGATCGGGATACGTTACTATGTTGAGCAGAGCCATTTTAAGCCTCCTACCGTGTGTTTTACAAGCTGACGGGGTCGACGTCCGCGGTGAGCGAGACGCGGCTTCCGGCCATGCCGAGCCCCTGAGAGTATATTTCGGAAATATGCCTGCGCGTCGGCCGGTTGAGGACGCACTTTATGACTATCTGAAGGCGGAACACTCCGCCGATCTTGTACACGGGAGCCTCGACGGGTCCGAACACGCGCATGGGCGCGTCCGCGGCCTCGTGGTTTTTTATGTATCCGCAAAGGTCGCCAACATACCCGTGAAGTATCTTTTCGTCAGGGGACGAGGCCGAAAGCACCACCATGTTGACGTACGGCGGGAAAGCGAGCGATCTTCGCAGAGCGATCTCGTTTTCGTACATGCCCTCGTAGTCTCCGCTTATGACGCCGGATAGAATCGGGTGTTCGGGGTTGTGGCTCTGGAGCAGAGCGACGCCCGGCCTCGACGAGCGTCCGGAACGCCCCGTGACCTGCGTGAAAAGCGAAAACGCGCGCTCGGCCGCCGAATAGTCGTTGTTGAAGAGCGCCGTGTCCGCGTTTATCACGCCGACCAGCGTCACTCCGGGGAAATCGTGCCCCTTCGTTACCATCTGCGTGCCGACGAGCACGTCAGCCTCCCCGTTGCGGAAATCGCCGAGTATCCTGTCGTACGCAAAGCGCGAGGACGTCGTGTCGGAATCGAGCCGCAGAACTCTCGCCGCAGGGAAAAGCCTGATGATCTCGTCTTCCACCTGCTGAGTTCCCACGCCTGTGTACCTGAATTTTCCCCCGCACTGGCACGAGGAGGGAACAAACGCCTTGCTTCCGCAGTAGTGACAGTAAAGGTAGCCCCTGTCGCCCCTGCCTCTCAGGTGATAGGTGTACGTGACGCTGCAGTGCGGACAGCCGAGCGTCTTGCCGCACAGGGTGCAGGACAGAAAGCTGTGATACCCGCGTCTGTTTATGAAGAGTATCGCCTGTTCCTTTCTTTCAAGCGTCCCGGAGAGGGCTTTTTTCAGTTCCTCGCCTATGGGAGGGAGCCCGGCCTCCTTGCGCATATCGGCAATGACCGTTCGCGGAAGCGTGGCTCCGCCGTATCTGCTTTTGAGCGTCACAAGGGTATATGAGCCGTTTTTCGCGTTCATGAACGATCCGAGCGACGGCGTGGCGGATGAAAGGAGAAGCACCGCGTTTTCGTTCGCGCAGCGGTAACGGGCGACGTCGCGGGCGTGATAGCGTGGCGGGCTGTCGCTTTTGTACGAGCCGTCCTGCTCCTCGTCGATGACTATCAGCCCGAGTTTTTTGAAAGGCGCGAAAACAGCCGATCTTGTGCCGATGCAGAGCGATACGTCGCCACGCCTTATGCGGTTCCAGGCGTCGTAGCGCTCGCCGTCAGAAAGCCCCGAATGAAGCACGGCGACCCTGCCCGGGTATCTGTTGTAGAATATCTTTACCGCCTGCGGCGTGAGGGATATCTCGGGCACGAGCATAATGACCTGCCTGCCTGAGCCTATCACGTTGTCGATGACCTGCCCGATGACGGAGGTCTTTCCGCTCCCCGTCACGCCGTAAAGGAGAGCGCAGGCCGGCTTCCCGCCTTCGCAGAGCGCGTTTATTCTGTCCGCCGCCTCTTTCTGCTCGCCGGACAGCACGGGAAAGGGCGCCGGAGTGTCAAGCCCGGCGTAAGGATCGCGGTATTTCTCCGTGCGTATGATCCGGACAAAGCCGTTTTTCTCCAGAGATTTTACCGTCACCCGTCCGGCTCCCGTTTCAGAGTACACGGACGACAGGGTCTCCTCGCCGCTGATAGAAAGGAACGAAAGGACTTCCTTCTGCTTTTCGCCCCTGACCAGCGCCCTGAGCTCTTCCGGAGCGAGCCGGAGGAATTCTTCGCGCAGTGACACCCGCTCGTCGGCCGGCGTCTGTCTTTCGGCAAGAACCGTTTCGCATTTGAGGATCCCTTCGGCGACGAGACGCCGCAGCGGGGCCTGCGACTTCAGACTGAACTTTTTTACGAGCGTCTGCCCGTCCGCGCCGCCGCGCGACGTTACGTAGTCGAGTATTTCGCGCTCGGTTTTGCCGTACGCCTTTTTTCCGTTCCCGGCGGGAATGTACCGGTTCCTGAGAAGCGGCACCGCGTACGTCGGAGCCATGACCCGCGCCGCCTCGCCGTAAGAGCAGAGAAAATGCTCCTTCATGTAGTCGCAGAGTCCGGTCATTTCCGGCGGCAGCGAAACGCCGCATTTTGCGGTGATCTCCTTGAGATCGGGGAACTCCGAGCTTGCGGAGAGCCTTGTGACGACCGCCTGCTGCCCCCTTGAGGACATACCGAAAGGAACGGCGACAATGTCTCCGACCTCAACCGTTCCTCTGAGTGTTTCGGGTATTCTGTAATCGTAAACTCTGTCCGCGTGGTACGGAAGGTCGAGAATGTGGACCCCCGCCACGGACAAGGCGCCGTCAGTCGTCAATTCTGTCCAGATCTTTGTTTGACAGCGCGGAGTCGTCGATCACGTATTCGCCGGAGAGTATCTTGTCGATGCCGATCCTGACGGCGCGCTCGTCGCGGAACCTGGGATCCACAAGCTGGTACGCCGGTCTGTCGGTTTCGTGACGCTCTATGAGCTTCTCGGCCTCGGCGCGCTGTTTCTGGTACTCGTCTGTTGCCTCGCGGGCGCATTTGGCAACCGCGATCGCGAGCGTATAGCGGTTGTATCTGTTGTTCTGAGAAAGCACCGTGACGGACGGCGTTATCATGTTGTTTGTCTTTTTTTCTTCGTTTGCCATATAATTCTGACCTCTTATTCCGTTTCCGGGAAAAGCAAACCGAACTCCTCCCGTCCTCTTTGTGAACTGTGTTTGTGTGCGTTTACGATGCTTCTGACGGCTTCTGCCGCCTTTTCCGCTCCGCCGTCGGGATTTACCACGAAGTAATCGTAGCAGTCGGTCTGTCGGAACTCCTCAAGCGCCCTGTCGAGCCTTCGCCGGATATCCTCGGGCGCGTTCGTGCCCCTTCCCTCGAGCCGTGCCTTCAGCGTTTCGTAATCCGGGGGCAGGACGAAGACCGCTACGGCGTCGGGTATTTTCGATTTCACGTTTTTCGCCCCGTCGATCTCAAGCTCGAGGATCAGGTTTTTCCCGCCGTCCAGCTTGTCAAGCTCGCTTTTCGGCGTACCGTAGTAGTTTCCGCAGTACTCGGTGTATTCGAGCATCTCCCCGTCCCTGATCTTACGTTCGAACTCTTCGCGGGTGATGAAGGCGTAGTCTTCTCCGTCCTTTTCGTTATTCCGCGGCTTTCGCGTCGTGGCGGAAACCGAGAAGGCGAATTCCTCCGGGTACATTCTGAGCAGGAGTCTGTTTACGGTCCCTTTGCCGGTCCCGGACGCCCCCGAGACTACAAGAAGAACTCCCTTTTCGTTCCCGAGAACGGTCGGATCATTCATCTTCGTCCTCATCCTCGCCGCCGTCGTCGGGAGCGCAGCCGTTCAGACGGTTCGAGACGGTCTCCGGCTGTATCGCCGACAGTATTACGTGATCGCTGTCCGTGATGATCACCGAGCGCGTCTTGCGTCCGCAGGTCGCGTCGATGGCCTTGCCGGCGGCCTTTGCGTCGGCGATGAATCTTTTGATGGGAGCGCGGTCGGCGCCGACGAGCGAAACGACCCTGTCCGCCGCGACCATGTTTCCGAAGCCGATGTTAATCAGTTTCATTTTCTGCCTCACTCTATGTTCTGGATCTGTTCTCTGATTTTTTCAAGCTCGCACTTTGCCGAGACCACAAGCGCGGCGATATCGGCGTCGCAGGCCTTGGAGCCCGTGGTGTTGACCTCGCGGTTCATTTCCTGAACAAGGAAGTCAAGGCGTCTGCCGACCGGTTCCGGCGAGTTCAGCGCGTCGTCGAAAGCCTTGAAATGGCTGTCGAGGCGCACGGTTTCCTCGTCTACCGCGGTCTTGTCCACGTAGATCGCGACTTCGGTGAGAATGCGGTCTGACGAAAAGGTCACGCCGACCTCGTCGAGCGTTTTGCGCAGTTTTTCCTCCAGCGCGGCGCGGTAGCCCTTTGCGTTAATGGCAGATTTTTCCTTTACATCCGAGACTATCGAGCGCAGATTTTCCTTTTTTGCAGCAAGATCGTCCCTGAGACGTTCGCCCTCCGCCGTCCGCGACTGCTCGAAGCTTTCAAGCGCCAAGTTCAGGTACGGCAGAAGTCCCTGCCAGTCCGCCTCAGCGTCCTCCTCGGGCTTTGAGGCGATGAACATTCCGTCGCCGCGCGCCGCAAGCTCAAGCGTGATCTTTCCGGGAAGGGAATACTTTTCCTTCAGCTCGCGCAGAGCGGCGATATAGCTGTCGGCGTAAAGGGTATCGAGCCCGACGGTGACTCCTCTGCTGCCGGCCGCCTCGATCCCTATGAACACGTCGACCTTGCCGCGGCTTATCCCGCGCTCCTTCACGAGCGCCGTTACGCGCTCCTCGAGAAACGAATAGCTTCTCGGAAGCTTGACGGTGACGTCGAGAAACCGGTTGTTGACGGATTTTATCTCGCAGACGTAATTTTTTCCGCCGGACGTGCCGGCCGCTCGCCCGAAGGCGGTCATACTTTTCATAAAAAACCCCGTCGTAAAATACTTCACCATATATTATAACAAAAAAATTCCCGAAAGTCAATAGTTTCGGGAAAAATAAAGCATATTGACACGGAGACATTTTTGTGGTATAATATTGTGTGCGAATCAAAAATGTTAACGAAGGGCAAAAATGGCAAACCACAGAATCGAGCGTGTAAACGAACAGATACTTAAGGAAACGGCGGAGATAATACGTTCCGTCAAGGATCCGCGCGTTTCCGGCGCGTTTGTGTCCGTCACAAGGGCGGACTGCACAGCCGATCTCAAATACTGCAAAATATATTATTCCGTGATGGGGGAGCACAGGGAAGGCGACTGCGGCAAGGGACTTGCCCAGGCGGCGGGATACATACGCTCAAGCCTCGCAAAGCGCCTGAACCTTCGCGTTACCCCGGAGCTCAGCTTTGTGAACGACGAGTCGCTCAGGCGCGGCGCGCACATATCCGAGCTGCTTAGTCAGATAGAAAAGGAACTTGACCGCGACGATGACAGCGAGGAAGGCAATGAATGACGCCGGAAACGCCCTTATAGCGCTGCTGAAAAAAGCCGTGCGAGGAGAGCAGGCCGACGAACAGACGTTGCCAGATCCTGACGCGGCGCGCAGGGTGTTCCGGCTGGCCGATCTGCACAGCGTTCTGCCGCTCGCACTTGAACCCGTGCTGCTGTCCGAAAAACTGAAGGACTGCGCGGAAAAGAACGTCGTTGGCAACGCACGCTCGCGCGTGCTGATTCAGACGCGCCGCACGGCGGACCTTCTTCTGCTGCTCGACTTTCTCGAAGCCCGGGAGCTGCGCCCCGTCATAATGAAGGGGATAATCTGCCGGGAGCTTTATCCCGTTCCGTCGCTCAGACCGTCGGTCGACGAGGATTTTCTCATTCCTCCGGACCGGATCGCCGCATACGACGCCGCGCTGAAGGAGTACGGATTTGAGACCGAGACGGACGTTTCCGAGCTTGAGAAAAATGACGAGATTACATACTGCAGCAAAGACCTCGGCATGTGCATCGAGGTGCACAGATACCCTTTCCCGACGGGTAAAAGGGCATATGCCCACCTGAACCGCTGGCTGGATGGCGCGCAGGACAGGGCAAAATGCACCGTCTGCCAGGGCAGAAGGATACTTACGCTGGACGAGACCGACCACCTGCTGTATATGCTCTTTCACGTTTACAAGCATTTCCTGCACGGCGGCTTCGGCATACGTCAGGTGTGCGACATCGCGCTGTTTTCCGAGAGGAACGCCGGCGTTATAGACTGGGAAGCACTGCGAAGGTCGTGCGCAGAGGCGGGAATATACAGATTCTGCGCCGCCGTCTACGGAGTATGCGCGCGTCTTCTCGGCGACTCGCCCCTTTTCTCCGTTCTTGACGCGGACGTCCTGTCGGAGACCGACTGCTCCCCGCTTCTCGAGGACATAATGGACAGCGGGGTTTACGGCACGACCACAATGTCAAGAATGCATTCAAGCACCCTGACGCTTCACGCGGCGGAGATGGCGCGCAGCGGCAGAAAGGCAAGGGTCAACCCCATCGCCTCCCTGTTCCCGCCGCTTGATTATATGAAAAACGGATACCCGTTCCTGAAAAAGGCGCCGTTTCTGCTTCCCGTCGCGTGGGCAAAGCGGTTTTTCGGCTACCTTAGGGAGAAAAAAATCAGAAAGCACGGCAACAGCGCAAGGGAGAGCGTGGAGCTCGGCCGCCGGCGCATAGAGCTCATGAAATTCTACGGGATAGCGGGCAGTTGAGGCAACCGGAATTTTAGCGAAAGGCATTCGGACAAAATGGCATACAAATTTTCCGAAACCGAAAAAAAAGAGAATAAGACAGGCATCTTCAGTTCTCAGTCGGTCGGCAGCCTGAAAGCAAAGATAAAAGACGGCACCATCCGCGAGGTCATCGACGACTGGAAGTGGATATTTTCGTACAGCAGAAAGCACCGCTGGGCGATCGTCTGCTTCGTCGTGCTCGGCGTTCTCACAACCTCGATGGGACTCGTCAGCGCGGTCGTGAGCAAATACCTTATAGATATAATAACAGGCTTTCAGCGCGACAGGCTCTGGATCCTCCTTGTCGTCATGGTGTCAAGCTCGCTGTCGGGCATAATCCTGACGGCCGTCGTCAACCGCATAGCCACGCGCATAAGCGTGAAGATAGGCAACGACATACGTGCGGACATTTTCGACAAGATAATCGACGCCGACTGGCTCCAGCTCTCGCAGTTCCGCAGCGGCGACATACTCAACCGCTTCAACGGCGACATAGGCGTGGTCAGCAAAAACGCCGTCAGCTGGCTTCCGACCATAATAATGGCCGTGTACCAGTTTACAGCGACCTTTGTCGTCCTGCTTCACTATGACGTCGCCATGGCGTTTCTCGCGCTCGTCAGCGCTCCGTTCGTCATGCTTTTCTCTCGGTTCATAGTGAAAAAGCAGCGCGAATACGGCAAACTGCAGCGCGAGGCAAGCTCCGACCTGCTTTCCTTCGAGGCCGAGTCGTTCTATCACTTCGACACGATAAAATCCTTCGGCCTTATGGGCGCGTACTCCAGGCAGCTCCGCGAGCAGCAGGAGAAATACAAGGACGTCACGCTCCGGCACAACCTGTTCACGATAAAATCCAACCTGCTCATGTCGTTCGTGTCCATGGTCGCGTACCTGGTTTCGTTCGTCTACTGCCTTTTCAGACTGTGGACCGGCGCCATCACCTACGGAACCATGACCCTGTTCCTGACGCAGAGCTCCTCGCTCGGCAGCGCCTTCAACCGCGTGCTCGGAATTGTTCCCGATTTTCTCAACGCCTCGGTCTCCGCGCACAGGGTTCGCGAGCTGACCGAACTCGAGCGCGAGCTTCACCTGCCCGCGCCGGAAATGGACGAAAAACTCCTGTCCCGCGGCCTTACGGTGAGGATGCGCGGCTTGCGCTATTCGTACGGCGACGGCGCGCAGGTGTTCAGAAACGCGGATTTTGTCGCCCGCCCCGGCGAGATTGTCGCGATAGTCGGCCCGTCCGGCGAGGGCAAAACGACTATGATCCGCCTGCTCCTCGGCCTGCTCTATCCGACCGACGGCGCTGTTTCGCTTGAACTGGCGGACGGCTCGGAGCTCACAGCAAACGCCGATACCCGCGCGCTCATCTCCTACGTTCCGCAGGGCAACACACTCCTTTCCGGGACCGTCGCCGACAATTTGAAGCTGGTAAAGCCGGAGGCTACCGAAGAGGAAATGTTCTCCGCCCTCGAATCGGCCTGTGCCCTTGATTTCGTCTCGGCGCTTGACGGAGGGCTTGACTATACGCTGGGTGAGAGAGGCAAGGGCCTTTCGGAGGGCCAGGCTCAGAGGATAGCAATCGCCCGCGCTCTGCTCAAGGACGCACCGGTGCTGCTGCTCGACGAGGCGACAAGCGCCCTCGACCTGCCGACCGAGGAAAAAATACTGAAAAACATCCTGCGCTCCGCGCCCGGGAAAACCGTGATAATATCCACCCACCGCTCCGGCGCGCTTGAATTTTGCGACAGGATATATCGCATTTCGGAGAACGGACTGGCCGAAACCTCGCGCGAAGAAGCAGTAAAATGAATTTTTAAAAAGCCGATAATTCAGATTTCGTTTTCTCTCCCGCCGCGTCCCGGACGCTGGAAACGAAATGAACGCCACAAAAAGCTTTTGTCCCCTTCAGCCGCGCACGGAGGGGATTTTTTGATGTTTTCAACATATTTCCACAATCTGACCCGCAAAAAAAAAAAAAAAAAAAAAAAAAAACATGAAACCCCCCGGATTTTTGGGAGAAAGGATAGAAAAAGGGAAAAAAAGGGGGAAAAAAAATA
>JAEEGL011916975.1_pt1 | contig 16361 bp, 7 predicted proteins | sample 9134231 | NCBI WGS metagenome assembly JAEEGL01 (sample SAMN16246548, study PRJNA631951) | gut metagenome | biome: gut microbiome; feature: rumen; material: fiber-attached | host: Bos | place: Iran: Karaj | collected 2018-10
AATACGCACCTTGTGGTGATTCTCGTATCGTTCTTTCAATCCACGAAGAATGGAAATAGCCGATAACTCATCAGGTTCATCTACCATCACCGTTTGGAAACGACGTTCAAGTGCCTTGTCTTTCTCGAAGTACTTTTGGTATTCATTGAGTGTCGTTGCACCGATGGCTCTCAACTCGCCTCTTGCCAATGCAGGCTTGAGGATATTGGCTGCATCCATTGCACCTTCACCGCCACCAGCACCAACCAATGTGTGAATTTCATCGATGAAAAGGATGATTTCTCCATTTGAAGAGGTTACTTCCTTCACCACTCCTTTCAATCGCTCTTCAAATTCACCCTTGTATTTGGCACCAGCAAGCAAGGCTCCCATATCGAGTGAGAACAATTGCTTATCCTTTAAGTTCTCAGGAACATCACCTCTGACGATACGTTGAGCCAATCCTTCTACGATGGCGGTCTTTCCCGTACCTGGTTCACCTATTAATATAGGGTTGTTTTTGGTTCGTCTCGACAGGATTTGCAATACCCGCCTGATTTCCTCATCACGTCCGATGACAGGATCCAGTTTGCCAGAACGAGCGTCTTCCACCAAGTTCTTGGCATATTTGGATAATGCCTGGTAGATCTCATCACCCGATTGCGATTGTACCTTTCCGCCTTGACGCAGGTCGTTGATAGCCTTTCGCATATCCTTGTCGTTGCAACCAGCATCTTTTAAGATTCTTCCAGCGGTACTGTTGCTCTCAAGCATTGCCAAGAGAATGGGTTCGATGCTAACAAACTCATCACCCATCTTTTGCGAGATGTCTACCGAGCGTTGCAAGATTTGGGAAGTGGCGTTGCTGAAATACGGTTCACCGCCTGTTACACGAGGTAAGTGGGCGATTTCTTGTTGAATCAACGTTTCGATTTGTCCACCGTTTACTCCTAACTTTTGGAAGATGAAGTTGACAATGTCCTTTCCTTTAGACATGATTCCGGCAAGCAAATGCGTAGGCTCAATCGTCTGTTGACCAGAACGTTGTGCCGTGTTGATTGCTTCTTGTACGGCTTCCTGTGCCTTGATTGTAAATTTGTCGAATGTCATGATAATTCTCCTTTCTTTTAAATTCTATCTTTCAGCCTTCAAATGCTGTGCCCATGGTAGAATCATGACATCATGTCGGTATAATACGACTAATTGTCAGTTATCAGTTCGACAAGGATAATTACATCCGTAATATTTACATTGCCATCTTCATTGAGGTCGTCTATCAGTAGGTGAATGTCTTCAGCTTCTTGTAGTAACACCTTGTTGACAAGACATACCACATCCGTGATATTGACTTCTCCATCTAAGTTGATATCGCCTCTGAGCAACTTATCATAACTTACGACATCTATTCGCTTGAGATTTGAAGGAGTGCCGTTCATCACGCTTATGGCAGAAAGGTCTGGAATATAGGCATGATAATTACCTAACTCGAAGGTTTCCGTATCTTTCACCTTGTTCCATTTGTTGTTTGTCAATACATAATCCCCGTTCTTCACCAAGTCTTTGCTATTCTTGAAAATACCTATAAGACCATTATTTCCATTGGATACGTTTGAAACAATATCTCCGTTCGTACCATAGAAATTGGCAGTCTCATTTTCCGTATAGAAGATGTATGGAATGCCAGGAGTGATTTCGTTTACCTCATTTAAGAATATTTGCGTATTGCGAAGATTGATACCAGCAATTTCATAGAGTGTTACACCATTATCCGCCTTTGCAGCAAATGGTAAGCAAACTGTTCCCCATTGTCCTTCCATATCGGTTCGGCGATAGACAGGAGAATAATAGAGTTTAAAGTCAGTTGCACACCACCAGCCCTCTCGGTTGTCTGAGTAAACGGGATTAGACGTTTCTTTACCCTCTTTGGAACCAACGAATCCAATGGTTAACGAACCATCATCGTCCACCCAAACAGGTTTTGTGGCAAGTGACTCCCATACGTCATCGTTGGTGATTCCTGGTGCATCGAATCTCTCGAAGGTTAGGGCGGGAGTAGTCTCCGTAGCATTTGTTCCTGTGATATATCCGTGTTGATCTGTGATGCAGAATGGTTGGGTTGTTGCTACACATGACATGCTATAATAACCCATAGGCAAGTTGGTGAGTGTCTGTTTTACTTCCATAGTACCAGCATTGGCTGTACTCCACCACGCATTCCAACATGTTTTACCCCAAATGTTATTGAGACGTTGGTCGCCACCAGTATAAGAACCAGCCTTTGTTGTCCATCCTGTAGATGCCGTGAATGTAGGATTTTGTACCAATGAGGTTTTGTCTGCCCACACGAGATAATCATTTAATGCGTTTCGCAACCCTTCGAGTGCTGTTGTGTATGCAGAAACCGTATTTGCGGAAGTGGCATTGTCAATCGCCGTTTGCAATGTGGAATATGCAGGGTGTGCCGCTTCCAATACGGTGTTTGCCAATACCAATAAAGAATCGAGTGTCTTCTTGGTTTTCACTCCGTCAAATGCCTCTTGCAAAGCGTTCTCCGCTGCTTGGAAACGAACTTTTGCTGTGGCTGTAGTGTTATGTGACATCGAGTTAGCGGAACTGATTCGGTTCGTCAATTCCGTATTGATGTCTACGTATCCATTGGTTGAGGCATTCCAAACCTTAAATACTTCTGCTTCATTTTGCAATTGAGAAAAACCATCGTCGTATGCCGCACGTTCTGTGGTGCAAAGTTTGCGGAGGGCGAACTTGTCAAATTTGGCAGTTTTGTCTAACCATCGATATTTGAGAATGAATTGCTGATAAGAGCCACTGGCAAACATCGTACTCTCTTTCGTCCAGTCAGTAGATTTGGAGAGGTTCAATACTTCAGAAGTTTCATTATTACCATCCGTAGAGAGGCTACCTTTCTGCCAGCCACCGCCATTGTCCTTATGCCATACGGAGAATTGATAGTTGGTGTTCCTTGCAATGGTAAACAATCCCTTTAATGAACAATCGCCATCCGCGCCTGTATTACCGTATGAACGCAAATAAGTCCCATTGTCTGTACCTGCCACGGGAATGATTTCCATTTTCGCCTTAGCTGGCGCATTGTTTCCTGTGCCATCTGTCCATCCGTTCCATCCATAATTGAAATCACCATTGGCAATGATGTTTCCTCCAAGATAATAAGTGATGTTGTTAAATGTAACTTTGCTTCCCACCTTGTCTTCTACGGTAACGGAAGACAATTCGCCAGAGTAATGGTCAACGTTACATCTGTCAACGGCATGAATGCGGAACGTACCTCCGTCGCTGCCACTGACAACCACCTCATAGTTATGAGTTTCGTTCTCTGGATAGATATCCGTGAAAGTATGAACGACCGTCCATGAACCATTAACCAGTTTTTCTACGTACATTATTTTAATATACTCGCCATTGGAATCTGTCCATTTGACAGTTGTTTCATCTGATTGGCTATTAATTAAGACAGAACTTAACACGGGATTTGTCAGGTTAGTGCTATAAGCCACCGTACTGGGTACATACGTATTATACGATGCTTTATAGCCGATATTCGAAGCCTTATTTGCATAGTAAACACCCATTGGCGTAAGGTAATTAGTACTGCTAAGACTTGCATCGTAGGCATTGTACATATATCGACATTCTTGAACATCATTATAAACGGCATAACGCTCGATGTAATCCGTACTTTCCAAGCCATCGATAATGGGCGCAAAGTGTTGTTTCTCAATGTTGTAATTACTTGAAGAAGCACTTGTGTTGCTTCCTGGCCAACCCGTCCAGTTGGCACCATAGTTCATCTCGGTAATCCAGATTTGTCGTCCTGGGAAGAGATTATGCATATCGTTGAGCCACGACTTCCACGTGCTCCAATCATTATACCAATAGCAATGTGTTACGATAAAGTCGCATCGGTATCCTCTTTCCTCTAATTTGTTGATGAATTTCTCCAACATACCACCTGAGAAATTGTTATTCCAATTAGATACGCATGGTGAACCGAGACGTTTGCCCGTGACGAGGAGGTCAGTCCAACGATCAACTGCAGCATTGACAATAGCATCTTCGTCAGAACTACCTGCAATCTCCACGAGTTTTTTATAAGAGTCTTCCACGGTATTGTCAAACTCATTATATCCCAATGTGTTGGAACTCGCTTGGTCGGGATTAGGCCACCATGGTTGTTGGCGTATGCCTACATATTCACGGTCTGCGGAATTAAGTTCTCCGTTGTCATTCCAATTGTAGTACCAAGTGGTGTTAAGTAAGTTGTTCTGCGTTGCTTGTCCGCCTGCCCATCCCTTTTTGGATGTGTCATTCCATTTGTTGATGCGGATAAACGATACTGTTCCGTCAAGAGGAGTACCAGCCAAGTCTACTTTGATGTTCCTCGTGTCTGCTACCCATATACGACTATATCCCAATCCGTTGGCTTTTGCCGAGAGGCAAACACTATATCCACGTCTTAAAGTAAACGACCGAATACTATTGTCGAACGTTGTTCCTGCAAGGTTGTATTTCGTCTTCGGATAATACTTGTTGTTGGCTATACCTGTCCACTCATTTCCTTGATATACTACCAGAGGATAGAAAGAGTCGCCATGTGGCAGAATGATGGTTCCATCTCCATAAATTTTCACTTGGCAATTCGTTCCGTTGACAGCCGTTGAACCATTAATCTTAATATAGGGAAGCCATGAATTGATGACAGCACTCGGTTTCACGCTTGAAAAAATAACCGTGGCATTGTCATTCGCAATGTTGATGCTACCAGTAGTGGTGAATGGTGTTGCTCCGGTAATCTTATAGTCTATGGCTGTAGTGATATTCACGTTGGTTGTCACTTGCGCTCTTGTAGTGGTACTATTTTGTTCGTCTGAGACCACTTCTGGCGCTACGTAACCCTTAGATAATAATGCAATATTGGTTACACTATACCATTGATGGATAGTGTTAGTTGAGGCAGAGATGGTAAAAGTAATCTCTTTGGAAGAACCCGTCACGCTGACAGGAATATATCGCCATTCCCAACCTCGACCATTATTGCCATTGGTAAAAGTATCGCTTGATGAGAAACTTGTAACTCCTGTAGTAGTAATGCCATATCCCACATCACCATTAGTGGGGATGATTGCCGTCGAACCATTACCTGAAATAGTTCCAGTTACGTTTGATGCAGCACGACAAGCTACACGGAATATGTATTCTCCCACAGGTAAGTTTGTGGTATAGGTCATTGATGATGTCCAAGAAGATGCCCCCCAAGAACTACCAGATTGTTCGAAATATGTGGAAGCATTCGTTCCATCCCAATGTTGACTGGAATTCGTTACGATATTATTCGTTGCAGGATTCCCGAGCAACATAGATGCATCGTATGTATAATTCGTTGAGACATAGTTGTATTCTTTTACCTTCAAGTTGTTAATGGCATCCTGGATTTGTAGTCGATTAGCTTTTGTGTTGTCATATACAGCTTGTTCTTCCGTCATGGACAGACCAAATGTGGAGGCAAGTGTCAGTTCTTTTTGCAATTCTGATTTTAAAGCCGATAAATCAGAGGCACCTCCAAAGGCTATGTCAAGGTCGTAAAGTTCAGTATTAGTAAGTGGAATAATAGAACCATGTCGAGGGGTAAATGCACCATGATTGGCACAATCGCCCCATTTGGTGAATGTGGTGAAATTGTTGTTCACCTCACACAATTGGAAATGGGCAGGATTGGCAGCATAGCAATCATAACCCAATATCCACTTGCCATCACTGATGCGTTTGAATATGCTCGGTCCTTCTACGGCTTCCGATGTCTGCTGAACCGTTCCAGAAGGTGTACTCCATTGACTTCCAGTTGCAGCACCATTTGCTGCCGTCAAACTACTACACGTTATGTGGCAAATACCACCAGCACCTTCATTCTTATAAAAACCATGGTAAAGACCATCTTCATCATTATACGCAATGGTTAAGTCGATGGTGGCAGAACCACGATCATATAGATGTGTAGGTTCACCCTCTAAGTCGGTGAAATCAGAATTAGCATAGCAGTAGTATTGCTTGTCGTAAGGAGCGGGCGCATTATTGCCAGTCTTTATTGCAAAATACACCATATACTTACCCACGGTGCGGTCATAGATTACTTCGGGAGCCCATACATGAGTAACATTTGCCCAGTCTGTACCAGCATATCTCGTGGGGAAATGAACCGTTGAATGTGTCCAATTTACCAAGTCGGTAGACTTCGACATGACGATTCCACGGTTACTATCCCATCCATTAGAACTTCTCATGTCTGTACAAACCATATAGAAAGTACCGTCTTCGCCACGTAACACAAATGGGTCGCGGATATTTCCAGTAACGGAAATGCCCGAGAAATTGACAACGGCATTACCTCCATTGATTGGCGTATAATTTAATCCGTCGGAAGAGAATGCATAGAACAAATGCTCTTGTGTCGTAGCATTACCACGAAAATAGGCAAATAAATATCCCGCCATGTCTTCTCCTTTGGCAACGGTTGACAACAAACACATCGCCAATACGACAAATGTTCGAATGATATGATGTTTCATTTTTATTAATATATTAGTTATTAAAAGTTTGTTTAGCTATCTTTCATATTCGCTAAAAATATAAGAATGATTTCGTATAAGGGCTTTGTACGATTCGTACATGGGCCATGTACGAATCGTACATCGTCAATGTACGTTTAGTACATGCACTATGTACTAAATAGAAACGGCCTAAGAAGACGGGCAAAATGGCTATCCACATGCCCGCCATTTCTTATGCTGTTGTAATACTTCTTTTATTGAAGGTTCAAATAAGTAATGCCTCAAATCCCTGGAAACGTTATACTCTTCTGATATTGTCTATCTGAAGTTCCACCGAAGTAAATCGTGTACGCTCCTTTCAACGGGCGCATGGTGTTAGTTTCCGTATCAAACCACTCTAATGACTTCTCGTCAAGCGTAAGCGTTACATTAACGGTTTGTCCCTTTGGAATGAATACTCGCTTGAAAGCACGGAGTGTTTGTACTGGACCTTCTGAATCATTGGGACGACCCAGATAGACTTGTACAATCTCCTCACCATCGCGTGACCCCGTATTAGTAACAGGAACCGTGAGTTTCATCCCATCAAGACTGGCTTCGCCATAGGTAAAGGTGGTGTAACTCAAACCATAACCAAAGGGATAAAGCGGTTTTTCGGTCATATAACGATAGGTGCGTCCTTTCATGGAGTAGTCTTCATAATCAGGCAATTGATTGGTATTCTTATAGAATGTTACGGGTAATTTCCCGCTGGGATTGTAATCGCCAAAGAGTACGTCAGCAATGGCTGTACCTCCTTCTTGACCTGCATACCATGCTTGAACGATAGCATCGCAACTTTCGGTCTCAGGAAGTAGGGCGATAGCAGAACCAGAACAGTTAACGAAGATTACTTTCTTACCTGCTGCCTTGAGTGCTTTAAGAAATTCACGTTGAACGGTAGGCAATTCTATATTGGTACGGTCGCCTCCCTTGAATCCTTCGATGTTAACAGGCATTTCCTCACCTTCGAGAGCAGAAGAAATACCACCAACGAAGATAACCTTGTCAATGCCATTCAGTTTACTGATAACTTCTTGATAGTTGATGGGAAGTTCTTTGGCAACATTGATTTTCAAGTTGGCATTGTATGTATGAATGTGGGAGAAGCGCACCTCTATATTATAGCTCTTTCCCTTTTCTGCCTGAATAGGAACACGATTGGGCGTAGTGCGCCAGATATGATGTTGGAATTTTTGTTCGCCATTGATGAATAGTTCGAAATGTCCGCATCCTTCAACATTAACCACATACTCTCCAGATTCCTTTGGAGTGAACACGGTCTCGTATTTAGCAGAGAAGTCTTCGAGTTGTACTCCTGGTGCAAAGTTGTGCATACCTGCTGTGGTCACGGCAAGTGGAGTAGTGTAGTATTGTGTAGTAACAGGTTTACCCTCCATTTTACGATTATTCCAGAATGTTCCCTTCAATCCTTTCTTTCCCTCGAAGCTACATTGTGAGGCAAACAGACAATCCATCACCTTGTCGTAGGTAAGGTCGCAACCAGGATAGTAGACAATCTTCTTTTGTTTAGCCTTTATTCCGTCCAAAATGGTAATGGTGTGATTAGGCATTCCATTGTAATTGCCCCACATCATCGGTGCATTATCGGCATTGGGACCAATAACGGCTATACGCTCCTTGTTTTTCGCCAACGGCAAAATGTTGTTCTTGTTTTGTAGTAATACGATAGTTTGTCGAGCCATTTTAAGAGCCAATTGTCTGTGTTCCTTAGAATCCATGGCAGAATAAGGAATCTTCGACCATTCCACAAGAGATGGATCATCCATCTCTCCAAGATCGAAACGACCTTCCAAGAGACGAATGACGTGCTTGTCAACTTCTGCCTCGGTAATCAATCCTCGCTTCACGGCCTCGGGGATGCTGCGATAAGCATAACCGTAACCACATTCCACGTCTGTTCCAGCAATCGTGGCTTTGGCTGAAGCATGAACGGCATCTGATGAAGACTTGTGTGATTCGTAGAAATCGGAAACGGCACCACAGTCACTAACCACAAGATACTTGAATCCCCATTCATCGCGGAGAATGGTTTGCAAGAGTCGTTGGGAACCACAACATGGGTCATCATCAAGACGTTGATAGGCACACATCACCTCACGTACTTTCGCGTCTTGAACCAATGTCTTGAATGCTGGCATATACGTCTCCCAGAAATCACGTGTTGATATGTTGTTGAGGTTGGCACTATGACGAGTGTACTCAGGACCGCTATGTACGGCATAGTGCTTGGCACATGCCCAAAGCTTACGGTATTTCGCATCTTCTGGTCCTTGCAGACCTTTCACCACCGCTGTTCCCATCACGGATGTGAGATAGGGGTCTTCACCGTATGTCTCTTGTCCACGTCCCCAACGAGGATCGCGGAAAATGTTTACATTGGGAGTCCAAACGGAGAGACTATGAAACTTCTCGTCTTGTCCAGAACCGCGATACATTCGTTCATTGTATTGAGCGCGAAACTCTGTGCTGGCTGCATCGAATACTTGATACAATAGAGTAGGGTTCCATGATGATGCCATAGCTATTGGTTCAGGAAAGACAGTTACATTATCCATGTTGGCTGCACCATGCAAAGCCTCGCTCCACCAAAAGAATTTCTTAATGCCAAGTCGGGGAATGGCAGGACTCTCATCGAGCATTAGCATAGCCTTTTCTTCGATGGTCAGTCGTTTACAAAGATCTTCCGCACGTTCACGTGCAGTCAGATTCGGATTCTGATAAGGAAACTCCTGTGCCGTGCCCGTTAATGAGGCAAACAGAGTCAGCACAATAATCAATGTTTTTTTCATGATATAGAATCTATTTATGTGAATTTGATGTCTTTAAAACGTTTGATATTTATCATGGCTCTTTTAAGCCAGAAATGATTAGTAGGATTCAATTATCGGGTTTATCATAAAAAACTATTAAAACGACTTACAAAAGTACGATTTTTTACCCAATTATTTGTAAATTTGCAATCATAATTACAATACTTTAGTAAATATGTTATGACCAATGATGGTGAAAATATATGATATAAAAAATAAATAACTTATGAAAAGACTATTATTATCAATTGCATTCATTGCATCCTTTGCAACGAGTTTTGCACAGAAAGCACTTGTGCTTTATTTTTCAGAGACAGGTACAACCAAGACTGTAGCGCAGGAATTACAAAAGCAACTCAATGCCGACATCGAGAGTATTGAGGCGGTACAACCTTATTCCGGAAACTTCCAAGAGACCATTCAACGTAGTCAACAAGAAAGACAAAACGGAAAAACACCCGACCTCAAACCTCTCAAATCGAAGATAGCCAATTACGACATCATTTTCCTCGGTTATCCTATTTGGTTTGGAACTTACGCTATGCCTATTGCAACCCTTGTCAAGGAAAATAACTTCGCTGGCAAGACCATAGTCCCATTCTGTACCTTCGGTAGTGGAGGTTTAAATACTTCTACTGAAGACTTGAAGAAAGCCTTGCCTCAAGCAAAAATCCTCACGGGTTATGGAGTGCGCACGGCAAGAGTGAAAGCAGCAGAAAAGGAACTCGACAGGTTCTTGAAAGAGAATGGTTACAAGAAAGGTACTGTTGTCAAGTTGCCCGATTACTCACCCCAACAACCTGTTACGGATGAAGAAAAGGCTATCTTTGATGCTGCTTGTTCCAGCTATCAATTCCCTTTAGGCACTCCGTCAACCGTAGGCAAGCGTCTTACTCCCGACGGTACCGATTATCAATTCACCGTTAAGAGTCGTGGATTTGATGGAAAGGAAGCTACCTCAACCATTTACGTGACCGTCAGCAACGAACCAAATGCCAAGCCTGAATTCACGCAAGTCGTTCGATAAAAGAGAACATCATAATAAATTGAACCCCAGAAGTTGGACAATATACTTCTGGGGTTCAATTATTTATGTCTTGGCTTTCACCAACTAATAAGCAAAAACATGCTCATCCTATTCTTTTTTCAATGTTTCGGCGATAATTTCAGCCATGCGCTTCACGCCTTTTTCGTTAGGATGAATGCCATCAGATTGAACTAAATCAGACTTGTCGGCAAAGAGCGTATGTAAGTCGATTACTTGAAGTCCGTATTCGCGAGCTACTTCCTGTTGTATGGGAATGATGCTGTTTGCGATAATGGAATCGTTGATATTCCATGTTGACTTAAAAGCTGGTATTGGCGTACATAGGATAATCTGAGGCTTAGCGGGCAGGATATTCTTACTCTTCTTTCCCTTTTTCTTTTGAGATTGTGCCAAGTCTGGGCGCAAAGTAGTAATCATCTGCTTTAGGTCGTTCTTAAACTCTGCTCCGTATTGCCAGTTCTGGGGCTTAGAGTCATTGGTGCCCAATTTAATGATGACAATGTCAGGATTGAAAGCCACCGCATCTTTCCATGCCATTTCGTTCATATAAGGATTATCACCTTTGTTGAGCATGGTACGTGCGCTTACGCCAAAGTTTTTCACCCAATAATTATCACCCAACATCTGTTGCAACAAAGCAGGATACCCGAATTGTGTGGCCACGTCGATACCATGACCGTCGGTAATGCTATTGCCGATACAAGCCACCTTCACGGCATCTGGCTTGGGAGTCTTTCGTGCCTTCAACCAATTGCCAAGGTCGGTAAGCATCTGGTCATGATATTTAAACCACGTACCAAAGCCGAAACCATGATCACCTGTAGGATAGATATACATGGTACATTCGTTGCCTACATTGCGCATGGCCGAATAATAAGTCACGCCATTAGTAACAGGTGGTACCAGACGGTCATCGTTTGCCATGATGATAATAGCAGGAGGAGTAAGGTGACGACGCACGGCCTTATCAGTAGAGAATTCACGAACCAATGCAGGATTTTTTTGTCCTTCTTCACCAAGGAAATTGCGACACGACCATTTATGTGTTACGCGCTCGTCCATGGAAATCACGGGATAAAACAGGATTGTGAAGTCTGGTCGTACGGCAAAGTCGGCATGTGTGGAAATGACAGATGCCAAATGACCGCCAGCTGAGAATCCCATGATACCCACATCGTGTGGATTGATGCCCCATACCGTTGCTGAGTCGCGCACGATACGGATTCCTTTCTCCACGTCGCCCATTGGCAAAGTTCTGTCACCATAGGGTAGACGATAATTCACAACGAAATAGGCAATGCCTTGGTCGTTAAGCCATTCTGAAGCCAAATATCCTTCATGAGTATTTGAGAGAACCGAGTAACCACCTCCAGGCACTCCAACAATAGCCTTACCAGAGGGAGTAGTGGGGAGGAAACAAACCATTTGTGCTTTCCCGTCATCAGTCAAATCGAGCGTAAACTTTCTCGCCGTCTGTGCCTGCACCAAAGAAACGATGAGCAACAGACCTAATAACAACTTATTTTTCATGTTGATATCGTTTTGTTGTTATTTTTTGTATGCAAGGGGTTTGAATGTCACTTCGCAAGGCTGGCCTTTGTATTCGATGGTACTCTGCTGACCGTCAGGCAAAACGATGGTGAAGCGTCTTTGAGTCAACATACCAGGGTAGTTGCCCTTTGGTTCGCTGATGGTCAGCGTCTGACGACGGTCGTTCCATTTGAAGTCTATCGTAGCATAAACGCCCTTTTCATAATTGTAACCATCACCCTCGTCTTCATAGAGCGTGAAAGAGCCATCTGCACCAGGATAGATGCGCATTTCGAGATTATCCCATGATTTCTCGCCTACATATTGCATCTCAGGGCCGAGAGGTAAGATACTACCAGCACGCACGAACATGGGTACCTTATCTAACGAGGTCGTTAACTTCACGTCTTGTCCACCTTTATAGCGTGCGCCAGTCCAGAAATCATACCAGATTGTTCCCTTTGGCAGATACTTCACCGCATTCTTTGTGGAAGTGAAGTCGATGCTCTTTGCAGAAGAATCGTCTGTCGCATTCTGACGGTCCCAACCAGTCATCGCATTGGTGCGGATGATTTTCTCCTCTGTATATTGTGGGTCTACAATGGGTGCAGCAAGAATGCTACGACCAAACATGAACTCATCGTTTATGTTCCACACTTTTTTGTCTTGGGCGAAGTCGGCAAACAACGGGCGCATATAGCTGTCGTTGTCGCTCGTCACTTGCCAAGCGGTACTATATAAATAAGGTATGAGTCGATAGCGCAGACGAATCATCTTTTCGATGATGTCGTAAACGGGTTGCCCCTTCTCGCCAAATTGCCATATCTCACGTGGAGCATCGGCACCATGACTGCGGAAGACAGGGCAGAACAATCCGTATTGCATCCAACGAATATAGAGTTCTTGGAATTGTGGATTCTTGGGTGCAGAACCGCCTCCACGGGTGTTATACGAACCGCAGAAGAAACCGCCAATGTCGGTGTTGAAATTGGGATTACCCGTTAAAGTGAAACTCAATCCTGCTGGTATCTGCTTGCGTAGCATATCCCATGACGAGTTCACGTCGCCACTCCACATGTTAGAACCATAATGTTGTTGACCGGCAAAACTACTTCGCGTCATGATAAAGATACGTTTGCCTCTGTCGTCCTTGCGCTGTGCTTGATAGATACCTCGAACGGTCTCTAATGGGAAGGCATTGCGTTGCGAGCGCCAGGTGCCTCCATACACTTTGTGGTCATAATCACTTTCCTTGGGATTGAAGAAGTCTGGGTCAGTAGAGTCCATCCACCAAGCATCAGTACCGTAGTCGTAGAGTGTCTTCAGGTATTTCCAATAGATGCTTCGAGCTTCTGGACTGAAGGCATCATAGACTTTCACGCCAGAGGGATATTTCATGTTGGGAGGCCAAACATGCGAGATACCGCTCTGAGGCCATGTCTCGATAGGCAGCAGCAAACCTTTCTCATTCAGTTCGCGGAATTGTTGCGTCTGAGGACCGAAACTTGCCCAAATAGAAATCATGAAATGAGCATGCTTCTCGTGTACGTTCTTTATCATCTGTTTGCCATTGCTAAAGTCTTCGGCAAGGAAATCCATAGCATTCCACAAATAGTTGCTACCCCAATATTGCCAGTCTTGAATGATACCGTCCAAGGGAACATTCAAAGAACGATATTTGTCAACGATGCCTTCTGTCTCGCGAGCGGTCTTATAGCGTTCTTTCGATTGCCAGTAACCGTAAGTCCAGAGAGGGAACATCGGAACTTCTCCCGAAAGATGGCGCATCTGGGCAATCACTCCGTCAGCAGAACCGCCGTACATAAAGTAGTAGTCGATGGCTTCACCTACCTCTGAAGTGAACGACATTCCTGCTACTGCATCGTCGTCAAAATTGGTCGGTGAATAGTTATCCCAGAAGATTCCCCAACCTTTAATGCTCTGCAAGACATTCTGGAAATCCTCCAGATTCGATTGTTCCATACGTTTGTGTTCACCACGGCGATTCATCTTTCCGTTTTGGATGGTACCCAATCCATAGATGGCCTCGTCCTTATCAAGCGTAAAGGTCTGGCGAACCTTCCATTTCCCAGCATTGTTGCCTGTTGTCAGAGCATCAAACGAATGGCTTTTCTCTCGAAGTAACACACTTCCCTTCGGGGTCATAAACGTCACGCATCCTGTTCGTTCATCGAGTTTGACGCTCAATTCACCACTTGATATGGTGCTACCACGTTGCTGTAGTGCTACGTCTTCCTTTTGAGCCGTAACCACCAGACTTTTCTTTCCTGCGTAGTTGTCGTTCTGACTTTTCACGATGTGAACCACACGGGGCGTGAAAAACTCAATCTTTACACGCTGGGCATATCCTGCAATCACCGTAAGGAATGCCAATAAGGCTAAACAAAATCGTTTCATATACTTGATATTATTAGATATTATTAGATGTTATTCTCTTTATTTGGTCGTGTCTTCAAAAGGTGACATGAACATTCTTTCATTCATTTTTCAAAGAATACATCATGCTACTTTTTCTTTTTGCAAAGTTACGCCTATTTCTCCCAATCACCAAAAAAACGGGATTCCAATTGGTGCGAAAATCTGTTAATAAATAGCCATCTTCTTGTTAATAAACCTAAACGATATGTTTACGATGCGTAAACGATATATTTGTTCGATGCAAACAATATGTTTATGACCCCCAAATATATTGTTTGGGATTTTGAGGCTTATAGCTCAAAATGGTGGGATTATAATGGCTCTCAAAAAAGCATAATAAAGAAATACATTTTTCGTTATTAATAGGCAAAACGATTATTTAATAATGATATGGGAGAGGTTAGGCCTACTTTGGAAGATTTTACCATGTTCATCAAAAAACACATCAACCTAATTCCAATGTGCTTTGCAAGTTGGTTCGTCTGGTTAATGATAGACGACTCATTTATGGCCGATATGCTTCTCGTTTTTGGTTGGTGGTTTGTTATCCCATTGATAGTTTGGGCAATCATCGTGTTTCTGCGTTCTTTTTGGAAAAAAGGTCATCTGTGGAAGATATATTTGGTTTGGGGATGTGCTATCATCCTATTGATTGGAGCATATTTTCTCTCGCCCACAAGGTTCGGCACAATATGCAATCCTGATATCATGGTAGAGCATTATGACGAGAACAAGTCAGGATTACAGGACTTGATAGGTTACACAAGTCAAAGCCTTGACAAAGGGGCGCAAATGCAACTTGAGTTCGAGCATGGAAAGATATCGATATTCCATGCAATGGGGAAAAATGATTCCATCTGTTCATATAATTGGGACGTTCATTCTGAGGATAAAATCGACTCATTGATGCAAGTCGTTGGTTTGAATCATGAGGAACTCCAAAATATCCAACGGAAGTTGAAAAAACTGGGTTGCATCTCTATAGAAATTAACCCTCGTCTTTCCGATTACGTTGACATCGGTTTCCGAAGAGTAGATATGGGTATGTATTCCTATCGTATTTACAATCGGCCCTTGAATGCAGAGGAGAAAAAGGAATATTTTGAAGATCCTATGTTCATTCCATATACCGACAAAGTATTGTTGATGTATGGCGGAGGAGCCATCGGTCCTCAATCATTTGGAGAAGATATCAAGAAAGATTTCATGGAGAAACATCCCGTGAAGTAAACAGACAAGATTAAATCTATGAGCAGTATGTATTGGATTCTTATTCATTTCTTATTCTTCATAGTTCTTGTGGTTATCTAAACACATAGGTCAAAAGCAGAGATAGGTTTTTGTGATTTTCCAATCTTCATATTCTCGTTTCAATCTTCAATTTTCAATCTTTTTGCCAAGACCTCCCGTTGTTTTTCATAAATCAGTAAGTATTATGGAGTTGTGAAACGGAAAAACTTGAAAGACCTCCCGTAACACCTCCCGTAAGACCTCCCATAGACCTCACCTAAGACCTCCCATCGGTGATTGTGTAAGTTCGCACAAAAGTGTTCGATGAAGCAATACTCTAACACACTTGGAATGAGCGAGCGGAAAGAGAATCAATCGAAAATCAGGTCGACAAGACGGGAGGTGAAAGGTGAGGTCTATGGGAGGTCTTACGGGAGGTGTTAGGTGAGGTCTTGAAAAAACTAACTCATTGATAATAATGTATTTATCTGAAAATACGGGAGGTCTTGGCAAAAACAACATGTTTCATGTTTTACAGAAAAAAGCGGGTCAGCGGATTTAGTCGGTTGGTATGTGCATGCAAATCAAGAATAAAGTGTTGCAAGTCTGTACATGAAGAACCTGATGTCTCCCACGCCCCTAAACTGGGTCCTGAAAGCTTTTATCTTGGCATTGAATGAT
>JAEEGL013504342.1_pt1 | contig 16361 bp, 13 predicted proteins | sample 9134231 | NCBI WGS metagenome assembly JAEEGL01 (sample SAMN16246548, study PRJNA631951) | gut metagenome | biome: gut microbiome; feature: rumen; material: fiber-attached | host: Bos | place: Iran: Karaj | collected 2018-10
CAACTTGTGTCAAAGAAGTTGTAAATAAACTATCATCTAATTTTGCAGTTGATGCAAGTTCGTCTGGAGCAATCAAAAGGTTGCTTGAAACTTTTGTCTTTACTTCCATACCGACAACAGTAACTTTGTTGTTCATTGAGAACCATGCATAAGATGCTGTTGACATGAGCACTGCAGATACAAGAAGAAGAGCAAGTGCTGGGATTAATTTACGAAATTTTTTCATTTTAAAAAATCTCCTTTTTGAATTTTGTATTTTATTTTTTTATTTTTCAAATTTAATTAATTCAAAGCCTTTTTGGCATCGAATCGTTTTACTTGACTATGTCAAAGTCCATTGCAACTTTGAGTTCGCCGCCTATCAGGTCATCAAGACAATCCGGATCGTCTCCTTCTATCCAAATAACGACTGTGAACTTTGTCACATCGTTTGGTCCGAAGTTTCCTCTTTGACCTTGAGTTATAATTCTTTCAGTCAAGAATTCTGTTGTTCCCGGTTCAGCTCCTGAACCGTCTGTCGCTGTTCTAGCGAAATTTGTATATACACCATCAATGTACAACCTGATTCTTATTGCTTCGTCTAAGTCGTTTACAATATTCACTATGTACATCTGGTAGTTATATTCAACTGTACCTTCGCCTGCATTCTTTAAGTAGAATGTGTAAGCTACGTAGTTGTCTCCGTTGTGGGCGCCATCTATGTTATCCAGATCTGCCGGAAGCCAGGATTCGGAGATGTTCGTTATCTCTTTTGAAATCTCTGCATTCAGCAAAGCAGTCTGTGTGTAGAAGTCTCTTGTGTCGGATAATGTCAACGCGTATTGTGTAGCATCGAACTTGTTAATACTTACTGTAAAACTACCTGTCTTTGTGTAAAGAACTGAGATAAGGTAAATGATAATCGCTAAGATTATCATGGCGGCGATTGCCGTACGCATTATCTTTTGTCTTACAGTGTACTTTTTGACTTCTGTGGCACTTCTCAGGATTAAGGTGCTTTTTTTCTCTGCTCTCTCTGCCATATCAGCCCTCTTCGGTTACTATTCTTGGCGGGAAGATGCCGTCGTAATCTATGTGACAGAACCCGGTGCAACCAAGCCTTTCAGCACTTCTCATTTTGTCCTGAGTCAATCCCATGAGGATTACCTGAACATTGAGTCTGAGTAGGAATGCTACCAAGCTACCTGCTGTTTTTTCTTCTTGTTCTGTGTTCAGGTTTTTGTTGACTTGTTCGTCAAGGAAAACCACATCTACCGGCATTTGTTGAAGTTTCATCAATGGGAAGTATTCCGTACCAACTTCATTTATCCCTATTTTGAAACCGAGTGCTTTTATTTTTTCAATCTCACTCTTTATGAAATCGAAATCGCTGAAGAATATTTCAGAGTCGAACTCAAGGCATATTCTGTTTGCGCTTGCTCTTGGATATCTTCTCAACAGAGATGTTACAATCTCCATGAGTTTTCCATCTTTTAGCATCCTACCGGGAATCTGAACTGAGATAATTCCTCTTATCAGGTTCTTTTCATCGTTGTGAATGGTCCGCATAACCTTTGTTATGTTCTTATCAGCCAACTGTTCGCATTGAACTGTTCTTCTCGCAACGAATCTGTAATCTTCAGGTGACAGGACTCCTGTGTCCATTGAATTCACATTCAGGTATGTTCTGTAACCAAGGAGGTCTTCATCAGGAATTCCAAGAACTTTCTTGTAGAAGATTTCTACCGGAACTATTTTGTTATCAAGTAGTTGTTCTACCGGATTTGTCTTAGCCACTTCAGCTTACCTCCTAACGATCATATTCTTTGACCGCTAAGTTGGCTTGGGCGGTCTAGGATAAACAAAAAAAGCCAACCCGTTTTCAACTTCATTTCTGAATTTGCAACTGGCTGACTGCGCTGAGTCCCTATAGCTTTGCGTCGCAACCTCACGATTGCTTTGCCCTGATGTTCAGTTATGAATTGCAACTGGCTGACTACCAATTAGTCCCTATAGCTTTGCGTCACAATCTCACGATTGCTTTGCCCTAAAATTCATGAGAACCTATTTCGGTTCGTGCAATATTTTATTCCATTGTCAATTGTTTGTCAATATTTTTTTCAAAAAAAAATTAGCATTTTTTCACATTTTTTTACGATTTCCAATATTTTGTGTCTATTTATAAATATATGGCACAACATCTTGTGTCGCAAAAAACGTTTTTTTAATAAAAACAGACCAAAAACCGCGAAAAAATATATATGAATAATTAATCTATGCGTGAAAATACGTACGTAGAATGAATAATTGCCATCAATAAATATATGTGATATAATAGCGACATAGAAAAATCGGGTCAACTCATACCAACACGAGTAGAGGTATTCATATATATGAAAGAGAACAAATGGATTAAGATAATATGCATTATTGCTTGTTTTGTTTTGATTATTTCCGCTTTAAGCATTTATGCTTTTGCTGCTTCAAGCGAGATACACACAAGCAACAACGGACTGTACAAATATGTACTTGATGACAACAACGGAGCTATCATTGTCTCATATTCAGGCAAAGAAACATATCTTACGCTGAACCGACTTGACGGCAGGTATCAGGTTGTAGGCGTAAGCAACGGAGTATTTGCTAACAACACAGATCTTCAGACGATTGAACTTTACCCATCAGTCAAAATTATCGGTGCCAATGCTTTTGAAGGCTGCACTTCGCTCACAAATATAACTTTCCACGGAAACTCTACTCTAGAAACTATCGGTGCGTACGCATTCAATGGCTGCACTGCCTTAAAAACCATTCCGCTTCCTTCTTCTACAAAATATGTATATAACAACGCCTTTTCCGGTTGCTCAAGAGCCGTTCCGGATCTGTCCGAAGCAAAGTCACTTGAATATGTAGGTGAATATGCTTTTTCAGACACAGGTAACACTGGAAAAGATTTAGTAGTCAAAATCCCGTCTACTCTAAAAACAATAGGAATGAATGCTTTTTTCAATTGCTATGATATCGTGTCATACGAAGTAGATATAAATAATGAAAATTATGCTTCAAAAGATAACTTATTGTATTCTAAAGATTTAAAGACATTGGTTGCTATTCCATGTTCTTTGAGTCCTACAGACAAAAAGATTGTAGTTCCTAGTGGCGTTACAACAATAAGCCAGGGTGCTTTTTCAACCAACGACAAAATTGAAGAAGTAGTTCTGCCAGACACTCTGAAGACTATAGGCGGAAGCGCATTCTACATGTGCACCAAACTAAAAAGCGTAAATATACCGAGCAGTGTCGAACAAATCGGAAGCTATGCTTTCCTTTATTGTATGAGTCTTACAAGCGTTGAGTTGCCTGATACTCTTACAGATATAGGTCTATATGCTTTCAGAGGATGCACAAATCTCACATCGGTTAAACTTCCAAGCAATTTAAAAGAAATACCTATTGGAATGTTTGACTCCTGCACAAAACTTGAAAATATAGAGATACCATCAGGTGTTGAGAAGATAAATCAATACGCTTTTAACTATTGTACTTCTCTTAAGCAAATGACGATCCCGGACAAAACAACAGAACTTGGTGAATATGCGTTCAGAAATTGCTCAGCTCTTGTTGAAATAGATTTAAAGAATGTTGAAAAAGTCGGCAATTTCTGTTTTCAAAAATGTACATATTTGAAAACAATCAATATGCCTAAAATTACAACAATTTGCGCATATATGTTCTCTGATTGTACGTCACTTGAAACTGTAAAATGCGGCGAAATTACAAATATAGGCTCATATGCCTTCTTTGGTTGTGACTCAATAAAAGATATTCCAATATCAAATAAACTCGAATCAATAGGAAGTTTTGCTTTTTCTAAATGTGCTAGTCTAGACAGTTTTGTGATCCCGGAAAGCACTACTAAACTCGGAATTGCAATCTTTTTGAGCTCTTCAGTCAAATCAGTGACAATAAATGCTAAAGTAGATACAATCCCAGATAGAATGTTTGAGTCTTGCTCAAAACTAACTGAAGTGAAATTGAGCGACACCATAAAAAACATTGGCACATCAGCTTTTTCTAACTGTGTATTGCTTTCTAGTTACCCTGAAATGTCTGAAGTTCTTCACGTAGGACCTTATGCTTTTGCTTATTGCAGAAGCTTAAAAGACATACTTGTAGGCAAAAATGACAAAACAATTTCAGCCGGAACATATTACGCTTGCGATGGTCTAGAAGAAATAACAATACCAAGCGGAATTAAAACAATAGGCTCAGCTGCATTTGCTAATTGCACAGACTTGACAAGCGTAACTCTTCCAGATGGCATAGAACAGATAAATTATGCTTCATTTGAATTTTGTGCTAAGCTAACTAAAATCAACTTGCCTGAGTCTCTAAGGATCATTTCTTCAAACGCATTTGATTCATGCACAAGACTTAATAATATAACAATTCCGTCAAAAGTTGTATACATCGGTTCAGGTGCTTTCTCATCGACAAGATGGCTTCAAAAGTACAATAATGACTATGTTGTAGTTGGTGATGGCGTGCTTATGCTCTATCAGGGAAGCAACAATGTTTCGACTTTGACAATTCCGACAAGCGTTAAGAGAATCCCGGCATATGTGTTTGCAGATGTCACAAAGACTTTGACAGCTGTCATCATTCCATCAAATGTACAATTTATGGCAAAAGAAGCATTCTCAATTACTACTCAGAGCACAGATTCTCAAGGACAAACAACATTGCGCCACTCTATGAGATACTTCAAGATAATAGCAACAAAGCCTTCATATGCTTATTACTATTCTAAACATGCATATTACACATTCGAGAATTTGAAATAGAACACTAAACAATAAAAATACTGCAGTTAGTTTTTACGCTAGCTGCAGTTTTGTTATGTTAAAGTTTTTATTGTTCTGATAATGACTGCTTTTTCAATTGCTCATTTATCATCATGTCTTTGACTTTCATGAGTCTAGTTATATTGCCTCTCTCATTTTCATCAAGCTTCATTGTTATGCTCTTTATAGTCGTCTCGTATTGAGGAATCATTACGTGTTCAAGCGCATTGACTCTTCTTCTTGTCTTTTCAATTTCCTGAGCCAACAATTGCGAAGTTTTTTCAAGCTCGGCAAGTTTAACCATGTCATCTAATATATCAGAGAGTTCCTGAATTGAAGCGTCCAGTTCTCCTGATGTAAAGTCCAGACCGAAATTGTATCCGTCAGAAGACTTCTCTCCGTGCAGACTGTATTTTAATACAGGCACGTGCACAGACATTATATTCTTCTCTTCAACATCAAGTGAAACATGCTTTTTAGGCAGCATCAAAGCTTCAGTCATCATTTTAGGAGACGATGTAGCTGATGCCGATGCAAAGCTCTTATTGTATTTAGCTAAGGACAATTCAACTCTCTCGCGCAATTCTTTTGTCTCACGAACAATGTCAATGAACTGTTTCATGAGCTCGTCGCGCTTGTCTTTCAAGAGATTGTGTCCTCTTCTGGCAACACCCAAACGACTCTTGAGCTTTTTTAGTTCCATTCTCGTTGGGTTTACTCTTATTTCTGCCACTTCTATCTCCTTTCTTTAATACTTATTTATGAATCTTAGTTTTCTTTTGGCCAATATTTATCAAGAATAGCAGGTTTAATTCTCTTCATCTCAGCTCTCGGGAGTATTTTGAGTAAACTCCAACCAAGATCAAGAGTCTGTTCAATTGTTCTGTTTTCGGTAAATCCTTGATTAACATATTGTTTTTCAAATTCGTCGGCAAACTTAGCGTAAAGTCTGTCAAGAGGTGTCAAGGCTGCTTCGCCTAAAACAACCATGAGTTCCTTTGCTTCTTTGCCTCGTGAATAACTTGAGAACAACTGGTTCATTGTTCCGGCGTGATCTTCTCTTGTCTTGCCTTCGCCTATTCCTTTATCCTTAAGTCTGGATAGTGAAGGTAATACATCAACAGGAGGCAGTATTCCTTTTCTGTATAGGTCTCTGGACAAGATAATCTGTCCTTCAGTAATGTATCCAGTCAAGTCTGGGATCGGGTGAGTTTTGTCATCTTCAGGCATTGTGAGAATCGGAATCATTGTGATGGATCCTTCACAATCAAGTTTTCTGCCTGCTCTTTCATACATTGTAGCTAAGTCTGTATAAAGATAACCGGGGTAACCTCTTCTTCCTGGAACTTCTTTTCTGGCTGCAGAAATTTCTCTTAACGCTTCTGCGTAGTTAGTAATATCTGTCAAAATGACTAGAACATGCATGTTTTGTTCAAACGCTAAGTATTCTGCTGCTGTCAGCGCCATTCTAGGAGTTGAAATTCTTTCAATTGCGGCGTCAGACGCCAGATTTATAAACATAACCGTTCTGTCAATTGCGCCTGTCTTTTTGAAATCCGAGATAAAGAAATCTGCTTCTTCAAATGTAATGCCTATAGCTGCAAATACAACAGCAAAATTAGTATTTGTTCCTCTTACTTTTGCTTGTCTTGCTATCTGAGCGGCTAAATTTGCGTGCGGCAAACCTGAGCCTGAAAATATGGGGAGCTTTTGTCCACGGACAAGAGTATTGAGTCCGTCAATAGTCGAAACACCTGTCTGAATGAATTCTGAAGGGTAATTTCTAGCTGCCGGGTTAATAGGAGTACCATTTATATCCAGCATCTTGTCGGGTATTATTCTCGGGCCTCCGTCAATAACTTCGCCCATACCTGAAAATACTCTTCCGAGCATATCTTTAGAAACACCCAGTTGAACTCCGTGGCCTAAGAACCTAACTTTGCTGTCAGCAAGGTTAATTCCGGCTGAGCTTTCAAACAATTGCACAAGAACATTGTCTTCATCTATTTCAAGTACTCTGCATCGTCTGAGTGAACCATCAGGCAATTCTATCTCGCCAAGTTCGTCATATTTTACGCCTTCTACTTTTTTAATCAGCATCAAAGGTCCGGAGACTTCTTGAATGGTTTTGTATTCCTTAATCATCAGTTGTCCCCTCCCTCTTTAACCAAATCCGACAATTCTTCGTCAAGCTGAGATTCTATTTCACTGTATTCTTTCTTGTATACATCGTCTAAAGCAGCTTTTGCCCTGCCTATTCTCTCTCTTACAGGCAAATCTGCTATCTTCTCTATATCTGCTCCCTTCTTTATTGCATCAAGGGATTTAGTATAGAAAGACAATATGAGTTTGAGTAACCCGAATTGCTTATCCAGTGGAGTATACATATCTCCTTCTTCAAAAGCATTCTGCTGTAAAAAGTCTTCTCTAATGCTTCTGGCGGCTTCCAATGTCAGTCTTTCATTAGGAGACAAAGCATCTACGCCTACAAGTTTAACTATTTCGTCTAGCTCGTTTTCAACTGAGAGCAGTCTCATAGCTTCGCCTGTAACGCTGTTCCAGTCTCTTGATACATTTTCTTCAAACCACAGACTCAATCTGTCTTTGTACAGAGAATATGAGGTGAGCCAGTTTATGGCCGGGAAATGTCTTCTGTATGCTAGTGAACTGTCTAGTCCCCAGAATACTTTAACAATTCTCAATGTTGCTTGTGATACAGGTTCAGATATATCTCCACCTTGAGGAGAAACAGCGCCTACCGCTGACAATGTTCCGCGTCGTCCGTCTTTACCATTGCAAATAACATCTCCGGCTCTTTCATAGAATTGAGCAAGTCTGGATGTTAGATAAGCCGGATAACCTTCTTCACCGGGCATTTCTTCAAGACGTCCTGACATTTCTCTCAAGGCTTCTGCCCATCTTGATGAACTGTCTGCTATAACAGCTACGGAATATCCCATATCTCTGAAGTATTCTGCTATTGTAATTCCTGTATATATTGAAGCTTCTCTTGCTGCAACAGGCATGTCTGATGTGTTAGCTATGAGAACGGTTCTCTTCATGAGTGAATATCCGGATTTAGGATCTTTTAATTCCGGGAATTCTCTCAAAACGTCTGTCATCTCATTGCCGCGCTCGCCGCAGCCTATATAAACAACTATGTCGACATCGCTCCACTTAGCCAATTGGTGCTGAACGACTGTCTTGCCTGAACCAAAAGGACCAGGAACACATGCTGTACCGCCCTTTGCAATCGGGAACATAGCGTCTATTACTCTTTGTCCAGTAATGAGAGGCTCGTGAGGCGCAACTTTTGCTTTATATGGTCTGGCTTTTCTTACCGGCCATTTCTGCATAAGCTGAACTTCAACTGTTGTTCCGTCTTCTTTTTTGATTGAAGCTACTACGTCAGTAACAGTGAATTCGCCTTCAGAAATACTTGTAACTTCACCATATACACCATTTGGAACCATGATTTTTTGTTCAACAAGTTCTGTCTCCTGAACTACGCCCAAAATATCTCCCGGCTCCACTTTGTCGCCTACACTGGCTTTAGGGGAGAATTTCCACTTGTCAGTTCTTGATAGTGATGGCTCGGAGATGCCTCTGGTTATGTTAGTTCCGTATTTTTCATACATGACTTGAAGAGGTCTTTGAATGCCATCGTACATGTTCGTTATAAGACCGGGGCCAAGTTCAACAGATAAAGGCTCGCCAGTAGATACAACTTCATCTCCGTATCCGATTCCGGCTGTCTCTTCATATACCTGAATGGATGCCCTGTCTCCGCGCATTTCTATTATTTCGCCAACCAATTGATCTTTGCCGACATGTACAACGTCATACATGTTTGCATTTCTCATTCCGCTGGCTACAACGAGAGGTCCTGAAACCTTAACAATCTTTCCCTGAACCATCGATGTTTACCTTTCTTTGACTATATTCAGTCATTGTTTTTAAAGAGTATGTCTGCGCCTATTGCACGCTCAACACTCTTCTTGATATTTCTCATTCCTAGTCCCACTCCTCCGTCTTTTGACGGCAAAAGGACTATGGCTGGAGTCATATCGTCTTTGTACTTGTCTATCTCATCTGTTATCTGAGATGCAAGTTCCTCTGTAATGTATATAACGGCAAAATTGTCTTCTGCCATCTTTTTTAGACACAGAGCAGCTTGTTTTGAGTCATCGGCAATTTCAACTGAAAAGCCAACTGCCAGAAAACCCAGTACGCTGTCTCTGTCCCCTATAATTCCGATCTTATACATACGCAATCCTCACTTTTTCGAGGATTTCTTCTGCAGGTTTATTTGCCATTACACCGGCCGAGATTATTCTTATGTTCTTTGTCTCGTATTCTCTTGCCACAAGATACCCAAGTATAGAAGAAGGACCGAATACGCTGTGTCTGTATTCGCTGATCTTTTCCATTCTGTAATCTTCAAGTTTCTTTTCAGCAGATGAAAATGAGCCGAATCCCGAGAAGAACAATTGTTCAAATTTTGTATTTTTAAGCTGCGCTGCTATTGTGCCGACATCGCCTATTATCTGATCAAGCGTCTCTTTAGACAAGTCTCCGCCTTCGATATATATTTCTTCAAAGAATGAGTTGTCACGCACCATTTCGGCTGTTCTTACAGCATTAACTAAATTGACTGAGTCAATCAGGTCTTTGACATATTCGACCATTACTTTTTCTCCGCTAGCACTTGCACAATTGAGCATGTCAATATAGCATGATGAGTCAATAGGCAAATCTATTTTTTGCGGATCTAGAGTCTCGGCATAATTCTTCAAAGCATCTTTACAAGCATTTGCCATATTTGCTGGCAGCAAAGAAAAGTCAGAATTTTTAACGCAATTCATTATTTCTTCTTCGCTCAAAGTGCCCAGTTTGTAATGAAGAGAACTGTAGTCAAAGCCCGGAGTAAAAGTGCATTTTATAGCAGACTTAATGTTGTTGCAGTCATAAGGATACTTTAAAAACTCAAATACTTTCTTGTCAGGAACGATTTCAAAGCAAAGCTTGTAGTCTTCATAAAGCTTTTCTTCAAGAGAAGAAAAAATATCTTTGCCTTTAACTTCATATCCCGCTTCAGAAATGAGCCTTATGAGGGAGTCAATATCCTGGCAGTTTGCCATTCTGACAAAACTATCCCTGTTAAGCAAAGTCATGTCATGCACATGTATTCTGGCAGCAGCATACACATATTCCGTTTCCGGAATTGTCTTTATTTTTTTCTTCATATAAATTAAGTCATGAGAATAGGACTGAAGTCACAATTGATTGCAGTCTTTCCCTGTTGTTGTATATAAGAGTGTGTGATGTGCAGTCAAATTCAAACTCATCTGTTGACATAATAAACCCTGCTTCAAAATCTCCCGTATCGGAAAAAGAGACTTTTCCCACCTTTGATTCTTCTATCAGCTTATTTGAGTCAACTCTGCCATTTGACGGGAAAATGAGGGTAATTTTATCTATACTGACTCCTGACCCATCGCATGCTTTTTTTATCATGGGAGCAAAAAACGAAATATATTCCTGTTCATTTAAAGAATTCAATTTAGCTTCAGCTTTAGAAAAGACTTCGTCCATCAATTTTGTCTTTTCAGTTAAGAGCATGTCTCTTTTTGTTGCATCTGCTCTTCTGCTGACTGATTCTTCCGCTGCAGATCTTTCCAGACTAATAGTCTTTTCTGCTTCAGTCTTTATTTCCAAGATCTTATCGTTTTTTTCTTTTTCAATCTGGTCAAGGTTTTGTTTGTGTTCCTGTGTCAACTTGGCAATGTATTCGTTTGTATCTGACTCAATCTTTGCTATTATAGCTTCGATTCCGTTTGCCATAATCAGAACTGATATGAGAGCATTGGAAGCAATGAAATGAGCAGTGCCAAAATAGCATACATTTCAACAAGAGCTGCTGAAATCAAAGGCTTAGTTGATTCTTCCGGATGCTTTGTTATAACTGAAATACCTGCTACTGCAACTCTTGACTGCTTAATTGCTGAAATGTATCCGGCAATTGCTATAGGCATGCAGAGGAGTGCAAAGTAAACGCCCTGTGTAACTGTAATTTCAACAGGTGTTGAGAGCAAACCGAGTTTAAAGAACAAAATGAACGCTGTAATGAATCCGTAAATACCCTGTGTTCCAGGAAGCGCCTGTAAGAACAAGAGCTTTGTGAACTTTGTAGGGTCTTCAGCCATTACACCCTGGCTCGCTTCAGCTACCTGGCCAACGCCTTTGGCTGAACCTATGCCTGTAGCAACAACAGCAATAGCTGCGCCTATCAGCGCAATATTTGTGCCAGTAAACAACTGACTGAATAGATTGTTCATGAATTCGACGAATGTCATATATATTTCCTTTCCAGCACTTTGTGCTTTCAAATTATTAACTGTTTTCCGTATCTTTTACAGATACATATTTCAAATCCGGCGCAGCGGGTTCAAATCCTCTGCCGCCTTCATCAAAGAACTTGCCGTAAAACTCCAAAAATTGAAGTCTCAATGTGTGTACGAATGCTCCTATTGCAGATACTGCGATGTTGAGCAGATGTCCGAATGGAACGATTATTATCATCATGATGATTGATCCTACTGAAATGGATCCGCCCATCGTCGCCAAAGTGTTTACAACTGATGCTATAACAGCTCCTGACAGAGCTAGAGCAAATATTCTTGAATATGACAGGACATCAGTTGCAAAATTCACCATGTCGTATAGTCCTGCTATTCCACCAAATATTCTTGAAATAATGTTCTTCTTTGCTCTTCCCTTCATGCTGATGAGCATCAAAAGTCCTATTCCGAGCACTATCATGCCTGCTATCTTGTTGACTAAGAACATTACGGCTAGACCTATGTAGATGAAGAACCAGCTTCCCACATCAAATACAGCTGCTTTCCAGTCGCCTTTTTTGAAATACTGAACCATTTGTATCCCTAGTCCTGTGAGCAGATGAACTACACCAGCTACAAGCGCTATAACTATGAACGTCATAGGTTCGCTTACCGGGTTACAAATAATTGCAAGATTGTCCAAATCATGCGAATGGAAAATGTTCTGAGCAATCTGAGTTGGCAAATCTCCGAAATATCCTCCGAATAGAACTCCGCATATAATGCACGAGACTCCGCAAGTCAAGACAATTATGAGGATTCTCTTTGTTCCGCCTTCGGGCTTCATCTTTATGAGACCGAGTATAGAGACCAATACAAACAACAGTCCGTATCCGGCGTCTGAGAATATCATGCCCAGCCTCAATGCAAAGAATATACCTGTTATGAAAGAATGATCTACACTTCCGTACTTTGGATACCCATACATTGAAACAATCATTGAATAAGCATCTCCAAACGGACCATTGTAGAGCTCTGTCGGTACATCATCGCCATCCACAGGATCGGATAGTTCACAGAAACATGTGTACTTTTCAAGTTTTCTTTCTAGTTTTCCCACATTTCTTTCTGGAACCCAACCTGTCATGAGAAGTGTATGGCCTGTTTCAAGTATTCTTTCTTTGTGTCTGAGCTTGACTACTTTTGTTCTCTCTATGTCAGCTGCTGTTTCCATTTTGCTGCAATAACCGGAATACTCTTCAAGTTTTGATTCGGCATCTTTAATTGCCTTTTCAAGTTCTTTGATTCTGTCTTCGGTCTGTGCAATTTCTTCTTTAGCTGTCTTTGAGTTTACGGGGAACAAATTCTTTGTAAAGCCGCTTTCACCAAGAACGTTTAACACTTCATTCTTGTATGCTCTGTGGAAAATGACGCTGACGCACAATGTGTTTCCGCGACTTATTTCCGTAAGTTCAAAAGCGCCTTCACTTGCTTCTTCCAGTTTCATGGATAATTGAGTCAAGTTTGTAGACAATGGCAATTGTCCTGATTCACACCTTATGCTTCCGTCACCAGAATAGCCCAATGGAAGCGAATAGTCTTTCCAAGGTGTCAAACTGGTCAGATATATTTTCAGTTTTCGTATATCTTCCTTATACTTTTCATTTCTCTCCTTCAAGAACAGAGCATCGGAAGCTATTTGTTCCGCTTCTTCTATGCTCTTATCCGGATGAATGAACAGCTCTTTACTTTCTACTTTTTTTGAAGAGAGCAATTTCTTTTTGTCTTTCCTCTTCGGAGACAGCATTTTTATTGCACTCTCAAGTGAGCTTATTTTGTTTTCAGAAGATAAGATTTCCTGTGAACAATCTCTTTTCAACACTATCGAGTCGTTTGAAATGTCGCCTGGGTCTGACACTTCAACAGTCTTTAGCCAAATGAGATCGTTCAGAACAGCTTCTTCGTCGCTCTTCAGTAACACAAGCGACAATTTCTTCATTCTGCTAATCATCTTATGCCTTCCAGTACTGCCTCCACTGCTTTATCTAGGTTTTGCTGCGCTTTGCTGCAAATTACTTCAGACTCTTCTTCAGCCTTTTTCTTTGCATTTTCCTGCGCAACTATGGTTTCGGTCTTTATTTTTTCTCTCTCGGAAGAAATATATTTCAAAGCTTCAGTTTGTGCGCTATATATTTCAGCCTGAGCTTGTTCTCTTGACTGAGCTATTTCAGCTGCCTGTGCTTTTATTAAAGCTTCTTTTTTGTCTTCAGCAGCCTTCTCTGCGCTTTTTATGCGCTCGATTACATTTTCAGCCATATTTTGGATTCCTTCCTAAAACTCAATTTTGAAAAATTGTACCATTTTTTGCTCGCTTATTCAATAAAAATCGCTCTGTTGACTATACAAATCGAATCGATTTTTAACCCAAGATTCTCGCTCAAATGTTTTTGTGCATAAAAATGGCAGAAACGATAACATTCCTGCCAAATTTTCTTTATTCTTTGTCAACAATGTAGTTGACCGTTACACTCGTGTTCATTCCCACTATATCGTAAATAACGGGTTTAGCTATTGTCGGTATATTTACGATCTGAAGGTTCTGGCAATAAACAACATTTCCTGTAACCGTATTAACTACAAAAACATCACTGCCTATTGAAATGACGCTAGTCGGGAATGTGAATTCCCTGATTGCCATGCAAGCTCCGAATGCTCCGCTTTCAACATATAGAAGTGTCGAAGGCAATTTGAAATTCTTTAGAACTGTACAATAGTTGAATGCGTTCTGGCCTATGTATTCCAGCCCTTCATTGAATTCAATGCCTAATAGCGACTCCCAATATGAGAATGCATTCTGGTAAATATATTTAACTGATGACGGAATTACAAGATCCTGAACTTTAGTCAGTCTGAAAAATGCCTGGTCACAAATGTATTCAACTCCATCAGAAATTGTAAGTGAAGTAACAACGTTAGTCGCGTACCATCTGGACATGCTGTATGAATTGAGTCCAGCTGCAAGTGCCTTTTCTTCTGTGTCGTAGTAGTTAGCTACGTTCCAGCCTGTCATTGCGCTTCCCGCTACTATCCTTATCCCTTCGGGAACGGAGATTTCTGTAACTCCTTTCGGAATATTGACTCCCAGAAGTACATCGTCAACAACAAAGAAGGAGGGTTCCGACTCGTTGTATTTGTGGCTGTCCCAGAATTTGTTCAAGAAACCTGTCTGGAAAAATGCGTCTGTTCCGACATATGTCAGTTTGTCATAGAATTTGACATCTTCCTGTTTCATGCCTCCGCATCCGTAGAATGCGTTGACGCCTATCATGGTAAGGTTTGGACAATCGACTATGCTTATGTGTGTGTTTCCGCTCTCACTTACGTGGAAAGCATCGGCTCCGATTGACACAAGGGTTGACGGCAGCTTTATTTCTTTAAGGTTTCCGCAATAATAGAAAGCACCAGCAAGAATGTCTGTAACACCTTCCGGTATTTCTATTGAAGTCAAAAGATCTACATATTTGTATCCGTATTTAGAATTGTATTTAGCTGATTCGTCAAATGCACCGTTGTCAAATGCTGTTCCTGCTATGCTTTTAATTCCTTTTCCGGACAAATCCAATTTTCCTTCAACAGGTTTTTCATTGCATTTGAGCAATACCCCGTCGCCTACAATTACAAATGGTTCTTCAGTCAGTTCTTCAATCCAAGGAGTTCCTAAAAATGCATAAGATGAAATTGATTTAACTGTTGAACTGATTGTTACATCTACCAATTTCTTACAATCCGAGAAAGCTCCGCCATCAATACTCTTTAATCCTTCAGGTAAAACCATTTTTTTAATAGGACAAGAGTAAAAAGCATATGAGCCGATTGACTCCAGTTTAGTGCATTGTGAAATATCTACTTTATCTAGAGAAATACAAGAAGAAAATGCTTCAGAAGAAATGGTGGTCAGGCTCTTAGGAAACTTAACGTTTGAAAGAAGTGAGCAGCCTCCGAAAGCTGTGTGTCCTATGCTTTCCAGTGTTTCTGGAAATTCTATTTCTTCAAGAGCATAACAACACAAAAATGAGCTTCCGTAGATATCTGTAATGCATGTGTCCTGTAAATTGATTCTTTCAAGTGACTCGCAGTAATAGAAAGCAAATGAACCTATTGACTCTATATTGTCTGTCAGCACAACTTCTTCAAGATTTTTGCACCCTGCAAACGCTCCTGAAGATATGGTTTTAACTGTTGAGCTCACTATTACTTTTTTCAGTCTTGAGTCTCCCGAAAAACAGCCTTCTCCTATTTCCACAACTCCTTCAGCGACCTGGTATACACCTTTTTCATCGGACATACCATAACATCTGGATAGTGTATTATCTTTCATTGACAAAACTGATTCTTCATTTGTCTCAGTAAAATCATCTATGATTTTCCCATGATTGTCACAGGAAACCGCTATAAGCATCAAAGCCAGCGCCAATATAATGGCAAAAATCTTTTTTTGCATAATCCACCTTAGTTTTTTGTTGCCTTAATTATATCTTTAAAATATATGCGTGTCAATTTGGGTTTAATGCATTTTGTGTTCGCAGTTTTCTTATATAAGGATTTTTCACAATTTTACTTTTGAATATGAAAAAAATACAGCAATTCATTGTTTTTGTTTTTCATATTTTCTTCTCAATACTGCGTAATTGCAGAATATTTGCAAAATTACGTTGCGTAATTGCAACAATCTAGGAATAATTAAAGTGCGTAAATGCAGTCAAGAGGTGTGAGTTATGATTTTTAAAAGGAAAATATACGACAAACTTTTGGGATGAACGACGCCTAATCCTCGATAATTCAATTACCGAGATACAGGCGCCCTTTTTATATGTACAATTAATTGGAAATGTGGTATACTATGTGTATGAAGAATAATCTAATACATTACCGCACCTCTGTGTGCAACATAAACTATCATATGGTATGGTCAGTAAAGCACAGAAAAAAGATTTTGACAGCCGAAATAGAAGAATTTCTAAAACAAGTGACAAAAGAAATTGCAAAGGAGAAAGGATTTACTATACACTTGTTTGAATGTGGCGAAATGGATCACGTACATTGTTTTGTAACTGCACCACCTAAACTGTCAATAACAAACATCGTAAAATATTTAAAAGGAATATCTGGCAGAAAACTATTTGAAGAACACCCAGAA